>Ga0209596_1002618_pt1 | contig 14747 bp, 15 predicted proteins | sample M_130807_MF_Meta_FD_187314 | JGI IMG/M metagenome (GOLD analysis project Ga0209596, IMG submission 187314) | Freshwater microbial communities from Lake Montjoie, Canada to study carbon cycling - M_130807_MF_MetaG (SPAdes) (version 2) | ecosystem: Environmental > Aquatic > Freshwater > Lake... | reverse complement strand
CGAATGGCTTGTCGCACACCCGCCGAAGGAATTCGACGAGCCGCAGCACACCGCGCTCGGCGACTGGCTCGCGCGCCTGCGCAGGCGTTGAAATCGCAATGCGGACAATCCTGTCCGCACGCTGCGACTGCGGACAGGCTTGTCCGTTAACGAGGAAACCGCGCTCACTTGTTCCCCTTAGCGTGGTGGCCACCCAAGGGGTGCCGTCCGTCCCCGGCGGCCGCGTCCCCGCGCGCGCAGCGCCATTCATCTCCCGCGCAAAAGCCCACGGGATGCATGCGCGTGGTGGAGCTTTACGACAGCGACTGGGATCATCATTCGAATCTCGCGAATTCGCTGCCGCGAAAATGCAAGGACGTGGACCGGCCGATGTCGGCGCTGATTTCCGATCTGAAGGAGCGCGGGATGCTCGACGACACGCTGGTGATCTGGGCCGGGGAATTTGGCCGCACGCCGCTCGCGCAGCGCATCGGCGACGAAGGCGAGAAGACGAAGCCGGGGCGCGACCATCACAAGGACGCGTTCACCGTGTGGCTCGCGGGCGGCGGAGTGAAAGGCGGCACGAGCCACGGGCGCACGGATGAGTTTGGCTTCAATGTCGCCGCCAATCCGGTGCATGTGCATGACCTCAACGCGACCGTGCTGCACCTCCTCGGGTTGGATCACGAACGGCTCACGTTCAAATATCAGGGCCGCGAGTTCCGCCTCACGGATGTGCATGGGAAGGTCGTGAAGGCGCTGCTGACGTAGTGGATTTCGCGTGGGGTATGCGGTCCGCGAGGCTCCGGCAAGGCGAGCCATCCAGTTCAGAAATGCCTCGACCAAAACGCCGTCTTGGATGAAACGCACGAGGGGCATTTTTTGATCATACCGCCTATCGTGCCATGCCAAAACTCAGCGAATTCTACGGAATACAAATTTTCATTTATGGCCGCGAGCATGGCATCCCGCACTTTCACGCGAAATACCAGGGCAGCGAGATCGTCATCGCCATCGGCACACTCGCCGTTCTCGAAGGCTCCATTGCTGGCCGCGCCTTCGGTCTCGTCATGGAATGGGCCGCACTCCACAACGCCGAACTCAGCGCCGCGTGGGCCTCGTTGCAAAGCGGCAATGTCCCCGCTAAGATCGAACCGTTGAAATAATGTCATGCCTTACATCGAAAGACTTACATCGGCACTCCCTCTCGGCGGGCACCGCCTCGCGCTCACCTTCGCCGATGGCTTCACCGCCTCGCTCGATCTCGAGCCCGCGCTCGAAGGCCCGCTGTTCGCGCCTTTGCTCGATCCCGCCGCCTTCCGCGCCGTCACGGTCGAGGATGGCGTTCCCGTCTGGCCCTGCGGCGCGGACATTGACCCCTCCACACTCCGCATCTGGGCGGAAGCCGGCCGCGTGCTTTCCGATGAAAAAACCAGCATTGCTGCTCGTGCGGAGCGCTCGACGCTGGTGCGGTGAGGATGGCGTGCGATGTTGCACAGAAAAAAGATGCGGCTCGACTTCCCGAGTTGAAACCGCAGACTGCGGGCTGTGAAGCCATTCGTCCCCGCTGATTCCCCTACCGCGCCGCGCTGCTCGCCGACGGCGACACGCCAAGGCCGGCACACCGCGCTCGCGCTAGATGGAGTAAAGGTGGATGCTGAGGTCATCCAATAATCAGCCCCCCGTTTCACCCGGCTAAGAAAGGAGCAATTTCATGCAAGATTTCGGACAACAAGCGTTCGCAGAGTATCAGTCACTTCTTGAGTCGTCGAAAGTAGTGCGAAACTTAACTAGCTACCAAAAACTTCCGAAAAGTGTGGAAGATGAAATCCGGACAACGATCATCGGTTTTGTTGGAACCATTTTTGTGTGCAACGCAAACCTTGCGCAATCTGAATTACAGTTTCTTCGGCCGTGGTTTCCGGCAAACTACTTTTCTTCAGAAGAAATTTTCAGCGCCATCCAAGTAAATGTGACGCGATGGAATATGGCTCGGTATGAGTTGCCGCGTTTCCTAGACCGCGCTGCCAAATATGATTCTGCGAATGAAACTCGGATTGCGGGGCAAATGGTCTCGAACATTCAAAACATTGGGGTGTGGGCGTCATTGGCAGACGGAATTGCCGAAGAACCGGAAAATGAAGTAGTCAGCCGTTATTGCGGAATGCTCGCGCAAGACATCAACCAACTCGGCGCTGCAACGCAAGACGACACACCGCTGGGTGACGTGTCGGAGGCGCAAGTTCAGCACAATCCGAAAACTAAATCAGAGCAGCCTGAAATACTTGCAAAGCAAGCACCCAATTCAGCAGAAAAAATCGATGCGGTGCTGGCTGAACTGCGGCGCCTCATAGGACTAGAAAGTGTGAAACGCGATGTCGAGGAACTGATCAATCTCATAAGTATTCGCAGACTACGCCAAGAGAAAGGGCTTCGGATGCCGCCGATTTCATTGCACATGGTTTTTTCAGGAAACCCCGGAACTGGCAAAACAACGGTGGCCCGGCTTCTTGCCAAAATTTACAAGGAAATCGGTCTCCTCTCAAAGGGCCACTTGGTTGAATGTGATCGGGCAGGCATGGTGGCTGGCTATGTGGGGCAAACAGCGTTGAAGGTGACGGAAGTCGTCAAAAGCGCAATTGGAGGCGTCCTGTTTATTGACGAGGCATACTCTCTGTCTTCGCCGGGCGCTGAACATAATTTTGGGCGCGAGGCAATCGATACTCTGCTGAAATTGATGGAAGATCATCGAAACGAGCTTGTGGTTATTGTTGCGGGATACACAGAACCGATGGAGGGATTTCTGGAATCTAATCCGGGTCTGCAGTCTCGCTTTAGCAAATTCATTCATTTTGATGACTATCGCCCTCAGGAGCTCTACGATTTGTTTCTTTTTTTCTGCAACGAACATAACTACACGTTCGAGGAAGATTTCGCGCAAAAGCTGGCACCCATGCTTGCCGAACGATTTAAGGAACGGGGTTCAAATTTTGGTAATGGCAGAATGGTGCGAAATCTTTTTGAGAAAATAGTGGGAAATCACGCAAACAGAGTTGCTGCGGTGTCCAATCCTTCGGTGAATGCCTTGGAAAACCTCATGCCAGAAGACTTACCGTCTTTTGATAAGGAAGAATCGAAACAGACGGAACAGGCGCAAGCAGGAACCGACTGATTATCCGCTTCAGTTCCGTGCGTCACCGTGCTGGCGTTTCAGCTCCAGCAAGTCGCACAGCCGCACCAAAGCCGCGCGATCCTACTCGCTGCAGGTAGTCTTGCTTTTGATGAGCATTTCGAGGCTGAGGAAGGGCATCCGGAAGCCTTCGATCGTGAGGGCGTCCGCAAGTCACGGGTTGCGAAGTGAAGATCGGGATGGCATCATCCGCCGCATGAGCATTGAGATCATCGAGCAGGAACTCGCCACACTGAAGCAGCGCGTGGAGAAGCTGGAGGCAACCGTCGAACACAAACCGTAGGATGCCTGGAAGGAAATCGTCGGCGCGGCGAAGGATGACGATCTTTTTGAAGAAGCCATGAAGCTGGGCGCGGAATGGCGGGCCAAGGCGAATCAGGAAGGCAGATAGCCGCGGGTTCGCCGTCCTCGATACGAATCACTTTTCCGAGATGGCGCGTCATTCGGTGCGCGTGAAAGAAGGGACTGATTATTCACTCAGGCGCTTCCGTACGCTCTTTGGAATGCTTGAGGTTTGGCAGGTAGCGGCTACTTTCCGGCCATGAGCAACCGCGAGATCGTGATCGATTTGATCCAAAAGCTTCCCGAGGACACTTCCCTGCACGACATCGCCCGCGAGATCGAATTGATCGCCGGGATTCGCAAGGCGCGGGAGGAAGCTGCGCGCGGCGAGGGTGTGTCGCCTGAGAAAGCCAAACAACTCGTGGACTCGTGGGCGTCCCGGTAGTCATCACGCCGACGGCCATCGGCGATCTGGAGGAGATTGTCCGCTTCATCGCTTTCGACAGTCCCGAACGCGCTAGGCAATTCGGCTATGCGCTCATCAATCAGGCGCTGTCCCTTGCGCCGTTTCCCGAGATGGGGCGCGTGACGCCCGAGATTGGCGACCCGGCTGTCCGCGAGATCGTGCATGGTTCGTATCGCATCATCTACGAACTGCGGCGCGAACCCTCCGCGATCTATGTGCTCCGGTTTTGGCACGCCGCGCGCGGAACTCCGGAACTTCCAAACGCCTGATTCAGCCCCCGCTTTTTTCCACCTAAGCCAGCAGCGGCTTCATGATTTCACCGTGGATGTCGGTGAGGCGGAAGTCGCGGCCTTGGTAGCGGTAGGTGAGCTTTGTGTGCTCGACGCCCATGAGGTGCAGGATGGTCGCGTTGAGGTCATGCACATGCACGGGGTCGCGGACGATGTTGTAGCAGTAGTCGTCGGTCTCGCCGTGCGTGGTGCCTTTCCGCACACCGGCTCCGGCGAGCAGGATGCTGAAGCAGCGCGGGTGATGGTCGCGTCCGTAGTTGGTCTCGGTGAGCGTGCCCTGTGAGTAGATCGTGCGGCCAAATTCGCCGCCCCAGACGATGAGTGTGTCATCGAGAAGACCCCGCTGTTTGAGGTCGGTGAGGAGCGCGGCGGTGGGCTGGTCGGTGTCGCGGCACTGGCCTTTAATCGCGTTCGGCAGGCCACCGTGGTGATCCCAGCCCATGTGGAAAAGCTGCACAAAGCGCACGTCGCGTTCGGCGAGGCGGCGCGCGAGGAGGCAGTTCGACGCGTATGTGCCGGGCGTCTTCACCTCGGGGCCGTACATGTCGAGGACGTGCTGCGGTTCCTTGGAGATGTCCGTGAGGTCGGGCACGCTGGCCTGCATGCGGAAGGCCATCTCGTATTGCGCGATGCGGGTCTGGATTTCCGGGTCGCCGAGGGCGTCGAAATGTTTCCCGTTCAGCGCGGCGAGTTCGTCGAGCGTCTCGCGGCGCGTGTCGCGGTCCATGCCTGGAGGATTGGAAAGGTAGAGCACCGGGTCGCCCTTGTTGCGGAATTTCACGCCCTGATACTGCGACGGCAAAAAGCCCGCGCTCCACAGGCGGTCGTAGAGCGGCTGGTCGTCCTTGCGCCCGCTGCCGAACGACGTGAGCACGACATACGCGGGCAGGTCCTTGTTCTCGCTGCCAAGCCCGTAGCCGACCCAAGATCCGATGCTCGGGCGTCCCGCGAGCTGCGAGCCGGTCTGCGAAAAAGTGATCGCCGGGTCGTGGTTGATCGCCTCGGTGAAAAGCGAGCGCACGATGCAGAACTCGTCGCTCACTTTCGCCATGTGCGGCATCAGTTCGCTGAGCCACGCGCCGCCTTTGCCGTGCTGCGCGAATTTGAAAATGCTCGGTGCGACGGGGAACTTTTTCTGCCCGCTCGTCATCGTCGTGAGCCGCTGCCCCTTGCGGATCGAGTCGGGCAAATCTTCGCCGCGTTTTCCCGCGAGCGCCGGCTTCGGGTCGAAGAGATCCATCTGCGACGGTGCGCCGGACTGGAAGAGGTAGATGATGCGCTTGGCCTTCGGCGCGAAATTCGGGAATGCCGGCTTCGGCGCAGCCATGAGCGAAGGCCCGAGCAGCGAGCCGAGCGCCGCGAGGCCGATGCCGCCTGCGGACTGCTGCAAAAACGTGCGGCGCGAGACCGCCATGCGTTGCGCGGCGTCGAGGGAGAGGAATGCGTGGTCGTTGCAGTTCATCGTGGTGGAGGGATCGGGGCTACCGTGCAACGGGGTGCGCGCTTGGGCAAAAGAAAAGCGGGGCGTGCTCATCGGTCTTCGCGCGCGATGAGGTCACCGGTCGCGCGGTGGCCCATCATGGCGATCCGGGCAGCTCAAACGCTTTGCGAACCGCCCCTTCGAGTTCGTTCAATTCGGAGGCGGTGAGTTTTGCGAATTCCTCCATGCGCCGCTTTGCGGCCGAAAGCGTGCCGGTGTTTTGCACGCAAAGGCGGACAAAGAGATCGGCGTGGCGATTGGGCAGATCCACGACTTCGCGCATGAGACGGCGGGCTTCGTCGTATTGCTGCAGGAACCGGATTTCCGTCGGCAGCTCGGTCTCGATGGTCTCGTCCACGAAGCCGAAGAGCGTCTCAGCAATGGCGGTGCAATCCGGATAGCGGTAGAAGTCACGCGTTTCATTGCGCACGGTCAGCCGGCCGCGCGCGTCGAGGGTGAAATCAATGAGCGGCAGCAGTGGGCGGGAGAAGGTCTCGAGGCTGGCGTCGTAAGCGCGCATCCGGCGAAGCATGCAGGCGGAAACGGGGAAGATGGCGCCGTCCGGGACGAACCGGAGAAATGCGAGGACGTAATGGATGAGGAAACGGTGGAGGCGTCCGTTGCCGTCGGAGAAGGGGTGGAGAAAGACGAAAGGCCACGCTATGGCTGCGGCGGCGAGGACGGGATTTACGTCGGCACGCAGGATGCGGCGGGAAGCCTCGAGAAAGGCATCCATGAGTGATGCGAGATCTTCGGGCCGCGGGGAGACGAAGTGAATCTGCTCGTCGCCGGCCGCGAGGCTCGTGCCGACGTAGTTTTGTTCGCCGATGACATCGCGCCAGCCTTCATTGGCGAAGCGTTCATCCACGACAGTGCGCTGGAGGGCGACAAGGGCGTCCTTTTTGAGGTAGTCGCGGGTGGCGGCCTCGCGAAGTGCGGCGACGAAACGGGCGGCGCGTTTCTGATCGGGAGTCTCGCGCTCGATCGCGTAGGAGGACTTGGTCTCGCGGGAGTAAAGGTATGCGAGGGCACGCTCGTACAGTTCCCGCGGGATGTCGGCCACGACCCGGCGGCTGCGTTCGTCGAGGCGCTTCGCTTCCCAAGCGGCGAGCGCCTTGGTTCGGCGGATGAGGGGGCTGAACTCCGGCGTGCCCAGCAGGTTCATGTTCACCCGGTGGCGCGGGCTGCGCTCCGGCGCCCCGGTGTAGCAAATCCGCGGATCTGCGAGTTCGATGTAGTTTCCCTGCGTGAGATCCGGCACATTGAGCCGGATCCCTGTGAACGTCTCATACAGATACCAGATGCGTCGCGCGTAGGCACCGGTCGGCTTCGCCCGCACATGGGCGGCGGCCTGCGAAGGATCGAGGTGCGGAAACAACGCCCGGAGAAGGCCAAGGTGCAGACCTTCGTAACTCAGCGCGAACTCCAAATGATCGAAGTCGGAGTCGCCCGGCCAATATTTGCGCACGTAGTATTCCGAGCGACGGCCATCCGGTGCCACCTCGGTTCGGCGGGTGCCTTGGGCGAGCATGAAGGACTCAACATCGTGCGGCAGGCAGGCGAGACTGTGGCGCTCCCTAAGGAGGCGGTAGCCCATCGGCTGGACGTTCGGGTCGGACACGAGTGGGAGTGTCAACCGAATATTCGATTACCGCGCAAGTAAAACACTTACAAATCGCAGTTCCGAGAAATTTTTAATTTAAATTATGGGAACCCCCATCAGCAATCAAATCGAAGTCCCGCCAGCCACCCGGCTGGTGAGGACACTCAAGATGAGACATTCGACTCGCGAGAGATTTCTCCGCGTCCGTGCGGTGAGGGAGAATCTGTGAAAATGACAGGTAATCGCCCGCTTGCGCATCGCGGCCCGATCCATAAAGTCCGCGGCCCTATGAGTTCGACCACTGCACCAGAGAAACATGAGTTCCAGGCCGAGATCGCGCAGCTTCTCGATCTTGTCGTCCATTCGCTCTACACGGATAAGGAGATCTTCGTCCGCGAGCTGATTTCGAATGCGGCGGATGCCTCGGAGAAACTGCGCTTCTTGAAGACGAGCGGGCAGGAAATCATCGAGCCGGATGCGGCGCTGAAGGTGACCATCGCGACGGATGAGACGGCGAAGACAATCACGTTCACGGATGCGGGCATCGGCATGTCGCATGGCGAGCTGATTGAAAATCTCGGGACGATTGCGCATTCGGGATCGAAGGCGTTCATCGAGCAGCTCAAGGCGAAGGCGCAAGCCTCGGGAAGCGGCGCGGTGGATGCGACGCTCATCGGGCAGTTTGGCGTGGGCTTTTATTCGGCGTTCATGGTCGCGGATAAGGTCACCGTTTTTTCGCGGAGCTGCCGTCCGGGTGAGCAGGGATGGATTTGGACGAGCGACGGGAAGACGGGCTACGAGATCGAAGCGGCGGAGGATTTGCCGCGCGGGACGAAAGTGGTCGTGCATCTCAAGGACGATGAGTTTGCGAAGGCTTGGAAGATCGAGGGGATCATCAAGCGCTACTCGAACTTCGTGCCGCTGCCGATCGAGGTAAACGGCAAGGAAATCAATACGGTGCAGGCGCTGTGGACGCGCAACAAGTCGGAGATCAAGGACGCGGAATACGACGAGTTTTACAAATACATCGGGCACGATCAGGACGCGCCGCTTTACCGGCTGCATTTCAATGCGGATGCGCCGCTGGCGATTCGCGCGCTGCTGTTCATCCCGTCGAAGAATCTCGAATTGGCGACGTTCACGCGCGAGGAGCACCACGTGGATCTGTATTGCAAAAAAATCCTCATCCAGTCGCGCGCGAAGACGCTGCTGCCGGAGTGGACGCGCTTCCTGCGCGGCGTGGTGGACAGCGAGGATCTGCCGCTGAACATTTCGCGCGAGACGATGCAGGACAGCGCGCTGGTGGCGAAGCTGCGCGAGGTTCTCGTGAAGCGGCTGCTGAAATTCCTCGACGAGGAATCGAAGGCGGATGCGGAGAAATATGTGCGCTTTTTCAAGGAGCACGGGCACTGCCTGAAGGAAGGCGTGGCTCACGACTACTCGCACCGCGACGCGCTGGCGAAGCTGCTGCGGTTTGAGTCGTCCGCGACGGAGAGCGGGAAATTTACGAGCCTCGCGGATTACGTTTCGCGGATGCCGGAAGAACAGAAGGAGATTTACTTTCTCAGCGCGGCGAACCGCGAGGCGTGCGAGGCCGCGCCGAGCTACGAGGTGTTCCGCGAGAAGAAGTGGGAAATGCTTTTCCTGTCGGACGCGCGCGATGAATTTGTGCTGGAGAGCCTGCGCGAATTCGATGGCAAGAAGCTCGTGGCCGCGGAGAAGGCGGACGTGAAGCTGGAGCGCGAATCGAAGGGGCTCGACGAAGCGACGGCGGGGAAGCTCGCGGAGTTCATCAAGGAAACCGTCGGCGAACGCATCGGCGAAGTGCGCGTGTCGAAGCGTCTCGTCGGCAGCCCGGCGATCGCGCTTTCCTCGGACAGCGAGATGACGGTCAACATGCGGCGCATGATGAAGGCGCTCAATCGCGACGGCATGGCCGGGCCTGATCCTATGCCGGATCTCGAAATCAATCCCGACCACGCTCTGATCGTCAGCCTCTCGAAACTGAGCGCATCCGACGCCGAACTCGGTAAGGTCGTCGCGCAGCAGGTCGCCGATCAGGCACTCGCCGCAGCCGGCCTGCTCGACGATCCTCGCATGATGCTCGGGCGCATGACCACTTTGCTCGAGAAGCTCTGCGGCAAGGCGTAAACCTGCCCAAAGCAATTCTGCGCTCCGTGGTTGACCCCGGCGTAGGAAATCCTGCAAGATTCCACCAAGCCGCGACAAACGGCGACAAACCCAAACACACCAATGAAAAAAATCACCAGCCTGTTCGCCATCGCAGCAATCGCCTCGTTCGGCATGAGCGCCTGCGAAGAAAAGAAACCCGACGCTCCTGCTCCGAAGAAGGAAGTTCCCAAGAAGAAGGAAGATCCGAAGAAAGAAGCTTCGGCTCCTGATCCTTCAGCGCCCGCACCTTCGGCTCCGTCCGCTCCGTCCGCTCCGACGGCCCCCACCGCGCCGAAGAAGCCCGCGACCACCGACGAGGTGATCAACGCGGCGCCCGAAGCAGCGCCTGCGCCCGCACCGAAACCGCCGGCACCCGCGCCCGCACCGGACGCGCCGAAGTAAACGACGAGTCACAGATTCAAGACAGACCCCGGCTTCGCAAGAGGCCGGGGTTTTGTTTTTTCCCGGAGGAAAAAACGCGCCATCATGGACGCACCCCGTAACGGCGATGAAAGCTGGCGGCCTACCGTTTCGCCACCGAACGCAACGTGAGCAGCTCCTGATTTTTTTCCTTCGCAATTTCGTGGAAGCCCGCGTAGGCGGCTGCGTCGGCGTTGAATTCTCGCACGGCGTGGGCGTTGTTCCTGTCGAGCGAAGCGCGGCGTCCATCGAGTTGCTGGTGCCACCACACGAGGCGCGCGTTGAGCTGGTTCACGAGCTTTTCCTTTTCCGACAGCTTCTGGAGCTGGGGCGGCTCACCCTTTTTTCCGCCGCGCGCGGGCTTGGCGTCTTCGTCATCCGCATCGGCAAGCATCTCCTCCGTGTCGTGCTTGCGTCCTCCGGCGGATTCCATGGCTGCGGTCTGCTTTTCCCACAGCCGGTTGCCGAAAAATGGCACCATGAGCCACAGGCCAGCCATCGAGATGAACGCACCTTTCCTCGCGCGCCGATAATGCCGGATAAGCGTGGTGAGAATCAGCATCGGGACCAGGCACAAGCTGATGTAGCGGCGCACGGGTTTCTCGTGACCGGAATCGCGGACGAGCCGGTAATTCCCGTGAAGTGTGGCGAGTCCGCCGAGGATGGCGATGGCTGCGAGGATGCTTTCAAGCATGGCGGTCAGTTCTGCGCGGGTGCGGGTGAGAGTGCGGGCTCCTCCTCGTCGCGGAGGCCGTATTGGAAGAGGATGAAAAGCATCCACACGAACAGCGTGAGCGACACCGCGCCGATGAGCACCGTGATGAGCGCGAGCGTGAGCCCGAGCGTCATGGATGCCGTGGCGATGATCGCCGCGATGAGGACGGAGAGCCCGAGCGTGAGTGTGGCCGCAGGAAAAAGCTGATCCGTCGCGGGCCCGCGCTCGCGCGCCATCTGCCGGAAAAATGCGAGCGAAAGCAGGATGAAGCACGAGCAGCCGAGTGTGGTGAAAAGCTTGCCCGGCGTGCTGATGAAGGCGTCGTAAAAACCGTGCGCCGTCGCGACCGCGATGAACATGCACGGGAAGTGCCACCATTTTTTCCGCAGATCGCGCAGCGAATCGCACAGCGAAAGGCCGATGAGTCCCGTCGCCGCGAGGTGGAAAAAGTTCGCGGTGAGGAAGCGTGCGAAGGCATTTGCCGGCGTGCTCATGCGGAAGTAGCTCACATTTTCCTCGACCGCGAATCCGAGGCCGACCGCGCCGGCGATGAGGAGTGTCTCGAGCCGGTTCTTCCGCATCAGCAGCACGGGCACGAATGGCAGGAAGGCCACGAGCTTGCACAGCTCCTCACGGAGCCCGACGCCCGCGAGGAAAAACCAGCAGTCCTGAAAGAACAGCCCGGTGTGTTTCAGCCCCCAGACTTCGGATTCATAGGCATCGAGGAAGAGCACCGGCAGCGTGCTCAGCGCGCCGAGCGGGATGGCGATGAGCGGAGCCCAGATGATGAATGAAAAGAATCCGCGCGGCTGCCCCATCTGCCACGTGAGGATGAGCCACACGCCGCCCGCGATGCATGTGAGGATGATCGGGATCTTGTCCGAGTAATTGTCCTTCTGAAGCTCAAGCACGGTGGCCCACACAGTCTTCCAGTCGTGGCCGCGCATCGAGGCGAGCAGCCGTGTGCGCACGTCGAGCAGACTGGCGTACGCCGGGTCCCGCGTGAGCTGCGCGAGGGCCGCGAGGTCGTTGCGCTGACGGTGGACCGAGAGGATTTTTTTCCGCAGCATCACGTCGTCCGGGCGCAACGCGATCTCGCGCGTGAAGCACGCGAGCGCGCGCTCCGGCTGCCGCGCATGCATCGCGAAATCGCCGACCAGTTCGTTCGCGTACGCGGGCGGCTTTGCGAGGCTCGCAAAGTAGAGCAGGTCTGCGCCCGGCTCATCGAGATGCGAGCAGAGGCTCTGCCAGTAGGCGAATGCGAGATTCCGGTCGGGGAGCGCGAGGTTCGCCTTTTGCAGCGCAAGGTTCACATTTGTGATCGCCTGCGGCTCGCTGCGGTTGCACGACTTGATCGCCGTGAGCACGCGCCCGATGTCCGGCTTTGCCTTCAGCAATTCCGCGCCGAGATCCACGCGCCCGCGCGACACATTCCCCTCCTGCGCCGCCTCGCGCATCCGTGCGTGGAAATCCCGCATCGTCTTCTCAAGCTGCGCGAGCGGATCTTCCGGCTGCCACATTTTCCCGAGCGCCACGCCGATGCCGATGATGATCACCGCGATCCAGATCAGGAGGTGCGGATCGCGGCTCAGAAAATAGAGGCGCACACGCCAGCCATCAATGTCCCCCTTGCCCCTCGCGGGAAAAGGCGCGGCCTCCGGCTGTTCGCTGTGATTCATCGCCGTCCTGCCTAGCAACACCTTTGCCAAGCGCGCCGGGATTTTGCGCACATCGTGGAAACACAGGCAGTTCTGGCTGGCTGACGCTGCAACGGAACACGCGCTTCCAGCCGGTGCGCGCCCGCGGTGGCTCTGTTCCTCTTGCCGCGCCACGTGCGGTTGACAATCCCGGCTGATCCGCCTTTCTTCCGCGCCTGATGAAACACTTCCTCAACACCATCCTCGCGCTCGCAGGGGTCATGCTCCTGTCCTCGTGCGGCAACCAGATCGGCAGTTCCACCGGCGGATACAAATGCACAGCCTACGCGCCGAACAACCCGGCCGCGGTGCGCGTGAAAGTCTCCACCTCCACGCAGAACATCTACGTGATGGAAGGCGACCGCATGCTGATGGCCGTGCAGGGCTGTGTCGGCGCGAGCGGCGCCACCGGTTCGGGCCATTACAGCATCATCGAGAAAATCAAGGACAAGCGCCGCGCAAGCCAACCGGACGCCGGATACCCGATGGCCTATTGGTGCTCATGGAAGCCCGCTTATGGATTTCATGAAGGATTCGTCCACCCGTATCCGCGCACGCACGGATGCATCCGCCTGCACCGCGAAGCCGCAGCACGTTTCTACGCGCTTGTGCGGATCGGCACCCCGGTGGACATCGCTTCCACCCAACCGGAAGACGCCACCCACGGCCGCACCGTGCGGAAGCTCGACCAGTCCCGCGACCCCGATCCGCCACGTGAAGTGATGATGGCGTCGAGCTGGTTTAAGGATCCCGCCGGCCCGCTGCTCATCAAGCAGTAGTTTATTTCCGGCCCCGTTTTTCAAAGGCGTCCGCAACGTGAGTTGCGGACGCCTTTCCTTTTTCAAAACCGCAGCTACGCTCCCGATCCAATGTCCACCACCGCCACGCCAGTGCCCGCCAAACGCACGAACCTCCGCACGCCCGATGTCATGGCCGCCGTGCAGACGCAGGTCGAGTCGCACTACCGCAGCGAAGTCGTCGAGCGCATCCGCGCCACCGGCGGCACGCTCACGGTGGACGGCGTAACCGTCCACCTCGCGAAGCAGTTCGGCTTCTGCTACGGCGTCGAGCGCGCGATCGATCTCGCGTACGCGGCGCGGAAAGTTTTTGCCGACAAGCGCGTCTTCATCCTCGGCGAAATCATCCACAACCCCGAGGTGAACCGGCAGATCGCCGACATGGGCGTGGTTAATATTTTGGACAGCAAAGGCGAGGCAAACGTGGACGACATCGGCCCGGAGGACGTCGTGATCGTCCCCGCATTCGGCACCAGCGTGACCACGCTCGCGCGGCTGAAAGAACGCGGCGTGCAGATCGTGGACACGACGTGCGGCGACGTGATGAGCGTGTGGAAACGCGTGAAGCAAAACGCCGCCGAAGACATGACGAGCATCATCCACGGCAAGGCCTCGCACGAGGAGACGCGCGCCACCGCGAGCCGCGCCGTCCACGAGAGCAAGGGCCACTACCTCGTCGTCCTCTCGCTCGATGACACCGATTTCGTCTGCAACTACATCCGCAAAGGCGGCGACCGCGCAGCATTCCTGAAACGCTTCGAAGGCGCATACAGCCCCGGCTTTGATCCCGACAAGCATCTCCGCCGCGTCGGCGTCGCGAACCAGACCACCATGATGCGCGGCGAGACCGAGGAAGTGCAAAAGCGCATCATGGCCGCCGTGCGCGACCGTGACGGCGAGACGGGCGTGAAGGAAAACTACCGTTTCTTCGACACCATCTGCGGCGCGACGCAGGAGCGGCAGGACGCACTGAAGGACATGCTTCAGAAAAAAATGGATCTGCTGCTCGTCATCGGCGGCTACAATTCTTCAAACACCTCGCACCTTGCGGAAATGGGCGAGGCCGTGCTGCCCACATACTTCATCCGCAACGCCGGCAAGCTCGAATCGCCCGCGCGCATCACGCACTTCAAGCAGCACGAGCACAGCGAGACCACGACCGACAACTGGCTCCCCGCCTCGCCCGCGACCATCGGCATCACCGCCGGCGCAAGCTGCCCAAACAATCTCATCGAGGACACCATCCTCCGAATCTTCGACCTCTGCGGCATCCCTCGCGAGCGCGTCTTGCAGTGATCTGTAGCCGCGCTTGTAAAAGCGTGGGCCAATCTCGACACCGCGGACGGAAACCGGCATGTGGATCAAATGCGGAAGTCAGCCCGCGCTTTCACAAGCGCGGCTACGCCCCGGCGAGCGAACCGAAGAATTCCCGCAGCCGCACCGCGCACGCGGAAAAGCTCAGCGCCTCTCGCGCACGCGCCTGCGAGGCATTCACCGCCGCGTGCCACGCCGCATCGTCGTCCAGCAGCTTCCTGAGATCCGCGCCTTCGCCAAACGCCACGCGATCCACCGCGCCATTTCCGCCGGTGCATGGCATCCGGCACAGCAGCGCGTCGCCTGCGACCTGCCCTGGCACCGCGCTGGAATCGAGCTGGA
>Ga0209596_1002617_pt1 | contig 14750 bp, 19 predicted proteins | sample M_130807_MF_Meta_FD_187314 | JGI IMG/M metagenome (GOLD analysis project Ga0209596, IMG submission 187314) | Freshwater microbial communities from Lake Montjoie, Canada to study carbon cycling - M_130807_MF_MetaG (SPAdes) (version 2) | ecosystem: Environmental > Aquatic > Freshwater > Lake... | reverse complement strand
CTTTTCTGTTTTCACCCGAACAAGAGAGCACAAGTCATGACTAGGGCAGGACAGGGTCAAAAAAGGTCACTGGCGGTCGTTACAGGGACGAACAGGGACGAACAGGGAATTAGTACCCCATTGGAGCGTCTAATTGGCTCTGGGACGCCTAGAATCCACTCGCGCTTAAACGACTTGCCATCTCGCGGCCTAGAAATCATAGATTTCTCGAAGCAACTGGGCGTGGAGCTGATGCCGTGGCAGAAGTTCGTCTTTGAACACGCGATGAAGGTCAAGCCCGATGGACGCTGGAAGTCGCCAGTGTGCGTCATCGTTGCGGCGCGGCAGAATGGTAAGTCCACAATCATGGAGATGAGCATTCTTGGGCGAATGTATTTATGGAAGGAGCCGCTCCAACTTGGATCAGCTCACGTCCTGACCACGTCACTTGAGACATTCCGGCATATCGTAAACATCATCGAGAGTCACAATGATCTATCTAGAGAAGTTAAGAAGATTCGGTGGGCGCATGGATCCGAAGAGATTGAGCTGATGTCCGGTGCTCGCTATGTGGTCAAGGCGGCTAATGCCGCCGCGCGTGGATTTGCCAAGCCCGAGACAGTTTACATGGACGAGACGCGCCAGCTCAAAGATACCGAAGCGTGGTCGGCTATGCGATACACGATGATGGCGGCCAAGAATCCACAGCTCTGGACATTTTCGAATGCTGGCGATCAGCACAGCTTGATTCTGAATCAGTTGCGCGATCGTGGAATGGGATCGGCGGCAGGATCTGACGATGACATCGCATATTTTGAATGGTCGGCCTATTCTGACAAGATTACCGACGAGCGCAACTGGGTCGCCAGCAATCCAGCACTCGGTCACACAATTCACGAAGATAATATCCGAGCCGTGCTCAACGATCCGCCAGATGTCGTCCAGACGGAAGTGCTCTGCCGATGGGTCAATACAATCTCGGGAGCAATCCCTGCCAAGGAATGGAACGAATGTGGCGTCGATGAGATTGAACTCGATGTCGAGAAGGTAACGTGGTTCGGCCTTGATCTAAGTCCAGATCGCAGAGACGGAGCATTGGTAGCGGCGCAGAAGAATCCCGATGACACATTTAACATCAAACTTCTGCACACTTGGCACAATCCCATCTCACTAGACGATAAAGCTATCGCCAACGATGTCGCGCCCTATGCTCGCAAGTATCCAGTCGAATATGTGGCTTTCAGCAAGCGCACTAGCTCGGCGGTGGCTGCAAGGCTGGCACCTGCCGGAATTCCAATCATCGACATCGATGGATCTCTTTACGGGCAAGCTTGCGATGAATTACTGGGAGCGATTACATCAAAGCGGCTGATCCACGGAAAACAGGCAGAATTATCCAAGCAGATACTATCGGCCGTCAGATTGCCGATGGGTGATGGTGGCTGGATTATTGGAAGGCGCGCCTCAAGTGTCGCCGTTTGCGCAGGGGTGGCCGCGGCTCTCGCTTGCCACTTTGCGACACGCCCAGAGATGGAGATAGACATTCTGGTCGGTTAGATGTATACGGCGGCTTTACACTTGGCCACATGGGACTATTCTCGCGCAACTTAACAACCGATGCTCCAGCGATGACCTATGACGTCCAAGCATCATTGGCTCCGGTCAATACATTAGATTCAGTGTTTAACTTCTTCGGCACTGCCGGAATTAGTGCAACACGCGCCGAATTTATGTCCGTACCAACGTGCGCCAGAGCGCGCAACATTATTAGCTCAAGCGTCGCATCGATTCCGCTTCAAGTGCGCACTCGCGCAGATGGCGCGCAAGTAGAGACGCCGCCGCGCGTAATCAATCAGCCAGATCCACGGATTCCAGGATCTGCGACGTATGCGTTCTTATGTGAAGACTTGCTTCTCTATGGTTACGGATATTTGAGAATTACAGAGATTTATGCGGACACATATCGAATCAGAAGTGCAGAGCGCATCGATCCCACTCGCGTTGGAATCCAGACAAATAATCTTGGAACAGAGATTGACTATTACACAGTGGACGCATATCGCGTTCCAGATACAGGTGTCGGAGCTTTAGCAGTGTTCTATGGTAACGATGAAGGAATCTTGCATCGCGCAGGTCGCACAATCAAAGCTGGTGCAGAATTAGAGCGCGCGGCAACAATGTATGCAAAAGAGCCAGTGCCAACGATGGTTCTTAAATCAAACGGAACAGCGTTGCCGGCAGATCGCATTGCCAAGCTTTTAGAATCGTGGTCTTCAGCGCGTAGAAATCGTGCCACGGCATTTTTAAATGCTGATGTCACTCTGGAAACTTTAGGATTTGATCCAGAACGTCTCCAGTTAAATCAAGCGAGAAGCTATGTTGCAACCGAATTGGCCAGAGCGTGTGGAATTCCGGCCTACTACGTCGATGCCGAATCAGGATCGAGCATGACATATTCCAACGCGACTCTTGCCCGTCAAAGTCTCGTTGATTTCTCTTTGAGATCCGTAATGACCAGCATCGAAGAGCGTCTGTCAATGACTGGAATGGCCAACGACTTCGTTCCAGCGTCCCAAGAAGTCAAGTTCGATCTCGATGATTACTTGCGCGCATCTGCAAAAGAGCGCGCCGAAGTCTACAAAATCTTTTACGACATGGGCGTCCTAACAACCGATGAAATACGAATGAAAGAAGATATGGCACTATGAAATCAAACCAAGATGATCCAATGAACATTAACTTCTCAATCAAAGTTACGGCCACAGACTTTCCGAAGCGTGAAATCTCTGGACGTATCGTGACATGGAATGAAGCTGGTGTGACAAGTGCCGGAGAGACGCTATTTAAGGAAGGCTCCATCACATTCGGCAACACCACAAAATTATTACTTGAACATCGCAGAGAATCTCCAATCGGATTCCTTAAAAGCTACAAAGTCGGAAAAGAAGGAATCGATGCCGTGTTCTCTATCGGCAACACGACGGCAGGATCTGACAGCTTGGTGGAAGCAAGTACCGGACTGCGCGATGGCTTTAGTGTGGGCGTCATCGCTGAGAAGTATAAGAATGTCGATGGCGTCTTGGAAGTTAGTGCGTCATCATGTAAGGAAGTATCACTCGTCACAGATCCAGCAATCGCCAGTGCAAAAGTAAGCATCGCGGCCAATCTGGAAGATAATTCTACATCGGAGCCTGTAAAGGTCGCAGAAGTAGAGAAAGAAAATCCAACTACTGAAGGAGAAACGCAAGTGGAAGAGAATCAACCCGTTCCAGAAGCATCAGCCGAACAGGTTGAAGCTTCCCAATCAGTGAATGCAACTGCATCGCGTCCGCTTTATTTTGCGAAGCCACGTTCACCAATTAACTCACAGGCAACATATTTAGAGCACACAATCCGCGCGAGCATTCGTCCGAACTCAGATTCAGCTCTTTGGGTTCGCGCCGCCGATGATTCAATGGCAACTGAAGTCGGATTTAATCCAACACGTCAGCTCACCGAAGTCATCAACGGATTAACCAATTACACACGAAGCAACATTGATGCAATTCGTACTTTCGCACTTCCTGATGCTGGCATGAGCTTTGAGATTCCTAAGATCACTGCCGTTCCAACAGTTGCCGCAACTGCCGAAGAAGCCGCACCATCTGAGACAGCTACAACAGCTTCATACATCACTGGAACAGTAAGCAAGTACGCTGGCCAAAATACGCTAAGCGTTGAGCTTATCGATCGATCTTCACCAGCATTCTTTGAGGAACTTCTTCGCCTTATGGCCGGAGCTTATGCAAAGGCAACAGATACAGCAGTAAACGCTGGTCTAATCACAGCCGCCGCACTTGATGCAACAACAGTGGCAACATATCCAACAGCTTCCGAGCTTCTTGGATTCGTCTCACGCGGAGCCGCGGCCGTATATGCCGGAACTCAAGGCTTTGCAAAAAACATCATTGCTAACACTTCACAGTGGGCTAACTTGATGACATTGAACGTCTCTGGCGCACCGCTTTACAACGTTGCAGCCGGTCAGACAAATACAACTGGCGGCGTCGTTACACCATCATCAGTGCGCGGAATCGTCGCTGGCTTAGATCTTTATGTCACAGCGAACACAGCTTCATTAACTGACACAGATGGATCGATGCTCATCGTTAATCCAGATGCGTTCGGCTGGTATGAAAGCCCTACGCTCAGACTGACTTCCAACCAGATCCAAACTGGACAGGTTGAGGTCATGTATTACGGATATGGAAGCTTCGTAAGCAAGGTCGGAGCTGGCGCATTCAAGATCAACAAGGCATAGTCAGAAAATAATCATGGGCTAGGTGCGCTCCCGTATCTAGCCCAGCAGAGTAGAAAGGGAAGAAGAGATGGCAAGTCCGGTTATCGTAACGGCCACGCAACTTAGGACGATACTTGGCGTCTCTTCTTCTCTCTATTCTGATGCTTACTTAAACGGCATAATTGTCAGCGCGGAGCAAGTTATCTTGCCGCTATTAACTGCCAATCAAGCTGCAATCGCAGAAGTTTATTTGACGGCCAATGTCGCTTATTATGTAACGCAACGGCCACATTACTTCGTGGCAGGTCAGAGCGTTGTAGCAAGTGGGATCGTTCCAGCGACTTTCAATGGCACAATTACCATCACAGATTCCATCACTGATCCATATATCTTCTCAGCCGCCAAAACCAATGCAGACATTGTGATTCGCGGCGTGATTCCGGCTGGCGTCGCGTACCTATCCGGAGCAGACGCCGCCACTCTTTATGCTTCAACCGAAGCCGTTGAACAGGCGATTTTAATTGTCAGTGTTGAGATTTTCCAGAGCGTTGTGGCCGCTGGTGGCCAGATTGAAGGCGTGGATTTTCAGCCATCGCCGTTCCGCATGGGTAGAAGTCTCCAAAATCGTGTCATTGGACTTCTTGGAAATTACGTCGATGTCGAAAGTATGGCCATGTAAATGACAGCCACATCAATTTCAGCCGACGTTCGCGGAGCACTCGCAACAGCTCTAGCGACTCCATTGGCATCTGTTTATACATCAGTTCCAGAAACAGTCATTCCGCCAGCCGTGGTCATCGTTCCGGATTCGCCTTACCTTGAATCTAACATCATCGGCAAGGATCAAGTTCGAGTCAAGATCAACATGACAGTTAGTGCCGCCGTTGCCTATAACAACAACGCCGGAGCACTTGATCAGCTTGAAGTTCTTATCATAACTTTGATTGGTCTCATGCCAGTCGGTTACATAGTCGGAGACGTCTCACGTCCCACAATCATTTCAGTCGGAGCGAGCAATCTCTTATCGGCTGACTTATCGGTCTCAACCTACTACACGCAAGTCGCTTAAGGAGCAAAACAAATGGCAACAACAATCATCACCGGACGCGACATCACGATCTCACTTGCGTCCACAAATTACGCTGCGCAGACGCTATCGATTACGCTAGTCAATGCGCCAGTCATCACGACATATCAGGCACTTACAGGAAAACAGTACAAGCACATCGATGATCAGTGGACTTTGAACTTGAATCTTCTGGCTGACTGGGGTGCAACATCATCACTCTTTGAAGCTATGTGGACAGCGTTCACATCTGCTCCTAATACTGCTCTAGCATTCACAATGGTTACTGCAACAGGTGCGTCATTTGCTGGCACAGCTTTCCCAGTAGCTCCAACCGCCGGTGGAACTGCGCCAGATGCGCAGACGGACACTTGGGCGATGTTATGCGCATCAACACCAGTTATCACCATCACATAATCGAAACAGAAACGGGAGCACACGATGAAACTACCAATCACCATCGAATACACATCAGGCGAGTTCGGTACATATACCGCACAACCGCCAGAGTGGGCGAAATGGGAGAACAAGACAGGGCTGACGATCTCGCAAGCGCAGGAGAAAATCGGGATCTCCGATCTTCTTTTCCTTGCGTGGAATGCCATGAAACGTGAATCAGGTGGAAAGCCCATCAAGGGATATGACGTTTGGTGCGAAACAGTGGCCGATGTGAGCGTCGGTGAAGTAATCCCAAAAGTTATGCCGCCGGAAGCGTGAATCGGATCCTTGTCGAGTTAGCAATAGCGACAGGGATACCGATGAGCGAATGGATCACGGCGGAGCAAATCTATACAGCGCAAGAAGTATTGGAGCAACAGAATGAGCGACAGCGTTGAGATAGCCTACGACAAGGCTGATCTGCGTCGCGTTCTAGGTGCATTCAAAGCGATGAGCGAAGAAGCTACGACTCAGGCTAAGCAAGAGTCATCGGCTCTGGCAGAGTTCGCGCAAGGCAAAATCAAGGAAACTGCCAGTGGTCGCGGAGTAGCCGCCGAGCGAATTGCTCAAGGATCTAAGGTGAGCAAGTCAAGCAAGATTGGCGAGATCTCATTCGGTTTCGCGTCGCAAAAGTTCTCCGGTGGCGGCACGACAAAGCAACTATGGGGCGGCAACGAGTTCGGATCTAACAAGTTCAAACAGTTCCCAATCTGGTCAGGGCGCGAAGGTCGTGGATCTAAGGGCTGGTTCGTATATCCGACACTACGGCGAATACAGCCAGAGATCCTTGCCAAGTGGGAGACTGCATTCGCTAAGATATTGAAGGAGTGGTGATGGCTGATAGTAGAACGCTCAAGCTCTCGATTCTGGCCGACGTCGATCAACTTAAGAAGTCGCTGGCATCGGCTAACAATGACGTTGATGATTCTTCAACGCGAATGGGCGAGTTCAGCAAGAAGGCAGGAGCGGCATTCTTAGTCGCTGGAGCCGCGGCCGCGGCTTATGCAACAAAGCTTGCAGTCGATGGAGTCAAGGCAGCGATTGAAGATGAAGCCGCGCAAGTAAGACTGGCCACAGCTCTTAAGAATGCAACTGGTGCAACCAATGACATGATCAAGTCAGTCGAAGATCAAATCTTAAAGCAATCTCTGGCAACAGGTGTTGCAGATGAGCAACTTCGTCCAGCTCTATCTCGCTTGGCTCTTTCAACAAATGATGTAACAAAGGCTCAAGATTTACTGACTCTGGCTCTTGACATATCACAGGCAACTGGTAAAGGACTAGACGCCGTTGCCAATGCTCTCGGTAAGGCCTACGACGGCAACACGGCCGCGCTTGGCAAGTTAGGCGTCGGATTATCGTCCGCCGAACTTAAAGCAATGACATTCACAGAAGTCCAGACAAAGCTCTCGGATCTATTCGGTGGAGCAGCCGCGGCAAACGCGGAGACATTCGCCGGACGCTTAGAGATTCTCAAAGTAACATTTGATGAAGCGAAAGAATCAGTCGGCGCGAAACTTCTGCCAATTATCCAGAAGCTTGTCGAGTTCGTCGTCAATCAAGTAGTGCCAGCACTTGGCAAGTTCGCTGAATTCTTTAAGCCAATCACAGATGCAATCGCTAACAACAAAGAAGAGTTCGCAACTTTCATCGCATTTATTCAAAAGTATGTCGTGCCAGTTCTAGTTGATGTTTTAGGCGGTGCATTCAAAGTTGTTGGCCAGATTGCTGGTGGCGTGATTAACGTAATCGGAGCAGTAGTAGGCGGTCTTAATTCGCTCATCTCTGGAGCCGTCGCAGGTATCAATGCACTTATCCGCGTCTATAACTCAATTCCGTTCTTACCGAACGTCTCAACTATTTCAGCTCCATCAATTAGCGTTCCAAGCGTATCAATTCCAAGTGTCAGTTCTACTGCGAAAGTTCCAACAATTACAGTCCCATCAGTATCAGCTGGCGTTTCAGCGGCGGCATCGGGTGCGGTATTGGTAGCGACTCCAGGTGGGACAAATGGAGTAATTGGAGCCGGAACTACTGATTCTCAGAATGCTGCCAGATTAGCAGCGGCCGCTCAAGCCGCTGGCGGTGGATTCACCGACTCTCAGAACGCGGCTCGCATCAGCATTACAGTCAATGGCGCAATCGATCCAGAGAGCACTGCGCGACAAGTCGTGAACTTGCTCAATGATTCTTACTATCGCGGCGGCGGTGGTGGAGCGAACTCTCTGGTTGCAATATGAGTCAATGGAGTCCAGTCTGGCGAGTTAAGGTTGCATCGGTTGAATATACATCGACCATCTTGGCCAATCTTTCAATTACGTCCGGACGATCTAATATCTACAATCAGACGAATGCAGGATTCGCCACGATTGAATTATTTATTTTTGACCAGACTTCCGTCATCATCGACATCAATGATTCATTATCGATTGAAGTCAAGGATTCCACTGGAACATACGTCCCCATCTTCGGCGGCTCAGTCGTCGATGTCGGAATCGCGGTGGCGCAAGTGGGATCCAGTGCATACACGCAATCAGTTACCATCACGGCTCTGGGTGCTCTAGCGCGTGTCCAAAAGGCTCTGACCAATGGTGTTTTAACTCAGGACTTTGATGGCAATCAGATCTACACAATTCTCTCGGATCTACTTCTTAATAACTGGGGCGAAGTTCCGGCGGCTCTTACATGGGCGACATACACGCCAGCGACAGAGACGTGGGCTAATGCTCAAAATACTGGACTTGGTGAGATTGACACACCGGGCAATTATGAGCTGGCACAAAGGGCATCAAGTCGGACGGATATGTATTCACTGGTCGCAGCCCTTGCCACTAGCGGTCTCGGCTATCTTTACGAGAATGCTCAAGGCCAGATCTCCTACGCCGATTCGACACATCGATCGGTCTATTTGGCCACAAACGGATATACGAATCTCTCGGCCAATCAAGCTCTAGCGCGTGGGATTGCTATCAAAACACGGGCAGGAGATGTCCGAAACGACATCACTCTCAAATACGGCACATCATCATCAAATGAAGTCAGCGCGACAGACACGGCATCGATTGACACTTACGGCGATCTAGCACAAATCATCACGACGACAGTTAAACACGCCGCCGATGCCACATCTCAGGCCAGCTTCTATCTGAACTTAAGAGCTAATCCACAAGCCAACTTTGAGTCCATCACCTACGCATTGACCAATCCGGATCTTGAGGATGGTGATCGTGATTCGCTCATCAATGTGTTCATGGGTCAGCCCGTATCCATATCGAATCTGCCTTCAAATATGAACGCAGGACAATTCTTAGGCTTTATCGAAGGCTGGCGATTCCAAGCGTCATACAATGAACTTTCAGTCACGCTTCTGCTCTCACCCGTGGCATTCTCGCTTCAAGCGATGAGCTGGGCAGATGTCAGCGTGTCGGAAACTTGGTCTACAATCTTGCCTACACTTGACTGGGAACACGCCTTAGTCGTTGCATAAGAAAGGAAAATAATGGCCAATCCAACAACCAACTTCGGGTGGGTAATGCCCACTTCTGCAAGTCTTGTCACTAACTTGCCTGCGGACTTTAATGTATTCGGACAGGCCGTTGATACATCGATGCAATATTTGCTCGGTGGCACAACTGGTCAAGTGTTATCAAAGACATCTGGAACCAATATGGCTTTTACTTGGATTAACAATGATCAAGGCGACATCACTGGCGTGACTGCTGGCACAGGTATAACAGGCGGCGGCACTTCCGGAACAGTAACAGTCACCAATGACATGGCAACAACAATCACCACTGCTGGCGATTTAATCAAAGGCACAGGATCAGGAACATACAATCGTCTCGGTATAGGCAGCACAGGACAAGTCCTGACAGTAGCGTCTGGTGCACCTTCTTGGGCTACACCAGCAAGCGGTGCTGGTATGACCTTACTCAGTACAACAACACTTTCAGGCACGAGCACAACGATTTCAAGTATTGACCAAACTTATGTCAATTTGTTTATTACTTTTGAACGAATGACCAACAATTCAACAGGTGGTTATGCCCGTTGGGGAATGAATAGCGCGACAACGGCACACTATAACTCATACAAAGACGGAAATGGAACTGCTTGGGTTAACTCAGGTTCTAATTATTTATTACCATTGGGAACAAATACACCTAATTCAAGTTATGAAACTTTTGGCTGCGTAGTAATAAATAATTATGCTACTACAACTACAAACAATGGAAAATCTATTCAATGTAATGGCGCAACTTATGCTGGCGGTGCTGGTCCTGGTCCTGTTTTCAATGAGGCGTATTGGGATACGGCAACGGCAGTATCTTCAATTAAAATTGATTATTCAAATGCTGCAACAATCTCAGGCACGATCAAAATCTACGGAGTAAAATAATGACAAAACCAATGATAAGAATCCACGACACTTCAACCGATGAAGTGATTGACCGCGAAATGACCGATGAAGAATACGCAGCATTTCAGGCAGACCAAGAATTGCAACTTGTTGAAAAGGCAAAGGCAGAACAAGCAACAGCCGACAAAGCGGCACTATTGGCACGACTAGGAATTACTGCCGATGAAGCCAAGCTTCTCTTATCCTGACGGCACCGCCGCGCGGATCATCGATGTCGCATTGGCAGAAGTCGGAACAGTAGAGACTGGCGAGAATCTGACAAAGTACGGCAAGTTTACAAAGGCCGATGGATTGCCGTGGTGTGGATCTTTCGTAAACTGGTGCTTTGACCAAGCTGGTATAAAAATCCCATCAATGGTTTCAACGGCCGCCGGTGCTCATAAGATGAAAGAGCTTGGGCGATTCTTTGAAACATCTCCACAGCTTGGCGACTTGTGCTTCATGGACTTTCCACACGATGGCATTGATCGAATCTCACATATCGGCATCGTGGTCAAGGTTGACCAGAGTTCAGTGCTCTGTATTGAAGGCAACACGTCCGGAGATGGAGATCAGCGCAACGGCGGCATGGTCATGCTTAAGCGTCGCTATATTGGCAAGGAGATAGTCGGTTTCGGTCGCGTCAGATTGGCCGCTTATGATGGAGAATATCCAATGGTCGAGCCAATCCCTATGGCGAAGCCGACAAAGGAGAAGAAGAAATGACTCAACTTAAAGCAATCGCGGCATCATGGCTAAGAAGCTCTGTCGCTGGTGCGTTGGCCGTGTACATGAGCGGCAATCAGGATCCAAAAGCTTTAGCAATGGGCTTAGTGGCTGGCATTGTGCCAGTTCTAGCTCGATGGGCTAACCCGAACGATCTTTCATTCGGTCGCCAGAAGTGAGCGTGGGCGAATGGACGGCGGTGGGTGCGCTTGTCTTAGCGGTTCTCACCGCCATCTATTCGTCAATGAGAGTCATAGTGCGATCCATCATGTCGGAGTTAAGCCCGAATGGTGGTTCAAGTATGAAGGATCAAGTGAGCCGAATTGAAGCGCGATTGGATCAGTTGATTCTTGAATTGGCGTTGAAGAAGTAATAGACACGCCGTAATCCACGCTAGATCCTTGCACTTGTCAGCCATCGATGTCACTCTATCTCTGGGAGCATAGACAAGGCTCTCACGGGAGCAAAAAATGAACGAAGCATCAATTATCATCATGATGGCAATCGCCGGATTCTTATGGGCGGTGGCCGCGTACACGGTTGGAGTCAAGGAAGGCGAGCGCAAGGGATATGCCAGAGGCCGAGCAGTTGGCCGTCACGCATCATCGAGGGAAGTGACTCAATGAGCTTTCTCGATAACTATGAAGATGTAGCAACACGCATTCAACGATTCTGGGCTACTCACCCAACTGGCAAGATTCACACATCAATCACGGACATCGACATCAAGGCCGGATATGTATTGGTCGAATGTCGTGTCTATCGAGAGTTCGAAGATGCCGAGCCATCTGGCATCGACTTCGCATTCGGTAACGTGGCAACCTATAACGTCCAGATGAAAAAGTGGTTCGTGGAAGATACAGTCACATCGGCAATCGGTCGTGCAGTCGGTCTAGTATTAGGAGCAGATAAGCGGCCAACAGCACAAAACATGGCGCAAGTCGAGCAAGTCGATACAACAATCGTAAGATCATCGGCAGATGATTATGATCCATGGACTGGCATGAACGCCATCAAGCCAATCGCCGATGTGCTTCCCAGCATCGCAGAAGCTCTGACTGGCAACGCGACAGATCCAACTCCACGATGCACACACGGCGCGCGCGTCTGGAAAACAGGCGAGAAGAATTCTAAGGTCTGGGCGCATTACAAGTGCCAAGAAGCTAACCGAGCCAATCAATGTCCGCCAATTTGGTATGTCGTTGGAGCCGATGGCAAGTGGAAGCCGCAAATCTGATGGGCGATATTGAGATCCACACGGCTCAAGGTTGGGTCAAACTTGATGACATCATTCAAGGCCAAGAAACCTGCTCAGTTTGCGCCAGCATTGAAGGCGCAGAAGGTGCTGGCTATGTCAAGTGCGATCCACCAGAGCTAATGATCTATCTATGCCGAGCGTGTAGGAAGAAGCATGATTAAGATGCACATGAGCGCGGCCGATGAATGGGCTATCTTCAATGAAGCAGCCAAGGTCATCTTTGAATGGGACGAATCAAGGCCACAGACGCCGCGCTATAACATGGGCTTGAACAATTATGAGCAGGTTATTCAGCACGCTGAATCTATGGCCGCCGAACTATGCGTGGCCAGATACTTCGGACTCGATTACGATCTCAGCGATAACAAGGGCAAGATGCGAGCTGACGTTGGCAAAGGCATCGAAGTCAAGTGGACTGCCTACGTTGGCGGCAATCTCATCGTCTATCCATCGGATCGAGATAATGACGTGGCCGTTCTAGTCGTTGGTAAGTCGCCGGAATACTTCATTGTTGGCTGGTTGCCAGTGGCATTCGCCAAGCGCAAGCGATTTAAGAATCCGCGTCAAGATACTTGGTGGGTTGATCAGGGCAATCTCAATCCAATAGAAAACCTATCTCGGAGTGAATATGCGGCAACTGCAATTTGATTGCTCCATCTGCGCCAAGCTCTACGGAGACGGGCGCAAGATGCACGGGCTGACAAAAACGGCTGAATTAACGCTGAACGAATGGTTCACACAATGCTCTGGGTGCGGCGCATTCGGAATCAAGATTATCGATGATGAAATGGTCAATGGCCAATGAAAATCGGATCATTATGCACCGGATACGGCGGTCTAGATATGGCGGTCGAAGCATTCTTCGATGCTGAGACTATCTGGACGTGCGAGTTCGACAAGTACGCAAGTCAAGTCATAGAAAAGCGCATCAATAAGCCCAATCATGGAGATTTGAAAACAACTGATTGGACAAAGGTTGAGCCGATTGACATTCTCACAGCCGGCTATCCATGCCAACCATTTAGCCATGCAGGATCTAGAAAAGGAGCAGATGATGAGCGTCATCTTTGGCCGTACATCAAAGAGATTATTGGGATATTACGACCACGATTCATCGTCTTGGAGAATGTACGAGGACACTTTGGACTTGGATTTCGAGAAGTCCTTGGCGATCTTGCCATTCTCAGGTATGACGCAACATGGAGACTTGTACGAGCTTCAGATGTCGGAGCACCACACAGACGAGAGCGGCTCTTCATTCTTGCCTACCCCACTAGCGAACGATTCCAAAATAGTTTACGTTCCGGGGAATCAAATGGGCTTGAGCAAAGCAATTCTATTAAACATTCCAACACCAACGGCCAGCGACGGCCATTGGTCGGAGTCGGAGTCGGAGAGATCAGGAATCAAGGGCAACCACAATTTATCGTTAGTGAGTTGGTCAAGGAGATTGCTACCAACACCAACAGCGATGCACGTCCGCAATCACGACGAGCCGGTGGAGAATTACGAACAGAGAGTATTGGACTACGAGGAAGGCAAGACAAAGGGCAAGCCGGAAGCGAGTATAGGAGTAGCCGTCAGACTACTAGCGACACCAACGACAAGCGAAACTTCAGGAACTTGTCGGGACTTCGGCGGAGATTTACTTCACGATCTGATATGCACTCACTCAACGTACCGTCTCCACTGGACGAAGGTAAATTGAACGCCAAGTTCGTTGAATACATGATGGGATTGCCAGATGGTTGGGTCACAGATATTGGTTTATCTCGATCACAACAACTCAAAATCTTAGGAAATGGTGTCGTTCCACAGCAAGCCGAATATGCCTTGGAACTACTCTGGGATACATATGTCAATCAATAGTTATCCACAGCCTTATCCACAGGCACATGTGGACAGAGCGACACACCGAGCACAATCCTTGACAAGATGTCAGTCTCCATGGCTATACTTAAAAGATATATATATCTTAATAAAAGATAAAGAAAAAAAGATAAAAGAAAATAAATCAAATACTTATAAAAGCGTCATAGTTCTGTCAATTATCATCTTGACCACAATGCCGGTAAATGCGGCTAATGCAGTAGAGCAAAGCGATCTACTCAAGCTCTATGCTCATTCAAGGATTATCAATGATAAGCAATATCAATGCTTTTATCAGCTGATTACTAAGGAAAGTAATTGGAGAGTAGATGCTAAGAATGGATCTCATTACGGCATAGGCCAGATGAAGAATGCTAAGTATGGCAAGCTCGATGGCTTTTCGATGGTTGATTGGAGCGTTCGTTATATCACGAAGCGTTATGGTTCGATGTGTAACGCATGGAGATTCTTCAAGGCTAAGGGCTATCATTGATGACACAATCGGCAAGGGCTAATGGTGGCACTCGACTCTGGTCGAAGATAAGGCTACGGATCTTGATTCGTGATGGCTATTGTTGTCAGTATTGTGGATCAGAAGATGCAACGACAGTCGATCATGTGTTACCGATAAGCAAAGGCGGCACTGATGATCCGGATAACCTTGTTGCAGCTTGTACTCGGTGCAATTATTCGAAAGGAAACCGAATGGGTCAGTTTTTTGGACAGCCAAGGACAC
>Ga0209596_1002616_pt1 | contig 14750 bp, 5 predicted proteins | sample M_130807_MF_Meta_FD_187314 | JGI IMG/M metagenome (GOLD analysis project Ga0209596, IMG submission 187314) | Freshwater microbial communities from Lake Montjoie, Canada to study carbon cycling - M_130807_MF_MetaG (SPAdes) (version 2) | ecosystem: Environmental > Aquatic > Freshwater > Lake... | reverse complement strand
CAGCACTGGAAGATCTGTGCTTGATCCTGCTGGCGGACCCTTTGCCGTTCAGTTACACATCAAGCCAGCTGTGTCTTCAAGCGGCTGTCAGGTCATAGCACAATATGCGAAAGATCAATCAAATGGCCTGACCCTATTCATAAGCTCGAGCGCATCTTCGACATCTGCAAGTCTTGGGTTTGCTGCTTGCTCTGGGTCACTAAGCTGCTCTGCTTTGACTCAGATACAAAAAGGGCAGTTCCAACACATAGCTGCTGTCTACATCCCATCAGGTATCACTTCATCTATTGAGATCTATCGAAATGGAGAGTTGCAGACGACTTCTTCTAACGCGATCTGGATAGGCGGATCAATAGGCGCAAACGATTTCACAGTCGCCTCAGGCTCAACTTTCAATTTTGTAGGAAGCTCACTAAGACCAGCTGGGCTTCTTGATTCTGCAGTTGATGATCTTCGCGTCTATCACAGTGTCAGGACACCCGACGCTTTGCGTTATAGCGCAGACTATTCAGGATTTTCTGACGATGAGAATGAACCTGAAGGGCTTCGCCTCTACTACAAGTTCAATGAGCCGCCAGGAAGTCATGTTCAATCAAGTGTTGCTCTCGACAGCTCGGGTAACTGCTTACATGGAAAAATCACAGGATACGCCAACTCGCAGCGTGTCACAGGGTCATCTGCGCTTATTAAAGAAGATGACAGACTTAGTCCTGTCCTGTTTCCAGACTATCCGCCTTCTGCCGAGAAGAACCAAGATCTTCTGACAGCGGGAAGTCTCTATGACAAAGAGAACCCCAACTACATCATCAGGCTTATCCCGCAGCACTACTTCCTTGAGGGGCAGCAGTCGCTCAGCTTCACTGACGTGCAAGGAGAGATTGACAGCGCCATCTTGGGAACCAGCATACCCGGATCAGGCAAGTTAAGCCCAGTTCAGATTATGACTGCTATGCTGCTGATCTATGCAAAGGTTTTTGACGAGATCAAGATCTTTCATGATCACTTCTCTAGACTGACTTACGTCGATTACGATGCCAACAACTCAGTTTCAGACAGATTTCTGACTTTCCTTGCTGGATACTACGGCATTGAGCTTCCAAACCTTTTTGGAGATGCAACACTTGATCAGTACTTGATCGGTGAGAAGATGCAGACTAGATCTACTGCAAGCCTTCCACTTCGATCAGTCCAAAATGCGATATTCAGAAGGATTCTTACGAATCTTCGCGAGATCGTCACATCAAAGGGCACACATGCAGGAATTCGCGCCCTCTTCAACTCTGCAGGAATAGCACCCAATGCCTTCTTTAGGATTAGAGAGTACGGTGGTCCGACAGAGATAGCGCTTAGTGCAATTCGAGATGAAGTAATCGAGATTGCTGCGTCACTTGACATGTCAGGAAGCCTTGCAGGAACTGCTTCCGCAGGACCGATTAATGCGCAAGGATTCAGATCAGCGTCACCACGTCTTATCGGATCTTTTCTCAGCGGAAGCAGAATTGAGGTCGGATTTCCTGCACCATCTGGATCTTTGATCCCGTTTCCGGGTCTTTACCACGGCATTTCCAACAGCCCATCAGATGGTCTAATGACGTCTGGCTCTTGGACTTTTGAGGCTTCGTACAGGTACGATTTAAAGTCAAGAGGGAAAGAGAGCCTTGCTCGTCTTCATGTCACTGGGACCTCATCGCCAAGCAGCGGTCAAGGTGTAGTGTTCAACATCGTTGCTACACCTGGCACAACACCAACACTCAATGCTTATGTTGCTTCTGACAAGACAGGAGCCGCACTTCCTATTGCGCTTCACCTGTCAGGCACAGACATTTTTGATGGCAACAGGTGGCATGTCGCGCTCTCAAGGGTCAGGTCTGACGATGAAAGCAACAGTGAGGGAGTCGTCAGCTCTTCCTACAGCCTGCGATGCGCAAAAGTCACGCCAGGTGGAAGCGTCACTTTCTTCAGCGCTTCCGGGTACTTCGATGAAGGAAGCACGGGAAACAACGTCTTACAGAACGTGTCCTCCTACAACACTAGTGGATCTTTCCTTATCTTTGGATCTCAGAGTCTAGCTACGGGACCTGCTTTTCTTAACAACACGTCAAGCAACTCTGAGATGAGGACCACACAATTTTCTGGTCGGACCCACTCGATCAGGTTCTGGTCAAAGGCGTTGTCAAATGATGAATTTAGAGAGCACGCAAGCAGCTACAGATCAATGGGAGTTGGTGACCCCATAGTAAACTTTGGCTTCAATACGACCTCAACAGGATCATTCCAGAAGCTCCGAATGGACCTATCCTGTGATCAAGACGTTACAGGCTCTTCTTCTAGCGGCACAATCGTGATTTCCGACTTCAGCCAGCAAGGTCGCGTCGCCATAGGCTCCGGGTTTGAGACTCAATCACTTGTAATCAAGCCTGAGTCTCATCGGTTCACCCAGATCTCGACTCGTTTTGATGTCAGGCAGACAATTGAAAAAGTAAGAATCAGGTCCCTTACAGAGGGCGAGAATCTCCTTGAGTTTCCAGAGGCTCTTCCTGCACCCATTTATGAGCAGGTCAGAAGTGAGCCAGCTACATCTGACAGCAGGCTTTCTATTGAGGCTTCAGCTGTTGATGCTCTGAATGATGACATTATCAAGCTCATCTCAACACTCGATTTCTTTGAGAAGGCGCTAGGTGATCCTCGCGTCCTGAATGAAGATGATTACCCCGACCTTGAGAAGTTGAGAAAAATCTACTTCAATCGTCTTGTGGCAAAGCCTGAGCTGCGAGCGATGTATGACGTTTTCAAATGGGTTAGTGACGCTTTAGGTGCACTCATCATGCAGCTGGTTCCTATGAACAGTGTGTTTTTGGGGATCTCCTACATCATTGAGTCACACATTGCCGAGAGAGCTCGTGTCAGGTACTTCTTCGATGACGTCTACAAGCAGAAGACGATCACGCAGCAAGCGAATAAGCAGGTGCAGGATCCAAAAGGAAGCACAGCAAGCAGCACCAACACGATCGATAAGATCAAGCTCACATCGAGGAGCTAAATGTCCAACTCTAAGATTGATTACTCGCAAGCACCTGTCACATACGCAGAAATTGAGAGCTTCACGCAGGGCATAGAGATCCAGAACTTAGCACGACGTCGTGCTGTGTCTGCACTTCCAATAGTCTACTCAGGTAACGACGATCTTAGCATTGTTCAGCAGGACTTTGGAATCGTTGCAAATGAGGATCATCTCACGCCATTTCATGATAAGCGTGGGCGGATATTGCCCGCTGAGATTCTCGTGATAGGATCGCAGACATTCGAGGAGACGCAGACTTATCACACGAACGATCTAGCCAATACAAACGGTGTTCTTGAACCCCTTGCTATACGATCTCTTCTGACGGCGACTAGCGCAGAGATTGCATGTGAAAGGACAATCAAAGGAGACGTTGGTCTGCTCTCTGTGAATAGTCGACCATCAATCATGCAAGATGACTGGTACGACGTTCGAGAGCGAGGCATGCCAGGAAATGCTTTTTTTGATGCCCAAGATCAAGTGTCAGGAATGGCCATCGTTGGATTCTCAGGTGGATCCGCGCCGCAGCCCGTTCCCTTCAATGATGCTCAAAAAGTCAAGAGTGTTTATTACACGGGCAGATACTTCTTGTCCGGCGGCGAATTTGGAGTTTCACGGAAGACGTACGGGAGAGGATTCACGTACGATAATACAACCGTAGGAACTGACTCCCTTGCTTATGGCGGCCTGAAGAGATGAGTACCAAGCGAACTCGCATTTCACCTCGCATTAGACTTCGAGAGAACGATGCAAATGCTGGACAACGACCCGCCTCTATTGAGGATGGCCGTGCTAAGAAACCGAGTTCTAGCGGCGCGATTGGATTTTCATCACCGTTTAGTGACGAAAGAACAATCTTCTTTACGACTGAGAACAACATTCTCTTTCCTACGATGCTCCCGTCTGGCAGCAGTCTTGTAGATACCACGGGAATTGTGGCAACTGGTCGAATGACACCGGGTGCTTCTGACATTCACTGGAATCTGACAAATCAGACACTTTTGCCCTATGTCGACACAACAGCAATTCTTTCATCCTCGTTTTATCTCGACCCAGTCGATGGGCTTGCCGCTAGCTTTGATGGTCCATTATCCTCTAGAATGTCGATCAAGATTGACATCTCGACTCCAAGTGAAAAGTTCATCTACAGATGCGCGAAGCGGCACATTGATGCAGATCCCACAGAGTTCAGTGTTGAAGGAACAGGATTCTGCTACTACAACTTTGTGAACAAGAGCTGGGATGATGTGGGAAACGTCGATCCTGGGTCGGGTGTAGCGCTTAAGACAGATCAGGCAGCAGTTGCTCAGACAAAAACTTCTCCTAGCTATGCACCAGTTGACATTTCTGTCATCACATCATCTGTGTACTACACGGGTCAGTTTGTCCCCCCCAACCACTACAGTCAACGCGGCAGAGGAGACGAAGAACAGCCAAGCAAAGTGGATATCTTTAGTATGGGCGCTAAAAAGATAGGAACACCTACTTCCACGTTTCTTGCACCAGGAGCCTCAAAGTATCATGCTGATGCATCACATGTCATTCGCATGTCAGACTTTATCTCCACGCCGTTTCTTCTTGAGAAGATCAAAGTTGACCTTCCCATAGTTGCAAGGAGGACACATGCCTCCTCATCGTACTACAACCCAAATCTCAACTCTTACGCAGCGAACGATCTTCACTGCAGAGACATGGACAATTATGTGGTTTTTCTCTACCGGCAAGTGAGAAATGCCCAACCTATAGCACTACAGAGAGGAGTTCTTAAAAGAGACAGCGTAGCAGACGTGTCCGGATCAGATCGGTTCTTGATTGCATCTGCTTCTATGTGTTTCCACAACTCACCAACAACTAATAGGGGCCTCTTTGGAAACAGATTTGTCTCTAATCTTAGTGACTTTCCATTCCATACACCAGCGTTTAAGTACGACTTTAATTTGCCGACTACACCTGGATTGACTCGAAATCCGCCTCTCCAGCAGGTATTCTACTCGGGATCTGTATCTCTTGAGATGGTGCCAAGCATCTACGCTTCTGGTCTTGCAGGTTCCTCGTACCTCCCATCAACAATGTCTAACAGTGAAAGTGTTGTAGACATTAGTGCAAGAAATGGTTGGAGAATCAACTACATCCAGCATGCATGGCCTGGAACTGCGGGTTCTGTTGCAATGGGCAATAGTACTATTAGAAACAGTGCAGGAGAACAATTTATCGATTACTCCGGGAAAACAAAAGATAACTTTGCTAGCACTGTTCCGATTATTTTTGACACTTACACGCTGACATCTTCGCTTTCACCTACGCCCCTAACAAGCTCGTACACAACGATCTTGAATACAGATGAGTACACGTGGAGTTCTCCCTTTTTAAGCCTCGCAAGCACACGCATCCGTTTTTTTAGAAACACGACTAGCCCTATAAGCCTTCTTAATCCTGATCCGAGATCGTTTAAGGGTGTCTTTGGACCTACGCCTGCAAGAGGCACTAAGACTTCAGCGGTTAAGCAAGGCACATCAGGTTCCGGTGCGCCTCAGTTCATTGGAGGCGCTTCCTCAGACGGTGGAGAGTCCACTAGAACTTCGCCAATTATCCTCTATCCACATGACGAGATCATTCTTGGCATAGATGCAGGAATTTCGCCATTCATGCGTGATTCAAGCAGTATTACTGGCTCATTCTTGAAGATCAGAAGTAGCGGCGCCACACTGACACTGTACGGAAGTCAAGTAGTCAATGACGATAGAAGGCAACACCTCGCAGACTGGCAGAGCACTTCCAATGCTGCACACATGTATGATGCAGGTAGTCCTCTTCTTGATGAGCATCTACTAGACCCGCTTCAGACTACGACGAGGAATTACCACGCTCCTCTTTTGACAGGAAGCTTTCCTGATCGATCGATTCAAGCCCTTTCTGGGTCTGCAACAAATCAAAAATTCGAATCATCAATTGGCGTCTATCAAGACTGGTGGAAGTACCCACGCCAAGTCGTATTGACAGATGATCGATCAACACCAATTGACTCAGGCATGTTCAGTCGATTCGTATTTCGAAATGATAAATTTGGACATCCTGCTTATATGCTGCAAAGCGCAACCTCGCTTGCCTCAAAAGTAGCAAAAGAAACTGTGCTTCCTGGCAGCAAAAAGGGTGGAACAAGTATTGAGACTTACCCGGTAACAAATGTGTTCACTGGGTCTACATCGTATACAGGAAATACGTCGCTGCATGCGACTTCCTCTAAGCCCTTTTTTGATAGCTAGTGTAGTCCTACCTACACAAGGAGGATGTCGTGGCCGGAATTCTTGACAGCAAGAGTCGAGTGATTGATTTTTCCCTGACGCCTCAGGGAAGAAGGCAGCTGTCAAATGGTCAGCTCATTTTTGAGAAGGCAACCGTCTCTGATCGATCATCCTTCTATGTTTATGATGGACTTGGCGCTGCAGATGCAACAAATCGGATCTACTTCGAGACTTATAGCTCTGCTGTAGATCAGATCACACTGGAGAGCGATGATAGCGGCCAGCTCATTCCATTTGGAGGAAAGAACCTCCAGTTTTCATCTCTTGCAGAGAATGTTGTTGCTACATCTGGCGACAATTTTAAGAGCCTTAAGGTCCTGCTCACAGATGATCCTGAATCTCCTGAGCTGACTAATTTCGATCTTCAAGGGACAAGCTTTGTTTTTTACCCGTCGCTTGCTGATCCTGCTCGCGACCCAGAGGCTGGGATTGACGAGATTGAGTCGCTGATGTTCGACAAGCGTCTGTCCAAAAAAAGAAACTTTGCTTTTCTTCCGCCTGAGAATGCTGATGGTAGCCGACTCGGCTACTACACAGATGTGCGACAACAGATTGTTGATGATACTCTTCCCAGTCTGATGACTACTCCGAAAAAGTCAATCAAGTATCAGGCTTTCGTCACAAAATTCGTGAATACGTCACCTAAAAACTCTCTCAACATACAGGTGTTCCAGCAAAAAGCAGGTGAATCAGGCATCAAGAAGCTTGATCTCATTGACTTTGGAGCTTCCACGTTCAATAGTCGAAAAGGCCACGTCATCTTTGCAGGAAGGATCATTAACAACTCGTACGACTTTCCTGTGTTTGTCAACATGCTCACACTGGTTCTTGTATGATTGCAGTCTCATCCTCATCGACAACTTTTGTGTCTGGGCAAGAGTCCAAAATTGAAGTCTACGAATCCAAGAGCGAAACTGAGATTATTGTCCCAGTGACTATTGATCTCATCACGTGTCTCAAAGAGGGTGTTAGCACAATAAGCCTCGAAGTTCTCAGACAAGTTGATCAGCTTGGCAGCAAGCTTAGGACAATTGATCAGGTCAACAATCATCTAAAGCAGAAAGGGCGTGTTAGAGAAATTCTCTCTGAGTCAGTAATTGTTCTTGCTTCAAAGAATATTGACATTACGACTTTGATTCCTAATACAGCACTTTTCGAGAAGTCTCTAGCAAACGGTACCCGAGATCAGATTGCTTCACTCTTTGCACCCAAGATGAAGATAGTGCCAAGCCAGGAAGAGACGTCTACAGCTTCACCCAGTAGCGTGAAAGGGTCAGACAGACAATTTGTGGAGAGGCACCAGGATCCCAGCTTTCAAAATATGGGCTCTCTTCCTTTGGATACAGTTGCCTCAATAGCAGCGACTTCGCTTGATTCGAGAATGAGAGTCAGCGTATCTTCTGTGTCCGTGCCAAAGACAAAAATTTCTTTAGCGGACGCTTCAAGATCTCAAGTCAAGCTCAGCATCTCGTATCCTGGCCCAGCAAAAGATCTCAACGGCTGCAAGGTAAGAATAACTGTTCGATCTAAAAACGTTGAATCACAGGTTCTTACTTTTAACCCTTCGATTCCGACGATTCTTGAGACAAGCAGAGTGCCGTATAGACCTCCTGTTATTACGGGAGGCTTTAATACTTTCGGAAAAGCAAACGTTTCAATCACACAAGTAGATGATCTTGCAGACACACTCACAGTCGTGATGCGTGCCATTAAAGACTACACGCTTCCAAGTACTGGATTTGAAACAGTTGCTGACAAGATAGCGTGCAAGAAGGGTGAGACAGTCTCTCTAACAATAAACACACCCTATCCTTGCATCGTTAGAGCACACCCATCTGCAGGTGATGTTGTGTCTCCTGTATTTGGGAGCGCAGTGCTGGGTAATGTCAGAAGAGGAGTTGAAAGATTTTCCTCTACTACGGGATCGTTCATCATTGCAGTAAATTCTTCGAATGGTATCTCAATTGATTTTGCTACTAGCGACCTCAAAGTTAATGCAGTTCTTCTACGGCGTATTGATCTGCGATCAGGCACACAAACGACACTCACAACTGGACCTGTAACTGCTTCGACTATCAACGGGTTTATCGACACTGGAGTTGAAGACCTAGCACGTGTGAAATACGAGGCTGATCTCTATCGGTCGAATGGTGACGTGGTTAGAAGCGTAGCGACAAGTGAAATCGTTACAAGAATTGAGCCCAGAGATATTGTTGGAGCTGACATTACTGTCACGCCTATTAACACAGGCAACCAGATCGTCAAGATCAGCATCGTGCCGTCAGTCAAGCAGAACGATGTCAATTTTCTCATCGACTACATTAAGAATCTTGGCCTTGAGACAGCTTTTCAGACAGATCTAGAGTCGCTTCGAAAGAGTCTGCTTAACTGCGTAAAGTTTGATGTCATAAGATATGACCTCCAGACAGGTGAGGCCAAGTATATTGGCCAGACAAGTAGCACAATTGACGACGACATTACAGACGTCAAGATCTCTTCAAATTTTTTGTACGTCTTTGAGGCATTCGTAAGGTCGCCATCGCAACTTACAGACGTGATCAATGATCGCTCAAACCGGCCTGTAGGTGTAAGCCCAAAGATCACCCGCCTTGGTCTGCATATCACCAAAGCGGATGTTGACAAGATACACACACAAACAACAGCGCTCTCAGACTCTAGACGTTTTTTCTCTCGATCTAACTTTGAGACAGGAACGATGCCAAGTCAGTCAGCTACAGATGGTTTTGCTGATGGCAGGACAGGCGATATCTTTTTGTCTCGTGTCACAGTTAGTCCGACACTCCCAGCTGTCACATCAGTCAGTGTTCAAAAGTCAAGAGACATGCCTGTGATTCTGTGGCGAATGACAGGTGATATACGTCTTATTGACAGGTTCGTTGTGACAGGTCAATCATCAGGTGCGACATGGGTCGTATCACCTGCAGGTGTGACAGGGACATCTGCTTATTTGCAAGTAACTGACTTGATTCCACACACGCTTCCCAGATACGTCATGTATTCTGTCTATCCTGTGTACCTTGATGGAAAAATCGGCCAGTCAGTCGCTTCATCGATGACCTTGCTGGAAAACACGAGAGTGATCTAGATGCCATTTAAAGTCACCAAAATAACAACAAGCATCAGCCAGCAGTCAATTTCTCCTGTTGCTACCTCAATCGACACATCAAGTAATGATGTGGGATCTAAGCAAGATTCTGATCTTACGACTGTCAAAGTTGAAAGTGCTTCTAGAGCTGCAAGTGCCTCAACAGCTTCACAGGCTGGAGAATTTACAAGTTCTGCAAGTGGAACAACAAAGCCAGGCTCATCAACACCTGTCATTACTCAGTCAAAGACACAAAAGACTGCAGCCCCAGCCACAGCCAGTCAGGTTGTTTCTAGTGCGAAGAGTGATCTTCGGTCTGGTGTGGCTCTAACACCATCACGTGCAAAGACATCAGCGCAAGAGTCAATCAAGTCTGCGAAAGTGTCTAACAATCTCGGACTTGCACCCGACTTTGCCTCTGTAGTTACACAAAAAAGCAAGTCATCAACATTTGCAACTCTTGCAGGTGCTTTCTCTGCTGGCTCGACGGTCTCATCGGCTACGAGACTCAGTACAAGAGGCGCTTCATCTTCGCGGCAGAGAACAGCTTCTCCTTACTCGAGTTGGATAACACCGAGCCGCCCGTCAGGACTTACACCAGTTGTCAATCTAAACATTGAAGATCAAGTTTACGAATACGGCCTGTATTTGCTTCGTCCAGAGATCATCACGCTCTACGATAGCGACCCTCTGTATCAAACAGACGTACTGACAACTAACACAGAAAATTTTCTTTCAATGCAGTTTGCTTATGCAAAGTCTATGCAAGAAGCTTCTTACAGACGGACCAGGAGCCTGATGAGCTCCCTTAGCTATCTTCCGTCATTAGGATTTAACGAGTCAGACCTCCAGCCTCTCGATACTGTCACAACAGCAGAGCGGCTAGGAACAACACTATTTGAGCAGGCAGTATCAAAGTGGGATGCTGACTACAACACAGTGCTTTCTTTTGAGACACAAGTAGCAGATCGAGCGATCGCTGCGCAGAATGTTGCTTCTGCACTTGACATTTCAAACATGTCAAGTAACTCGACCAGCGATAGCTACGCTTTTGTCACACTAAAGTCGCTTGCAGATCAAGCAATCCAAGAGATCAATACGACACCAACTGCTGCACAGCGTCAGTCGAGTAGACTTGTTGCTGGTCTCATGCTCGAGGGAAATCTTGATCTACACAACTATCTGAGAAGCACTGCAGACGGTTCAAGCTTTTTGTCTAGCTTGATCAACACGGATGCAGAGATCGACGTGGGCTTTAGAAGCTACACGCTGATGCACACGTTGCTTCAGCAAGCTTTCTTTTCTTTCGCTTTTGGAAGCTCCAGAGACAGCTCAGTTTCAGAGCTGCTTACCAGGACAAGAGACGAAAGCGATCCTCAGAGTGCCTACAAGTACTCTCTTAGTGATAGCCCGCTTGCAAAATTTGCAAGCAGAGAGACTTTTACGACAGCAGACACTTATGCAGAGAACTCTTATGAGCTCTCCACAGCTGTCTCTTCCGAGGACATAGCAAAGGCTGTCCTCTTGCGACTTGTTAGCCTAGCATCCTACAAGGGTTCGGGTGTTTATAACACCTCCAGCACTGCTCTTGAAGCGTTCAACAAATATCTGGGTCTTCCTGTTGGCATATCATCTGGTGCGCAAGGGACAGGAAATCCTATTTCTGACTTTGAGATTGCAGGAACAGACACATCAGCAGGCCTGCTATTTCAGTTCTCTGATGTCGTGAACACTTCCCAGAAGCTTGTATTTTTTGATCGAAGTCACAACCCAGGGCTTCCAAGCGGTTACACGCATGGCTATACAAGAATATTTGGGAACACACAGCAACCTGCACAGACAGCAAGTGTTCTCGCTAACCGCATGACGTCAGCGATTGATAAGAACACTTCAATTGACAAGAAGCTGCTGTCATCAAACATTACGCTTAATGGCACCACATACAAAGCTGCCGATCTGTCTCGTCTTCTCCTTCAGAAATTTTCAAGTCTTCTTGTCTCGAACTGGGATAGTGAAGGATTTTCGAGCGAGTACACATCTGACACTAAGACGATATTGCAGGACACCTATCTCAAGTACGCTAACGTTGCAGGCAACAACCAGTCTTCTTTCTTGAGAACAGAGAATCTCGATCTTTACTATTCTCTTGAATTCCAAGATTTATTTTCTAGAAGCGCTTCTTCTGCATCGTCTGCATCGTCTGCATCGGTAGACGTCAAACTAGTCCCCACATACGCTGATCATGAGATACTCAAACTTCTTTCAATGAACTTGCCGTATACAGGTGCATTGCTTGAATGGTCAAAGTCAACTGTCCAAACGTTAATGACATACTGGTCTCAGAAATTTGACTTTGAAGTAGGAATCACAGACAGCGTGCCAAGCCCTATTACAAGTTCAATTTACGGTAATACAACAATCGAACAACTTTTTATCGTAGAATCACTGGCGTATTACTACGGTTCAGAGACTTATCTCTCTAAGCTTGACGTCTATGCTGCACAGTCAATCGATAGACTTGTTTCCTGGTCTATCAACACAGCACATGCATTATTTGGCAGTGAAGGATCATCAGTAAGGCGACGCAGCAGCACGTCTACTTCGCTTCCGAAATACTCTTCGCTGTTTCCTGCAACTAACGGATCTACTTCTTATGAGTTCAAGGAGATCTGCCTTCTTCTTGTCATGTTCTCATCACATCACATGCAGTCTATTTTTGATAGAGTAAAGAGTTCGGGTTTTGACTTAAACAGTCCATTTGTCAAGTTTAAGGACGAAGCCACACAGATCGTCGATGATCTTGTGTCTCATGTTCCGATTAGCTACGATGACGCTCGTCTTTGTCTGGGAATTCTAAATGCCCAAATGCAAGCAGCATCTCCTGGGCTTCTTCGAATTGCAAATGGTGAAGGTGATCTTCTCACTAATGGAAAGTTCAACCTGATCTACACGCCATGTCAGGCATCTGCCATGACACTGAGGAAATACGAGTTCCTCTATAGGCGCAAGAAGGCACCATTTCACTGTCCCAGATACGATGAGGTCTCATCTGTAAGAGCGCTTGAAAGATCAGCCATCAAGTCGCTCTACAGGACAGGCTTGATGTCAATGCAGGACACACGTGTCATGTTTGTCGGACTGCCTGCTGGAATTCAGCATGTGATCGGAATAGGACAGCGATATGCCAAGATTACAATTACGAGGCGAGATCAAACAAGTCTTTCGACCCAGTACAACACAATTTCATTCATCTTTGACATGTTTACTTTCATGTCACCTAATGCAAGTGCTGCAATTGGCAATGCACCCTGGAAATCGTCTTCTGATGGCGTCATAACCGAAGTTAGAGACATTAATTTTTTTAGAATGGGTGCGTCAGGTGGGTCAGGACTCAGCAACCTGCAGAATCATACAACAGCTTACGTAGATCTCACGTACGCGCCAAGAACAGCTGTTGCTGGAACTGAAAGTGCAAGTCCATTCTCTTCGACGTTCTCGGGACGTATGAGTGCACCAACTGCTCTTGGTTCTGGCACTTCGACGTCCAGCACATCAGGCTATGGTGGTCTTACACGTGAAGCTTACACTTCTTCTACGTCAGCTGGCTTACCATCGTCGGCTGGCTCAATCGAGACAGGTAAAGTCGATGTTAGCGATTTCATTGCTGACGTAGAGTTCATCGACGAGAATGCTGCTGCTTCTGATCTAGGAACAACAGTTGATCAGCTGCTCAATAATCCTACAATTATTGGAAATCATCTAGTCGACTATCTTCTCAAAGTCCATGCAAGAAACATCTCAGGACTCGATCTCGATGAGTCGACATTCACCACATCAGCTGCTGCTTTTAATCCAGGAGCAGCAGAGAACCTTGATGATGCAAGATCATACCTGCTTCACATATGCTCTGTTGACTTCCTAGACTCGCAAGCTGACTCAACAAATCTTGAGTCAGGTGTCAAGCATCTTGACATCTTAAGCAAAACTCCACTGATTCGATCGAATGAGTACGCCGAACTGTGCATGAATTCGACGTACTTTGATCGTGTTTTTGCTTTTCCGATCAACATTGCTCAGTTCATAGAAATATCAACTGAGGCTTGATTGAAAGACGACTAGTAGTCGATCCTGAGGCGAAGATTGATCGCCTTCTCTGAATTTTTCTCAATCGGACGACTCAACTTGCCGACAGCAAGAAGGTTGTTGTTCGCATCATAAAGACCTACGCCAGTTATCATTGTAAATGGCTTCGCAGTTTCATCTACGAGAGACATGATGATCTGGCCATTCTCATCTGTGAATGTCGGGTTTGAGCTGAGATTAAAAGAAGCTGCATCTGCGTTCACATTAATGATTGTCGAGTTAATCGATGTCATATTTTGGAATGTGATCATCGATGTCAGCGCACTGTTGTCGAATCTCGTGCTCGCAATGTGATTCACGATATCGTCAATTGATGCCGATACGAAGAAATCGGGAATGAATTTGGCATCAGGATTTCCAACACCCAGCATTCCAATGATTGTCTCGCCAGCAATAGCATCCTTATATGGGAAGCCAGACATACCCTTGATAACACCAGACACATGTTGTGATGCACTCAGGACTTTCTTTGCGTCCAGGATGACAATGCCAGGCTCGTAGAAGATGATACCAACAGAGCTGTTCGTGTCAGATGAATTGACAATGTTTCCAATTCCACCGAACAACGAACTCTCACGTGATGTTGAGGATCCGATGTCGATCATGGTCATCGATCCAGAGCTTGATGCTCTGTCAATGTTTGAGTAGTCGGTCCCACCTGTCTGCCTATTGTCAATAACACCAGTTGTGTACATTCGCATTGCAAATGTCTCACGCTTGATGCCGTCGCGAGAGAAGAGGCGCTTAAATCCAATGATGATTGCCTCATCAATGGTGTCAGTAGTCGAAGAACTTCCGAAAGGAGCAACAAACTGATTGTCAGCGTCACCCAGGCAGAGCTGAGCATACTGTCGATAGTTGTTGATCTTTTCTCTCATCATGAGCGAAGTTGATGGAAACAGAAGCTTTCCAAATGCGTCTGATCCGAGCGTGCTTGACATGACTGTGTCACTTCCTGAGAAGATTCCGACAGTCATGTCCAGGACGGCATTCGCTGTAACCAGCGTGTAGTCCTGATCGTACACAGTCTGGAAGATGCTTGAAGTGACACCCGGCCCTACACCGCCTGTTACAAACACGCTGTAGGTTCGCCTGTTCTCAGAGCCGCTAATGTCTGACCCCACCACATCCACAAGCT
>Ga0209596_1002615_pt1 | contig 14752 bp, 16 predicted proteins | sample M_130807_MF_Meta_FD_187314 | JGI IMG/M metagenome (GOLD analysis project Ga0209596, IMG submission 187314) | Freshwater microbial communities from Lake Montjoie, Canada to study carbon cycling - M_130807_MF_MetaG (SPAdes) (version 2) | ecosystem: Environmental > Aquatic > Freshwater > Lake... | reverse complement strand
ATGGTTCAAGAAGGTAACTTGGCGTAGCGTTGTCTTCAATTGGTGAGAAACGTGACGCTATAGAATCGCGCATACCTATCTTCATTGTGATCGTATTAGCGTCAATGTCTCCTGGGCCGACGATCCCTTGTAGTCCACCTACGGGTTGATGTTCAAGTGTTGCGGTATCAAACTTGACTGGTGATACGGGTTCGTAACCTAAACGATCTAGTTCACGGATGATGCGTGTGCCTACTTCGTTTCGCAATGTGATATCAAACTCGGAACTGTTTCTGTCTATGCCTTGTTGACGTAGGGCTTGTGTTGCTTCTTTCGTAATTTGTTTTAACTTTTCTAAGCCAAGACGTTGACCGACGGGTTTAACAAACTGCACATCTTTAATAAATTCTTCAACAACTTTATTTCGTGAGAACTGACCAAGGATTTCGTCAAGCCTTTCAGCTTGTTGACCCATTGATGTTGCTGCAAGGTCTGTTGTACGCAAGTTTTCGTATTGGGCTTTAACTTGCGGTGACACACCTTCAGATCGCATTGTCATCGGTATGGCAACTCTTTCCTGTACCGATGATGTAGGGCCACCAGGTAGATACACCGGCGGTTCAGTTATTAGTTGTGGGCCGACAGGTCGAGACAGTTGCACTTGTTGTTCTGTCCGTGAGCCTGCTAAACCTTCGCCTGCCGCCTGTTGTACGCCCTGTTGCTCTTGTTGCCGTTGGCGTATCTCGGCTACCTTGGTGTTGATGTTGACAGTCTCGTTGAGTGCTTGCTGTTGCTGGTCGGTTAGTTTGTCGGCTACAGATGTAAGTACGACAGGTCGTCCGTCAGCGTCAAGTTTAGCTACACCTGTCAGGCGTTGGCGTACTCGGGTCGTTTCTGTTTTGGCTTGGTTCTTAGTAGCGTTGTTAACTTCTCGAACCAGTTTCGGGTTTGCTTTTTTAATGTCTGCTAATTCTGCTTCAAGTCTTGTGCGCTGGCGTTGAAGTTCTACAGGAATCTTTGGTCGTAATTTTTCGGCTAGGTTTGCAAGCCGAGTTTTCTGTTCTCCCGTACGGTTCTGTTGTTCTTTCGCTACACGCTGTATTTCTTTCAGACTTGCGCGCAACACTTTGACACGTTTCTGTGTTTCGTTAAGCACGCTACGGTCAGTTAACTCAACCATTCTTTCAATCCACGGCAATGTTTGACCTGTGGATGTCGCTTCACTTACAGCGTTGTCAATGTTTGCTTGGTTTTCTTTGAACGCTTTTTCTTTTATTGACTTAAGGCTCGTCTGCTTGGCGCGACGTAAGTCTTTCTCAGCCAAATATTGTTCACCCCACGCTCGACCAAGTTCAGTCATATAATCTGATAAGTCTGCGTCTAGTAACGCTCCGCTTGCCTGATGACTAACATCAATACCTAGACCGTCATCTATTTTGGTTTTGGTTTGGATGAATTGTTTGATAGCCCTGTTTGCTTCAGGGCCGTCACCAATAGTTCGTGCAACTTGGCTCTCAAATGGCAATCGGTAATCTTCTTGCATATATGAGTTGATGTTTAAATCAGTTTCTAAACCTACTTGCTTTACCCTAAACCTGAGCATCACATTTGGGAGCAGTTCTTCCATTTTGGCAAATGCGCTGTCAACTCGCTGTTGTGCTTCTTCAACCATTATGCGCTTCATTGATCGTGCTAAACCGTCGCTGACGGCTGACTGTTTGCCGTATTGGTCAGCAATTTCTATTGCTTTTTGAAAGTCTGTTTGTAGAGCCACCAGCTGTTCTTCGGTCAGACTATTGAAAGCATCCAATCCGCTTTGCAGATTGTCATATTCTGTTTGTAACGATTCTTCTTGGCTAAGTGTGTCGTTCAACTTTTGTTGAGCGTTACCAAGGTCTATTTGTAGGTTGTCGTGTTCTTGCTGTAGGTAAGCGTTGTCTGTTCTTTGTTGATCCAACTCTGCTTTGATGGCTTCGTCAATGACTGCTAGTTCATCTGGGATACTGTCACGGCGATTAAAGTTGCCTTCTAAAGCCTGCTTCGCAGATGTAAGTCGAGGCGTGTCACCTAGAACCGCAGCAGGGTTATCTGTGATTGTTTCTATGAACAACTGCACGTCATTCATTACGGCTATGGCATTGCTAAGTTTTGTGTCTACACCGGATTGGCGTGTGGCAAGCAGTCCTTGACTTTCTTCTAGTCCAGCTAGTTGCTTGGAAGCCTTGTTAGATATTGACGAAAGTTTTTGGAGCAGATTATTAAACGTCTTTTTGTCAAACCGTCCTTCGCGACCTGCGGCTTTGATTAACGCTTCTTCAATAAGGGTTTTAGTTTTCTCGTCTAATAGGTCGCCGTGTTCGTCAAGGAGTTGCTGTAACTTCTGTGCCATTCCAGCCGTGTCGCGTGCCATTGCCTGCTTTAGTCGTCGTTGCTCAACAAACATTGCTGGCCGCATTGGTGCAGGGTAGATCATTGGTGATTGCATTAGTTCAGCAAAAGTTGGGTTTGCTCGAAGTTCGTTAAACGCTAGTTTCAGTACCTCGTATGCGAGAACATATTCGGCTGAGTCAATTGGTTTGTCAGCCAATTTTTTCCACACTTCTTCGCCCTTAACATCTATTTTGGATTCTGCTAATAGACCAGGCTGTATTTCTTCGGCGTGTTCAAGAACGTATTCGTCTAAAATCTTGTACATCAATCTCTTGTATCGCGGTTGGCTGTCTTCAAGGAATCTGAGTAGCAAACCTGGGTCGGGGGCTGTGCCAGCATAAGTGAAAGGTATGGTTTCGGTTGTCATACCTACGCGTTGCTGAGTTTGATCCCACCAAAACTGATGCCAGTTCTGTAAATATTGTTTGTAGATATCTATCTGTATGCGCTCAATAGGCGACAGGGTGTTTTGTGCGTAGGCGATAGCTTTTTGCACGTCGTCGATGGTGTAGCCATATCCCATTTCTGAAAGATCAGGTGTCAACTGTTCAGGCTGTAAGTTTTTGAGTATTTCTTCAATGCTTAAACCTTGGCGTAGGTCAAGCAGGATGCCGTTAAGTTTTTGCGTTACTAGCAGAGTGGTTGCTGGTGCGACCCATTTTGGTGCAGGTTGATTAAACGTTCCTGTTGTGTCTGTTGCTTTGACTTCTGCTTGTTGGAGATAAAAGTCTGCTGAAGCGTTAAGGTTTGCTGCTGCTGGCGTGTCTCCTGCAGCTTCTTTCACAAGAGCTTGTTGACGGTATGTATCTGCTGTTTTCTGTAGGTGTTCTACGGTGTCTGGGATCATGCCCAACGAGGCGTATCTTGCTCCAGCAGCAACCAAAGTTGTTCTGACTTGTTCTGCTTCGCGTGTTAGGCGTGTTAGTTCTGTTCGAGCATCCCTAAATAGGCCTGCTCGTTTATTGTATTTGATACGCAATTTTTCTAGGTCTTTGATTTCAAAATCTAAAGCCTGCCATGCTGGTGATGCGATAGAAAGATTGCGTTGTTGATCTTTGCGTAAATTGATTGCTTCTTGCGTTGCGTACGCTTTACTGTTTGCGCGTGCGCGCCACAGTTGTACTGACGATTCATCTGCTAGGGCGCGTAACGGTGTGGGTGACGTTGAGATACGGTCAGCTGCTTCTGTCGCATATGTCAATGGTTTTGCAAAGCGTGATGTTTGTGGGAGTGACGCTGCCAAGTCTTTGAGTGCTGGGGAACCTACAAGTTTGGCTGCACCTTTGACGCTTGTGCCAACAGGGCTGACAGAGAAATCTTTAACTAGCGTCGCTGCTCGACCTAGACGTGATGCTGCTAAGGCTGACGATGTTGCCTCAGATATTGGCAAGGTGATACCTGCTGCCGAACCGAGGCTGGCAACTAACGCTATGTTGCCGACATCTTCAACGATCATGTCGGTTAATCTTCCCTGCCTGTAATACTGGTAAGGGTCGTAGCCTGCTTCACCTGTATCCCATAGACCGAGTGTGCCTGTTTCAGCAAGTCTTGCGCCTGTCCTGGCCATAGACGGTACGACTACTGCGGCTAACGGTAATTGGCGTTGCATACTGTAGCCGATAAGGTCTGCGCCTGATAAACCTAGTTCGCTACCTTCACGGTAATCGGTGCTGACTTTTCTTATCGCTTTGGCAGGGTTGGTGGCTGCTTGCATAAGTCCTGCGCCAGTTTGCAAACCTTTACCTATAAACGTTGGCACACCTCTAACGGCTTCGTATGGGATTACTGCTCCGCGCGTCACGTTTTTTAATAAGCCACCCCAAAAGCCACGGTCTTTAGGTTTGTCGGGTTCAGATGACATTCCCACATTGGCAAGCGGAAGGTTTACTGTAGGTATAGAAGGCGTTGAAGGCAATGTGGGTATTGGGTTCAATCGAGGTTGTGTTGTAGTTGGTGACGTTAATCTGTCAGAAACTATTTTGTCAATGATGTCTTGTACACCAGACATTGGTTACCCGCCCATAAAGGAAACGGTAGAACTTATTAAATCTTCCATAATCCGGATTGCTATAGGGTCAGAAATTTCATTTGCATAGCCAAGTAAGAATTCGTTTGCTGCGGTTCGTTGCGTACCTAATGGTGCTGACGATATTGCTGCTACTCCAGATTGGAAGTCAGTCAAGAAATTCGCACCAGTCATATACGCTCTTGCAATATCAGGGTTTTCTGGTAGGACTTCTGCCGGAGTTGAGGCGTAAACACTAAACAGGTTTGTGTCTACTTCGGCAAACTCTTGTTGTGCAAGGGCTGTTTGTTCGGTTGGTGTGCCGTATAGCGATGCTTCGGCTTGCTGTCGGTTGTATCGGTCTAATCCTTCTTGACCTTCGTATTGCAAGATTCTTTCTTCAGGCGAATAACTTAGTTGAGGGTTCATTAACCCATACAAGGTCTGCTGGTCTGTGAGTGCCTGGATGTCTACGCCTTGGTCAAATAATCCTTGCGCTAACGCAGGGTCGTATCCGTAGCGTTGTACCGCTATCTGTCGCGCATATTCGGACAGAGGTACGCTACGAATGTTTTTGGCAAGGTCTGCGTATGGTCGCACTTGTGTGTTGTAATCGCGTTCTATTAAAGGTCTAAATTTTTCTTCAGTATCACTTTGCGCCAAGTAGTTGTTAACTATTTGTCCAAACGTATTTTTATTAGTTGACCCGACTTGATTTGTATCATAAGGGTTTGTTGATGTAACAGGATTTTTCAAGAAGTATTTCGGCTTGTTAATTGGATTAGCGTCAAACTCTTTTGCTGCAAACGGTGCGTAGTAAGTGTCTAATCCTTGTTCTCTTTGTTGTGCTTGTAGCCTTGCAAGTTCACCTACGCTGCGTGCTTGTTGCGCCGCACCAATAATCATGGCTTTGGCGTATTCCGCTGTGGGCATACCGCCATATTTCTGTCCGTATGTGGGTGCTGGTTGTCCGGCAAGAAGTGCAGCGTAGTCAATGGCTGTTGTGGCAGGTTGGGTTGGTTTTGGAGCGTACACATAGTTTGGTTCAACGGGTTGTGAACCGTTTGTCGCTACATTCATAACGTCTTGGATGGTTGTGCCTCTAGGGCCAATTTTGGGAGCCATCAGCCAAACCTGTCTGCGTTGATTTGCCGTTGAAACTTTGGTTGAACTGCGCCTATTGCTGGCGTTGCTGGTTTAGCCATAGATGGTCGAGAGTCGTAGAAAGGTTTTTTTGATTTTGATGTTTCAATCAGGTATTCCATTACTTTGCGTGGGTCAAACGCTTGTGATACGAACGGTATTTGACTTGACGAACTACCGCCACCTCTACTGCCAGCGGTGCGTTCTTTTTGGACACGAGCTAACAGTTCTGGTAGGCCAGTCACATATCTTTGCATGGCTTTTGCTTCTGCTTGTTGTCTGTTGGCTGCAGAGTTGTAGATGTTGCTGAACTCTGAACCAAAGTCGTCTACGGTTTGTCCGTATGGGGCGAGTTGTGCGGTCACGCTGTTGCGGGCTTGGCGTTCAAGGCGTGCTTTAGCGTCTTGTGTTTTTTGCGCGTTGACAGCGATCTTGAACGCTAGTTGCGCTTCGGGAGTGGAGAGATCAAAGGCCATTAGCGGAATCTTGGCCCAACTGGTCTAAAAGTTGTGGTCGCTGGTTTAGCCATAGATGGTCGAGAGTCGTAAGCAGGTTTAGGTTTTACAGGCTTTGCTGTGGTTGGGTAGACAGCACCGTAAACACCAGTATTGGAGTAAGTCATACCGTTGCCGATATTTGTTGGTGCGACAGCAATTGGTGGTATTACTGGGTCTGGTACTGCAGCAGTTTTTTGAGGTGCGGTGGCTGCTGGGGTAGCTTTACCGGACTGCATAGCCGCTAATTCTCTTTGCAAATCAATTCCGCTGGCATCCCTGTTGTAGACATAGTCGCTTCTAGCGTTTGTTGTATTTGCCTTGTTTGTTGCTGCTAAACGTGTGCGGGCCGTACCTGCTTCACCTGACCGCAAAATACCTCGTGATTCAAGGTTGCTGTTTAAGGCTTCTTTTGACAGACCGTACTGAGTAGCTAATTGTTCCAGGTAGGTGTCGTAGTCAGATTTGAGTTTGTCTTTCTTAAAGCCTTGGGTGCTTATAGCCAGTTCTTGTTCTGCTGTGTACTTTGCCATAGATGCTCCTTGGAGTTCCTACTGGCTATCCAGCCTTCGGGCGTTTTCTTAATGGCATTTTAGCAGGTAAATCTGTTTTGGTGTTGTGGGCTGGCCCATTGACATGGTCGCTGACTTCGTACCGTACTTGTCGAATGTCTTTGCGTATTTCCGACGAGACTAGGTCTAGGCGATCCATCACATTGCCGTGGTCACGAATGTTCTCTTTGCGACCCTTTTGAATAATCACCGTCAAAACGGCGAACACTCCACCGATGACTGCGACAAGTACCGCTTCCATCAGCCAAACATCGCTTTCCACGTGACTGGCCCTACTACACCATCTGGAGCCATGTGATGTGCGAACTGCCATTCTTTGACACGGTGGTCAGTTTTCTGTTGGAAGTTACCATCGGTAATGACACCGCCAACGCGTGCCTGAACGAGCTTCACAGCTTCCCCTGTCGAACCAATCTGTAGCGGTTTCCCAGGGTATTTGAAAACTAAAGGGGATGGTGCGCCAGCAGCGGGAGTTAGCGGAGAAGGACTTTCTCCCGCTGCCGTCGCGAGGTTTGCAAAGAACTCCTTGTAATGCAGGGCGTTCTGTGCGTGAATCGGTGCGATTTCTAAATGGATCCAGTCGCCACCAGGGGCTGAACCGATAGTTGGTTCGTTATATATCTTCCAGGCTGAACGGTCACATTTCCATCCACGACCGAACGGTTTCGGAAAGTAGTCGTGTAACTCCTCGATCTGTAAGGCTTCGGCGTGCAGGATTAAGAAGTCAAGTAGGGCAACAGCGTCTTCGTGTTTGCCTGAACCTTTCTTACCTACTTTGCGCCACGAGAGGTCAGCAGCACGGCCTGTGGAATGGACGGACGGTTTTGGTCTGCTCAAAGTGTCGTTTTTCATTGCTCGAACAGCCCATGTGCCGTTGTTCCACACAGGGAACTTTAAGCATAGTTGTCGTACAAGTTCTTCTAATCCGGCTTGTTTGCCTGTTGCATCGCCGTCGTATCCAGTATATTTTCGTGCCATTTATGACACGCTAGCAGATTCGTTAGCGTTCTAAGATGTTACTGGATACGATAACAGCATAAACTTTGTCGGGGATGACTTCTTGGATCTTCTTGAAGACTTCGTATGTGACCTGTTCAGCACCTGAAATGGGCGGTGTAACGTCGCCGTTCATGTCTTCGCCAGGTATTTCTGGTGGAATGAAATCGGTTTCAATATAGAAATTTATGGTTGCTTCAATAAGAGGCATGGCAGGCTCCTTGTTATTCGGTTGGTGGGTCTTGACGGTTACCGCGTGTCGCAACAATTCCGACGGCAGCTCCCACCAAGGTATAACAAATTGGGCCAAGGATGTCAAGCATTGCTTTATCATTGGGCGATTGGGAGTCGATTGGTTGTACGACGAATAGCAGTCCATACAGCATTGTCAACACAATTGCGCCAACTATTACGATCAGGCCAATACCGACATAGAACCTGAGTCGAGCGTCTAACTCGCTGGAATCCATGCGGCTTCTACGGGATCGGGATGGTGGTCTGTTGTTCACATTCGGGCTTTCCGGCGTTGGCTGGGTTGTCACAAGGATACCTGTACCTGTCTGCACATTGGCTAAGTAAAGCGCACATTAGCACCATTGAAGCCACAAAGAGTGTATTGGTCGTCTTCCTCATGGCTTCTAGTCTAGTCACATTTGTCGTAAGAGCCAAAGATGAGGTCGTAGTACCGATAGTTGTCTTCTGTGGTGACGGTTTCGTGGCAGGGGCAGTCGGCGTTCGGGCAGTAGTAGTACGAGTCCTCGTTGGGGGTGTGGATGTTGTAGTTAGATCCCATGCTGGTGCTATTTCTTTTTGTCTAACATCTTCTGCAAAGCCTCGATCAGGGCAGTCAGGTCGTCTTCTTCTTCACGACCCCTTGGGGTTGACCGTTGCAGGAAGTGCAACGCTGTTTGCACTAGTTTTATGGATATATTCAATGGGTTCCTCGCTTAAAATCACGACTTTTACAACCATTTTGGTGGGGATATGGAGTACCGAGTCTACACATTCGTCGGTTGACCATGATTGGGCGATGGAGACATGACCACGCTTGCCACCGGCTTTAGGTAGGAGCAGGTAACCAACCGATTGCACACGGTACGGTTCGTCGTCAACGAGGTCTTCTATGCGTTCCCAAGTGAATGTTCCACCGTGCGCGTCGTTCCATATAACCAGTACAGGCTTCATTGTTCGTAGACCTTACCACGCCACATTGCCCAGCCGTCATGGATAGCGATTTGCTCGTAACAGAATTTGTTGGTTTCGGGATCGTGGGGGATTATGGCTAATCCTTGCTGCCAGTCTTCGTGTTGACGGATGGGTCTGCCGTCTAAATCTACGCCACCTTTGGTGCTAGGAACAGCTCCGTCTATGCGGGCTAGGCAACCTGGGGATGCTGCGAGGATGGTGGATGGGCCGTCGTGGTCGTCTCTGGTGCGTTCTGCCCACTCTCGACGGTGGATATGTCCGTAGATGACACTCACTTTTTGGGTGGCAAGATATTTGTGGGCGGTACTTCCACCGCTAGCAACTTTGTCTCCGTGGATAACTTTGAGGTTTTCGGTAATCCAAATGTGGCTGGCAGGGTATCCAGGTAGATACTCCACGTTGGATTCGTCTAGTCGGCATAGGTACGGTACGGACATAACTGGCCACGATTCAGGGGTTGAGCCTCGTCGAAGTCCGAACGCTGCGCTGGCGTTGTCTATCAGGTAGCGGGGGAGGCGTTCTTCGTGGTTGCCTGCCAACCATACGATGCGTGCTTCGGGTGCTGCTTCACGGATTTCAAAGCAGAGGGTTGTGGCACGGTCTATGGTCGCTTGGGTGGTTTGTTGGTATGGGGCTGTCAGCCTGTATTTAGACATTTCGGGTAGGTCTAGGTTGTCGCCTACGAGGACTACGAGTGTCGGGTTGGCATCTTTGACGATGTCTAACGCAACCTTGATTGCTTGCTCGTCGTGGGTGGTGTGTAGTTGCCCGTCTACGCCTCTGTAGTAACCGATCTGCATATCGGGGAGTACGGCACAGTTGCGCCAGCCTGAGACAGTTTTGGTGGGTTTGCGCGCTGGGAGTTTGACTGCAGGCCCAGGTTGGATGACAGGCCATTCGGGGCCTTCTGCCCATTTGGGGGAGAACTGGATTGCGGTCAGGTCGTGTAGTTCCGCTTCGCCTTCATCGTTTTTGGTTAGCGACTGGTATAGCGATACACGCTGAATTTTGCCTACTTCGTCTAAATCAATGCCGTTGCGGTCAAGCAGGTCGGCTATGCGTCCTAGTGACAGGCGTTTGGTTTCTCCTATGCGGGCGATGTCTTCAGTTAATCCTGCCACAGGAACAGTCCTTTCGTCGGTGACGGCGCAGGGTGGACGCTGAAACGGTGTATCCCCTTTGGCGTAATGCACGCTCGATAGCAGAGCAGGCTATACCTATGTCGTTAATTGCTGTTTTGAGATCGGCTTGATCTTCGGCGGGAAGTTTGGTTGACACAATTTGGTATCCGCAAGCGGACGGTTTCAAGTTTTCGTTGATGACAGATATGTCAGTTAGCAGGCTCTGTTTGGTCATTGGGTTCTCCGGTTTGTGTGGCTACTTGGATTTACCCTACCCTATTGTGTTGTGTCTTGTAGCGATGATGTTGAGAGCTACTGCCCACGCTTGCGCCTCTGCGACAAGATTGGCAGGTTCACGCCTTACCGCGTTAGCACCATCTTCTAAAGTTAATACACCTGTGACGACGAGCAAAGTTGTGAGAACACCAATTTCATCTAATGGTTCTTGGGGTGGGTCAGGAATTTCAATGTCTTCAACAATGTTGTCGTTTGGTTTTGTTGGGTCGTAACCACCTAAACCAAAAGTTATTTGACGAGCCATTATGCCACCCTTAGAATTCCTGCACAGATAGCTGTGCCTTGTCTAACTAATGTTCCTGCTGTTGCAAACGCACCAGTAATGCTATTCTCATAGAACGATGAACTGCCGTTTGCGTTGTCGTTGTAGGACACTAAGAATGGTGAACTTTGGAAAGGCCCGTTTACTCTAAATGTTGGTGTTGATGCTGCTGTTTGCATATTGACTGCTGTGAAATACCATCCTGCGGTAAGCGTTTGGCTAATTGTTATATATGTTGATGTGTTAACGCCTGTCACCGATGCTGTACCCGCATCAAACTGAACTGTTGAAGGTTTGCCTGTGCTTGAGCTCATATTGTAGATGCCGAGTCTCACAGTTGCAGTTCCAACAAAACCTGCACCCGTTGAAACACCGATGCGATCAAAACTTACTGACTTCCCTAGATAAAATGATGCGTAGTAAGTCCGACTCAGGGTCAAGTTTCCTGTTGTTGCTGTACCTACTGGTGGGCCGTATGTGTCACCAGTTGTGTATCCAGGGTCTGTAATAAGATCAGAAGTGTACGCAACCGTTCCTGACTTGTCTTGAAATGTGACAGCCCTAGAACCTGTCAGCGTAGTAGGTCTAAGCGTTATGAACGCTCCGCTTGTGCCTGTAGTGCTTGGTTCAAGCCTCATCTGGTCTTTTGTTGTAGGACTGCTCGTCGTTATTTGTGTTGCTGTTATTGCACCTGAGAACGATGCGCCCGTCAAGTTTGCTTTCAAAGCATCTGCCGTAGTGACAAACGCCGTTGTTGCTAGTTGCGTCGTAGATGTTCCAGGTGTCGCTGTCGGTGCTGCAGGAACACCAGTCAAAGTAGGTGACGCAATGTCGGCTTTCAAGGCAAGCGAGGTGTCAATTGTTGTCGTGTAAAGTTCTAGTTCTAGGTCACGGTTCTCGACAAGGTCGCGTGCAGCAGGTTCCCAACTTGGAATATCAAACCCTCGAAACGTGTATTGGAACGCCATGTCAGTCTTCGCAGTTCAATATAACGCGTTGAATAGTGGCGTTAGTGAACGTTAAGTATGGGCTAATACCAAAACCTTTCGCTGCATTATTGATGCGGTATGTTTGTGTAATTGAAGCATTGTTAGTGTTAGCAGTTCCGACAGTTAGCGGTTCTGATGCTTCAACTGAACTACTTCCGTTATATGAACTGTATAAATCAACCATTCCCGAAGGTGTTATTCCGACGGTAATAGCGGGCGTATAGCCTGTTCGAGCATAAAATTGCACAAACGCTTCTTTGACGGTAAAAGGTTTCTGATGCCAATACTCGGAGAGGTTGACAGTTCCTGTAGGGGCTGTTACACCTGGTAGGGATGTTCGTAAACCTGAATCAACGTTTTCTATGTCGGGTGTGTTGTGCAAATATCGAGTTAAAACTAAACCTCGGTCACCGCTGGTGAATGGAGATGCGGTTGATATGGATGCGACTAAAGAAAATTCGTCGGGTGCTTGCGGGCCAGGTTTGCCAATTCTTTGTTGTCCATATATGGCGGTAGTGTAGTCGTTTCTTGAACTGTAATATCTTGCCCATTGACCTGGTGTGGTTTCTATATAAAAATATCCGTTTGTTAACTGCAACGCTAACCGACCGTTACTGGCTAGACCTAGATGGCCTATCTCTTGTCCTGCACCTTTTTTAGAAACTGCAATAGTGTCGCTGTTCAAAACTTGGTAGGCGGTTTGTACAGTCGCACCGTTTAAGACATGGATTCTGCCGCTAAACAAAGTTATGTTTCCACCACCTGTTTCATCAATAAAATATGGGTTTCGGTTGACAACAACTGCGTTTGACATTCCTTCACTAACGTTTAATTCAGGTACTATCAACTGAATTGTTACCGATGAACCTAAAGTTCCGGTGACGCTATACACGCCAGCGTCTGTAAAAACAAGCAAGTCGTTTGTTCGCGCAACCACATTTCTGATATTGGCGTTGAATTCGTAGTATTGGCTAGCAGACCATGTGGTCATATCAACATTTGAGTAATACAGCCGTTTGCCGTATTGACTCCACGCTAAAAGTCTGTAACCATACAGGGCCATGTTTGCCGAATTTGCGTTAAGTAAACCTGTAAGCGCAGTAGAAATTGGTGTAATAACCCCTACCGTATATTCAGCACCAATTTTGTAGATAGCACCTAAATAGTCTGCGAAATAAAATTCTTTTGCTGTCGCCGCTGGGGCTTGTGCGTAGGCGACTTGCCCAACAAGTAATAAAGGTGTTGCTGCTGTAGGATATTGCAGAGGGTACATGGTCGGCGCAGTAGGTGCAGTAGTTCCGTCAGAGACAGAATTATGTATGGTCATTGTTCCTGTTACAGGTGATGTTGCCCATCGTGTAAAAACATAAGACCTACCGTTAATTATCCAATGGTCGTAAATTACAGCACCAGTTGAAGTGACACCTTTCTGATATCTAGATAGTTCAAGCGGTTCCGAAGGCATAATTTTTCCGTCTGGTGTAGACGTAACATTTTTGCCTGTCCAAGTATTTTTGGGCAGATTGTTTGACCGTGGCCCCATGTATTGTCCACCAGAGAAGTCGTCATAGGTGATCTGAAATGATCCCATCAGTTAATTCCAGGTTGCGTTTGTAAGGTTGCGGTTGTATTTGATTCGACGTTGCATTGTGACACGGTTGTCATTTTTCATTGAGTCTAAGAAACCTTTGTACTCTTGTAGATACAGCGATGCTCGTTGTTCGTCTTGTCGTCTTGCTGAACATAGGTGGCTGGCATACGCAACAATGATTTTGTGGTAGGCGACCGGCATGATGGGTGACTTGGTGTCTGGTGTGGCTTGTGTTGATAGGGCTGGTTCGTTGCGGAAGTAATACAATGTGCCTGTTGTTACCGCAGATGGTATGGGGGTGATTTTGATGTTTGTGCCGTAAATTGTATAAACATATGCAGAGTTGACAGCGTTAGGGTTGATGAATGTTTCAAGTGGTACGTATTGAACTGGTGAGTCGTTGATAACTAATTGTTGGGCGCGCATAAAATCTGCTGGTAATGCGTCGTCGGCGTTTACAATGTCAAAAGATACTGATGCTGTTGTTGCTAGCCACCACCAGTCGCGTTCCATGCTGACACGGTTGAGAGCATCATCTATGCAAGTGTTGACATAGGCGTTGGTTATCAGCCCGTCAAGGCTGTTGCTCGAACCGTCGGATCGGATTGCCAGTCGGTCTTTGACAGCGTTGCGAAGGTCAAGCAGGTTCATATCGTTTACTTGCCTTTCTTGTTCATGCTGAAATGGCGTTTGTTGCCACCGTCTAAATGGCCGATGTCTTTAATTAAAGCCCAATGGATTTTGTCTGCTAATTCTAGCCGTTTTTCTTGTTCGTCTGTTTCGTGTGCGGCTTTAATAGCTTTGTTGCGTTTCATCAGGTCTTCGTGTAAAGATTTGCCTTTCTGCCAGTCACCCTCGATCAGTTTGATTATCAGGTTGTGGTCGGCACGATGATGTGAGCAGGCGACATATGGTGTTCCCATAGCGTCAACCATCCACACTTCAAAGCGTCCGATGAGAGGGTTGAACATGAGTGATGCTGAAGGGTCGCCACGCCAACCGGACTCGTCACCTTTTTGGATGCGGGTCGCAATATCGTATACGTCAAAAGCTACTTCAGCCATCTGGCCGCCACCTTCTACTTCTCCCATAAGGTTTGCTGCTCTAATCATGACGGTAACTATATACCTGTGTCAGTCATGTAACATGAAGTTTGCCACAACGGCGACACCAGCTGTAATGACGCTGATGCTTGCTCCTGTACCAGGCCAAGCCATTGTTAACCATTGTGTTGGGTAGACAGCCATCACATCGTCTGCAAGAGCGACTGCTGCTACTGCTGTCGTTCCTTTTGGTTCAGCAGTAAAATAGATAGCTGAAGATGTACTGTTGTGTGCAATTCGCAAATAATTTCCTGTGCCTGTCAAAGTGATTGTGTCGGCAGCACTTGTGCTAACGGTTATTGTTTTTGCTTTAGAAGCTGTGTATGCGGCCATGATAAACCTTTCGTGGTGGTAGTGACATCATATATGAAAAAGCCAGCCACCGTTGCAGATGGCTGGCTCCTTCGTTGTAGGGGTTTTGGTTATGCGCCGACAGCCATGAAACGTACTGTCGTTGCTGACATGTCGGTTGTTGATGGCACTTGGATGAACGCGCTGGTTGCTGCGGTCTGACGGTACAACAACACTTTAGGTGCTGTCAATGAACCATCCCACGTTGGCAGG
>Ga0209596_1002614_pt1 | contig 14754 bp, 10 predicted proteins | sample M_130807_MF_Meta_FD_187314 | JGI IMG/M metagenome (GOLD analysis project Ga0209596, IMG submission 187314) | Freshwater microbial communities from Lake Montjoie, Canada to study carbon cycling - M_130807_MF_MetaG (SPAdes) (version 2) | ecosystem: Environmental > Aquatic > Freshwater > Lake... | reverse complement strand
AGCTAGTATGTTTAGACATAAATAAGCGTTAGCAAGAAGGTCATGTTCTTTAGATAAGACGGGTCTATACCGTCATGATCTCTTTTTCTTTTTCAACCACAATTTTATCGATATCGGTTACGGCCCGATCGGTCATTTTCTGCACTTCATCTTGGGCACGGCGCTCTTCGTCTTCTGAGATCACCTTATCTTTACTTAATCGTTTTAAGTGCTCATTCGCATCACGTCTTAAATTACGAATAGCAATTTTGCTTTCTTCGCCTTCACTTTTTACTAATTTAGTCAGTTCACGGCGCCGCTCTTCAGTAAGGGGAGGCATCGGCACGCGAATCACCGTACCTTGCGAGGCTGGGTTTAGGCCTAAATCAGAATCACGAATGGCTTTTTCGATTACTGCCACCATGGTTTTTTCAAATGGCTGAACATTGATGGTGCGAGCATCGGCCAAGCCTAAATTAGCTACTTGGCTAAGCGGTGTTGGGTTGCCATAATAATCAACCGTGATGTGTTCAAGAATACCGGCGTTAGCACGTCCCGAACGAATTTTTGCTAAATTGCCTTTTAATGATTCAAGCGACCGATGCATCTTTTGCTCGGTACTAGTTTTGATTTCTGCAGCAGACATCACAGCACTCCTTTTAAACGTGTACTAAAGTACCTTCCGACTCACCCAATACCACACGCATTAAAGCGCCTGGCTTCAAAATAGAAAATACCCGAATTGGTAACTTACGGTCGCGACATAAGGCGAACGCCGTAGCATCCATTACTTGTAAATTTTTAATTAATGCCTCATCAAAGGTAATGGTGTGATACAAGGTGGCTGAAGGGTCAAGCTTGGGATCACTACTATAAATACCATCGACCTTCGTGGCCTTGAGCATCACCTCAACTCCCATTTCAGCGCCACGCAAAGCAGCTGCTGTATCGGTAGTAAAAAATGGGTTTCCAGTGCCAGCAGCAAAAATAACTACCTTACCTTCGCTCATCGCGCGAATGGCCCGTGGCCGAATATACGGCTCAACCACCTGATCCATACGTAATGCCGATTGCACTCGTGCTTCTACCCCTTTTTGGCGTAAGGCATCTTGCAACGCTAATGAATTCATCATCGTGGCTAACATACCCATGTAATCGGCAGTAGCTCGGTCCATTCCCGCTGCGCCACCTGCGACACCGCGGAAAATATTACCACCACCAATCACAATGGCTAATTCAATGCCTATCCCAACGACTTCAGCAATTTCTGCCACCATCGAGTCAATCGTAATCGGGTTAATTCCAAAAGCATCGTCCCCCATCAGGGCTTCACCAGAAAGTTTCAGAAGGACACGCTTATAAGCTGGCATTGTGAATGACCCTATTCAAGAGATTTATTTAAGCACTTACCTTTGCAGCAGCAACTTGTGCAGCAACTTCCGCAGCAAAATCGTCTTGGCGCTTCTCAATGCCCTCGCCAACGACATATAAAGTAAATGACTTAATCGTGGTATTCATGGCTTTTAGCATTTGCTCAACGGTTTGCTTATCGTTTTTAACAAAGGTTTGATTGAGTAAAGAAACTTCCTTGAGATACTTTTGTACCGTACCCTCAACCATTTTTGCCACGATGTCAGCAGGCTTACCAGACTCAGCCGCCTTCTGTTCAGCAATATTGCGTTCAGCAGCAATGTTGGCAGCAGGCACATCAGCCGCAGATAAAGCGACCGGCTTCATTGCTGCAATATGCATAGCCACATCTTTAGCGGCTGTTTCATCGCCTTCAAATTCCACCATGACACCAATACGTGTGCCATGTAAATAAGAAACTAATTTACCGGTACTAGCAAAACGCTGAAAACGACGGGGGGTCATATTTTCGCCAATGCGCCCAATTAATTCACTACGCACGGCATCAACCGTTTTGCCATCCATTGCTAAGGCTAATAAAGCAGTGGTATCCGCCGGATTCTGTTTAGCAACTAACTGTGCGCAAGCATTACTAAAAGCTAAAAAATCATCGTTTTTTGAAACGAAATCGGTTTCGCAATTCACCTCAATCAAAGCACCAGTGCCACCGTCAATGTAACTCGCGACAACGCCTTCAGCAGTCACACGTGAGGCGGCTTTACTGGCTTTGCTGCCTAATTTCACCCGCAGAATTTCTTCTGCTTTGGCCATATCACCAACTGCTTCAGTCAAGGCTTTTTTGCATTCCATCATCGGCGCATCAGTTTTGGCGCGTAATTCGCCAACCATCGCAGCAGTAATTACGGTCATTACGCTACCTTCCCTTCTTCAACAAACTCTTCTTCGCCTTCTTTAACTGCATCTAAGACTTCCTGAACAGAATTAGCCTTACCTTCCAAAATAGCATCGGCAATACCGCGCACATAAAGTAGCACTGCTTTGCTTGAATCGTCATTACCAGGAATGATGTAATCAATACCTTCAGGGGAATGGTTGGTATCAACCACAGCGATCACAGGAATACCAAGTTTTTTTGCTTCCGTAATGGCAATCTTATGGTATCCAACGTCAACCACAAAAATTGCGTCGGGTACGCCATTCAGATCTTGAATGCCGCCTAAAGCTTTTTGTAATTTATCCAGATCACGATCGTTGGTTAACGCCTCTTTCTTTGAGAGCTTCTCCCAATCGCCCGCCTCTTTCGCGATAGCCATATCTTTTAAACGCTTGAGCGAGCCTTTAACGGTCTTGAAATTGGTTAATGTGCCGCCTAACCAACGACTATCGATATAAGGCATGCCAGCGCGTGCAGCTTCTTCAGCAATCACTTCACGTGACTGACGCTTCGTACCGACGAATAAAATCGTGCCACGATTAGCGGCAATTTGCTTTGCAAATTTCAGGGCATCCTGAAACATCGGCAAAGTCTTTTCCAAATTAATAATGTGGATTTTGTTGCGATGGCCAAAAATATAAGGGGCCATCTTGGGGGACCAAAAGCGCGTTTGGTGGCCAAAGTGGCAACCGGCTTCTAGCATTTCACGCATAGTTACTGACATAACATTCTCCTAAGGGTTTGGTCTAAGGCTAAGTCCTGACTGCGCTAAAAAACGCTACCCTGGAAGGCTTAGCCTGCTATTTCGAATTGCTTCGATGAACAAATTATAGCTTATATATCAATCATCTAGACGCAAAACAGCCAAAAAACCTCAAGTCGTTGATAATCAAGGCATGAATAGTGTTTTTACCCTTGAAAAAGACCTCCAGGGCATGCGTGAGGCGGGTCGGCTAGCGAGCGAAGTCCTCGATCACGTCGCGCCAGCGATTCGCCCCGGCATAAGCACTGGGGAACTGGATCAAATTTGCCATACCTTTATGCGGGATGTACAACACACTATTCCAGCCCCCTTAAATTATCAGCCCCCGGGTTACCCGCCTTTCCCGGCAGCGATCTGTACCTCAGTCAATGATGTCATTTGTCATGGCATTCCAGGCTCTAAAGTATTGAAGGCTGGTGACGTCGTCAATCTCGATATCACGGTAATCACCCCCGATGGTTACTACGGGGACACGAGTCGCATGTTTATGGTTGGCGAAGTATCCGTTTTAGCCGAACGGTTAACGCAAGTTACCTTCGAATGTATGTGGCTGGGTATTGCCCAAGTGAAGCCAGGAGCCTATTTAGGCGATATTGGTCATGTTATCCAAACGCATGCTGAACAAGCGGGTTATTCAGTGGTTCGGGAGTACTGTGGCCATGGTATTGGCAAAGTCTTTCATCAAGACCCGCAAATTTTGCACTATGGTCGTCCGGGAACGGGTGAGCAATTAGAAGTGGGTATGACCTTTACGATAGAACCCATGATCAATGCTGGGCGCCGCGAAATTCGCACAATGCCCGACCAATGGACGGTAAAAACCAAAGACCGCAGCTTGTCAGCACAATGGGAACACACACTGCTCGTGACACCGCAAGGGGTTGAGGTGTTAACTTGGTCGACAGGCAGTAACCCGCCGCCTGATTGCGTTAAGGGCTTAGTATTTCGCCCCCAGCTTACCGCTGCGTAAGTACTACCCCAAATTAGTTCTGCTGCCACCATGAATTCAGTGACTGCACTCACTCCGCATCAGGCAATTACTCAGCTACGTAGTTCATGCGCTACTGAATACCAACTATTTCTCGCCGATCAAAATGTCGCACGACTGACAAAAAAACTCACCGAATTTAATGATCTTGCTATGGCCAAGTTATGGCAAGACTGCGCTATGGGCGCTCATCTAGCGCTGATTGCAGTTGGTGGTTATGGGCGAGCAGAGCTCTTCCCCTATTCTGATATTGATATTTTGATATTGTTACCCGATGAGTCCTCTAAAGACTCCCAAGCCGATAATGAAAAAGTTGCGCGCTTTATTACCCAATGTTGGGACTCTGGCCTAGAAATTGGCTCAGCAGTACGTACTCTAGCGGAATGCATTAGCGAAGCAGAGCAAGATATTACCGTGCGCACTTCGCTGCTAGAGGCGCGCTTAATCTGCGGCTCGCGCAGTTTATTTAAATCATTTCAAACTGCGTATTCCGCAACGCTTGATCCCAAGGCTTTCTTCCAAGCTAAATTATTAGAACAAACCCAGCGCCACCAAAAGTATCAAGGTACGCCTTATGCGCTCGAACCCAATTGCAAAGAAAGTCCAGGTGGTCTGCGCGATTTACAAGCGATCTTATGGGTGAGTAAGGCCGCCCAACTGGGTAATAGTTTTAATGACTTGTATCAAAAAAATCTCATTACCGAGCGCGAACTTACCGAATTAAAACGTAATAAGCGCTTTCTAGCAACCTTACGCGCTAATTTACATTTGCTTGCCAAACGCCATCAAGATGTTTTAGCGTTTGACTTGCAGGCGGGTTTAGCGAAGTCCATGGGTATTGAAGAAAGCTCTGCCCGTCAAGCCAGTGAAGCCATCATGCGCCGCTACTACTGGGTAGCTAAGGCAGTTACCCAACTCAACACCATCTTGTTGCAAAATATTGAAGCCTTATTATTTCCTCAAGAATCCCGCACGATCCATCCTATTGAGGGTGAAGAGAACGGCAACTTTATTGAGCGTCAAGGTCTATTAGATATACAAGACCCCGATTTATATCAAAAACACCCCGAGCAAATTCTGCGTACCTTCTTAGTGCTCACGCAAACCCCCGCAGTCAATGGCTTGTCGGCCACAATTTTGCGGGCACTGTATAACGCGCGTAAAAAAATGGATAGTCACTGGCGTAAAGACCCGCTTAATCGCCAACTTTTTATGGAAATTTTGAAGCAAGCCGATGGCGTCAGTAATGCTTTTAGGCTGATGAATCAAACCAGCGTGCTAGGCCGATACCTGCCCCCCTTTCGGCGCATCGTCGGGCAAATGCAACATGATTTGTTCCATGTATACACAGTCGATCAACATATTTTGATGGTCCTTAGAAACGTCCGCCGCTTTATGGTGGTGGAACACACTCACGAGTTCCCTTTATGTAGCCGCCTAATTGCCCACTTCGAAAAGCCTTGGCTACTTGTAATTGCAGCTTTATTTCACGATATCGCTAAAGGGCGTGGGGGCGACCATTCGCTGCTTGGCAAGCGTGATGTCCGTGAATTCGCTAAAGACCATGGGCTTGATAAAAAAGATACCGAATTATTGGTTTGGCTAGTAGCCGAGCACTTAAATATGAGTCAAGTAGCGCAAAAACAAGACATTAGTAATCCAAATGTGATTATGGCTTTTGCGAAAAAAATCGGTGATGAACGTCATCTCACTGCGCTCTACTTACTAACCGTTGCCGATGTACGAGGTACAAGTCCCAAGGTGTGGAATGGCTGGAAAGCCAAGTTACTGGAAGATTTATATCGCGCTACCCTGCGGGTTTTAGGCGGTGCAAAACCGGATGCCTCATCCGAACTAGCTCAGCATCAAGAAGAGGCCCGGCGTAACTTGCGTTTACATGGCTTTCAAGACTCAGCGTATGAAGACTTCTGGCAAAAATTGGATGTAGCATTTTTCTTACGCCAAGAGGCCGGAGATATCGCTTGGTTATCTCGCCATTTAATGGCTCAAGTGGAAACTACCAAACCAATCGTGCTTGCACGCTTATCACCGGCAGGAGAAGGCTTGCAAGTCGCTATTTATATGCCAGACCAAGCAGACCTTTTCTCGCGCATTTGTGGCTACTTTGAACGTAATGGGTTTTCCATTTTAGATGCGCGCATTCATACTACGCGTCATGGTTATGCTCTAGATACTTTTGAAGTTGCTAGTAGTGAACTCGATGATGAGCCTCATAGTTACCGCAATCAAATTCAATTAGTCGAATACGCTCTTACCGAAGCATTACAAAAAGCAACGCCGCTGCCAACGCCAGCGATGGGTCGTTTATCGCGCCAGTCACGTAGCTTCCCCATTCAGCCTAGGGTGCATATGCAACCCGATGAACGTGGCCAATACTATGCCCTCTCATTTACTGCCAGCGACCGCGCAGGCCTACTCTATGCTATATCAAGAGTATTGGCTAAACACCACGTCTCGCTGCATACCGCACGCATCAATACGCTAGGCGAGCGGGTTGAAGACGTCTTACTATTAAATGCCAGTGAGCTCAGTAAAAATCCGCGCTTACAAATTCAATTAGAAACAGAATTACTAGAAGTGCTGGGAAGTTAATAGAGCTTAGTTGCGTATCGCAAAGTAATGTAATTATTTAGCGCAATAAAGCCAGCATTTCTGCTTCGTCAATTACGGCAATACCAAGCTCTTCTGCTTTGGCTAATTTGCTACCAGCATCAGCGCCAGCGACAACAAAGTTGGTCTTCGCTGAAACGGAACCTGCAACCTTTGCACCGGCTTTTTCCAGCATCGCTTTAGCATCCTCGCGTGAAAGGGATGGCAAGGTACCAGTCAAAACAAAGGTTTTACCTGCTACCGCTGCATTCAAGGTCTTTTCAGTCACACTTAATTGCATACCGGATGCCAGCAATTGTTCGATGACTTCGCGATTATGTGCTTCAGCCATAAAGCTTGCAATTGAGTCCGCTACAACTGGGCCAACGTCATGAATGGTTAATAATTCCTCAGCAGTAGCAGCCATCAAGGCACTCATATTGCCGTAGTGGGCAGCTAAGTCCTTAGCCGTAGTTTCCCCGACATGGCGAATGCCTAAGGCAAAAATAAAGCGTGCCAAACTTGTTTGTCGAGATTGCTCAATTGCCTGAATTAAATTGTCAGCCGACTTTTCACCCATGCGCTCTAAATTAGCTAAAGCATTAAACCCAAGGTGGTAAAGATCGGCTGGGGTGCGTACGATATTTAAATCAACAAGTTGATCGACAATTTTTTCTCCCAATCCCTCGATATCCATTGCCCGGCGTTGCGCAAAATGCAGTAAAGCTTGCTTGCGTTGAGCGCCACAAAATAAACCGCCACTGCAGCGCGCAATTGCTTCATCAGCCAACCGTTCGATATGGGAGTTACACACCGGACAGCGGCTAGGCATCACAAATTGGGCTGCCTTTTTAGGCCGTCGCTCTGGTATCACCGAGACCACTTCGGGTATTACGTCCCCTGCCCGACGCACGACTACTGTATCGCCAATGCGCACATCTTTACGGCGTACCTCATCTTCGTTATGTAAAGTAGCGTTAGTAACTGTAACGCCACCAACCTCCACTGGGGCCAAGCGAGCTACTGGCGTAATTGCGCCAGTACGGCCAACTTGCACATCAATTCCTAAGACCGTGGTCAATGCCTCTTGCGCCGGATATTTATGCGCCAAAGCAAAACGGGGCGCCCTAGAAACAAAACCCAATTGATTTTGCTCGGCAAAGGAATTCACTTTATAAACTACGCCATCAATGTCATAGGGCAAGCTAGCACGTTTAGCCCCCACTTCATCATAAAAAGCCAGCATCTCTTGTACTGAGTTTAATAAACGACGCTCTGGACAAACAGGTAATCCCAATTCAATATAACGATCCAGTAATTCGCGGTGGGTTGCAGGTAACCAAGAATTCGGTATTAACTCACCTAAGCCATAAGCAAAAAAAGATAATGGGCGGCGCGCGGTAATTTTCGAATCAAGTTGTCGCAAACTCCCGGCAGCTGCATTACGGGGGTTGGCAAATTCCTTTTCACCCTGCTCGGCTGCTAGTTGATTCATGCGCTCAAAGTCACGCAAGTACATGAAGACCTCGCCGCGTACTTCAAGTACGGTCGGTATTGAATTTCCCAATAAATGTAAGGGGATAGCGCGAATCGTCCGAATATTGGCGGTAACATCTTCACCGTTAGCGCCATCACCACGCGTCGCAGCCCTAACCAGCAGACCATTTTCATAACGCAAGGAAATGGCTAAACCATCAAATTTTAATTCGCCGGCAAACTCAACCTGCTCAAGCTTCAGGCCTTCACGACAGCGCCGCTCAAAAGCTTCCAATTCCTTTAATTCAAAAGCATTATTTAAGGAAAGCATGGGTACCGCATGTTGCACGGATTGAAAATCGCTTAAAGCCGCACCACCAACCCGCTGGGAGAGTGAATCGGGTTTAACCCATTGAGGATATTTTGCCTCAAGCTCAAGCATCTCGCGATAGAGGCGATCGTATTCACTATCGGGAAGTAAAGGTGCATCGAGCACATAGTAGGCATGCTCTAGGCGAGCCAACTCCAACTGAAGCCACCGATATCGCTCGGCTAATTTTGCCGGATCCTTCTGCGACAAAATCACGACCTAACTAAATAAACGTTGGGCAGTAGCAGAACCAGCAACAATACCGCCCCGCTCTAATTCGGCATAGAGACCATCAATATGATGATGAATGCTATTTACTGCCATCGCAGTTAAATTAATGCCGTTGTCATCCACTAAGCGGCCTTGCTTTGCCTCAGCAATTGCCGCACCTTCCGCTAACATCTTCTCAAATGGGCGCTCTGCGACTGACACCAATGGTAGCTCAAGTAAAAAAGTAAGTTGACTTACTGCCTCATTAGGATTTAATTCGCTACTAAAAAAAAGTAATTGCTGCTGATTTAAAAATTCAAATGCACGGCCATTCGCGCTGCGCCGAAAGCCTCTTGCTTGCATCAAAATTACTAAGTCATCCCAGTTTAAGGGAGTGCTATCAAAAAGGATATTAATACTCAGCTGGATATCCGTTTGGGCGGCTATGGCATCTAGTTCTTTCGCACTTTCTAGCATCGCATTTACCCCTGGCATATCAATTTGTGCACCTAAAGCTTCTGCTAAATTTTGGCAATGCGTGAAAAAATCAGACAACTCAAAAACCTCAATGGGTCCTTGTCGGTTCGCCAGCTGAATAGCCAACTGGAGTTCACTGTAAGCTGAGCCTGCTTGAACTTGTTCCCAGGTATCGTTATCAATCCAATTCGCCTTTAAACCTTCAGCAGCCCATTGAAATCGAAATTGGGGCCAGGTCGCAATTTCAGTCAAGATCTCCGTTGCCTGAATCGGTTCAGTAAAACGCAAGCTAACTACGCAATCGATGCGTGGGTCAATGACCATCTTGATGCTCTTAGATGCCAAATCAAGAGCTCCTAGTGAGCTCATAGCAGAATCGCTTTCGCCAAGAGAAGGTTCTTGACGTTGCGGTGCTCCTAAATTGGATTCGTGTTCTCCTGCACTACTTGTCTCACTTAGATTACGGCGAGCACGTGAATGTCTAAAATTGACAATCACCACTAGCAATAATAAAAAAATACCAATGACAACTAAAGCAAATTGCAGGTCCGATAGACCGACCTTGGTAATGAATTCATTGATAGGCATTTAAGCCGGCTCCACCATCGATACTGCCGAGGAAATATCGACTGCCACAATGCGCGAGACGCCCTGCTCTTGCATCGTCACACCAATGAGTTGGTGGGCAATTTCCATGGTGATTTTATTATGCGAAATAAAGACAAATTGGGTTTTAGTCGACATTCTGTTAACCATTTCAGCATAGCGCAAGGTATTCGCATCGTCTAATGGCGCATCGACCTCATCTAGTAAGCAAAATGGAGCAGGATTTAATAAGAAAAGTGAAAAGACTAACGCAATCGCGGTTAGGGCTTTTTCTCCGCCCGATAAAAGGTGAATTGAACTATTTTTCTTGCCTGGTGGTTGTGCCATCACGTTCACGCCAGAATCTAGAATCTCTTCACCCGTCATCACTAACTCGGCATGACCGCCACCAAAGAGCTCGGGGAATAAACGGCCAAAGTGCGCATTCACCTGATCAAATGTACCTTGTAATAAGTCGCGGGTTTCGGCATCAATTTTCGCAATTGCATCGGTTAAGGTTTGCATCGCCTCGTTCAAATCAGCCGATTGGGCATCAAGGAAGGATTTACGCTCACGCGAACTATGTAGCTCATCAAGCGCGGTCATATTGACAGGCCCCAATGATTGAATTTCATTATTCAGGCGAGTCACATCACCTTGTAAGCTGCTGACTTTTAAGTCGGCACTAAAGCGCACTTCAAGACTCGCGATATCAGCTTCAGCCTCTAATAGTAAAGTGGCAAATTGCTCATAATTGAGGCGCGCCGCTTGCTCACGTAATTGTAAGTCGGTAGCCTTATCGCGTAATGGTTGGAGGGTACGCTCAACTAACATACGCGCTTCATCGGCTTCACGCAACTCGTGTAGTAATGCATCTTGTTCAGTGCGCGCATTTGCTAAGGCAGTTTCTCGATCACTGCGTGTAACCAGTAACGTTTGTAACTTATCCTGAGCCTCTTCATCACTTAAACCTGCTAACTCGGTTTCTGCTGCGGCAAATTTATCCTGAATTTCCATAATTTGGGTGCGCGCAGTTGTTTGGTCGCGCTGCAAATCGGTAATCCGTTGCTGCAAAGAGCGGGTTGTAAAAGCAGCCTCTTGTGCTGCCATTTCGGCGGTACGTAAAGCTTCACGCAATTGGTCACGGGCCTGCGTAGCCGACTCGCATTGCTGGTGAGCGGCCGTCAATTGCGTCTGCGTACTCGATTGCGTTTGCTCGGCTTGAGAAAAGTCATTTCTAGCTTGTTCTGCTTGCAAATTGCTTTGCTCAATTTGCCCACTTAATTCAGCGAGTTCAGCGTTAATTTGTGTCGCCCGCAAGGTATATTGCTCTTCAGCTTGACTTAACTGCATTTGCTCAACTTCAAAACCATGGGCTGTTTGCACGGCTTCCTCAGCATTGAGTCGAGCGCGCTCAGCTGCTTGTAAAGCAGCTTGATAATTTGCAGTGCATTGATCTAATGCACCTTGTAACTCGCTTTGCATGAGGCGTTGCGCGCGTAATTGTTTTTCTAGCCCTTCCATCTCTTGGGCGCGGGCTAACATTCCTGCCTGCTCCGAATCAGCCGCATACAATTGCACGCCTACGCGGGTGACTAGATGACCTTGTGCTGTAACGAAGGCTGCGCCAAGCGGTAATTTTTCACGCCGCTGCAAAGCATCATCCAAGCTATCGGCAATAAAAACATTCATTAACCATTCTTGTAAGACGATTTGAATACTTGAACCAGCTGCACTTTGAACCCGCGATAAAAGTGGAGTAAAGCCTGTTGGTACATTCGGCGTAAGAGCCTTTAAGCCCTCAGTTAATAAAATTGCTAAACGACTTGGGGGGGCGTCTTTAGCTAATATCAGCGCAGCTTTAATATCCTTACCGGTTAAGGCGGCGAGTCGTTCGCGTAACACCGATTCCAGTGCTGGCTCCCACCCCTTTTCAACTTTAATGTCTTGCCAAAGACGCTTGCTCTCTTTTAAGCCTTTACTTTCTAGCCAAGGACCAATTTTTCCTTGTGCTTGCACACTCGCTTGCAGCGCTGTTAAGGCGGTTAATTTGGCTTCGGTTTGCGCTAGATCTTGATTTGCCGTTTGAATTTCTTCCATGGCAGCTTGACGCGCTGCATCTGTAGTGGGTACGCGCGTCTGCGTTTCTGCCGCCTGTGTTTTGCTCTCTTCCACCTTGCGCGCTGCAACTGCATAACGATCGAGGGCCATTTTTAAGGCTTCTGCATCAGGCTGCCGCAAGCCTTGCAACTCAGTTATTAAACGCGCTTCGCGGCCTTTTGCATCTTCCATTTGCTCGGCTACCGCCTTGATGCGCTCACCTAAACTCGCCAAGCGTTGATCGACAGCAGCTAAAGCCACGCGCAGATCATCGACGCTTTTTGTGGCATCTTGAAAAGCAGTTTCTTTAAGGGGCGCGTCTGTCTGCAAATCATCCAAGTCGCCCGACATTACTTGTTCATGTTCAGAGGCGGCACTTAATTCATGCTCGGCACTACGTTGGGCTTGGGCGGCATCGGTTTCTTGTGTGGTCCAACGCAGTAGTTGCGCTTGTAGGTCTTGTGTTTGTTGTTGTAAGCGTAAGCGAGATTCCTGTACGTATTTAATTTGTGACTCAACTTGGCTTACATCTGAGTTGGTTTGATATAAATCCCCTTGGGCTAAAGAGACTTTATCTTGTAAGGCGTACTGGCGAGTACGCATGGTTTCTAGTTCGGTTTCGGCGTGCCGTAACTTTGCTGTTTGCTCTTCTAATTGCACCTGCGAATCCCGAATTGAATTGGCATAGCGTTCTTGTTCTTTGCCGGCTTCTGTTTGACGTACAAACCAAAGTAACTGCTGCTGCGCTTTCATTTCGGTTTGTAATTGATTATGACGCTCGGCAACCGTAGCCTGGTTCTCTAAGCGGGTTAGTTGCAAATCTAGCTCGCGTAAAATATCTTGCACGCGCACTAAATTTTCTTGGGTGTCCTCTAAACGCGCAGCAGTCTCTTTGCGCCGCTCTTTGTATTTTGAAACACCCGCAGCCTCTTCTAAAAAAATCCGCAACTCTTCTGGTTTGGATTCTAAAATTCGGGAAATCGTACCCTGTCCAATAATGGCATAACCACGGGGGCCCATGCCTGTCCCCAAAAAAATATCTTGCACATCTTTGCGGCGCACCACTTGATTATTAATATAGTAACTAGAGTTCCCATCACGAGTTAACACCCGTTTTACTGAGAGCTCACCAAAACTACTCCACTGTCCTTGCGCGCGCCCATCGGCATTATCAAAAATTAATTCCACACTGGCGCGACCCGATGGTTTGCGTAAACCAGAACCATTAAAAATCACATCTTGCATCGATTCGCCACGCAACTCACTAGCACGTGACTCGCCCAAAACCCAGCGTACCGCATCAATAATGTTGGACTTGCCACAACCATTTGGGCCCACCACACCAATCAATTGACCAGGCAATTCAAAATGGGTTGGGTCAACGAATGATTTAAAACCGGAGAGTTTGATTGATTTGAGTTGCACGGCAAGCTTTGCAAAGAAAAAGGGTTTAAAAAGACAATTTAATGACAAACTGCACTGTGGAAGATGATAGCAAGTTAGAGGCAGTGATACCCACTTTTAACCCACCGATATAATGATAATTCCTCCTTCGGGATCAAAACCCCTTAACAATCTGATAGTTAACTAAAAAGCATGAGCCAATCACCACAAAGCATCATCGAACAAGCATGGGAAAACCGTGCCAACCTGTCTATTCAAGACGTTTCTGACGATATTCGCAAGGCTGTAAACGCGGTTCTGGGAGGACTCAATACTGGCCATATTCGGGTAGCTGAAAAAAAAGGGGTTGGCCAATGGGAGGTCAATCAGTGGGTTAAAAAGGCCGTTTTACTCTCGTTTCGCCTCGAAGATAACAAGCCCATGGGGGCTGGAGGGTATACCCAGTTTTACGATAAAGTACCTAGCAAGTTCGAAAACTTTACGGCCGCCGATTTTGCCGCTGGCGGCTATCGCGTTGTGCCCCCAGCAATGGCCAGACGAGGCTGTTACATTGGCAAAAATGTGGTTCTAATGCCCTCCTACGTCAACATTGGCGCCTATGTGGATGAAGGTACGATGGTCGATACCTGGGCCACCGTAGGCTCATGCGCCCAAATTGGTAAAAATGTCCATCTTTCTGGTGGCGTTGGTATTGGCGGAGTACTCGAGCCCATTCAAGCCGGACCCGTCATTATTGAAGATAACTGCTTTATCGGCGCCCGCTCTGAAATCGTTGAGGGTGTCATCGTTGAAGAAAATAGCGTTCTCTCCATGGGTGTATACCTTGGCCAAAGTACCAAAATTTATGATCGTGATACTGGTGAAGTCCATTATGGTCGCGTACCAGCAGGCTCGGTTGTGGTGCCAGGCTCGCTGCCTTCAAGTGATGGCAAATATAGCCTCTATGCGGCCATTATTGTTAAAAAAGTCGATGCGCAAACGCGGGCCAAAACCGCTATTAATGAGTTATTACGCGACTAAGCATGCCTTTAGCTACCCATTCAGCCACCGCTGATTTAACTGCCGAGCTCATTGCTTGCCACTCGATTACGCCAGCTGATGGCGGTTGTCAGGCAGTGATCGCTGCTCGTTTAAAAGCGCTCGGTTTTGAAATTGAAACGGTGATTAGTGGTCCGGCAGAATTTTCAGTAACGAATTTATGGGCCATTAAATTAGGCAAGCTAGGCAAAGCTGGAAAAGTCTTTGTCTTTGCGGGCCATACCGACGTCGTCCCAACGGGGCCATTAGACAAATGGGATAGCAACCCCTTTACACCGAGTGAGCGCGATGGCTACCTCTTTGGGCGTGGCGCAGCTGATATGAAAACCTCGTTAGCGGCTTTTGTCGTGGCCACTGAAGAATACGTGCGCAATAACCCCAATCATGCAGACACGATTGCTTTTCTACTTACTAGCGACGAAGAAGGCCCCGCGCACGATGGCACGGTA
>Ga0209596_1002611_pt1 | contig 14778 bp, 20 predicted proteins | sample M_130807_MF_Meta_FD_187314 | JGI IMG/M metagenome (GOLD analysis project Ga0209596, IMG submission 187314) | Freshwater microbial communities from Lake Montjoie, Canada to study carbon cycling - M_130807_MF_MetaG (SPAdes) (version 2) | ecosystem: Environmental > Aquatic > Freshwater > Lake... | reverse complement strand
TTTGTTTACGGCCTGCTATTTGTTACTCAGCCTTTAGAGCAATCACCAAATGACGCACAATTTATTGACTTGCTATCGACGCTTACCGTGTTTATGACCGGCACATTGTCTGGTCTAGTTGCCGCCAACGGCCTTAAACGAAAGCCTGCTGATGGCAATACTGCCAGCCAACCCTAAAGTCATTGGGTCTAAGCCCTACACAGGTAACAGTGACGGTGCAGCTGCAGGCCCGCGTGCCGGCATGGATGAATGGATACGGCAAGCCATCAAACACGGTGCAGGCGCTTTCTGGAATAATGGGTCATACGGCGTGAGACCGATGAGAGGGTCTGAGGCATTAAGTGTGCACGCCACTGGTCGAGCAGTTGACCTGTCATACAGGCCGTCAGAGAAACAGCCAACAGCAAACCGCAAAGCAACTATTGCTTTTATCAACATCGTGTTAGCCAACGCAAACGAATTAGGCGTTGAGTGTGTGCTTGACTATTTCCCTAAAGCGTTTGGGCGTGGTTGGCGTTGTGATCGTCAAGCATGGAAGTCGTACAGCAAGCCAGAGATACACGGTGCGCCCGGTGGCGATTGGCTACACATTGAGATAAACCCACAGATGGCAGACGCACCAAACCTTGTAAAACAAGCGTTTCAGAGAGTATTCACCGAACTGCCACAGTAATGCCCTATGGTGGAAACACCGACGATAGGAGATGCAATGGCAGACGCTAAAACATACGTATACGAGGTTTATACCACGCACCTAGACAGCAGTCAGATGGTGCTTGTGCAGATATTTCGTGACCCTGATGACGGTCAAGTGCTACACGCACAAATTGCGTTTAAGGATGCAATCGGTGACAGCTGGCAGACCCCTTACCAATTGGAGAAAAAATGAGCTATTTAGCAATCAAAATAGGTGCATGGTTTATTAGCGGTTTAGCAGCGTTTACGTTGTTGTGGGATGCCAGCAAGCCACCAGCACCAAAACTGCAACCGGGCGTACAGATCACAACCACGCTGATCAGCATTGTGCCCACATTGCCTACAACATCAACTACGACCATTGCACCAATTAAAGGATGTGCACAATATGTGGCTGATGCAATTACGGCTGGTTGGCCTGCAGATCAAGCACCAACATTGGCGCGTGTTATGTTCCGTGAGTCACGGTGCAACCCGTTGGCGTTTAACAGCCAAGACAGCAATGGCGGTAGTCGAGGCTTGATGCAAGTCAATGGCGTGCATCAGACATGGCTTAAAGAGGCTGGCATTATCACGCACCTAGATGACCTATTTAGACCAGAGGTCAATATCCGTGCCGCGTTACACCTGTGGCGTAAGGTTGGCTGGTCGGCATGGGCGCTGCCCAACCCATGACCGACACACCATATCCCGATAGTGGCATTAGCCAAGAAACGAGACGAGCAATGTATCCCGATATTTACAGCGACAAATTAGGCAAAGTGTTCAACAATTTAATTGACGAAATTGTTAGACCTAATCACGTTGCAAGCAAAGCACCAGATCACAGCATTTTGCTTGACGAATTAGAGCTGCTGCACGAAGCACACATCACCGTTGGTGGCCAACAAAATAGGTTTAATGCCGCAGTGATTAGAAGCGCCATAAATGTTATACGCGCCCTGTAAAGCGTGCGGTCTAACAATGCACGGCACTCGATACCGGCACAACCCAGAAAAGATTATGTGGTTACATCCCAACCTCAAAGCGTGTAGTAAGGTCAAACCAATAAACCCGACAAACAGAAAGAACCCGACATGAATGACCAATTAGAAATGTTTACAACAACATTGGGATTGGCTGGAGAACGCACACAAGTTGCGTTAAACCATCCATCGGTTGCTATTGCGCGCAACGCACCAAACACGTCACGCGAGGCAGGCGAAGCAGCCAAACCACACGCAGGCAAACAACGTGAGGTAGTGCATTTTTGGATTAAGCAGGCAGGCCGCACAGAGGCTAAAGGCATGACTGCAGACGAAATAAGCGTGCTACTAGAACTACCTGCACAATCTGTGTCAGCGCGCATTAACGGCTTGCATCGAGATGCTTACATCGTTGACAGCGGCATTAGGCGCAAAACACGGTACGGCCGTAACGCAATAGTTTGGGTTGCTTGCTAATGGCACACTTTGACTTATCGCTGTACGAAACAGTTGCACAACGCTTAGAGCGCTGGTGGACTAAATACGAGACAGGGCGCATCATAACCACTATTCACCACTATGACGGGTCAACGATTATTATGCGTGCAGAGGGCTACAACAACGATGACAGACTTATAGCCACAGGTTATGCAGAGGAAGTGTTTGGTAATAGCCCGGTTAACAAAACCAGTTTCTTAGAGAATTGCGAAACCAGTGCTATTGGTCGCATGATTAGCAACAGCCCAATAGGGCACACAGGCGAGCGTGCATCAGTTACAGAGATGGAAAAGGTAAACAGGGTCAGCACTACGCCTCGACCAGACACACATGGCAGCGCTACACCTAAACAGATTGGTTTCTTAAAGAGCCTTGCGCGCGGCAAGAGTTGGGATGATGTGCAGCTGCTTGAATACATACACCGATTGTTACAAGTTGATGACGTAATAGTTGAGACTTTGACCGCTGGTCAATGCTCTGCTGTCATAGATGGGCTAAAAAAATGAACAACCCAGACGAGTCTTACAACCGTTTGCATGATCACATGAGCGCCATTGCGCGTGAGCGTGATTGGCTACTGCGCGAAGTAGAACGCCTCACAGACGAGTTGGCACTGGCGCATGAGGCGTTGCGGAGACAAATGCAAAATGCAACAGACGGGTTTCAAGTTCCATGAGTCGCACAGTTTGGCTTGCATTAGCCCTCACAGCGTTATGCACAATTCTGATGGCGATGTCTGATAGGAAGTAAAACTCACACAATTGGCTAGTAATCGGATACCTAAGCCTGTCGCAGGGCGGTTGGATGATCTGCGGTAACGCAGTTAGACCGACGCGCACAAAACCTGCTACACGAAAGGCAATGTGCTAAGCGTTGGAGCGACTCGTAAACATAATCGAGTGATGTGCAAGGTAATCGGATTGAGGCAGCCCGATGGGTAGAGCATCATCACTCTGTCTCAGCGCACACATACAGATCACATACACTTAACAAACCGACACAACAGAGAGCAACCCGTCATGCAACGTCAACAACATCCAATGCAAGCAAGCGCGATAGCGCGCGGTAGCACAAGCGAAGCGCGTGAGCACAATCATGCCGGCTAAACGCAGATCAACAGAACACGCATCAGCAACATACCAACGCAACCGCAAACTCATACTAAGTGACAACCCACCGTGTCACTGGTGTGGCATCAACGCTGCATCAGAGGCAGATCACTTGATAGAAACAGATCGCGGTGGCACATCCGAGTTAGACAATCTTGTACCAGCTTGCCGCAAATGCAACGCAACGCGAGGCAACAAGTATCGAGCAGCACGCGATGACCAACGCACAAGACCAAAACAAAAAGCAAAAGTGATGCCAGCAAACCCAATGCCAGCAACGGTTTCAGAGACCAAACACTCAGAGCGTTTTTTTACTGCACATCTTCCTGTCCCCGTCTCCCCTATTTCCCTATCTCAGTCAACACCAGCAAGGGTTTTGCCTGAACTGGCCAGCATTGTTAGCGATCGGCCAAGATTGGAAACGACCGCTCACAGTGGTTGTTTAGATCATTCTCAAGACATTGCAGATTTTGCGGAAAACGTACTTAACGTAAAATTGATGGGTTGGCAACGCCGGGTGCTTGCAGGGATGACGGCTTACAACATGGTAAATGGCAAAGAGGTGTGGGTGCATCGAGTGTCTTATACATCGGTGGCGAGACAAAACGGCAAGACCGTTACCATCGCTGCATTGCTTGGTTGGTTTCTTTGTACTCAAGGCAAGGCACGTGGCAGCAAACAGTTAGTAATGTCGGTTGCCCACAAACTTGATTTGGCTACCGTGTTGTTTAATTATCTTGCACCAATTCTTGAGGTAAAGTTTGGTGCAACAGTGATCTGGTCTTATGGCCGTCAAGTGTTGACTATGCCAGATGGTTCGCAGTGGATGCCAAGAGCTGCCACGCCGGGTGTGGGTCACGGTTACTCAATTGACTTGTGCATAGTTGATGAGTGGTGGGCAGTTTCTGAGGATGCCATAGACAACGGTTTAATGCCGGCTATGCGCGCACGCAAAAATCCTTTAATGGCAGGTTTTAGCACCGCTGGTGATGCGTCATCAAAATCCATGCTTAGGTGGCGTGAACAAGGTTTGCGTGCTATTGACTCAGGCAAAAACACCTCGCTTTACTTTGCCGAGTTCAGCCCACCGATTATGGATTATATGACTAGAGAGGCATGGGTGTATTCCAACCCGGCACTGGCAGAGGGATTACTAGACATGAGCGTGATCGAGGCTGAGGCACAATCACCAGACCGCAACAGTTTCTTACGCGCATCAGTCAACATTTTTGTGCAATCTCAACACTCTTGGATTGAGCCGGGTCAATTTACTGATTTAGCCAACAATCTGACAATGCCCAATGGCGGTGTGCTCGCCATTGAGTCCGCAATTGATGAGTCACGCTATGTAGGTGTCAGAGCTGTACAAGACGGCCTTTACACACGTTGCAAAATTGTATTTGTGGCGGACACCATTAAAGAAATGTGGGAATGTGTTGCAGCCGAAATTGAGCAATCACCAACGCTCAAATTGGCGCTTGTGCCGTCAATAGATTTGCATTGCCCACCAATCTACGCGCACCGCAAAACAGTCGTTGGACATCGTGAAATAGTCAAATGGACAGGCGCGGTCAGAGCGCTGATCACAGAAAAACGCATTACGCATTCAGGGCAAGCACAACTTATAGATCAAGTTGAGCGTGCCGTAGCGATTAAACACAACGGTGTGCTCACGTTGTCAAGCACCAGATCACCGGGTGACATCTCAGCGTGCCGTGCAATGGTGTTTGCTGTTGCTCTTGCCTCAAAACCTATCTTTGCAAACAAGCCTACGATCATCAGCGTTTAGCCTCTAAGGTGTGTTATGGCATCGGGCCGATGGCTTGCTTATCGTCGGGATACCGCATCGCATACCGGCTCGATGCCACCACAAACTAGACAGATTGTGACACACTAAGAGCATGGCATTATTTTCTAAAACTAAAGCTGCTATTTCACCACCGCCATCTAAGGCTGCCGCTGCTGGCGGTGGATTTGAGATGGGCACTGGCCGCGCAATGATCGGCGCTTATTATAATTATTTTGAGGGCGATGCACGCAATGCCTGTATGTCAGTTCCAACGGTTTCAAGGTCGAGAGACTTAATAGCATCAGTAATTGGTTGTATGCCATTACAAATGTATAACGAAATGTGGAACGGCGATGAAATGGAAAAAATGCCATTAGCACCGCGCACATGGTTACGCCGTATTGACCCATCAGTACCAAACAACTTTATTTTGTCGTGGACATTTGATGACCTATTTTTTTATGGTCGAGCATTTTGGTACATCACATCACGCACCAAAACCGATGGTTTTCCAGCGTCATTTACACGGCTACCAGCCGCAATGGTTTTAACACTTGATCAAGCCGGGCCAGTGTGGTTTGCGCCATCTAAAGAAATACAATTTAATGGCAACACGCTAGACCCAAATGATGTCGTGCAATTTCTTTCACCTATTCAGGGCATCACGTCAATGTCAACACAATCGGTTGCAACCGCGCTAAAACTTGAGGCTGCTAGATACCGCAATGCGTCTAGTGCAATTCCTGCTGGAGTTTTGCAGGTACAGGCTGGATCAGAGCCACTTTCATCAACTGAACTTGCAGACCTTGCAGCATCGTTTAATGCGGCAAGAGCAACCAATCAAACTGCGGCTCTTTCGCCTGAGGTGCATTACATTGAAACGGCTACTAGTCCAGACAAAATGTTGTTGATTGACTCTGCCGAGTTTCAGGCTATGGAAATGGCCAGATTGTGCAACGTGCCACCATACTTAGTAGGCGTGTCAGTGGGCAGTTATTCTTACCAGTCAAGCAGCGAAAGCCGCGCCGATCTGTGGACATTTGGCGCTCGTTCCTACGCCGATTGCATTGCCAGCACACTTAGCCAAAACAACGTGTTACCTAACGGCACTTATGTTGAGTTTGATGTTGAAGGCTATTTGATGGGCGATTACAGCGAACACAACGACATGACACAACCAAACAACAACGAGAGTGTAGTATCACCAACATGATCAGACTTATTGCATCAGAAGTAACTATTGACGCTGCCGCTGGCGAAACTGGCCGCCGAGAAATTAGCGGTGTAGCCGTGCCCTACGGTGTGGCTGCCACCGTTGCCGATGGCACAAAAGTGATCTTTGCACAAGGAAGCCTGCCAGTTGTTGGTAAAGCGCCACGCCTCTATATGAACCATGACTCGACTAATGCCATTGGCATTGTGAGCGAGCGCGTTGACACACCAGAGGGCATGATGTTTACGGCCAAGATCAGCAAAACACAGGCTGGCGATGAGGCTTTGATCTTGGCTCAGGATGGCGTTTTGGACTCAGTGAGTGTTGGCGTAAACCCAATTGATTTTACGACAGCAAAAGACGGCACAATTACGGTGCTGGAGGCTGAGTGGTTAGAGCTGTCTTTAGTGCCCGTGCCAGCGTTTGCCGGTGCGACCATTACAGAGATTGCTGCGAGTATCCCACAAGACGAGCCAGAAATAAGTATTATAGAAACAGAACCTACACAGGAGACAGAAACCATGAGCGAAGCAGTTGCAGTGCCAGAGGTAATTACCGCATCAGCACCAATTTTTGCACAACCAAAAAAGATGTTTGCGATGCCATCAGCCGCCGAGTATTTGGCGAGCATGCATCAGGGCGGAGACACATGGGTGCGCGTTAACCGTGCATTTAAGGAAAACTTGCTCGACAAAACATCGGCATACAATTTTGCTTTAGCGCAAGATTTGACCACCGACACCGCTGGTTTGCTTGAGCAAAGACTGCTCGGGCCTGTCATCCAAGACCTAAACTTTGTGCGACCAGTTGTTAACGCACTTGGCGTTACCGCAATGCCGGGCAGCTCAAAGACGTTCACCAAAACAAAAATCACACAACACACAACTACTGCAACACAAACTGAAGGTAGCCAAGTTGACTCAACAAAAATGACGTTGAGCGCAAACACGGTTACAAAAGCCACGTTGGCTGGTGGCGTGTTTATTTCGCAACAAGACATTGACATGACCGCAATTCCAGCAATGCAAACGATCATCAACGACTTGATGGGCGAATGGATGATTAAGTCCGATGACATTGCGGCTGATGCACTTGTTGCAGCTGCAACCGCATCTGGCTCAACATGGACATTTAGCGCCACTGACCCGTCATCGCTAATTAACGCTTTGTATGACGCAGCACGCGAAATGGCAGAAGACACCAACTATTTCCCAACACATCTTTACTGCTCACCAAACGTGTGGGAAAAATTGGGCAAACAGCTTGACGGGTCAAACCGCCCAGTGTTTCCATATGTCAACGGCACAAACAATGTTGGCATGAACACACTCGGCTCGACTAGCGAGTTGTCTTACGCTGGTATCAATCCTCTTGGTTTGCAACTTGTTGTAGATAACAACTTTGCTGCCGGCACAATGATTGTGGCTCACACACCAACCGCAGGCCAAAACGGCAGTGCAACATCAGGCTTTACTTACTACGAGGATTTTAGAGGCATTATGTCACTGGAAAATCCAACTTTGTTGGGCCGTGAAATGACCGCCTACGGTTACGTTGCAACTTTTGCCAACATCCCTGTTTGCCTCCAGTCGATCATCATCGCCTAATCTGGTAAGCGGCCTACCGCTATGGCAACATACACCAGCGCTACAAAACAATTGATTGGTAACTACGCATGCGTAAGCACGCTAGAACCAACAGAAATTGGTCTTGGCGAAAGCATTACCGTTACAGGTTTAGGTGCAACATTTAATTTAACAGCAAAAGTTTTAGCGCTACCTCAATATGCGTTTACTGGTGTTGATGCTGAGACAGGCGCATTTTTATACAACGAAAATGTGCCGCGACCTAACCAAATTATTTATGCGGCCACTGGTGCGGATGTTGAATATGTAATTACTTATGCCGGAACAATTACTTACACGCAAGTTTGCACTTGGGTATCTGCAACCGATGTTGAGGATTGGCTCGGCATAGGCACAGCAACCACCGCCGATGCCACGTTTCTAACTTTGTGTGCCGCTGCCGCGTCAGCGTTCTGCCATCTCAGACGGCAGGAGTGCGGCTACCACGACTCATTAACAGTGTTGCCAAGTACCGCCGTAGGTTTGGGTACGCGAGCCTACGGCGGTTTCTTGTACCGTCAGCGCGGCTCAGTCACAGACTTTGCATCGTTTGATGGCATGGTCTCTGGTGGCTCAAACGGCCTTAGCCCAATGATCAAACAATTGCTAGGTGTCAACCGCGCACAGGTTGCCTAATGCCTACACCAGTTACTTACACCGATCTTTTTAACACCACGCTAGACAGCCTTGCAGCCAAACTGAGCGCAATCACAGGCTTACAAGTCATCACTGACCCACGCAATATCTCGCCGCCGTGTGTGTTTATTGATGCACCATCCTTTACAGGTTTTAGCCGTGCCGTATTCACAATGTCATATCCAGTGCGTTTGCTCACTCTTGGGCCGGGCAACCTAGACGCTCAACGCAGCCTTATGAACTTGGCGGCCTTAGTAGTCAGCGCCCAGATCGGCGTTACCGATGGCAGGCCAACCATTGCCATCATCGGTGGCAGCGAGTTAACAGCGTATGATCTAAATATCAATGTGCAGGCACAAAGTTAGGACATAGGACATGGCATACGTTATTGCATCACCGAAATTGGGCACAGTAGGCAATGTGTTTGAGCCTGTCGATGGCATCAATGTTGAGGCGCTGATTGCTGGTGGGTTTATCAAATCCACCATTAAGCCCACAAAATCTGATAAACCTAGTAAAGACACCAACGAGGAGTAACCCACATGGCCACTAGCACTTACCTATCCAATCCGACAATTACGATTAACTCGGTTGACCTTACCGATCAATGCAATTCCGCCGTGCTCACCAGAGTCATCGAGGCTTTGGAGTCAACTAGTTTTGGTAAAACCGCGCGCGTCTATGTTGGCGGTTTAGAAAACAGCACGTTGACAGTTTCTCTTATGAATAGTTTTGCGGCCACAGAGACGTACAGCACTTTGTCGGCGCTTGTCGGCACAGCCACAACGGTCACACTTAAACCAACTAGCGCTGCCACCAGTGCAACAAACCCAATTTCAACACTTACAGGCTGCTATTTAGAGACATTGCCAATTGTCAACGGTCAGCTCGGCGCTTTAGATGTCATTGATTTGGTATTTACTGGCGGAGTGTACTCAGTAGCCACAAGTTAATTCTCGCCGGCAACGGCCCGACACGAAAGAGGCAAGATGCAATTAAGACTTAAAGCCACGTTTAACGATGGCACAGTAAACGAAGTTGTTACTACTCTTGCAACCGTTGTTGCATGGGAACGCAAGTACAAACGCAAAGCATCCGAGATGGCATCAGGTATTGGTGTTGAGGATTTGGCTTATTTGTGTTACGAGGCAACCCGTGCATCTGGTACTACCGTGCCCGGCTCGCTTGATCAGTTCATTGCATTGCTAGTCAACATTGATGTTTTGGAGACACAAGACCCAAAAGCGGTCACGGCTCAGTAAGGCGAGCGCTGGCAGAGATTTGTGTTGCCACCGGTTACTGGCCGTCAGAGATTACATTTGAGGCAGACGATATGAACACAGTAATCGAAATACTTAACAAGCAACGCGGCAGCCGCTAATGGCTGGCGTATCGGCTGTCAACATTACTGGTGCACGGCAAATACTTAAAGAACTTAATTCTTTTGATAACAAATATCGCCGTCAAATTACTAAAGACATTAAAAGCACCGGCGATGTAATCATTAACGATGCACGTTATTTAATCAAAAACTTTCCCAATTCGCTTAACAACGGTGCGCCACTTTCTGGCATGGTACGCGGCAACATAATTAAAGGCAGGCCTACACGCTGGAATAACGAACTAGCAAGACAAGGTTTTAAGGTCAAAGTAGGTCAAGCTGCAGGAAAAGAACGTTATGTGACATACAAACGCACTACCGATGGCGTAGTCACACATGATGAACAAGTTGCTTACGGCGCTAAACCCTACGGCCTAATGGTCATACAACAAATTGACCCAGCTGGCGCAATCTTTGACCATGCAGGTATTCGAGGCGGCAATTCTTTATTTGCAGAAAACTTAACTAAAGAAGCTGGCAGAGCGCCACGCGCAATAGATATTGCTGTAGCCAAAAACCGCTTACAAGTTACTGAGGATGTGCGTAAGATTTTGCAAAGAGTAACTGAACTAATGAACAGAAACATTGAGAGACCTGATGGCAATTAACATACCGATCATTTCAAGTCTTGACGGCAAAGGGTTTGACAAAGCCATTTTGCAACTTAAGGCTCTTGAGACAAACAGTGAGCGTGCCGGGTTTATTGCAGGCAAAGCATTTTTGCCAGCCATAGCCGCGTTGGGTGCGCTTACAGTAGTTGCAGGTGCAAGCGTTAAAGCTGCCGTTGAGGATGAAGCCGCACAAGCACAATTAGCTCGAGCGCTTGTCAACGTTACAAATGCCACTGATAAACAGATTGCCTCAGTTGAGGAACAAATTAAAAAAATGCAAATGGCAACTGGTGTTGCTGATGACGAACTTAGGCCAGCGTTTGCCTCTTTATTGAGAGGTACAAACAACATTGAATTGGCAACTAAAGGCTTAAGTCTTGCAATGGATATTTCTGCCGGCACAGGTCAAGATTTGGCTGGTGTGTCAGATGCGCTTGCTAAAGCGTATGGCGGCAACTTTAAGGCTCTTAAACAATTGTCACCAGAGATTTACAGCATGATCAAAGACGGTGCATCGCTCGATGATGTGATGGCGGCGTTAGCTGGCACATTTGGTGGCTCGGCTGCAACGGCTGCTAATACAGCACAAGGACAATTTAAGCGGCTGAACGTGGCACTTGATGAAGCTAAAGAGTCAATCGGCAAAGCCTTGTTGCCAGCCATTACAACAATCTTGCCATATTTGACCAAGTTTGGTGATTGGGCAAGTAATCACGTTGGTATTTTGTTGGCCGTTGGTACAGCAATTGCGGCAATTTCTACAGCTCTTATTGGATTTAAGGCTGCACAGATCATTGCTAACGCTGTCACCGTTATTACCACTGCACTCAACTGGTCTCTTGCTGCAAGCGCTGCCGCTGCAAATACGGCATTAACTCTTGGTGTTGGCGCAGCTGCTATTGCTGCCGGTCTAGTCGTTACTGCTGGCGCGTTTCTTGTTTACAAAAACGCAACCAAATCAGCAACAGAAGCAACATCAGATTTTAAGACTCAACTTGGCCCAATGCTCGGCCCTGAATTAACCAACACATTTGAGAAAGTTAAAACAACTGGTGGTGCTGTAGATGACATGGCAGAAAAAGTTAAAAAAGCGGCAGACACATTAAAGACTTACATGGTTAAAGGTCTTAAAGATGCACAAGATGAATTAGATAAAGCCCAAAGCAAGTTTGATGATTTTTCTAACAAAGTATCAGACGACATTAAAGATGCGTTTAATTTTAAGGATGCTAAAGATGCTGGCAACGAAACTGGCAGTGGTTTCTTATCAGGTTTACGCAGTCAAGTAAATGGCATAAAAACTTATAGTGACAATGTCAGTCAATTACTTACGTTGGGTTTATCTCAAGACGCATTGCAGGCCGTGCTCGATGCTGGCAGTGAGTCTGGTGCAGCAATTGCAGCGGAACTTATTAAAGGCGGCTCAACAGCCATTTTGGAAACCAATGCGTTGGTCGAGTCAAGCAAAGCGGCTGCCGCAATAATTGGTCAGCAAGCCGCTGAACAATGGTATGGCGCAGGTGTGTCTAACGCGCAATCATATTTGCAAGGTGTTGAGGATGCTATTGCTGAGGCAGAAAAACGGTTAAAAGCTAAAGGTCTAAAACTTGCAGACGTTAAAGGTATTGGCGCATCATTTGGTCAAGCGCTTGCTGGCCCATCAGTTATACCGCTTACACCTACAAAACCTGAACAAGGCGGTGGCGTACCCGGCGGTGGCGTTGTGATAAATGTCAGCGGCGTAATGTCTAACGCGCAAACAGGGCAAGCGGTTCTTGACAGTTTGACTCAATACACGCAAGTGTACGGGCCACTTAATTTGGCTATTAGGTAATGGCTGGCTCGGCTGTCATCACTGGCGGCGATTACCTATTAGAATTGTCAACAGGGTTTGACTCTGCAGCGTTTTACTTAAACGACTCGCTACTAAACGGCACAGATGTGCTTGACGGTGACGGCACAGATTTTATTGACATAACACCGGTAGTGCAAAACATCAACATTCAGCGCGGCCGACATAAACCGTTGGATGTGTTTGGGCCGGGCACAATGTCTGTGTCAATTAGTGTGCCGAACACTAACCGTGATTATGACCCGTTAAACACGGCCAGCCAGTATTACAACGATTTTACAGAGCAGCCGGGTCTAGCGCCTTTGCGTGCAATTCGTTTAAGTCGCAACGGTGCATATTTGTTTACTGGTCGAGTAACCACATATAACCAGCAGTACACAATGGCAGGTTTGACTAATTACCAGATTTTTGCTGCCGATGACATTTATGTGCTCTCACAAGGCTCATTGCCCGAAACCGCTACCAGTAGCCAAACCTCGTCAGCGCGCATTACAGCCGTTTTAACAGCCGCAGCGTACACAGGCACTACAAGCCTCACAGGCACGCCTACAGCCACGCTAGGCGCGTTTACGATCACCTCAGGCGAAAACGTCAACGCCTACATAAACCGCATCCAACAGGCCGAACAGGGTCGCATATTCTGCAGCCGCACCAACGTGCTAACAGCTCAAGCTCGTATAGGTCAAACATTGGCTGCACCTAGCGTGGTTTTTAGCGATACCGGCAACACACCGTATGACAATATCGTGGTCGAGTTTGACCAACAGACCGTTATTAACAATGCCAACGTTACATTAGAGTCTGGCGGCACGCTACAAAACGCTAGTGACGCATCAAGCATTAGCGAGTATTTTACGCAAACAGAGGCAATTATTGACAGCCTGCTCAGCACTAACGCACAGGCCTTAACCCTTGCTAGTTACCTACTTAACCCATTACCAGAGCCACGTTTTACCAGTGTGTCAACCACATTTGCCAGCCTTACAGATGCCCAAAAAACGGCGTTAGCGCCTATAGAAATTGGTGACACAGTTAGCGCCACTAAATCGTTTGCGTCTGGCAGCCCATTAGCCGTGCAACAAAACTTGGCGGTCGAGGGCATAGACCACGTTATTGACGTAAACACCGGGCATCGCATGACATTGTGGACATCACCAACAGTCATCGTTTACGCCTTTGTATTGGATGACCCTACGTTTGGTGTGCTTGACGGCCTAAATGTGCTCGGATGATGTAAAGTAAAACTATGGCCGCAGTCACCACACTTCCAGCAGCGTTTGTTGCAAACACTGTTTTAACCGCCGCACAGTTAAATGATTTGCGTGGGGCGTTTCGCGTCTTGCAAGTTGTATCAGCAACTTACAACACTGAAACTTCGTCTTCAACTAACACTTTTGTTGATACGGGATTAACTGCAACAATTACACCAACCTCATCTTCTAGCAAAATCTTGGTAATTGCAAATCAAGCAGGTTGCTATAAAGACACAGGTGATACGCAAGTAGGTTTAAGGCTTATGCGTGGTGCAACAGAAATTGCATTTTTTGAGGCTTATGGTGGTTTGACTGGTGACTCAAGCCCAAACGGTTTTGGTTCATGTTCAACAAGTATTTTAGATAGTCCTGCAACAACAAGCGCAACAACCTACAAAACACAATTTAGAAGTGAACAAAACCGAGCAAGAGTATTAGTACAAACTGCAACCTCACGCTCAAGCATTGTTTTAATGGAAATATCAGCATGATTAACTATTCAACAATTTTGTGCACAAATTATGCAACTCAAGGTTGGGTCATTAGCGGTAATGAATACAGCGGTATTACTTGGTTAGACACAACACCAAAACCAACCGAAGCCGAACTAGATGCACAATGGCCAGCAGTGGATTATCAAACCCAATACAACGCAGTAGAAACAACACGCCGAACACAATACGAAGCCCAATCAGACGGACTTTTCTTTGAGTGGCAACGCGGCACAAACACGCAAGCCGCATGGGAAGCCGCAGTACAAGCGGTAAAAGATGCAAATCCGTACCCACCAAACCCTGCTGGCTAGTTTTGTGTTTGCATTTATCCTGACTGCGTGCGAAACAACACGCACAAACGCACCAATTAAAGTAAAAAACAGCGCGCTTACACGATGCTTGACTATTGCCCAATGCGAAAGGGTTAGCGATGGCTAAAGACAAAGCAGAAATTGAGCACCTACACGCGCGCATGATTGTGTTTGTTGGCTGCACTATTGCCGTGACATTTGCAATTACAGTTATTGGGTTTGTTTACGGCCTGCTATTTGTTACTCAGCCTTTAGAGCAATCACCAAATGACGCACAATTTATTGACTTGCTATCGACGCTTACCGTGTTTATGACCGGCACATTGTCTGGTCTAGTTGCCGCCA
>Ga0209596_1002610_pt1 | contig 14784 bp, 15 predicted proteins | sample M_130807_MF_Meta_FD_187314 | JGI IMG/M metagenome (GOLD analysis project Ga0209596, IMG submission 187314) | Freshwater microbial communities from Lake Montjoie, Canada to study carbon cycling - M_130807_MF_MetaG (SPAdes) (version 2) | ecosystem: Environmental > Aquatic > Freshwater > Lake... | reverse complement strand
ACGGCCTACGACGGCCTACGACGGCCTACGACGGCCTACGACGGCCTACGACGGCCTACGACGGCCTACGACGGCCTACGACGGCCTACGACGGCCTACGACGGCCTACGACGGCCTACGACGGCCTACGACGGCCTACGACGGCCTACGACGGCCTACGACGGCCTACGACGGCCTGCGACGGCCGGAGACGCCCTGCGACGGCCGGAGACGCCCTGCGACGGCCGGAGACGCCCTGCGACGGCCGGAGACGCCCTGCGACGGCCGTCGAAAGGCGCTTACCGCCGCCCGTTTCCATCCGTTCGCCAGCCCTCTTTCGTTTCAAGCCGCGTCAACCGACCTTCGAGCACCACAAGCGCGGCCTCGGCCTTCGACGCCGAGGACGCCGCTTTTTCAGCGGCCTCTTTCGCGTCTATAGAGGAATTTCGGTATACGCGCGCGTGGGAAACAAAAATCTTCTCCAAGGCCCACGCGCCCGCGAGGGCGAGGAGGCCGAGAGAGACCGGAAGGGAAGGGTCGATGATGAGTCGAAGACCGACACCGACCGAAAGAGTCTCGATGACGGTGACCTCGAAGGGGGGAAAGGGGGTTTTCATTGGGGACCTTTCCCAACGAGGAACGCCCGCGCCATCTCCGTTCGCAGGGCCGCGCTCGCCGCCGCCCGTCCGAGCGGTCCGTGGAGCACGCGAACGCTCGTGACGACCTTGCCCTCGGTCGTCGCGTGCAGGACCGCGTAACCGCCCTTCGCTTTCACGAGGCTGAGCCACGGCACCGTGGGGAGGCAATCGTCGTCCGCGTGCGTTGTAGGGTCGTTTACGGCCTCGTTAGGGGCATCCTTCTTCGGTCGTGGCATGTCATCGTCTCCTTGATTGATTGAGCCGGACCCGGTTGGCCGGCGACGGGTTGAGCCGGTACGCCTCGCGAGCGGCCTTGTACGGCGGGCTGTCGAGCGGTCCGTCGTCGAAGGCGACCGCGTCTTCCAGCTCGATGGTCTCTTCGGGAACGTCGTACCCGTGGTTCGGGATGTCGACCGTCATCAGGTCCCGGTTGGCCGCGTTCTTCGCACGGTACACCTGACGCCGCTCGTCGGTCGACCACGCTATTGAGGTCTCGCCCCGGAAGTCCGCTCCGTAGAAGCGGTCGTTGAAGTCCGCGAGCCACTGCCGGTCTTCGCGGGAGAGCCGGTCCGCGTAGTCCTGGTCGACCCGCCACGCGACCGAGCGGGGAAAGGTCGCGGCCGCAAGGCCGGTGGTGCCGCCTCGCTTGCAGTTCGTGGCCCGAGCCTTTCGACCCCTCATGCCCACTTAGCCCTCGACCCCGACGGCGACGTCCGCGTCCGCCTTGGTCGTGACCGAGGTCTTGTGGCCGGTCGCGAGGGCGAGGGCGGCTTTGACTCCGAAGGTATCGACCGAAACATCCGCCTCGGTCGTCGGCCGGTAGGTGAACGCGGGGCGACCCCGCTTGCCTGTGGGTGCCGCCTTCGATTGCAAGACCCGGTCGGCGAGGACGAGCCGTTCGAGGCTGCGAGTGCAGGTGACCTTGACGAAGCCGGTTAGGGCGACGACCTGAACGAGGGTCTCCGCGCCCGCGTGCAGGGCCTTAAGGACGAGGAGGTCGGTCTCCCGCTGGCGCGTCTCGCCTTGGGGAACGCCCTTGAGGACGTCAGGGGCCTGACACGTCTTCCGGGGCGTACCGTCGAGGTTGTGTTTCCACCACCGAGGAAGGTCCGAAGGACCGACCTCGGCGTCAGCCGCGGTAGCGGGTGACGTGGGAGGCAACGAAGTTGACGAACCGGCGTCTCCGACAGGAGACGACCCGTGAGGAAGGTCCGCAGGACCAACTGCCTCGTCCTTCATCACCTCCGCCGCCGTGCCGGGTCCGAACGTCGCCGCGAGGATGTCTCGCACGATGTCAATCGCCTGTGTGTTTTCCGTCATGCCGCCTTCGTATCCGACTCCGATGTTTTTGTCTACCGCCTTCCGCCTGATGCCCTCTCGACCGGCTGGTCAAAGCTTCTTCTGAACCAGATGCACCAAGTCCACCAGCCCGCGGGGGCATTCCCTAGCGCAGATAGAAAAGTGCTAGTGCTGTGATGACTCTAAAATGCTTTAATAGGGGTCATGGTATACATATATACCAGTTTTTCGTTGGGGGTGGAACCAGTCTGGTACAAGGTGGTTCATGCCGGATGCGTGCTGCGGAAACAGCATAATCCAAGCCGGATCGTGACCGAAACGCCCTTCGGATCTACTTGGTACATTTGGTCTACTGCTTCTGCTCCCCTATCGATGCCTCTTATATGCTTTATACCAAGCCTCCATGCCTTGTACCGGGTTCACCTAGTTGGCGGATAAAAGACATTCTGGTTACCTAGCCTTGCCTTTCCGGCATCGACACCGCGTATGGTACCCTGTTGTACTTATTGTCTTGACGCCTCGTCGGAGGCCGTGGCACCTTCGAGGCATGACCGAAACGACCACAACGACCCCCTTGGCCTTCGACCTCACCCTTTTCTCCTCCATCTTCCGCCTTGAGGGCGTCCCGAAGAAGGCGTCGTGGGCGGACCTCGTCGCGGCCTTTGCCGAGCACCTTCGCGCCCCGGACAAGACCGAGGTCCCCGGCTTCGGCCCCTACGTCCTGCGCGACCGGGCGTGCGACCGGCCGAGGCATCCGAGGACGGCACACCGCTGTGATGTCTGTGTGGACGCGGTCAGCCTCGCCGTGTTCGACGTGGACTGCGGCACCTATGCCGAGGTCGAGAAGTGCGACCGCCTGCTCGAAGGCTACGCGAGGCTTTGGTACTCCTCGCATTCCTACCGGCCGGAAGCCCCGCGTCCGTCCCTTCGCCTCATCGTCCCCCTCGCCCGTCCGGTCGAGGCCGAGCGATGGTCGACGTGGCGGGCGAACTTCATCCAGGCTTTCCATGTCCCCGCGGACCCGAAGAAGTGCGGAGGGCTCTCACACTTCTACTACGCCCCGAGCTGCCCTTCGAGCGTCGAGCCGGTGGCCGTTCACCACGAAGGCCCGTACTTCGACCCGGACACTGTCCCCTCCGTCCCACACCGCCGCCCCGCGCCGGTCGTCAACCGCCCCGAGGCTCTCGACGCCACCTCGCCGGAGGACGAGCGGCTCCACGAGCTGCGTGTACGACTCTCGCAGTCCGTATCGGGTCTGAAGCGGTCGTCGAAGCCGGACGCCGCCGAGCGTCGTCGCATCCTTGAGGACCTCCTCGCCGGACGACCCCTCGCCGAGCGCGGCTCGCGTAACCAAACGACGACCCGCGTCGTCTTCGACCTCGTGCGCCGCTTTGCGGACCTCACCCTCGGTGAGTGCCTTGCCGTCATCGGCCCATCCCTCGAAGCCATGCAGTCCGCTGGCAGTCGCCTGAACTCCGAGACGGTCGGCCGGATGTACGAGACGGCCCACTTCAAGCTCGAAGCGCAACGCGAGGCCGACGCTCGTATCGAGACCATGCTGCGCGAGCGCTTGGGCCTTCCGCCGCTCTAGCCACCGCCCGTAGTCGTTCCCGAACAAGCACTAGCCAACGAGCCCCTGCGTAGGGTAGGGGTGGCACCACACGAGGGGCGCATGACTACACCGTCCGAGACCCTTTCTCAAGCTGACGAAGCGCAGTTCCTCCACGCAGTCGCCGAGTTTGCCTACTCGGTGCCTCACGAGAAGTTCATCTATCGCCACCTGGGCAAGTGGCAGGACGGCACGCCGGTTACCGAGCGAGGCATCCGCCAGTTCCTCCTCGCCCGACACTACCCGCCGGACGTGGTGGACATGGTGGTCGGCAAGGGGTTGTACCATCGCGCACTAAGCCTTGAGATTCTCCCGAACGAGCCGCCGGTCGTCCGTACTCCGGCCGGTCAATGCGTCATCAATCTCTGGAGCCCGCCGCGTTACACGCCGGCCGATACCGCCGGACCCATGCCGCGCATCGAGACCTTGCTTCGGTGGCTGACGTTCTGCCCGACCAACGACCCGACCGAGGAGCAGCTCGAAGGCTTCCGGTGGGTGCTGCACTGGATGGCGCGGAAGATTCAGAACCCTGCGCTGCTGGCGATGGTCGCACCCATCTTCGGCACCTCACCGGGAGCGGGCAAGGGGACGCTCTTCAACATCATCGCGCTCATGCTCGGCGAAGATAACTGCGAGACCGTGGACCGCTCGCAGCTCGAAAGCAAGTACACGCCCTGGGCGAAGGCGCTCTTCGTCTTCGGCGATGAAATCAAGAGCCATGACAACCAGAAGGACGTCGAGGAGCGGCTGAAGCTGCTGATCGCCTCTCCGAAGATGATGGTCGAGGTCAAGAACGTCAACGCCATGACGCTTCCGAACAGGAAGGCGTGGATGTTCGCCTCGAACGACAAGATCAGTCCCATCCGCATCGAGGCGGACGACCGCAGGTACAGCTACTTCAAGAATCACCTCCCCATCACCGCGCAGTACCGGGCGCTCCTGCGCTCCTGCTATTTGCCGGACGGGACGGGGTTCGACCCGGCGTTCATCGAAGAGGTCCGGTCGTTCTGGCGAATGCTGCTGGACTTGGAGGTCGAGCTCCCCTTCGCCGCCGACCCGTTCCGCAACGAGTCACGTTCGGCCCTCGTGTCGTCAAGCCACGCGGCCCACGACGTCTTTACCCAGCGACTGGAAGAGGACGGCATCGACGCGCTCATCGAGGACCTACTCGACTCCCCGAAGGGGCTGAAGTTCCGAGGCGACCAGAACCGGAAGGAATGGGACTTCGGCGAGCACGGTATCGCCAAGAACGTGGTGTACGAGGCGTATCGTGTTCACTGTGAGGCGGAAGGTCGCCACGCCATGAGCGCCAACCGCTTCGGGCCGGTCCTTCGCTCCATTGACGGCGTGGTCGAGGCGCGGCACTGGTCGCCGACCGGAAAGAACGTGCGGGTGTGGGTCCTGCCCCGGCTCGACGCGAAGCGCCAAGGTGCCGACGACCCCAATTCTCAGTGGTCGGACGTCGCCTAAACCGCTACCCGTGGGGGGCTTGCAATAAAGGCTACCGTAGCACATACTCCTCTCGCTCAAGGCGTCGTAGGGGCGTCCGAGGCACTCACCCGCACCAGACCCCGAGGGAACCATGATCAAGCACTTCGAGACCGTCATCGACAACGAGCGTCCCCGCTTCGGCCGCATCCGGTGGTACCTCGTTCGCCGCCTGCTCGCGGCACTGAACCTCGTCGAGGGTCGTTGCCAGCGTCTTCGCGAATGGGCCTTGCAGGAAGCCGTGGAGTCCAGCCCCGACTTCGAGACGTTCCAGAACTGGGTGACCGAGCACTACGCCGCTCGCGGCCGGAAGGTCACGGTTGGAGTCATCAAGGCCACCGTCCCGCCGGTCGTTCCAACCCCGCCGCCGACGCACGCCAACCCCTCGACGTGGGTTCACTAGGAGATATCCATGAACCTTTACTTGATTCGTCGTGTCGGAGAAACCGACTATGATCAATACGAAGGAGCAGTCGTCGTAGCGCCTTCGGCGGATGCGGCTCTTCGGATGCACCCGGCCGACGGCTCGCTTCTGGACAAGCCGACGTCCAACCAATGGAATGGCTGGGATCAACGAGTCGACGCGGACGGCAGCGTGAAAGACTTCTCTTATCCGACCGATACCTGGGTAAAGCCAAACGACATCGCCTGTACGCTGCTCGGCCCGGCGTCCTCTGAATACACCGAGCCGAAGGTCGTACTTGCCTCCTTTCTCGCGGGATAGACCATGACCCTTCGCTCCGTCTCCGCCACCCAAATCAAGCAGCACCGTTCCTGCGCCCTTCAGTGGTACCTTCAGCGGGTCGAGGGTTGGACGATGCCTCAGTCCCCGAGCCAGGCTCTGGGCGAGGCTATTCACCTCCAAGTGGAGCAGTACCTTCTCGACGGCAAGCAGCCCGACCTTCCGAGCGTCGAGAACGCTATGAAGAAGGGCTACGTCCCGCCGACCGGAGGCGCGTACCTTGTCGAGGAACCGAAGGACTACGCCATGCGTATTCTCGCGGCCGACGTGCCAGTCAAGGGCCGCATCGACCTCCTCGTTCCGCCGGCCGAGGGCGAGAGCCTCGTGAAGGTCGTGGACTGGAAGTCGGCCTCGTCGTTCCGGTACGTTCCCGAGCCGGACGCTCTGACGCGCGACGTCCAGGGCGTGCTGTACCTGCGCTACGCCTTTGAGAACTACCCGTTTGCAACGACCGGCCAGTTCCGCCATGTGTACCTGCTGACCAAGGGAACCGGCTCGAAGAAGGTCGACGCCGAGGTGGTCGACCGTCCGTTCATCGACGCCCAGTGGGCGCACATCGAGCAGACGGTCGAGGGCATGAAGGCCACTGCGACCCGCCCCTTGCCGGTCGTGGCTCAGACTCAGGCCAACCTTTCGCACTGTTCGGCATACGGGGGGTGCAGCTTCCGAGACCGCTGCCCCGCCGCTTCCAAAGGTCTCGTCGCATCTATTCTAGAAGCCGAATCGCAGGAATCGGCACCGTCCGAGGGAGTCACCATGTCCACGCTTGCAGAGAAGCTACGTCTTCGCCGAGAGGCCACGCAGTCCACTCCGACTCCGGTCGTCGTCGAGCCGGTCGTCGAGCCGGTCGTCGTCGTCCCCAAGGCCGTCGAGCCGGTCGTCGTCATTGAGCCGGTCCTCGCGGTGAGCATCGTTCCACCGGACGCTCCAGGTGGCGAACTCGTCCCCGAGAAGGCCGAAGGTATTATGGCTACCCTGGCAAAGCGCCGCGTGGCAAAGGCGCAGCCGGTCGAGGCGAAGGCCGAGGTCGAGCCGGTCGTTGCGGTCGTCGAGCCGGTCGTCGACACTCCGGTCCGCCAACCGGACCCCGACGTCGTGGCCGCAGCCAACACCATCCGCGAGAAGTGGATTGCCGAAGGCGAGAAGCGTCCGCTGAGCCTGTTCGTAGACTGCTACCCCGAGAAGGCGGAGTTCGACACGCTCCGCGCGCTCGAGGACGAGATCGCCGCTCGAACCCCGTCGCTGTTGGAGCACCTTCGCAAGACCTCGCCCAAGGACGTTCCCGAAGGCACCGTGGACCTCGGTGAAGTACTCTTCGGCCGAGGCTACTCGACGCTCGCGGCCTCGTTCACCCTGAAACCCATTATGGGACCGTGGACCGTGTCCACGCTCGGTCCGGCCTCTAGCAAGGTGCTGGAGGTTTTGCTGCCCAAGGCCACGTTCGTGGTTCGAGGTCGTCGATGAAAAACGTCGTCGCAGTCTACGGGAGGCGAGAGACCAAGATTTACTCGCCCAAGTTCAAGACCAAGGCTGTTGCGACTTGGCGAGACCAGACGAAACTTCCGAAGAAGTCACAGAACGAGGTGGCAGACGGTCTCGGGATCAACCACGAGACCTTCCGCCGCTGGTGCAAGGACGCACGCAAAGGCAAGACCTCTAACTTGACGCAGACACAAGCCCTTGCCTCTGAGGTTACAAGACTTCGAGAAGTCGTTGATGATTTGACGTTGACCCTTGCAAAACTGAAGCAAGGTCGGAGGTAATCATGCGTTCGACACAGTTCGCTTTGCAAGGCAAGCAGTTTCGTCTGGAGACGGAAGACAATGGCGACCGACGCTACATCGACCAGAACCGCGTCGAGTGGTCCGACCAAGACCTCATCGTCTTTGCTGGAGAGACTGCGGCAACGACAGCCATCGCCTACGCCCTCCGCGACATCGAGCGTTACGGCAAATACCGCGTACCCGACGAGCGGTAACGCGCTCGTCGAGCGAGTACGCGCAGCGGCACAGAAGCTGGGACTCGACATCCCGGCTTCTTCCCCCGTACCGACGAAGCCGTCGCTTCCGCCCCCGAGGGAAGCGAACATGGGCGGGTTCGCGGTCCGCCCTTCGGCGGAGCTCGACCGTATCCTTGCCGTACCAAGGCGGATAGCCGACGTCAGCGTGGTCGAAACGGCGAGCCTTCACGCCGACCTTTGCCTTCCAAACGGCACCCGTCGGCTCCGGCCGATTCAGGCCCTCGCTCTGGCCGAAGCTCGACGAGCCAACGGTCTCTTCGCGCCCATCGGCGTGGGCGCGGGAAAGAGCGACATCGCTCTCCTTCTCCCGAAGGTGATGAAGTCAAAGGTGGCCGTGCTGCTCGTGCCGGCGAACCTGCGGGAGAAGGTGTTCCGTCAGGACTACCCGACCTTGGTCACGCAGTACCGGCTCCCGAGGCTGGCGAACGCGAAGGTGCAGGTCGTCGAGGCGGGCTGTCTGTTGCACGTCCACAGCTACAACGAGCTGTCGAGCCCGCTGAAGCATGACCTCCTCGACCAGCTCGCACCGGACCTCATTATCTGCGACGAGGCTCACGCCCTGCGGCACCCGTCCGCCGCCCGTACTCGAAGGTTCCTCCAGTACTTCAAGGCGCATCCCGACACTCGGCTATGCGTGCTCTCGGGGACCATGACCTCGAAGAGCATCAAGGACTACGCGCACTTGGCGCTGCTGTCCCTGCGTGACAACACGCCGGTTCCAACGAAGTACACCATCCTCGAGGAGTGGGCGGCGGCTATCGACTCGGCCCCCGTTCCGGCTCCGCCAGGGGCTTTGGTCCGGTTGTGCGAGCCTGGCGAGCAGGCTCGTGAAGGCTTCCGCCGCAGGGTCGTCGAGACACCCGGTGTCATCGCCACCACGGACGGTTCGCTCGGCACGAGCCTCATTCTGTCGGCGCGACCGCTCCACGCCACGCAGGTCATCCGCGATGCGCTCAAGACCATGCGCGAGACATGGACGACACCGGACGAAGGCGAGGCGTTCGACGAGATACTGACGTTGCATCGGTATCTGAGACAACTCGCGGCAGGGTTCTACTATCGCTGGATATGGCCGAAGGGCGAGTCCGCGCAGGTCCGAGCGAACTGGACGGAAGCACGCAAGGCATGGAACCGCGAAGTCGCGAACTTCCTGACCTACCGCGCTCAAAAAGGCATCGACTCGCCGATGCTGTACGCGAAGGCGTGCGCTGAAGGACGGCTGTCAAGCATGAACTACGAACGCTGGTCGACGGTTCGCGGAACGGCAAAGCCCGAGGTCGAGGCCGTGTGGCTCGACGAGTACCTCGTGGACGACGCGGTCGCGTGGGGCAACCACGCCCCCGGCATTGTCTGGTACGAGCACGCTTCTCTCGGTGCGGCCATCTCCCGAAAGGGCGGGTTCCCGCTCTTCGGACCGGGCGCCGAAGGCATTCTGAAGGAGCGGGGAACAAGGACTATCGTCGCCTCGATCAAGGCGCACGGTACGGGCAAGAACCTGCAAGGGTTCAGCCGAAACTTGGTGACGACCTCGCCCACTTCGGGTACGGTTTGGGAGCAGTTACTCGGCCGAACACACAGGCCGGGACAAGAGGCGGACGAGGTGACGGTCGACGTGTACCGTCACACCTTGGAGATGCGTTCAGCGGTGAACAAGGCACTGCGAGACGCCGACTACCAGCAGACCACGACAGGCAACCAGCAGAAGCTGCTGTCGGCTACCTACACCTTTAACGAAGAGAACTGACATGACGCCGATGTCCCCGTTCGCCAAGAGCATTTACCTGGCCAAGTACGCCGCTCGTGACGAGGCCGGCGAGCTGGTCGAGACTGACTGGGCCGAGACCGCTCGTCGCGTTGTTCCGACCGTGCTTGCGGCTCTTGGTTACGGCCCTGAGTCCGACGAGGTCCGCGACCTCACGAGGCTCGTTGAGGACCGCAAGTTCATCCCCGGCGGCAGGTACTTGTACGCCACAGGCAAGGACTACCACCAGACGAACAACTGCCTTTTGCTTCGAGCCGAAGATAGCAGGGAGGGTTGGGCCGACCTGTTCCGCAAGGCCGCGATGTCCCTTCAGACCGGTGCTGGTATCGGCGTGGACTACTCGGCCGTTCGGGCCAAGGGCTCCCGCATCAAGCGCACGGGCGGCATCGCTTCGGGTCCCATCGAGTTGATGAAGGCGGTCAATGAGCTGGGCCGCAGTGTCATGCAGGGTGGAAACCGGCGCAGCGCCATTTGGGCCGGCCTCAAGTGGTCCCATCCCGACATCTTCGACTTCATCCACCTCAAGGACTGGCCCGAGTACATCCGGCTGGCGAAGGAAAAGGACTTCAACGCCCCCGCCTCGATGGACATGACCAACATCTCGGTGCTGCTCGACGACGAGTTCTTTGCCGCGTATCACGACGAGAAGCACCCGAGGCATCAGACGGCGAGCCTCGTGATGAAGGGCGTCGTCTACCAGATGTTTAAGACCGGCGAGCCGGGTTTCTCGGTGAACCTCGGTGAGCAGGAGAACGAGACGCTGCGAAACGCTCCGGTGGCGGCAGAGACACGGGTGCTGACGGCTGGTGGCTACGAGCGCGTCGGCGACATCGTTGGCGAGCAGGTCTCGGTGTGGACCGGAAAGCAGTGGGCCTCGACGACGTTCAAGAAAACCGCCGAGATGGTTCCGACCGTTCGCGTGGCGATGTCCGGTGGTCGGTTCCTCACCTGTGACCCGACGCACGAGTTCATCCTCGACGACGGTCGTCGAGTCGCTGCTCAGGACCTTAAGGTCGAGGACTCGCTGCTTGTGTCGCTGCCGGTAACGGACGTGCCGATGGTTGTTGACGCGCGAGCGTACACTCTTGGCTTCATCTACGGAGACGGTCACTTTTCCAAGTACGACCGCGCAGACCTGACGCTGTGTACCGACGGCAAAAAGGCGTGCCTCCCTTGGTTCGACAAGGACCTCAAGTTTACTGTCACCGAGAACGACTCACGCGGGTACACTCGGCTTTACTTCTCGACTCATCCGCTATTCCGTGACCGAACGAAGACGAACGTCGGACACGACATCATGGAGGCCAACGCGGAGTTCAAGTGGTCGTTCATCGCCGGTCTGTTCGATGCGGACGGCAGCTATGACGCCAAGCAGCACCGCATCCGGCTGTCGTCGAAGCACCGTCCGTTCCTTGAGGATGTTCAGCGTGTCCTTGAGGAGCTTGGAGTGCTTGCTGCCATCAACGTCGGAGCCAAGTCAGGCTTCACGGGCGGCGAGACGTGGATGCTGGTCGTGAACGGCGAGTACGTTACGCGGTTTGGAGCGCACGCTCAGACGCGCCGGATCAAGCCCGAGCCGCATCAGGCTTACCGCAAGACCAAGATCAAGGTGCTTGGGATCGAGGACGCCGAGGTCCAGGACGTGTTCTGCTGTGACGTCGGCGTCGAAGAGCACTCGTTCATGGCTGAGGGCGTCATCATCTCCAACTGCACAGAGGTGACGAGCGAGGACGACAGTGATGTCTGCAACCTCGGCAGCATCAACCTCGCCCGCGTGACAAGCCTCAACGAAATGCGCGAGGTCACCCGCCTCGGGACGCTCTTCCTCCTTGCCGGCACGCTTTACTCCGACGTTCCCTACGGCAAGGTGGTTGACATTCGAGCAAAGAACCGCCGCCTCGGCTTGGGTCTCATGGGCCTGCACGAGTTCCTCGCCGTCCGAGGACTCAAGTACGAGCCGTCGAAGTGGCTGGGCGAGTACCTTGTTGAGTACGCGAAAAGTGGTGATTACGCCAAGAGGTACGCGATTACCCACGGCATGTCAGTCCCGGTCGCGACCCGAGCCATCGCCCCGACCGGCACCATCGCCATCGTGGCCGAAACGACGACCGGCATCGAGCCCATCTTCTGCGTGGCCTACAAGCGGCGTTACTTGGACGCGGGGAAGGTGTGGAAGTTCCAGTACGTCATCGACCCCACGGCTCGGAAGCTCGTCGATCAGGGTGTTGAACCGAACTCCATCGAAGACGCATATTCGCTGTCGTATGACATTGAACGAAGAGTGAAATTTCAGGCATGGCTTCAGACGTTCGTGGACATGAGCATCTCCTCCACCATCAACATGCCGTCGTGGGGTTCAGCCGCGAACGATGAGTCCATGCTCGCCGAGTACGAGCGCATCCTCATTCAGTACCTGCCGAAGATTCGGGGCATCACGGTCTACCCCGACGGCGCTCGTGGTGGTCAGCCCCTCTCGCCGGTCCCGTACTCGGTCGCCGCCGGTAACGAGGGTGTCGTGTTTGAGGAGTCGGACGAGCGTTGTCTGGGAGGCGTCTGTGGAGCCTAACGACACATCGGACAAAGATGCAGCCCTCGACCGACTGAAGCATCGTCCGTCTGCGGACGAGACCGACGCGGGCCTTGTGGGTCGCCCGACACCGGCCTTCGTCGGCGAAGCCAAGGCGTTTTCGATGCCTCCGCCGCCTACGAACTCGTCGAAGACGACCATCGAGGAGATGGGCGCTATCCGGCGCATGCTCAAGGACCTGACCGACAATCAGATATTTCGCATCCGGCACGAGGACCAACCCAACGTAGACGAGCTGTTCGTCGAGGTGCTGGAGCAGCACGGCTTCGTCGTGACCAAGAAGCTGCGGAAGGAGATGGACGAACTGTCCAAGCAGCTCGCGACCATCGGCTGGCACTACAAGCTGCGGTTCAAGAGGATGCGGCCGCAGGAGTGGTTGCGGGTCAAGAAGTTCAAGACCATTCTCCCGACTTCCAAGACCGCGAACTCGCCGTCCTACCCGTCGAACCACGCCCTCATCGGCGCGTTCTTGGCGAAGTACCTGGGCGAGAAGTTCCCGAGAGCAAAGCCTACGCTCGACGAGTTCGGCCGACAGGTCGGATGGAACCGTGTCCGAGCCGGGTGGCACTGGCCCTCGGACTATTCGATGGCGAGACAGCTTGCTGAGCACCTTTGGAAGCACTTCGATGAGAAGGGGCTGAAATGAGCGCACGCATTGTCGCTACGACCCAGCCCGCCCCGTGGCTCGTCGAGCGAGGGGTCAAGACCGCTGAAGCTCTCATCGTCTACACGGCCCGCGTATCCAGCCCGCACAACCAAGACAACCACAACACGGGCGAGAAGCTGCTCCGATACTGCCTTGAACACGGTCACTGGTCCGTCTTCGAGACAGCGAGCATGACGGTCGAAATTGAGACGACCCGCGCCATAGCGGCTCAGCTCCTGCGGCATCGGTCGTTCACCTTCCAAGAGTTCTCGCTTCGGTACGCACGCTCGACCGGACGAGCGGTCGTTCCTTCCGCCCGACTGCAAGACGAGAAGAACAGACAATCCTCGCTTCCGAACTCGGACGAGACGTTGGACTGGTGGTGGCTTGCCGAAGCCGGCCGAGTCATGGACGATGCAGAGGAAATCTACCGACAAGCCATCACCCGAGGCATCGCGAAGGAGGTCGCTCGGATGGTTCTGCCTCTCGCCACACCGACGAGGCTTTACATGACCGGCTCGGTCCGGTCGTGGATTCACTACCTCAAGACCCGCCTCGACCCGGCCACGCAGCTTGAGCATCGGCTCGTTGCCGAGCAGATAGCCAACGTCTTCAACGACGAATTCCCTGTCGTGTCGGAGGCTTGCGACGTATGGAAAAAAGTCGTTGACCTAAATGAGGGCGAGGCGTAGAAGCCTCGTCAGCGGTCGGGACTTCCCCGACCCGGTGGGCCGAAAGGCCGGTGAGGTCGAAATGGCGATTTGGGATGGCATTGAAAACGTGGTCGCTTCACAGAAGCTTCCGTTCCTCAACGTGGGCAGCTACCGTGTCTCGCTCGTGAAAGCCGAGGAGGGCATGGGCGGTCTGACGAAAGAGCCCTACTTCCGCGCGACGTACCGCGTGGTCGAGTCCAAGGGCGAGAGTTCGACGTCGACCGGCACGGTCGCGTGCGTGGTCTTCAAGCGCGACAAGTACGGGTACTTCCTCAAGGACATCAAGAACCTCTGTGCGGCCATTCTGGCCGTGCCGGCGCACGAGGTCACGGGCGAACTCATCACCGGCATCGTCGACACCGACGAGGCTATCGGCGTTGAGTTTCAGATCGACGTCACCAGCGAGGCCAAGAAGAACGGCCTCGGCAACGTCACCAAGCACCGCTTCTTCGCGGTGGCTGATGGCGGCGCGAACGCCCCGGCTCCGTTCTAAGTAACGCACGAGGTCGAGGGGCCTCGTCACAAAAAGCCGACCGCTTGCCACAGTCCGACCTCGGTTTCCCCTCTCCGAGCGCACGGTCCCTGCCTGTGGTGAGCGGTCGGCCTCTCTTTTCAAGGCGCTGCGGGGCGCTACGAGGGTGACCATGTTAGCAAAGATTCTCAGGGCGTTCTTTCCTAAGCCGATGACCGAAGACGAACGTCGCTGGGCCACCGTGCTCGCCGTGTCGTGTGAGCGTGTGCGATGAACATCGTCGCCTTCGACACCGAGACCCATCTCATCCAGCCGGGCTTGCTGACCCCGAAGCTCGTGTGCGTGTCCGTTCGCCTCGACTACGAGGACTGCGGCACCTTGCTGTTCGACCGCTTTGAAGGCACGAACTACGTCGAGTCTCTGCTCAACGACCCGCTGAACCACCTCGTCGGCCACAACGTCGCCTACGACCTCGGGGTGCTCTGCGCTCGGAGGCCGGAACTGCTGCCTCTCGTTTTCGAGGCGATGGACGCGGGTCGTATCTGGGATACGAAGGTCCGGCAGGAGCTGCTCGACATCGCCTCCGGCCGGAGCACGCGTAACGGTGCCACGTTCGCCTTGCGTAACGGCGAGTGGGTCAAGGCCGGTTACTCGCTCGCGGGTCTTGCCGGTCACTACCTCGGCAAGGACCGCTTCGCCGAAAAGACCGACGCGAATGCTTGGCGACTGCGGTACGCGGAGCTGGAAGACGTGCCGCTGACCGAGTGGCCCGTCGAAGCGACTCACTACGCCAAGGAAGACGCCGAGGACACGCTCGCCATCTTCCTGA
>Ga0209596_1002608_pt1 | contig 14795 bp, 20 predicted proteins | sample M_130807_MF_Meta_FD_187314 | JGI IMG/M metagenome (GOLD analysis project Ga0209596, IMG submission 187314) | Freshwater microbial communities from Lake Montjoie, Canada to study carbon cycling - M_130807_MF_MetaG (SPAdes) (version 2) | ecosystem: Environmental > Aquatic > Freshwater > Lake... | reverse complement strand
GTGATTTATCTAAATTAAAAAAACGTCCACCTTTAGACAAATTACACTTTTGACATAAAATCTGTAAATTGCTGTCATTATCTCCACCGCCTAGCCTACGTGGGATTATATGGTCAACGTGTAGCTTTCCTTCATCTTGTCCGCATTGTTGGCAGCAATAACCATCGCGTCTAAGTATTCGTTCTCTAATCTTTTTCCATCGACTTGACGTTCCATTATCTACAGCACTCATAGTCATAAGCTCTTATTGACTGAGAGTATTGTGATAGCAATACAGAATACGCCCGTTAGATAGACTCGCCGCGAGCTATCCGCCACAGCGGCTCTCGTCGAGAGAGTTGATCGTACAGCCCATGTCAATAGCCTAAGCATTAAGACACGCCGCAATCTGCTCACCTAAGTAATGTGTATACGCGGGTGGAATAGCTTCGACTAACTCTGTCCATATAGCCCAGTCGATACCCATAGCCTCGCAAGCCTGGTCAATAGTTTCGGCTGTCTTACCACCTCTAGGTATCTCGTCATTAAGCGATCCATATACGCCAACAGGTCGAGTCGTATGATTACAAGTTGAGCCGACTAGACTCATATTTGATTCAAATAGACGATGACGACGCACCTTTAATCCGAACGATGATCCACATAATTGAATTGGGTTAATGAGTGGCGATTGAGGTACGTTTTCTATTATGTATGGTTTACCTGACGCGATCAAGGCTTCTCTTACCTCTGGAATCATGTCTATTTTGCTCGTGCTTTTACCTTGAGCGTTTCTCAGATGTTTAGTGATGGAGTGCGTCTGACATGGTGGCGACGCGTGTATAACGTCAAATTGACTTAAATAGTCGGTGTTTAGATAGTCACGAACGTCACCCCTGATATAAGTAAATGGATAACGTTTGCCATGTTTGACGTCGATACCTGTAACGTCAAATCCAGCCATCGAATAGCCCATAGAAGCGCCACCAGCGCCACAGAATAGATCCAGTAATTTAAGTTTATTCATCGCACTCATGAGCCTCGTCATAGTTAAACGAACAGTAATAGCAACCCATATGAACACGGCATTGACGGCATATGTAAAGGAATATAATCTCATCGCAACAGCGCACGAGATAAGTGTTGGGCGTAATTTCATAGAACTTTTCACTCATTTATCTTTACCCCAACCTGTCCCTTTAAAGACAATAGACGGCGCACTAAAGACCCGCGCCATTGGATACGAGCAACACAGGGGAGCGATGTCGCCATGAGTCGCGACTGGGTGATTAAGCTCTAACTCGCCGCCGCATTGATCGCACCTGTATAGATAGCTAGGCAACGCGTTCACCTACTAGGCAGACTCCTAACGTGCCGCATTCGCCGCATTCAAGGGTCTTTATTCCAGGGGGCAATAAGTCAGTAACTACACGTTCAACTTGATTCGTTACTTTCTTACATGTACGACACTCAAACGGAAACGTTTCCATAAATACTCTCTTTCAAGTTACCCATTGGACGAAGGTTTATCTGACTGATCCACCATGACCCGTCCTTATGCTTAAAGCGTTCACTCTTACAGATCGAGATTGGTAGCCAGCCGACGATGAAATAATTCGGGCTCTTTCCTGTAACCAAGACAGCTAAGTCATCATTACGATCACGTTCGCGAATGATTAAATGACCTTCTTTCCAGATCGTGTGCTTAATCTCGATCCGATTACCCACGTCTGCCATTTTTTTAAAGGTGTTTATCGTTAGCTTGAAATTAGGAATGTCGAAGTATTTAGCCGCTGCTAATTCACTACCCGCAGCTTCAGCGTGGCGATAGACAGCTTCGTGTAAATTGCCACGCATTGACTGATCGTGAAAGTTTGGATTAGTTTCATAATAGGTTTCACGTAAAAAGCCTGTTTTAGCAGCTGCGACCTGTTCCTCGTAATTAAGCCTTATCTCGATCATGAGCTATAGCCAGATCGGCGGACATTGACGATCGCGAGCCTTTTCAGAGCAGACCCACCCTGAATACGGCTTGCCCGTCTTACCCACGCCATCGCGCTTTAAACGGTGTCCGTGATCGCACTTAGGGGCTTCCTCTAGTGATTCGCCGATAACTATTGCGTTACCGACGTTTTCAATAGCTGAGCCGAATGACCAGGGATCGCGGGATTCTGTAACTGTCATTTCAACGGTTGCCGTCATAGGGGCAGCGATAGGTCGTTCGAGGCGTTTCATTTCCTCAAGCGATGGACGATTAGCGCCTTCACTAAATTTAGATAATCCGCCTGTATGTAACGATCGCCCTATGCTCGAAGTCGAACAATTTTCAACAGGAAAGCGATTAGCGTTTGATCTGATTTCCTCGGCAAAATCTGTAGCAAAGGGGAGTGGATCGTTAATGTCGCGATATAAATCCGTCTGGATTATGTAGCGCGTTCCATCTTGAAAAACGATCGTGCTACTTATGCGCCCATTAGGGTAGTGATTCCAGAATTTCTCTATACGTTCGGCAACGGTTTCATAGCCCTCAAGTAAATTAACCACGTGTAGCTCCGACTCTTATTCCATCGGCTTTGCCACGAAAGTAACCAGCACGAACGCCACTCTTAAAAGCGAGCCGCCATGTAACTGAACAACCTATGAACGTAATTACAAAAATGTAAATAAATAATGCGACAGCAAACCTTAGATTCACCTTTGATTCTCCCGATTCTGTTATGGTGAAGCTTCGGGAGTGAAGTAAGAATTAAAAACGATTATGTAAAGTAAATAAAAGCGTTCAACGCTCAAATTCACTTAACATAATGTAACAAGTCGGAGTTATTATTCGCCGATAAGTTACAGTATGAATCGTTATTAAATCTTTACCTGTGCTCCCTAGCCTTACAGGTGTGATTTGTTTAACATGAGAGAGTTACCACTCATTAGAAAAGTCTAGGGGCTTCCCCCGACATTTTTCAAGAACAACACGCCGAGGGCTTTAGCTACGGGAGCAGCTATGGGAGCACCAAGATTAACTTCTAGTGGACAGATTGAAGTTACAAGCACGGCTAAAATGGACGGGCGGCTAGAGCTATTCGGTTATGGACAGCGCGACGATATTCCGAATCCAGGTGATCTTTTAATAGTTACGACTAACTTTATTCGGGATAATTTTAAGATTCAGGAAGTTGAGTTCAAGCTTCGGATTCGCGGTCGAGATATGGCGGTATTTATTGAAGCCGCTAGGGGAGCGCTAATCCTCTGGGATGATAATAAGCATTGGTTACAGGCTTCAGCTTCTCAACCTGGAGTCGATACACGTTCAATCTCTACTCAACGTTCAGAGAGTCAATCCGACGCGATTAAACTATTTTACGCGCGTAACCAATAAACTATAAATTTCGTCAACCCTTGTTTCAAGTCTTGAAATCTGATCCTTTACTGAAACTCCAGAGTTAGGCTTTAGCTCTGATAGGTAATGCTTGACAAGGTGTCGAACTAGCCCTGTAAATGCAACTAAAAGCGTCACTAACGCGACGCCCATAGCAGCCCAGTCGTTAGCGTTCACTAGCCTTTAGCGCCGAACGTAACGTCTTTAGGATTCAGGTAACGCATGAGAACAGGCACGATCCCAGCGAATAAACCCCACGCCAGTTTTTTTGGATCAGTTTCACCAGTCATGTAAACGGCTAACGCTCCAGCGAGCGCCGAACGTCCGTAACTAGCACCGATAGCCTTTAGCTCTTTCATTTTCCTTCTCCTAACCCCAGCGCTTCGATTAGCTCTAGGACTTTTCGTGGACTTACGTTAACCTCAAAATGTTGCTCATCGGCTCTATTTTTATAATCTCCACCCCAGAAAAGCCCATATTTCTTAGCAAGCGCCCGAATCATTGGAACTTTCTCGATTGGAAACGTACCAATTTTTCCGAGGGGGTGTTTAGTCGCGTTGAGGTCGATCGCCGTGCCGCTTGAATGATTACTTAAACGATCAGTTGAACCGCGAACCATTCGATAGCAATAACCCCAGTCATCCAGCTGACCACCATCGAGTTGCTCGATTAGCTCGTTAAATTCTCTACAGAATTCCACGATCAAAGGTGCTACAGCTTCCGCACAGCGAATCTTAAGACTCGTGCCTGGTATCGCGTAGGACTTAATTCCGATTTCGGCTTGATCCTTTGAAGCCGTCCAACCGTTATAGCTAATTAAAGTCATGACAGCAGCAACGCCGCTTCGTCGGCTGTTATACCAAGTTTTTCTAATATCGCTAAACGAGCTAAATCTTTATCAAATTTAACTTTTGCCTCAGCTTGAACTTCTAATTCGCTATCCGCCCATTTTCCGATCATGTCATTATATTCCGAGTCGGACATATTGCGATAGCCGTCCTCGTCATTTCCGATAGTTAAAACGGGATAATCTTTTTTAAATTTTTCGATTATTTCATTTTTTGTCATTATGACGCCGCCAATCCATATAGAGAAATAGTGCCTGTGATAGTTCCTGAAGCTGGGCTGATAACGAAACCATCGTATTTTGTGGCAGTATCGTCGATCATGTATCCGCCAAAATTAGGCAAACTGTTTTGTGAATCGAATCCATTTAGTGTCCACGTTGGTTTTTCGGTTGTATTACCCACGCCAGTAATATTGATAAATGTCGAGTTGCCAGTAGTGTGTAGATAGTTAATTTTGCAAGTAGATCCATTAGTAGTAGCTGCACCACTCCACGCGCTGCCCGTTGTCATGTTACCAAAAGACCCATAATAGTTTGCCGCTTTAGTGGTTGCTCCATAGCTAAGCTGCATATTTAGATTAGTAGCACCGACACTATGAACGCATTTGATTTCAATAAAATAGAATTTATAAGTGCTAGTAAATTGTGAGTTAAAATCTGTGCTGGTAGTTGAGGCGGTTGTATAGTTAACTGTTTTAATAAGAGTTAATCCACTAGCGGCAGCCGTTGGAGTTTTCCACTCTGGAGCTGTGGCGCCTGTGTTTACTGTCAATACTTGACCAGCTGTGCCGATTCCTAAACGTGTTGGAACTGTTGCGTTTCGATAGATAATGTCGCCCGCTGTTGTAACTGTTGTTTTAGCTATTGCGCCATTAGCCAAATCGTAAGCTGATTTAGTAGCTGTCGGAGTTGACGCTAGAACGCTGGAAGTCGTCGAAGTCGAATCCGATAACTGGACAATTCCAGCAACAGAAGTTGTCGCAGCTGTTGACGCTTTATCGTAAGCCGCTTTAACGGCTGTCGGTGTAGCTGCCAGAACGCTTGATGTGGTCGATGTTGAATCGCTCAGCTGTACCGCGCCGCTTTGAGTTGTAGAAGCTGCCTGTATGCCTACAGTTACAGCTCCCGAAGTTCCGCCACCAGTTAACGGTGAAGTTGCTGTAATTCCAGTAATGTCGCCTTGATCGTTAGCAATCCACGTAAAATCCATGTCTGTCGCAGACGCTTTAGACAGGATTTGACCAGTAGTGCCACCTTTGAGATCAGCCATTGACGTATCTACAGCTTGACCGAAAACTTCAAAATCTGCGGGTAAATTGGTTACTAAGTCCGTCGGATCTGGCATTACCCAGCCGAAGTTGCTTGTCGGGTTTGTCATTTCATATTCTCCTTATGCCACTACTAACGCGTTTTGCCACGTTAGCGATCCTGTGATCGTGTTCCATCTTTCTAATACGTTCACCTGTTCCCACTTCATAGCTTGAAGTGAATAACTAACAGGTGAAAGATTTAGAGAAATCGCGACTTCGTTATAAGCCGCCTTAAAAGACCAGCCTTCAACGAAACCGAGAAACGTTCCCGCAGCCATATTTTGAGGCAAGTCTGAGATACGAAGTGGCAAACCCATAAAAACGTTTATGAGCGAGTCGCGATCCATATCGTCTAATTCTGGGTTAGTAAGCTGATAGGTAATGGTTTCAAAATTGGCTTGCGGCGTAGCTCTTAGAGTTAGGTAAAAATCGGCTTGATCTTGAGCGTCGATCGCGTGTTTAACCGTTGTCGAAATAGCTTGAGCTAGACGCCCGTAAAGGTCGATCGAGTTAATATCCTCGGCGCTTACTTCATTACTTGAGTTTGTGCCATATTTAAGAGTTATGTCGTTTCTAACGTCGCCCGCTCTAGTCTGTATTTTGAGTCCGTTAAATAATGCCTGATTAGCTGTTACGTCCGTGTAGCCGTTAGTCGCTAAATAGATCGAGCGATGGGTCGAATCGGCATAACTTATGAGTCCAGTTCCCGATTCATATATGTAACCCAGACCAGACGTGGCGAGCGCTGCGACAAGTGAATAAATGTCTGTTCGATCGCTAGTGCGAGCTGCGAGCTCATAATTACCTGGACGATCTATTTCACCTAAACCGACATTTTGAGCATTAGCCCATGTTTCAGTCGGATCGTAGGTGTTCCATTGGAGAGCTGCGGGAACTTCACCCCAGTTATTTAGTAATAGATCCTGGAGCACTTCCCAGATTTGATCACCGTCATAATCCTGAGCTAAGACGCCATCTGTCAGCGCTTTAGGTAAACGGGCAAGCGCTCCTAGAGCTGTGATATTTAAAGTCTGATTTAAACCTACGCTGCCAGCTGTGATTACTTCAATTCCAAAATCGACGACTGTACCGCCGAAAATGGGAACGTAGGTGCTAGTCGAATCCTGTAGCTCGATAATTACGGAGTCGTTTATATTTATATTAACGATTGCTTGAGTCAAGTTAATTAACGATAAATTACAATAGCCCGCTTGAGGCTGCTGATAGATATTTGTACGTCCGCTGCTAATAGTGAGATTTGATAGCGTGTAAGTCGTATATTCGACGCCCTGAATCGTAACGCGCCAGACTGGGTTAAAAACTGTCATTAGAACGCCAGAGCGTTAGCGCCGTTAGTTCCACGATAAAAACTGTTATTTAACACGTCAACGATTCGACGAGCTGTTCCTTCTTGATCTATTGCGCCAGATACGTTTATGTAAATATCGCCGCCACCCGTGCCTAATTTGTTATTAGGAACGATTCGACCGCCCGATGAAGGAACAAATAATTCCGCACCCATTTCACCCACTAAATACGGCTTATTAGCCTCGACTGTTCCGCCCTTAGCGAGCTTAGGAATTTTAGGTAAGTCTTTACCGCCCGTTATATTGTTGACGATGTTATAACCGCTGATAAGTAAGTTAAGTCCAGAGATGACTAAGTTAACAGCTGCGACTAGACCCTTCATCGCCAGAGATATTCCGTCGATAAGTAAAGCGATTCCGTTAAACGCGACCTTAAAAGTGCCGCCAATAAACGAAGCGACAGGCTTAGCTATTATTAAAAACGCTGTTAGTCCAATTCCGAGTAATTTAAAGAATCCTGTGTTATCTGAAACAAGGTCACCGACAGCTCCGAAAACAGATTTAACGCCCTGTAAAATTGGAGTTAGATAAGCTTTAAAAATTGGAATAATATACTTATCTATGTATTCCCAGAGAGCCGTTAAATTCGGGATAAGCGTTCCCATAATGAATCCGCCGATAGTGGCAAAAATTGGCGATAACTTTTCGCCTACTTCCGAACCTAGCGAACTAAGCGTCGGAATGACTTTAGAAACTACGAAATCGACTAGGGGAGTAAGCGCATTAAGAATGAACGATCCTGCTGTTTCTTTAGCTTCATCAAAAGTTACTTTTAGCCGAGCAATTTTGCCTTCGAATGTATCGGCTTTTTCTGAGGCTTGTCCGCCGAAAGTATCGGATAGGGCTTTAGTAACTTCATCGAAGCTCATCGTCTTTAATTCGGCGGCGCTGAAACCTATTCCTAATTTGGCTAATCCTGCGGAATTGCCTTCATAGGCTTTACCTAACGCATTAGATACGGCTTCAAGTGACTTACCCGATCCCGCTGCGATGTCGATCGCTAACGTAGCAAGTTTTTGAGCTTCTCCGACGTCACCTGTAGCACGAGCTAATCGTTCGTAGGCTGGACGTAATTCGGTATCTGTAACACCGAACGCCGTTCCCATGTTAGTAATCCATGATTCAGTCGCAGCAATAGTTTCATCGGTAGCGCCAGCAACATTCTTTAAAGTAGTAGCAAGTTTTACCTGAGCGGCTTCGTCCTCGATCGCTGATTTAACGCCATCGACTAGCAATACTCCAGCATAGGCAAGCGCCGCAGCTCCAGCAACGGCAAACGCCGCGCCCGCAGCCTTACCGAAACCGCCTAATTTAGTACCGAATGAATCTGTATCGTCGCCAGCTTGAGTTAATCCTTTTTTAAGATTATCGACGTCGGCTAGAATCGAAAGCTTGAGCGTTCTTGATCCGTCACCCATTAGTCGAACCTCTTAACGATAGTCGTAAAAGCTTTTTCCCATTCGGCGATTAAGTAGCTTTGCTCAGCTCTTAAAGTTGGATAAATGAAATATCCAGTCGATCCGCGTCCTGTAGTTCCTGACCAGATCGGGAACTGTTTAAATTTATTAGATCCGAATTCTGATCCGCCCCATAAATCGCGAGTAGTTGCGCCGCCACTAAATTTTTGACCTACATAACCGAACGCTATCTCGCCAATTTTGGACGACTTGCTTACCTTTGAACCTTCAGCAATTCGACTAGCCACAGGTGACGAATTAAGCGAACTAGCTGCCGCGATGATTTTGCCCTGTAAATAAGTAGCGAGCGCACTCGATTGCTCTTTAGCTTGAGAGATGGCTTCCTCGTCCATCGCCTTAAACGCTCCAGTAATAGCGCGTAGCTCGGCTTTGTCGTATTGAACGACTTCCTTAGCCTCTGCCATTACGTTTCTCCAATATCTCGAGCGCTGTTAAAATATCTGCCGCGTCCACCCACTCACTCATCGGAATTCCTGTCGCGATCGACAGTTCGATAATTAAGTAACTTAGGCTTCCTCGGCTGTAGCTTTTGGGTTTTCAGTATCTCCGACCGTAATATCGAGCACCGTTTCGCACCATATTTCATAAGGCTTTACGGGTTTACCCGCTGCCTCACGTTTTAAAGCGCTCCAGGCTAAAAACATTAAGTCGGAGATTCCGATTTTCTCTTGAGCTTGCTGGATTGTGAATCCTGTTTTTTGTTCCCATTTAGCGAACTCTGGCGGGTGCGCCGTAGTGGTTAATGTCTGACCATCGTTCGTTTCAATGTGGATTTGTAGTTTCATGTGCTCCCGAGTTTCTGTTAATCGTTTAGTAGTGGAGTAGTTACGCAAGTGAAGCTAAGCGAAACTGTTTGAGCGTCTGGAGCTGTACCGCCAGCGCTAGGAAAAATTGGCTGAACCGAGAATGTGAAAACCGCACCTGTTGAAGCTGTAAAGGAAACGGCTAAAGGTGTGTTAGGAGCTGAATTACAGGCGCTCCAAAGTGTGTTACAGAGTCCAGCACCGACTGACCAGTCGGCAAGCATTTCGACGTCGAAAGTGCCTTGAGAATCAGTAGTGTAATAAGCCTTACCATCTAAAGTTTGGTAAGTGTTAATAGTGCTCTCGATTGTGAGAGTTGCGGCTGTGGCTTGAGCGTCAAAGTTATCACCGTCGATAGTGAAAGTTATGTCGCGTCCAGTTACGATTGTAGTCGGCATTTTTATTCTCCTAGTTTTCTTGCTTGTAGTAAGTGGAAACGTCTATGTCCGAAGTAAGAAAATTACTTGAACCTAACGCGATGATCGACGGACGCGAAACATCTCCGACGATATATCCCGACGGAATAGCCGCGAGAATTTGTAGTGAGAGCTTCTCGAGATTATCGAGAGCGCCCGCGTTATTGTTATACGCGACGGCGGCTGTAATTGTAAAATTTAATTTAACTTGAACGGCGCTGCTAATTAGCGTCGTTTCCATGTACGGCGTTCCTGGAATTATTAGAGCAGCTGGAGCGATTAACGCTTCTGGAACTGACTCGTAAACTGAAGCTGTTACGCCAGCAAGAGCTGTGGCAAGTGGCGCTCTTACGTCTGCCTGGATCGTGGTCATTATTGCGCCATCGTTTCAACGTCAATAAACGGAGCTAGTAAGCCAATTACGCGATTCTGTAATGATCGACCGAGCACAAATGGCGATGGTTGAAAATCTACCTGAGCCGACGTATTGCCTGGAGCTGTGATTGACTGAAAAACTTCTACGGATACGACGAGAAGCGCTGATTTAACGGGCGCAACATTCGCGTAAACTTCCTCAACGCTTGAGCCATCTAAAACAGCCGCGCCCGCTGGAATGAATGGAGTTACGTCGGCATTAGCTTCGATCGTCGTAGCTGTGAATCTATATGCCTGGATTCGATTATCTGAAACCGTATAAGTTCCGTCATAATCTCCGCAACCTGTAACTATTACAGATTGACCAGGTACGAAATAATTAACGCGCTGAGTTTCAAAATCTATTACGCCTTCGCGAATAAAAGCTGAGATAACCGCTGCCTTATATTGTGTGAGTAGCGGCAAGATCGCACCCTCAGCACTAGCGATCATAGAATCTAAATAAGCGTCGCTGTATAAAGAATCGCTAACGCCTAAGACGGCGCGAAGTTCATCGGCTGTTAATAACGGCATTAGCGATCCTCTCTTATACGACTCGGACGCCCTCGGGAGCGATGACGTCCGATGATTTATTAGCTAGCCTGGAAGTTATATGCGCCAGCTGCGATCTTTGTAGCTGTTGCGCCGTAACCGTAAAGCAAAACGGAAATGCTTCCGTTTGAAGTGTTATTAGCGGTTAGCGTTAGCGCTGGAGATTCGAACCAGGTGTAAGCGTCGCGGTTAATTACGTACATCGAGCCGTCGCCTGTACCTGATAGCGCGGTGTCAACCCAGAGGTCGATACCGTTAATAGATCCGCGAAGTGAACGAGGCTGAGCGTTACCAGCTGCGTTTTGTGGCTGTAGTGCGTTATAAATTGGACGTCCATCGACGGACATTGACATTACATTTCCCCATTGTGCGGGTGACATAACTACAGCGTCAGCAAACTTACGTGTATTTTGATAGATCGAAACTGATCCATCGCTAATCCACTTGAGGATATTTACAGGTGAGATCGGAGCTGCGTAAGCTGGTGATCCACTTGTTGAACCTAGCAAAATTTTTGCTGAGTTATATTCGTTAGTAGCTTGAGCGTAAGCTGCGGTTAAATTCTGAAGTAAAAGCTGATAAAAAACGGGATCTGATCGGTCTGCCAATTCGACGGACATCACTTGATTACCCTTGAAAGACTTAACATCAACGTCAATAAATTCAGTTTCCATATTTGTAGGAGTAACTGTTTCGAGCTCATCTACCTGTGAAACTGTTGGCATAACTGTTAATTTAGGAATTTGGAAAGTCATACCTGCGTTAGGTAGTGCCATAGTCGAAATAGAGTCGATAGACGCACGAACTGAATCAGCTAATCCGTTAACTACCTCGGTAAGTTGACGAGTTGGAATTAAACCTGGGTTATCAGCTGTCGAATTTGCGTGAACGACGTACTGACGAGAATCCTCATTACCTCGAGCAGCCTTTACGGAGTGCTCTAAGAATGAAGCCGCGCTAACGATTGGTGAGCGTGGAGAGGTGAATAAAACTGGACGTCCAGCATTTGTCGCAGTTACTTTAGCGGCTTCTACCGTTTCCTCGGCAGGAGCTTGATCTTGAACGGTAGTGGTGTCCACTTGTTCTCCTTCTGGTTGGTTGTTTTTTGTTTCTGTTTCCTCATCTACAGGATCAGAATTCTCACTCGCAGCAACGTCGGAAACGCGCGCGCTATCTATGGCGGGATCACTTACGAGGCTGACCTCATCAAGATTCCCTTTGCTAATTGTTAAAACTCCGTCTTTGTTATCCCAGGCGTCAACCTTCACGCCGACACTAAATCCATCGCGCAAACCTGTCGCAGCCTCTACTAAAGCGTCGTTGCCCGCATTTGTTGGCGCGATGGAAAACACGGCGTCGATACCTTGATCGGTTGCGGTCATAGATAAAACTTTTCCGATTGGACGAGTGCGATCGTGCTCAAGTAACAGTTTTACGTTTTTAGTCGGAATAGATTCTGGCAAAAATGAAGTTAGTCCAGCTGAAGTCGAGCCGACTTCGTTCCAGGTTACGACGCGACCTGAGATAGTGCGTGATTGACTATCGGCTGCGGTAATTGTTAGCGGCATGGTTAGTTTCATCTGATTAGATCCTCAGCTTGTCGGATTTCATCGACGCTAATTGCGCCGATGTCGAATAGAGTCTTATAAATTCCTACGCGTTCGGCTTCGCTTCCACGTAAGTAGTCGGATAATTTAAATTCGACTTTTTGCGTACTAGGAACGAAATCTGGCATAGATAAACGTTCGGAAATGCTAGTCATGATTGGAATAAGTGAAAAATCTAAAAGTGTTTTGCGTGTCGTTTCGACGTTGGAATAAGTCATGCTTGAACCAGTTTCAGCGTCAACGAAATAGGCTGGGATTCCGATTGCTCTGGCGAGTTCGGTCGCGATGTAGCTTCTCGCACTTGCGAGCTGTAATTTTTCAGGATCAAAGCCGACGGTTTGTAATTCTACGTCGGCATTTAAAAACGCGGTTGAACGATTACGGCGCGATGTTCCCCAGGATTCAAGTAGTTTCGCAATTCGATCAGCTGGTAACGCCGTTCCATTAGATTTCAAAACCATTGAAGGAATAGGTTCTCGCGCATAGTTCGCAGCCGCGCGCTCGAGTTCCGCACCTGTTCGGATAGTGCGACCAGCTCTGTTGAGTAACCCCTCGTCGTTTCCATAGAAAACTACTAAACTTCCTACGCCTTGAGTCGGTACGGCGTAACCGTCCACTCGGTAGTATTCGATTTCCGTTCCGATTGAATTTGTTTGAACACTTACGCGAGTCGGGTTGATTCTTTCCATAGTGCGAACGCGTAACGTGTCGGAAAATAATTCTAAAATTCTAAAATAACTGTAACCGTAAAAAAGTAAATCCTCAGCGCACCAGACCCAGCTCGCAGCTCCAGGGATTCGAGGATCTGGATCTTTAATAACTCTCGGAGCTGGTACTTCTAATTCTGTAGTGCGGTCGATTAACTCCATGCCAATAGACGCGATACTTGAGCAGATAATCCCGCGAGCACGTGCGACCGTAGGAATACTCATAGCTTCGTCGCGTGTAGCCGTTAAAGCTCCACCCCAGAATCCTGGGATCGCGTCCATCGTTGGCACGGGGGATAGGCTCGCTTGAACGTCGTAGGTAGGAACGGCTACCGACTTCACTTTAAAACGATCTAAAACGCCCATGCGCCGATTTTCTCAGGCGTATAGCACTAGCCGACCATAATATCAAAGTCCATCTCTGGGCGTGTCGCGAAGTGTGTAACTAAAGCTGTTGCGACCGCCGCCGAAACGAACGCCTGTGAAGCTCTGCGACCAATAACCCAGCCGCCATCTCCGCGTTTAAGTTGTACCGCCGAAAGAATCTGTTTAGTTAAATCGCTCTGACCTCGATGACGTAATCGTCCAGAGTTAATCGCACCGAGTAGCTCATCGCAAGCTTGAGGGTAAACCGAGTCCATGTCAAAAATTGGAATACCCGCTGGAACGAATCTCGCGCAAACCGCGCCCGAAGTTCGACGGCTGTAAAGTAAATACTCGAGCGGATACTTGCGACAATACTTAGCAGCTTCATTAGCGATCTCTCGATCATCTAGCTGGACGGCATTTTCCCAGGTATGTAATAGCTTTACTACGAATCGTTCCTCGCCAAGCTTCTGGGCTCCAACGAGCGCACAAAATTTACGATCTGGCGAAATATCTAAAGCAAGCCACGTCAATTTTTCGGGATCAAGATCGACACTTTCATCGTGACAGTTATTCCATTCGTTTGCTCCGATAATGCTTGAGATAGTTTGTACCCATCGGCATAAAACTTCAGTCTGGACGACCTCTGGCGGGTCATTAAGTACCGCCTGAATGTTGTCGATGTTAATCGTATGACCGATGGCTGGATTCGCAGCTAACCAATTTGATTCGAGATGGATATCGTCGGTCGGAGCACTCCATTCGAAGTACCCGATGTCATCTTTCGCGCCAGCTGCCGAAGCTAATCCACGTTCGCGAAAAGTGTTTAATACCACCGAATGAGAATCGCCCGCGTTTGTGTAACTCATGATCATAGGATTTTTAGCAGCCATTAACGTATAACGAAGCGAGGCATACGATTCTAAATCTTTCATTTCACGAAGCTCGTCGAGATGGATTGCCGATGGAGCGCTAACGCCTCGAGCAGCTGAGCCGCCAGCCTTAACTATGAAGCGATTTATTTGTCCAGTCGTACCCTTAACCTCGATTTCCTCTGATCCGTGACTCCATCTAATACGGTGAACACGTTTAGATAGCATTTCAGAGCTCTCAATAAGGTTAATCAGCTGTCTAAATTGCTCCAGTGATGTAGCTAATCGGTGAGCTGAGCCGATCTGAAGTGGCTCATCCCAGAGGAATAGCCCGCCTAAAATCCTAATCTGCTGTAAAAATGATTTGCCATTTTGACGAGCTACGACCACGCAATTAGTCGGAGTAGCCCATCGACCGTCGGGTTTATATTTATGAGTGTGCTCAAGTGCGAATTTTTGCCACGGCATTAGACCATCTGGGAGTATTTCAGCTGCTAAATCTATGAGATCAAAGCCTCGAGAGGGTAAATCATTAAGGGGAGTGTGGATTCTAGGCGTCGGTGAGCCATAAGTAAGAGCTGATTCCGTGACTAAAACCGATGTGAGCCGATCTGAGCCGATCATAACTTGATCATGACCATCTTTGACCTGATCACCCTTAATCATGACTTACGCTCACGTTTTCGGGGAGATTACGAACATGG
>Ga0209596_1002603_pt1 | contig 14800 bp, 8 predicted proteins | sample M_130807_MF_Meta_FD_187314 | JGI IMG/M metagenome (GOLD analysis project Ga0209596, IMG submission 187314) | Freshwater microbial communities from Lake Montjoie, Canada to study carbon cycling - M_130807_MF_MetaG (SPAdes) (version 2) | ecosystem: Environmental > Aquatic > Freshwater > Lake... | reverse complement strand
GCGCGTGCACGCGCGCTGTTCGTCAGCAAGGCGCCCGCGGATCTCGCTGGCTGCGCCGCGCAGTGCGATGCCCAGATCAAGGCGCGGATGGCCAATGACAGCACGTACGAGGCCCGCGCCAAAGGGATCGCTGAGTTCAAGAAGGTCACGTTCAAGAGCCGAGTCGACGGACTCGAGATTCCCGCGTACCTGTTTGCGCCGCTGACCAAGAAGGCGACCAAACACGCAGCGCTCGTGTGGGTGCACGGAGGTGTGCATTCCACTTGGGGCACCGATATGTGGCCCTTTGTGCGTGACGCAATCGACCGCGGCTACGTCGTGATCACCCCGAACTACCGCGGCAGCACCGGCTACGGCGACGACTTCCACCGCAAAATCGATTACGGCGGCAAGGAAGTAGACGATGCGCTCTCCTCCGTGGACTACCTCAAGACGCTCCCCTACGTCGACATGGATCGACTCGGCATGATGGGCTGGAGCCACGGCGGATTCATCACCGCGCACAACCTCTTCCGCGATGGCCAGCCATTCCGCGCGGGTGCGGCGATCGTGCCGGTCACGAATTTGATTTTCCGTCTCTCGGATCACGGTCCCTCCTACGCGCGCGACTACGCGGCGGAAGAAGGGATTCAGGGGCTCCCTTTCGAGAACGTCGAGGAATACATCAAGCGCTCGCCGGTTTTCCAGACGGAGAACTTGAAGGTGCCGATGCTGGTGCATGTGGCGACCAACGACTGCGACGTGTTCTTTCGCGAAGATCAGCAGTTCGTATACACACTGCGCGCGCTCAAGCCCGACTTAGCCGAGACCAAGATTTATATCAATCCGCCGCAGGGTGGTGGTGGCTGCGGACACACCTTCAGCCGTCGCGTGACCAAGGACGGCCTGTCGCGCGACGATTCACCCGAGCAGATCGACTCGTGGGCGCGCACCTGGACCTTCTTTGAGTGGAATCTTCGTCCGCTCAGTGTGATCCGGAAGGACAACCAAGAGTGGAAGAAGAACCCGGCCGTTGCGAGCCCGCGCGTGCCGGCGACCGGCGTGCCGGGAACCGGCGTACCGCCGCGCTGATAACAGGTCTCGTCGTACGTTCGGGCCGTTCGAGCGGAGTTACTTCCGCTTGGGCGGCCCGAACTGCACGGTGGGGGGACGCCAAAGCACGGTGTCGTTCACAATTTTCCGGCTCGGACTCACCACTTCCAGCCGCATCGGCTGAATGCGCAGGAGTACGACCTCCGCGCTCGACGGACCCGTCGCATAAAACGGATCCCACTCGCGCTTCCAGTGCAACTGCTTCTCCGTGGCGTTCGTCACCACAGAGGCCGTCCCCACGAGCGTGACGTATTCGAGTGCGGTGGCATCGAAGTACAGGAGTGTGGCGCGACCACGCTTCTTGACCTCGGCCACTTTCCGCGTCGCGGGATTCGTCGCCACCCAAATGGTGAAGTTGGAGTCCGGTGCGAGCGGGTCCACAATGCGAGCCTGCGCCGCTGCGCCATCGGTGGCAATGGTGGCGAGCGTCGCGTACCGCGCCGTGGTCATGATTGCACGCGCGGCGGTGAGCACGTCATTCCGTGTGGGGCTTTGGGCGCCCGCGCTCGACGCCGAGAGCAGCAGCATGATGAGCAGCGCGGCCAGGCCGCGCCGCGTGCCCGCGTTCGACGACCGAAGGCGCGCGTGATCGGCTGGCGCGGTGCGCGCGCCGGCCCAGAGCACGAATGTCAGCAATACGCTGATCACCGGAATCGCGTACAAGGCGCCGTGCAGCCCTGCCGACCGTGATTCGGCAGCGGTGAGCCCGGTGGCGAGTGCGCGTGCGGCCAGGTCGTCGCTGAGTCGTCCAAAGGCGAGGAGCCCCACGGCGATGAACAGGTAGAAGACAAAGAAATACACCGCCATCGCGGTGCCACGTTCACGCGGTTCGACCAAGTCGTAAATGGTCGCCATCACGTTCGTGTAGTAGACGTACATCACCCCGACCGACACGAGCATCAGCATGGCATAGCCCCACGCATTGCCGGCCGGTTGTTCGAGGGCAATCCAGGTAAGGGGCACGGTGAGCAGCGAGCCGATGGCGGCCAGGCGCATCCGACCGCCGGGGCCGCCACGCGCTGAGCGGTCGCCGATCCAGCCGCCGGCAATCATGCCGATGGCGCCACCAATGCCAAAGATCGCTCCGCTAAAACGATTCGCGATGTCGATGTTGAGTCCGTGAAAGCGAATCAGGTACGACGTGTTGAACGCGGAGAGCGCGTACGTATTCAGATTGAAGAGCGCGCCGGAGGCAATGATCCATCGCATCGTCGGCAAGCTGAGCACATGACGGATCGCCGCGATCGATGTGCGCTGCGATTGCGCCACGTCAGGGTCGGCGGCGCCGCGTTCGGGTTCCGGAATGAAGAGCGCGAGCAGGCCCAGCACGAGCCCAGGTACGGCCGCCACGAAGAGCGCGGGACGCCATCCGCCTGTTGCTTGCGTGACGAGCCCGCTGATGACGTAGCTCGCGCCGAGTCCGAAGGGGAGCCCGAGCATAAAGATCGCGATCGCACGTCCGCGACGAGCGCCCGGGAACAGGTCACCGATCATCGAGTTCGCGGCGGGAGCCGCGCTCGCTTCGCCGATACCAACGGCGAGTCGGCAGAGAATCAGCATCCCAAAGCTGCTCGCGAGCCCCGAGAGTCCGGTGAAGACGCTCCACGCGATAATTCCCACTGCGAGGATGTATTTGCGTCGTCCGACATCAGCGAGTCGTCCGAGGGGAATCCCGACGATGGCGTAGAGCAAGACGAACGCCGTCGTGAGGCCGGCGAGTTGTCCGTCGGAGAGTTGCCACTCCACTTTGATGCGCTCGCCCACCGCTCCCACGACCTGTCGGTCGTAGAAGTTCATGAGATTGATGGCGGCGAGGAGGCCCAGCGTGTAGCGGGCGGCTCGTGGGGTCGGCGTGGTGCGAGGAGGGGAGGTCACGTCGTATACCTTCGCCGGTCAGGCCAACGGGTTCTGCGCGGAATTCTCGTCGAGTTGTGCCGCCGTCATTGATTCCCTGGCGGTGATGCCGAAGAAGCTCAACATCTTACCGAGTAGCTGCGAGGTGAGGGAGCTCGTCTCCACCGCAACGGTCGCGGCATTGGCGAGTCGCAGCGCGTCGGAGTTGCGGAGGCGGCGCGTGGCGACCGTCTCCGCGATCACACGTGCCAGCTCTGGGCGGCGGTCAATCAGCGCCGCAATCTGCTCTTTTTCGATCTCGAACATCAGCGCGTCTGTCGCCGCGACCACCGTTGCACTGCGCGGCTCCCCGGTGAGCGCGCTCATCTCGCCAAAGAACATCCCGGCTTGGACGCGACCGACGCGCGTGTCGAGTCCCGTCGACTCCGCCTTCACGGTCACGTGCAGGAGCCCCTCATACAGCACGAACATCGACGCACCGGAATCGCCAGCGCGCAGGAGCGTCGTTCCTTCGGCCACCAAGCGTTCCTGCATCTGCGAGGAGAGCTCGAGGCGCTCTCCCTCGGTGAGTCCCTTGAACAGCTCAATGCGACCGAGCAGCTGCGCGCGATCTTCCGCCGAACGTGCATCGAGTTTGCGAACCGGGAGCGGCGCGTGGAACACATCCTGCGACGGCGAGGCGGGGTGGAGCCCCGCGCGATGCAACTGATCGAGGACGGTCCGCAGCACCTCGTGGCGCGCCTTCCCAGGGCCGGCGATTTTCGGATCAACAAAGTACTTGATCCGATACTCCACCCCTTGTGCACTCACACCGCGCAGTCGGGCCTTGGGTGCGGGTTCTTCGAGCACGCCGTTGGTGCCCGCGGCCGACGCCACCGCCGCACTCAGAACCCGGAGCGCACGCTCAGTTGGAACGTCGAAATCCAGAAAAATCGGCAGCATGAACTCGCCCATCCGCTCTGGCCGCGAGAAGTTCGTCACAATCAACTCGCTCAAACGCCCGTTCGGGATCACCACCAAGTTCCCTTCGCCGTTCAGCAAGCGCGTGGTGCGCCAGTTGAGCTCCATGACCCGCCCAGTGGGGCCGGCAGTCGGGCCGATCCCCAACTGGATGTAATCGCCAATCTCAAACGGGCGATCAAAGTTGACCGCCAGCCCGATAAACACATCCAAAATCACATTGCGCAGTGCCAAGCCGAGGACAATGGCGCCCACCCCCGACGCGGCCCAGAACGGACCAATCGGCTTGTCGAACACGACACCAACAATCCCGGTAATGGCAAGCACATAAATCAGGAGTCCGGTCACATCCCGCAACAGGCGCGGCACGGGCACTCGGCTGTGGATCGGATCCCACAGCACAAGTCCGACAATCCGGTTCACCAAGTAGGCGACGGCAAGCCAGATTCCGCTGCTGATCAGGTGCGGGAGGGCGGCCCGAAGTGGGGCGAGGGCCGCGAAATCCAGCCGGCCAAGAATCTGCTGCTGGTACCCCGCCAAGAGCATCAGGAAACCAATCACGGCGAGCGGAATCGCCAACGTACGTGCGGCCTTCATCAGGGTATTTCTCGGGGTTTGCGGAGCGCGCAAAGTACACCGAAAAGATACTCCCCCGAGGTTCACAGCGGCTAGCCGAGTCCGAGACGGGTGGACACCCGTCTACACCGACACGTACGTTTGAGACGGCTCGAATCGCCCTCAGGAGAGACCCCAATGTCTACCGACCGCCGCTCGTTCGTCCGGACCCTCACCGCCGCTGGTGGCGCGCTGGGACTCGCTGGCCTCCCTAAAGCCGCCTTCGGCGCACCGGCGAACGCAGCCCCGAACCCTGCCCCCAGAGATCGCACACGAAAAATCGAGAAAGCCCCGGTCTCGCTCAATATCCTCATCCTCGGCGGCACGGGCTTCACTGGCCCCGAGCAGGTGGAATACGCGATCGCGCGTGGGCATCGTGTCACACTGTTCAATCGCAACAAAACGCGCCCCGATTTCTTCAAAGGCAAAGTCGCCGAGGAACTGGTGGGCGATCTCAACAGCGATACGAGCGCGCTTGCCGGCAAGAAGTTCGATGTGGTGCTCGATAACCCCACCACCTTCCCTGCCTGGGTGCGCAACGCCGCACGCCAGCTCGCCGGGAATGTGAAGCACTACATCTTCATCTCGACGACCTCCACCTACAGCGATCAGTCGATCATTGGGCTGGACGAGAACTCGCCGGTGCACACGATGCCCGATGGTCTCGATCCGTACACCATCGACGCAGGCGACGCCGGCAAGTACTACGGCCCGCTGAAGGTCCGCGCCGAACAGGAAGTCGCGAAGCTCTATCCCGGGATCCACACGGTCATCCGCCCGTGCCTGATTGTCGGACCGCTTGATCGCACCGACCGCTTTACCTGGTGGCCCGCGCGCATTGAGAAGGGCGGGGAAGTGCTCGCGCCGGATAACCCAGACGATCCGTGCCAGTTCATCGACTCGCGCGATCTCGCGGAGTTCATGGTGCGCATGGCTGAGGCGCGCGAGTTCGGGCTCTATAACGCGATCGGACCGGCGCACCCGATGACGGTGGGCGAAATGCTCCACGGCGTGAAGGCGGTGACCAGTGCGGGCGCGCAGTTCACCTGGGTCCCGTGGGATTTCCTCCAAACACAAAATGTGCGCCCCTGGCGCGACATGTCGGTCTGGCAGCCGCCGTACGGCAAAACCGCGGGCTATCAGCGCCGCAACTCGGCCAAGGCGATCGCCAAGGGACTCACCTTCCGCCCGCTCGCGGTGACGGCCAAGGAAACGCTCGACTGGCACAAGACGCGCCCGGCCAAGGAACAAGACGCCACGCTCAACGGCGAGATCAACGGCATCGGACTCAAGCGTGAAGCCGAAGTGCTCGCGGCTTGGCACGCCAAACAGAAGGTGGGTGGCAAGTGACGCGTGAGACCTACTCCCGTCGCGAGTTCCTGACTGGGCGCGCTGCCACGGGCAAAGCACCGGCGCCGCTCGACATCCTCATCCTCGGCGGCACCGGCTTCACCGGCCCCGAGCAGGTGGAGTATGCCACCGCACGTGGGCATCGCGTGACGCTGTTCAATCGCAACAAGACGCGCCCGGATTTCTTCAAAGGGCGCGTTGATCAATTGATTGGCGACCTGAATGGCGATGTCAGTGCGCTCGCTGGGAAAAAGTTTGATGTCGTCATCGACAACCCGACGACCTTTCCCGCGTGGGTCCGTAACGCCGCGCAGCAGCTGAAGGGCAACACCAAGCACTACATGTTCATCAGCACCATCTCGGTGTATCCCGACAATTCCAAGCCGGGCGCCGACGAGACCGACGGACTCACCCCCCTTCCCGCGGGGCTCGACCCGTACACGACCGTCGCGGATGACGCCAAGAAGTACTACGGCGCTTTGAAGACGGCGTCAGAACAGGAAGTCGCCAAACACTACGCCGGCATTCACACGATCATTCGTCCGGGGTTGATTGTAGGACCGCTCGATCGCTCGGATCGCTTCACCTATTGGCCGGCACGGATCGACCGTGGCGGCGAGGTGATGGCGCCAGGGCGTCCCACCGATTCTGTGCAGTTCATCGACTCACGCGATCTCGCGGAGTTCATGATTCGCATGGCAGAGGATCGCGCGTTCGGCACGTTCAACGTGACGGGTCCCGCTGCGCCGCTCACGGTGGCCGAGATGTTGGGCGGCATCAAAGCCGTGACAGCCGCCGGTGCGCATTTCACCTACGTGCCCGCCGATTTCCTGCGCGCTAACGGCCTGCAAGGGTGGCGCCACATGCCGGTGTGGATCAATCCTGAGGGCGCCACCGCGGGCTTTACCCGTCGCGGAATTTCGCGCGCGCTCGCGAAGGGGCTCACCTTCCGCCCGCTCGCCGTGACGGCCAAGGACACCCTCGACTGGAACAAGACGCGTCCTGAAGCGGAGCAGAAAACGCTCGCCGATGGTGCCATCGCGGGAATCCCCGCGAGCAAGGAGGCCGAGGTCCTCGCGGCCTGGCACGCGAAGCAGAAGGTCGCACCCTGACGCCGCCTGAATCGACGTCCGCTCGCCGAGAGGCGGGGGCGCTGTACTCGCTGTTACGTCGCGCCGTGGATGTAGAGCCCCACGAAGTGCGGGCGATGCTGGCGTCGGCGCTGTTCTTCTTTTGCGCCTTGGCGAGCTGGTTTGTGCTGCGCCCCATGCGCGATGCGGTGGCGGCAGGCACAACGCCCGCGCAGCTCTCGATGCTCTTTGTTGGCACGCTCGTGGTCACGTTCACCGCGAACCCACTGTTCTGGTCGCTCGTGGTAAAGTTCCCGCCGCGGAAGTTCATTCCGTATGCGTACCAGCTGATTGTGGCGAGCCTGCTGGTGTTCTATGTGATTTTTCGGTCGGGAGGAGGGCACGACAACTCCGCCACCGATATTTGGACCGGTCGTGCGTTCTTCGTGTGGACGAGCATGTTCAATCTGTTCGTCACATCGCTCTTCTGGTGCTTCATGGCCGATGTGTTCAAGAGCGAGCAGGCCAAGCGGCTCTTCGGCTTCATCGGCGTTGGCGGCACACTCGGCTCGGTGGTGGGGAGCGCCGTGACGGCGTCGTTCACCAAGAGCATTGGTGAGCTGAACTTGCTGCTCGTGAGCTGCGTCCTGCTCGAGTTGGCCGTGGTGGTTGTGACGCGATTCCCGGTCGCGGCCGGTGCCGACTCCACCGTCGCTGATCGTGCGCGGCTCGCGGAGGACCAAGGGCGCCCCGTGGGAGGCAACCTCTGGGCCGGTTTTTCCAACACCGTGAAGTCGCCATACCTACTCGGGATCGCGATGTATCTCGTGTTGTTCACGATTGGCTCCACATTCTTGTACTTCGAACAGAGCGCGATTGTCGGCGCGGCGTATGCGGATCGCGCATCCCGCACGGTGGTGCTCGCGCGCGTGGAACTCGCCGTACAGGTGCTCACGATCACGGCACAGATTTTCTTTACGGGGCGGATCATTCGCTGGTTCGGACTCGTGGCCGCGCTCGCGTTCTTGCCGATTGTCTCCATGCTCGGTTTTGGCGCTCTCGCGAGCATTCCAGTGTTCACCGCTCTCGCGGCCTTCGTGGTGCTGCGGCGCGCTGGCAACTTTGCGCTCACCAATCCCGGGATGGAGGTGCTATTCACTGTTGTTCCGCGCGAGGACAAGTACAAAGCCAAGAGCTTTATCGAGACCTTTGTGTACCGCGGCGGCGATCAGCTCGGTGCGTGGAGTTATGCAGGACTCACCGCGATTGGGCTGAGCCTCGTGGGTATTAGCTGGGTCGCGGTGCCGCTCTCGGCGGTGTGGCTCGGCCTTGGCGTGTGGCTCGCGCGGCGTCAGGCGGCGCTCGCGGGATGACCCGCATGCGGACGCTACGCGCGTTGCCAGGTACCACGCATTGCACTCACTAGGAAATCAACGCAATTTCGGCTCAGTCGACCTCTCTTATTCGAGGCTCCACCGTGCACGACGATAACACAGCTGACGTTCCACCCTCCGCGCTGACGGACGTACCAGCGCTCGACCGCCGCGACTTCCTCCGCGCTGCCACCGTCGGCATGGGCGCGATGGCCGCTGCGGGCTGCGCGACGGCAATGCCTGCCATTTCCGCCACGCCCGTGCCCGGGATCGCACCTGCCAAACTCGACACCGGCACCGGTGCTGGCCACGTGGTGGTCGTTGGCGCGGGCGCATGGGGCGGCTGGACCGCGTACCATCTGCGCCGACGCGGTGCGCGCGTCACGATGATCGATCAGTACGGCTCCGCGAACTCCAAGGCCACCTCCGGCGACGAGACCCGCGGCATCCGCTCCTCCTACGGCGATCGCACCACGGGCGAGTTCTGGGCCAAGTGGGCACGCATCGCGCTGGGACGCTGGAACGACTTCAACGCGGAGTGGGCCGCGCCCTTCCGCACGAAGTTCTTTTTTGAAACGGGCGACATCATCCTGCGCGCAACCGCTGACGACGTCATTATCAAGCGCACGCGCGAAATCTGGACCGCCCAAGGAGTCAAGCACGAAGTCCTCAGCGGCGACGAAGTCCGCAAGCGCTACCCGATGATGAACTGCGACGACATCACCATTGGCATCACCGAACCGGACGCTGGTGTCGTGCGGTGCCGCGCTGCCACGCAGGCGGTGGCCGCAATCGCGCAATCGATGGGCGCCAAGTTCATCCTCGGCCGCGTGAAGCCCGGGAAGATCGTGAATGGCAAGATGGACGGCGTAGTGCTCGACGACGGTACCATCATTCGCGGCGACGCGTACGTGTTCTGCCTCGGCCCGTGGTTCCGAAAGTTCTTCCCGACTGTGATGATGAACCGCATGCGCGTGCCGCTCGGTACCGCCTGCTACTACGGCACACCGGAAGGGGATAATCGCTTCACCTTTCCGAATCTTCCGAGCTACAACTTTCCGGGCACCACGGGTTGGCCCACGCTGCACGTCGATAGCCGCGGCTTCCGCGTGCGCGGGGGAATCGCCCCGCCAGCTCCACCGCCGCCGCCCGCGGGCACGGCTGCACCCGCCTCAACGCCGCCCGCCCCCGCCGATCCACGCCAAGAGGATCCGGACACCAGCAATCGGTGGGCGAATCAGGCCAACATCGACGGCGCGCGCCGCTTTTTGCAGCGCCGCTTTCCTGCGCTCGCCGACGCGCCGCTCCTCGAGACACACGCCTGCCACTACGAGATCAGCGTGAATCGAGACTTCATTATCGACAACGTCCCGGAGACGACCAACGCGTGGATCGCCGGCGTCGGTCAGGCAGAAGGATTCAAGTTCGGCCCCGTCGCGGGGGAATACGTGGCACAGCGAGTGCTCGGCATCGTCGGTGATCCTGCCGTTGCCAAGGCGTTCGTGCTCCCGAAGGAGGAATACGCACCACCAGGGCCCGCGCCGAAGCCGCCCAGCGAGGAGGAGTTCTGATGCGTCGCGCGCTCATAGTGCTTGGTATGCTCGGCGCGGTCACACTCGGCGCGCAGCAGCAGCAACAGCAGCAGCCGACCAATGATCTCCCGAATCCGTACAAGACCGTCGAAGGCTGGGCGAAGCTTCCGGCCGGACGTGTGTGGGGATCCACGAGTGCCGTAGACATCGACAAGGACGGCAAGAGCGTCTGGGTCGCCGAACGGTGCGGGGCGAACAGTTGTCTGAACTCCGCATTGCCCAGTGTGTTGAAGTTTGATGAGAACGGCACGCTCGTCGCGAGCTTCGGGGCGGGGATGATGGTGTTTCCGCACGGGATTCACGTTGATCGTGACGGCAATGTCTGGGTCACCGACGGGCAGGACAATCGTCCGCGCGCTGGACGCGGCGGCGCACCTGCTGACGCCGCGCCGACTCCCGCCAAGATCTATGGCCACCAGATATTCAAGTTCTCGCCGAAGGGTGAGCTCTTGCTGACCCTTGGCGCGCCTGAGGGCGGGAAGGGGAACGAGTATTTCTGGCAGCCGAACGATGTGCTCGTGGCACCCAACGGCGACATTTTTGTTTGCGAAGGGCATGCGTCTACCGATTCGTCGAATGCGCGTGTGCTCAAGTTCGACAAGAGCGGCAAGTTCCTCACGCAGTGGGGAAAGAAGGGGACGGCGAACGGCGAGTTCGATCAGCCGCACGCGTTCGCCATGGATTCCAAGGGGCGCCTCTTTGTTGGCGACCGCGGTAACAACCGCATCCAGTTGTTTGATCAGAACGGGAAGTGGCTCGACACCTGGTATCAGTTCTCGCGTCCGAGCGGGCTCTGGATCGACAAAGACGACAACATCTACGTGGCCGACAGTGAGTCCGGCTCAATCGACCCGCGTCGCAAAGAGTGGACGCGCGGGATTCGGATTGGCAGCGCGAAGGACGGTTCGGTGAAGTCCTTGATCCCCGATCCTGACCCAGCGGCGCGCAGCACGAGCGCCGCGGAAGGGGTGGCGGTGGATGCGAAGGGAAATATCTACGGAGCCGAGGTGGGGCCGAGGACGCTGAAGAAATATGTGAAGCCGTAGTCGTTGCGCTGTATGCAAAACGGGGTGCCGCGATCGCTCGCGGCACCCCGTTTTTGCGTTCAGTGCATTACTTCGGCAGCGCCAACGCCACGAGCGAGGTGTTGCTCCCGAGTCCGGTCGCGAAGACGATGTACTGCTTCCCCTTGTGCAGGAACGTCATCGGCATCGCAGTGGTCTTGCTTGGGATCTTGACCGAGCCGACCTGCTTGCCGCTCTGCTTGTCCACGGCGAAGAGCGTCGGCGCCTGTCCCGGGACGCCACCGCTCCGTCCGGTGCCGTACACGACGAGCGACTTGGTGTTCATCACCTGCGGCTGGCCACCCGGCGTACGCGGCGGAAGCTTCACCCCGGCAAAGAGGGGATCAGCGCTCGTCACGGGAATGAATCCGCCGTTCGGAACCCACCACTTCTTGTCACCGGATTTCATGTCGTAACCGGTGATGCCGCCGTACTCCTTCGGCTTGAGGATGCTCACGCCGCCGATGGTCGTACCGCTGGCACGATTCTCAAAGCCGCCACCACGTCCGCTGCCAGGCTTGTAGTCCGGCGGCGCTGGCATCGCACCCAGCAGTCCACAGGAATCGTGAATGGAGCTGTAGCGGAACTGCGAGCAGGGATCCTTTTGGATTTGCGTTGTGCTGAGTCCGCTCTGACCGCCGACGTAGATCCATCCGTTGTCGGGATCGGCCGCCGTGCCGCCGTCGATGTTCACGCCACCACTCGCTCCCGGGGCGTACCACGAGCAGCTGAAGCCAAGCTTTCCGGACCCGTCAGCGACGGATGCGGGAATAAAGTACGGTCCCATGCGGCACCGCTTCGCGAGCTTGAGCGCGCTGTCCCTCACGGCGGGCGTGTAATCGATCAGGTCGCTCTCGAGCAGTCCCTGCTGCGAGTACGGGGCGGGCTTGCTCGGGATCGGCTGTGTGGGCCAGGTCTCCTCACCCGGTACATCGCTCTGCAGCACCGGCGTCTCGACAATCGGCCATACGGGCTGACCAGTTTCGCGGTCAAGCACGTACACCCATCCCTGCTTGGTGGTCTGCGCGAGAATCTTGCGCGCCTTCCCGTCGATCGTCACATCGAGAAGGTTCGGCGCCATCGGAACGTCGTAGTCCCAAATGTCGTGGTGCACGAGCTGATAGTGCCACTTCTTCTTGCCTGTCTTGGCGTCGAGTGCAACCACCGAGTTGCCATAGAGATTCGCGCCTGGGCGATGCCCGCCGTACTCATCCATGAGTGGCATGCCCACGGGGACGTACACGAGCCCGAGAGCCGGATCTGCCGACCACGTGGCCCACGGGTCGTTCTTGCCGACGCCGTCGCTTCCTTCCTTGGACCCCTTCGTCCACGTCTCCGATCCTGGCTCACCCGGCTGCGGAATCAGGTTGAACTTCCAGAGCTGCTTCCCGGTGCGAATATCAAAACCGCGCACGTAACCCGGAAGATTGTGCAGCTTGATCGGGTAGTAGCCATGGATCGACGAGTTGCCGACCACGAACACATCGCCCACGACGATTCCCGGCGAACTGTTCGCGATCTCCCCGTGCGAGGGATCGATGCCGACCGATCCATCGGCGCCGGTCTTGCTCACGGGATCCCACGTCTCGCCGGGCTTCGCTTTGCGCAGCGGTGCCGCGTCAGAGATGATGAGTGACGCCGAGTCATCGACTGCGAGCGGGACCATCGGGAAGCCCAGCCCTTCTTCGAGATCAACGACGCCATTCTTGCCGAATGCCGGATCGGGCTTTCCGGTCGCAGCATCAATCGAGTAGAGGTGGTAGCCTGGGGTCACGACCAACACGCGCTCGTTCTTGCCGTCCGTCCAATACGACAGCCCACGCCCGGCGAACTGCCGCGGCGCCTTCTGCCAACGGATCCCTTCGTCGAACTTGAACGACCAAATGGTCTGCCCATTCGACGGATCCACGGCAATCGGATACCGGTGCGTCGTCGCGACGGTGAGAATGCGACCGTTCGCATACAGCGGCGTGGTACGGTAATACTCGTCCTCGCCGAACTCTCCCGCCTTCCAGGTCCACGCGACTTGGAGCGAGTCGAAGTTTTTGGCGTTGATCTGGTCGAGCGCCGAGTAGCGTGTGCTCCACGCATCGGCGCCCCAGTAGCGCCATTCCCCGGGCACGTTGCCGCGCACGATGGCTTTGCCCTGAGCAGCGTCACCCCGGGCGACAAAAATCGCGCCGGCGATCATCGCCGCGCAGGCGGCGAGCGTGATACCGAGCGTTCGGGTGAAGAACGAACGTGATGCCATGGGAACGTCCTTTGGAACGGGTGGGGAGAACGGCGGTGCGGCTACCACCAGCGTAGTGCTACAACAACTTGGGTGCTGCGGTCTTGAGTTCGATCTTAATCTGCCTCAACTGCGGAATCTCGGCACTCAGCGTGGTGCTGCCAGCGGGCATGCCGTTGAGCTTCAAGATGTACGCGAGCAACATCGCGGCGTCGTCGGGCTCAAGCGTCCCGGGCGCGCTCTTGGGCATCAGGGTGAGAATGTACGTCATCAGGTCCGATAACGGCTTCCCCACCCAGTGTTCCTTGAAGGGCGCACCGGTGTGCGAGATCGCGGTGTGGCAGCTCTGACAGAGGCCCAAGTACAGATCGCGGCCCTGGGCCGCCTGCTCCGCCGTGAAAATGCCGTCGTGCGTCGTGCGCTGCGCGTGCGCAACCGTCGGGCTCGCACCGAGTGCCACCACCAGGCCAATCATAAGGCCAATCATAAGGCTGGTCACCACGCGGCTCCGCGGACTCCCGAAGCGACGGATGATCAACTGGAATCCCCATGCCGCACCAAGTGCGACGCAGAGCAAGAGCCCTCCCTGCACGAGCGCCAACCAAAAGGCGGTGTCAATCTCGGGTGCCGTAAATCGATACTCCAACAAAGCTGCTCCGCGTTCGGTCATCCAGTGCCACGCCTGATGCGCGACGATGGCTGAAAGTACAACTACCCCAGTCCGCTCACTCACGAGCTTCGGCAGGAGCCATGCGAGCAGTGGCACCGCGGCCGCAAGCACGGCCAACTGTCCGATCTCCACTCCCACATTGAATGCTGCCAACGACGCCACTAAGTGCGCGCCACCGAACTGCAGCGATTCCTTCAGCGCGAAGCTGAACCCAAAGCCGTGCACGAGCCCAAAGGCGAACGCCATCCGCCAACGATACCCCAATCGCTCGGCCGGCACCACAATATTCTCGAGCGCCATATACACAATCGACAACGCAATCAGCACCTCGATCAACGGCGGGAACCACAACGCACTCGGTGCCACTCCCAGCGCCGACCCCACCAGTGTAATCGAGTGCGCCACCGTGAACGCGGTGATGATCTCCAGCAAGCGCCGCCACCGACGCACGGGGATCACCAAGCAGAGCACAAACAACAGATGGTCAATGCCGCTCAGAATATGCCCAATTCCCAGCACCACGAACCGCCGAGCCGCCTCGTACCAGCGCGGGTCGAGGGCCACGAGTCCGGGGTTCCCGATGTACTCAAACACGCGTTCGCCGCTCCCGGGGGGGAGAAAGCGGAGCACCGTCGTGGTACGCACCCCAAGGTGCGCGAGCCCAGGCTCGATCGTGAAATGGGCCTGATCGTTCGTGATGGGATACTCGATGATCACGTCGAGCATCGCCTGCGTCCAACGCAGTTCGGTGCTCGCCGGCAGCGGAACACCAGTCACATGCGCCACGGCGGCGTCGTACGACGTAAATGAACGGTCGCTGGGGACAGACAGCTGCGTGCGAACGGTCCCGCTCGCGCTGAGCGGCCGGCCGTCCTCATAAAGCTTGAGATAATCGGCAATCCAGAGCTTGGCGGCGTCCGGCAGGAGCGG
>Ga0209596_1002602_pt1 | contig 14800 bp, 11 predicted proteins | sample M_130807_MF_Meta_FD_187314 | JGI IMG/M metagenome (GOLD analysis project Ga0209596, IMG submission 187314) | Freshwater microbial communities from Lake Montjoie, Canada to study carbon cycling - M_130807_MF_MetaG (SPAdes) (version 2) | ecosystem: Environmental > Aquatic > Freshwater > Lake... | reverse complement strand
AGTGCATTAAAACATTCTCTTAATTTTGTTTGAATGTTATTTCTATAACGTCCAATTTTTAAGAAGATACATCTCGACTCATCCGTGCGAGATCAATTTATATAAAATGAACATCAACAGTCGTATAATCTCTTATTTTATAATCTGTATTATCGTATCCTGTGGAAGTGATAAGAATCCCCAATTGGTTACATTCTCTGAACAAATAGCTCCGATTATTTATAAAAATTGTACTTCTTGTCACCGTCCGGGTGAGGCAGGACCATTTAGTTTGATCAGTTATAAGGATGTTTCATCACGCGGGAAATTGATGAAATTTGTTACTCAGTCCCGTTTTATGCCTCCCTGGCCTGCAGATGCCGGATATGTTCATTTTGTTGATGAAAAAGTATTATCTCAAGATGAAATAGATTTGATTGCTTTATGGGTAGATGGTGGATGTGTTTTGGGAGACTCCACTAAAATCCCTTCTCCACCTATTTTTCCGAAAGGCTCTCAATTAGGGAAACCCGACTTGGTTATTAAATTCAGAGATGTCTATAAAATAAAAGGCAACGGACAAGACCAATTTTTATTGATGCGTGTTCCATATGAGATTCCTAGAGATACCTTCATTTCCACTATTGAAGTGGTTCCTGATAACCGAAAATTATTACATCATGTTAATGCCCAATTGTTGAGTTACGATTTTGATAAAAAGAAAGATGTTTTTAAGGGAAATGTTGTGATTAATTTAGAGGATGTTCCAGACAAGATGCAAGCTTATGAAGAGATTGCGCTTGCCAACGATGATGGTGTTTCTTTTCCTACCATGACTCAATCTGTCACTAATTATTTACCAGGAGTTATTCCACCAATATACCCTGATGGTATAGGTGGTTTCAAAATGGTAAGAAAAGGTGCGTTATTTTTAAAAGACATTCATTATGGACCTTCGCGAGTAGATACAACCGATCAGACTTCGTTCAATGTCTTTTTCGCGAAGCACGCTCCAAAAAGACCAACACAAGAGTTTCAGATGGGAACATTCGGTGTTTCTCCTACAGTTCCTCGTTTGATTATACCTCCAGATACCATAATGACATTTACCTCTGAATATAAATTACCTATTGATATCTCTATTTTAACGATCAATCCGCATATGCATTTATTGGGTAAAAGTTTTTGGGCTTATGCGGTAACGTTGCAAGGAGATACCATTCCATTAATTAAGATCAAAAAATGGGATTTCCGCTGGCAATATTTTTATACATTTAAAAAAATGATAAAAATTCCTAAAGGAGCAACTATTTATTGTGTTGGTGTTTATGACAACACTCGTCATAATCCAAATAATCCATTTAGTCCGCCAAGGTTGGTTGCAGAGCGGGAGGGAAGTATGCGTACATCCGATGAAATGTTTCAATTCATTGTAACATACCTTCCATATCAAAGTGGAGACGAATCGATCAGTTTGGAAAATAAATAAATTATTTTTTGCTAATAAAAAACAATAGAAATAATTCATTAGTTCTATTGTTGACATAAAACTAGTAAGGAAACTTTGAAATCGAAAAATGTTTCCATAGTTTTGCCGTCTAAATAAATTACAATGGGAACTACGATCCGTCTATTACTAATTGGTTTGCTTTTATTTTCCATTGATCTGTATTTTTATCAGGCAATAAAAACATTGTTGTTCGGAAGTTCTTCGTATAAAAAAAATGTTGTCTATTTTATTTATTGGGGATTTACACTCTTTTCTTTCCTCTTGTTTTTAGTACCTACTTTTTTTAATTTTAATGAACTACCAAAATTTTTCCGCATCTATGTATTTGCATTTGTGATTATGATCTTTATTTCAAAAATCATTGGATCAGTATTTATAGCGGTTGACGATGTTATTCGACTGTTTCGTTGGGGAGGGAGTTTTTTTATTAAGCCTGCTGTAGCTTCCTCTGAAATGACCCCTAATCCGCATTCAATATCCCGGTTGAAATTCTTGAATTATATTGCTGTTGGGATGGCCGCATTGCCTTTTGTAAGTTTTATTTATGGTATGGTAAAAGGAGCTTTCGACTACAAGGTTAGGAATGTAAAAGTAATTTTACCTCAGTTGCCTTCTTCATTCAATGGCTTGAAAATAGTTCAGATCTCTGATATCCATTCCGGCAGTTTTGTTTCAACCACACACATTGAAGAAGCGATTAATATTGTAATGCAACAAAAAGCGGACATCATTTTTTTTACAGGCGATCTCGTTAATAACGAGGCAACAGAAACAGAACCTTTTATCGATATTTTAAGTCGGGTAAATGCACCAATGGGCGTTTTTAGTACACTTGGTAATCATGATTATGGCGATTATAAAACGTGGGATAGCCCAGAAGCTAAAATAAAAAATCTTGAGGATTTGAAAAATATTCATGCACAATTAGGTTGGAAATTAATGATGAACGAGCATGTTGCATTAAAAAAAGGAGAACATGAAATTGCATTGATCGGGATTGAAAATTGGGGAGGAAATTTAAATTTCCCTAAATATGGTGACATGAAAAAGGCACATGCAGGAACCGAAAAATATCCTGTGAAATTGTTGCTTTCTCACGACCCATCGCATTGGGAAATGCAAGTACGTAAGGATTATAAAGATGTTGATATAACTTTCAGTGGTCATACTCATGGTTTTCAATTTGGAATAGAAATTCCAGGTTGGATCAAATGGAGTCCTTCTCAATTTGTTTATAAACAATGGGCTGGATTGTACACCGAAGGAAATCAACATGTTTACGTGAACAGAGGCTTAGGGTTTTTAGGCTATCCGGGAAGAGTAGGTATCTTGCCCGAGATAACGGTGATGGAATTGTATAATTCTTGATATTATTGAATTTTAGATTTGTATAATTAAATGTGAATTGTTCCGATTAGCTATATTTAATTTTCAAATTATATTATTTCCAAATTTTCAAATTACTATATGGCCGATGCTCTGAAAGATATGTTCAACAAAAAATTCTATGAGCGATTGGCTGTTGCATTCAATGAAGCAGATAGAAATTTTCATCCAGATAAATTTATAAAGCAAGTAACAAAAAATCTCGATTCATTTTCCTTGAATCAACGATTAAGAAACACTTCTGTTGTTCTGAAAGATCATTTACCACAAGATTATAAGAAAGCCCTTCATATTATTTATGAAGTTGCGCCCCAATTTAAATCGCATTATACGGCATTTTTGTTCCCCGATTTTGTTGGTCAATTTGGACATAATGATATTGAACGTTCGCTAGACGCATTAAAACTACTGACTCAATATGGCTCATCGGAATTTGCGATTCGCGAATTTTTAATACGTGATTTTGACAAGACCTTGAAGGTCATGAACGATTGGGCAGAGGATAAAAATTATCATGTCAGACGATTAGCGAGCGAAGGTAGCCGTGCTCGTTTACCATGGTCTTTTAATCTCGATCAAGTAATGAATAATCCGAAACTTACCCTATCTATTCTGGAGAAATTAAAGGCTGATGATGAATTATACGTTAAAAAGTCGGTTGCGAATCATCTCAACGATTTTTCAAATAAGAATACACAGTATTTATTAGATTTGATGAATAGCTGGGATAAAACGAATCCCCATACGGCATGGATAATAAAACATGCCAGCCGAACGCTTATCAAAAAAGGACATCCGGGTTCCTTAGCGATCTTCGATTTTGAAAAAAAGGTCCAATTAAAATTAACGAATTTTAAAATTAAGAGTCCGCAACTAAAATTGGGCGATTCACTCCTGTTTAGTTTTGATTTAACTTCTGAGAAAAGTAAATCTCAAAAGCTAGTTGTCGATTACGCCATTTATTATCAGAAAAAATCAGGCGAACTCGTTCCGAAAGTTTTTAAATTGAAAGAACTAAACTTTAAAGCGAATGAAGTAATTACAATTTCTAAATCTCATCGCTTTCAGGATTTTACTACACGAAAACATTATGCTGGGAAGCATGCCGTTGAAATAGTGATAAATGGAAAATCGTATTTTAAAAAATATTTTACGCTAATTCTTCCTTAATTATTTTTTACAGAGCGGCATTACTTGGAACGAATAAATTCAGAACTTCAATTATTTAATTATTTTTGTTTCACATTAACAAGCTGCTTGTGAACACTCGATTTTCAAAAATACTTCAATACATTATTTTACTTTCATTAGGAATTCTGTTGTGCTGGAAATTTTTTGAAACATTAAATCTTCATGATTTAATGGGTAAGATCAGTTCAGGTGATTTCGGTTGGTTTTATCTCGTCATGATCGTTTCACTCTTAGTGTATGTTCTTCGTGTGCTACGTTGGTTGATGTTGATAAAAGCAATCGGACATGAGGCAACATTTCATTCCGCTTTCTCAGCGCTTTCCATCAGCTACATGGTTAGTTTCGTAGTTCCTCGGTTAGGAGATGTGACACGTTGTCTTTCCGTGAAAAAACAAAGTAACATCCCATTCATTCCCTTATTAGGCACTGTTATTATTGAGCGTGTAATTGACATTATTAGTTTGCTAATTGTGCTTCTTGTTACCCTTATTTTGCAATTTCATGAGATCATAGAATTTATGCAAGCGTATGTTTTTAAGCCTTTTTATGAAGGGGTGATCCTAAAAGTAATAGGAGGGAACACTTTTTTTTTAGTAGCTGGAGTAGCATCCATTGCACTACTTGTATTTCTGTTTTACTATTTCAGAAAATACATCCGTGAAAGATCACCAAAACGTATCGTTTCTTTTATTGAAAGTTTAAAGCAAGGTATAGCAAGTGTTTTAAAGTTGGAAAATAAAAAAATATTTATTGTATACACAATTCTTATTTGGTTGGGTTATTATTTAATGACTTATTTCTGGTTCTTTGTTTTTAAAGAAACAGCTGTTTTAACTTGGGGGGCATGCCTTTCTATCTTGACCATCGGAACTATTGGTCGTTCGGTGCCTATCCAGGGTGGTGGGATGGGTGCGTATCATTTTTTAGTAATGAGCGTTGTTATGTTATATGGCTTATCTTCCGACTGGGGAAAGGCTTTAGCCACTCTGATTCATGCAGGGCAAACCTTTTTTACATTTGCAATGGGGCTGATTGGATTGCTTATTTTCTTTGTTGATTATTGGAGAAAGAAATAATTAGATTAGTTTTTTTAAAACTAATCGAGCTCTTGCACCAAATGCTGCAGTTGTTTTTGGTAGCTGATCTTCAATAGCGGCTTTTAATTCTCCTTTTAATTCAGGGTGTTCATTTGTTAGGTTTGCGATGCATTGCATGGCATGTACTTTTACTGCAACTTTTTCTTCCGATGATACCATTAATTCAAAGCAAAGATCGATCAACTTCCCTTGTAATTTTTTAGGGATTTTATGAGTCGCTAAAACATTGATCATATTTCTTTTCGGAGCATCATTCTTAATTTTTTTTATCGTGTCAATGAACAATTTTAAATATGGTTCTAGCAATTTAGGATGGTTATTGTTTACGATAGTCAAAAGCCACGATGCTCTTTGAGGTAAAGGTGCTTCTTCTTTGTAAATAATATCAATGATCTTCTTGAATTCAAAAGGGTCATTTCCAATTGCACTTGCAATTTTATCTGTGTTAGAACGTGAATGTTCATTTAGTAGTTGAGTTGTATACTTCATCGTAATAAAAAAGTCTCACATTTCTGCGAGACTTTTTTTAGTTTTTTATTCCTACTTCAATTCCGGTAATGTATATTTTCTGCCTTTGTTTGCTTCTTTTAAATAATCCATCAATGGAGCAAAGTATTCAAGCATCGCTTTTGCACTAAGGTCACTTCCTGTTTTTTCTTTTAATAATTTTCTCCAATCTGAACTGGCACCTGGCTTCATAATCTCTGCAATGAATTTTCCAATTTCCTTATTTCCATAATAATTGGTTGCATGAGGATCTTGATGCAGGATTTGTTTTGCAATGTGATCATGCACTTGGAAAAGCAAAACAAATGATAAGGCATAATCATAATATTGTGCAGCATCATTGTTAATGTGAGTTTTCGTTGCGGCATCACAATATTCTACACCACGAATTGTTGGAGGCGCTATTCCTTGGTATTGAGCAGCAAGTTCCCACCAACGTTTATTGAATTGATCGGCTGGAAGATTGTTTGCATAAAGATCATGCTCGAACATACTCATCGTTCCTGTGCTGAATGGAATAAATACAACATAGTTCAAGGCTTCTTTCAATAAGGTTTGCATCTCATCCGATTTTGTATTCTTTGGAATCAGATTCAAATTTTCCATAAATGGTTTTTGCATGGCAGCCATACCCATCATACTTCCTAATGCTTCATGATATGCTCTGTTTGCTCCTTCACGCAAAAGGATAGGAACATCAGGATTACTGTAAGAAAGGTAATAATAGATATGCCCTAATTCATGATGTGCTGTTTCGTACCATTCGCTGTTTGGCTCAACACTCATTAAAGAGCGGACATCCTGGTCGTAATCCATGTGCCAGGCAGAAGCGTGATTGTTCTTCTTGTAATTAGCGCCTTTAGGAGCAGGATAAAGATCTGATCTTTCCCAGAAAGTTTTTGGTAATTCAGGAAAACCGATACTTACATAAAATCGTTCTCCTTGTTTAACAATCCATTCAGCGTCTTTTGTTTTTAAGGCACTATCCAGGTTAATGCCTTTTACATCTACTAAACTTCCCCAATCTTGTCCCCAACGATTTGGCAACCATTGTGCGGGAAGCAGATCCGGCACATCTTTTACGCCATATTTTTTTGCATACTCATAACGAGCGTAGGTATGTAATTCACGGTAAAGGGGATAGAGCTCTTTGTTGAATTGTTGCAACATATCAATCATTTCTTGAGTCGTCATTCCGTAATCAGAAACCTGATATTCAAAAAAATCTTTGTACCCAAGTCCTTGCACTGTTTTGTTGCGAAGATCACGTAGGTTGACCAAGCCATCTTTTAACCCTTTACCAACTTCTTTACTTGCTTCCCATGCTTTCAAGCGTTTTGGCATACTGGTTTCTGTTGCTAAAATGCCATCGATATCATTGGTAGAAACTGATTTGCCGTCAATTTTGAAATCGAATCCGAACAATTTTTCTGTTTGTTTGGTTTCAGCTTTGATGCGTTCTTTTACAATATCTTGAATCGTTTCTGGATTGTTAGCCGCTTTGTATAAAATGCTGTTGAGTTGTTTTATCTGTAGCTCCGTTAATTTCTCTTTTTGAGTCAGATATCTTTTTGCTGTCTCAATATTTTCACTACTTCCGGTAAATTTAGCATACGCTTCCTGAGCAACATTTAGAGCAGTTGCGTTTGTTGAATCACCTTCAACAATATGGGTATTCGACTTCCAGTCAGCTTCATTTGATATGATGCTTAAACCTTGATAGATTTTATTGTAACCTGTAAGATAAGTTTGAACAGTGTCCTGAAAAGCGGTGTTCGCGTTTTCACCTGATTCATTTTTGTTTTCACCACATGAATACAGAAATGCAGCGCTGACGAATAGTATAAGAGTTTTTTTCATTTTTTGATTTTTTATAGGATAGCAAATGTACTAAAAAAACTATCTTTGCAATCATGTCTGTTAAGAACCTAAAAGCGATCATTGTAGGCCCCGCCTTTCCATTAAGAGGTGGAATTGCTAATTTTAATGAGGCCTTGTGCAGAGCAATGATTGTAGCAGGTATAGATACGAAAGTAATCTCCTTTTCTTTGCAATATCCGGGCTTTTTGTTTCCAGGAAAGACCCAGTTCGATACTGGAATAGGACCGAAGGACATTGTTATCGAAACAAAGATTAATTCCATTAATCCATTCAATTGGTTGAAAGTAGCCAGGCAGATCAAGAAAGAGAACCCTGACATTGTTATTTTCAGGTACTGGTTACCTTTTATGGGACCTTGTTTAGGAACCATAGCCAAACGGATAAAAAGAGGGACAAAAATAAAGGTGATTGCCATAACCGACAATGTCATTCCTCATGAAAAGCGATTGGGTGATAAGAAATTCACCAGCTATTTTATAAAGCAATGCGATGGTTTTATTGCGATGTCGCAATCGGTTTTAAATGATCTCAAAAAATTTACTTCTTCTGAAAAAAAATCATTTTTACCTCATCCGATCTATGATATTTTCGGTGAAAAAGTAAGCAAATCAATTGCTTTAAAGCATTTACATCTCAATGAAAATGATAAACATTTGTTGTTTTTTGGTTTTATCCGTAAATATAAAGGGTTGGATCTATTGCTAGAAGCCATGGCAGATGAGCGCATACGGCAGTTAGGTGTGAAATTAATAGTGGCAGGTGAATATTATGAAGATGCTACTCCATACAATGAGATCATCCAGAAGAACGGACTGGAAGAGCGTGTTATTTTAAAAACAGAATATATTCCCTCGGAACTGGTTCGGTATTATTTCTGTGCAAGCGATATGGTTGCTCAACCCTATAGAAGTGCTACTCAGAGCGGTGTAACACAAATAGCCTATCATTTTGAAAAGCCTATGTTAGTAACAAATGTAGGTGGATTATCGGAAATTGTCCCTCATAATAAAGTAGGGTATGCTACTGAAATTGACTCAAAGTCCATTGCAAATGCTATTGTTGATTTTTATAGCAATAATAAGGAACCTATCTTTATTCAGAATGTGATTGTTGAAAAACAGCGTTTTCTTTGGAGTTCCTTTGTAGATGGTGTTTTGGGGTTATATAATCAACTCTAAAATACCGCATTCAAAACTGGCTCAATATTTGAAAATCCCAGTACTAATTTTCGTACTTTTGTAAATAAAAGTTTAAAAAAATGACGAATATAGTCACGTATCTATTTTACGTTTAACCGTTATATTAAAAACTTAAATCAGTTTATTATGAAACTTAAATCATTATTAACTACAATAGTCATTTTTCTATCATTTTTTTTATCTGCTCAAACGGCTCCGAATAAAACAGATGCTGCTGGAAAAAAGCAAGGACATTGGATAAAATTGGATGATAATCATAAAAAGATTTTTGATGGAAATTTTGAAAACGGTGTCCCTGTCGGTAAATTCACCTATTTCTATGATTCAGGAATTCCTTGGTCGGTTTCATTCTTTTCACAAAATGGGAAAGTAGCACGAACTCAAATGTTTGATGCTGGCGGAAAGCTTATAGGCGAAGGAAAATATCTGAATGAAAAAAAAGATAGTATATGGAAATTTTATAATCAGGATAGTAAACTATTATCGGATGAAACATATATGAATGGTTTGAAAAATGGAAGTTGTAAAGTCTATTATGCTAATGCACAGATTTCGGAAGAGAAGATTTGGAAAAATGGAAAACTTAACGGTCCATGCAAAAAATATTTTGAAAGTGGTCAGTTAAAATATTCCGGTAATTATATTGATGACAAGGTGGATGGTAAGGTTACTTTTTATTATGCTTCCGGAAAGGTTGATGCTGAAGGAATGTACAAAAATGATGTGAAAGACGGTGTTTGGAAATATTATATGGAAGACGGAAAAGTTAAAAGAACGGATACCTATTTAAATGGTAACATGGTTGACAGTTCGGATAAAAATAAAGACAAAGATGTGATTTCCAAAGAGCAGCAGGCATTAGAGAAAAAGAATTCTCAAAAGTTTGAAATAAAAAATCCCTATCAAGAGAATTATCATCCAGAGAATTAATGAGTAAAAAAGGAAAAGTTTTATTGGCGATGAGTGGTGGAATAGACAGTTCCATCGCAGCTTTGTTATTGCATGAACAAGGCTATGAAGTGGTTGGAATAACGATGAAAACATGGGATTATGCATCATCTGGTGGTTCTAGTAAAGAAACAGGATGTTGCAGTTTAGATTCTATCAATGATGCAAGAATGCTTGCAGTTAATTTGGGCTTCCCTCATTTTATCCTAGATATTCGACAAGAGTTTGGTAATTATATCATCGATAATTTTGTTGATGAGTACCTAGCCGGACGCACTCCGAATCCTTGTGTTTTATGTAATACTCACATTAAGTGGGAAGCACTTTTGAAAAGAGCCGATATGCTCGATTGTGAATTTATTGCAACCGGACATTATGCAAGAATTCGAGAAGAAAATAATCGTCATGTTATTTCAAAAGGACTGGATACCAACAAAGATCAATCATATGTGCTTTGGGGGCTGACTCAGGAAAGTTTAAAACGTACTATTTTCCCTTTACAAGATTTTCGTAAATCGGAGATCAAGCAAATGGCAATAGATAATGGATATGTTGATCTAGCTTCAAAAAGCGAGAGCTACGAAATTTGTTTTGTGCCAGATAACGATTATCGAGGTTTTTTAAAACGTAAAGTGGAGGGCTTGGAAGCTCGTGTTGATGGAGGCGATTTTGTGGATAGAACAGGGAAGGTGCTTGGAAAACATAAAGGCTTCCCATTCTATACAATAGGACAGCGAAAAGGATTAGAAATAGCTGTTGGTGAACCATTACATGTTTTAGAGATCGTTCCTGAAACAAATACAGTCGTGCTAGGTACGAAAGAAGATCTGGAACAACAACAGATGACTGTCGGCAAATTCAATCTTATTAAATACGCATCATTGCCTGATAATTTCGAAACGTTGACCAAGATTAGATACAAAGATCCGGGTTCAATGGCAACCGTTTCACATAAAGACAATAAATTAAATGTATTGTTTCACAATCCTGTTTCCGCTATTGCTCCGGGCCAATCTGCCGTGTTTTATGAAGGAGATGATCTGGTTGGTGGAGGCATCATTGAACGTCAATTTCCCTTAGGCTTTTAATTTTCTATCCTCAACAAATTTTCTTAACTTAGTGGCACGTTAAAAAAAAATCAAATGAAGCAAGTTTTTGGTATATTATTTATTTCTGCAGTTTTGATTTGTGGTATCGTTTCTTGTAAAAAAGATAAGTTAACCGATCCAGATCTAGGTTATAACTATTTTCCCAATCAAGTCGGGAAATATGTGATTTATGATGTCGATTCTTTTTACTACAATGATTTTACTAGTCATATCGACACGTTTAAATTCCAATTAAAAGAAAAGATCCAAGCGGTCTTTTTAGATAACCAAAACCGGCCCACATTGCGTTTAGAACGTTTTGTAAAGTATTATAATGATACAGTTGCTTACTCTTCAATGCCTTGGACTTTTCGGAATGTGTGGGCAGAAAACAGAACGGCTGCTACAGCAGAAAAAGTAGAGGAAAACGTACGATTTATTAAGTTAGTCTTTCCTGTTAAAAAAAATAAATCCTGGAATGGAAATGTTCAGAATACAAATCCTGAAATCGATTATTCTTATTCCTATGTAGATCAGTTAAAAAATATTGCTGGGATGACTTTTGATTCAACCCTAGAAGTGGTACAGCAAAATAATCTGACGCTCATCGCTCAAAAATATTCCATAGAACAATATGCGAAAAATGTAGGATTGGTTTACAAGAAAATAATTGACGTTGCATCTCAACCGAATCCCCTTTGGACACCAACTCAATTTGCCGCTTTTTATGTATTGCCTATTTTACAAAGAGTAACGTCGGGCGTACAATATACATGGACAATCAATTCATCTGGTACAGAATAAAATTAGTATGAAAAAAATAATCTTTCTCTCTTCTTTTTGCTTTTTTTTACAATTTTCAATTGCTCAAACAACCAATTATTGGATCATATTAAAAGATAAAAAGGATACCCCTTATTCCATCCACAAACCTTCCGAATTTTTATCGGAAAAAGCAATTGCCAGAAGAGTGAAACAGCATATTGCAATCAATGAAAGTGACCTACCGGTTAATCCTTCCTATCTCTATACTATTCAAACAGCAGGAGTTAAAATATTGAATGTGTCTAAATGGATGAATGCAGTTTCTGTTACCACTACTGATCTTTCAAAAGTAGAACGAATAAAGACGCTTTCATTTGTAAAAGAAGTGATTGAAATTTCAATTAACAACAAGTTAGATCATAAGTTTGATAGAGAACAAACAACAGACGTTACGACTGAAAAATCTACTTTAAAAAGTGCATCCGATCTTTTAAACTACGGTATCTCATCTAATCAATCTCGTCAGATCGGTGTTAATTGTTTACATAATGCAGGTTATCAAGGGCAAGGGATGACAATCGCTGTTTTTGATGTGGGTTTCTTTAAAGTAGATTCATTGCCTGCATTTGATACTATTCGTGCAAACGGACAGATATTGGGAACACATGATTTTGTAGCTGGTGGCACAAGCGTATACGAAGATCCAACACACGGAATGAATACCCTATCTTGTATGGGAGGGAATCTTCCAGGCAGATTGGTTGGAACTGCTCCCAAAGCAAAATTCTGGTTGCTAAGAACAGAGGATGAAGCAAGCGAAAGTTGGCAAGAAGAAATTAACTGGCTTTCAGGTGCTGAATTCGCAGATAGTGTTGGAGCGGATATTATCAGTTCATCGCTCGGCTATAGCACGGGAATGACAAACCCTGCGGAGGATCATTTGTTTTCAGAAATGGATGGTAATACAACCATAGTTACAAAAGCTGCCGATTGGGCAGCAAGCAAAGGCATTTTTGTTACTTCCGCAGCAGGAAACGCTGGTGGCCCCCCTTGGTTTAAGATCACAGCTCCTGGAGATGCTGATAGCATTTTAACTGTTGGAGCTGTTGATTCTATGGGAGTCATAGCAGATTTTAGTTCAAGAGGATTCACCTACGATGGTCGAATAAAACCGAATACTGTAGCACAAGGTGTTCAGGCAATCGTTGCTTCTCCTTTTGGTGATGTTTTTGGACAAAACGGAACGTCCTTCTCTACACCAATAACAGCAGGTGCTGTTGCATGTTTATGGCAAGCACATCCAGCGGCAACGATGATGCAATTACTTTTTTCAATCGAAGAAAGTGCAAGCCAATTCTACTTACCTGATTCAATTAAAGGTTATGGTATTCCAAATTTTTGTGCTGCTGATTCTATTCTGAATTATATTGGGCTTGGTATCTTAGTGCATCAAAATTCGATTGACAATTTGAATGCATTTCCTAATCCTTTTAACGACCAATTACAGATCAGTTTTTATTCTTCAGCAAAAGAATTGGTTGAGATAGTATTGATTGATGTGGAAGGAAGAGAAATAGTTAGACAGATTAAATCGGTTAATGCTAATTCAAATAATACGATTAGTATAAATGAGTTAAATAAAATTTCTAAAGGAGTATACATTCTAAGATTGGTAACTGCTGAAAAAACATTTTTCAAAAAAATAATAAAAGAATAAACCCCTGTTTTTATGATCAAAAAAATTACTGCCGTCTTTCTGATTTTCAATTTTTCATTTTCAATTGTTTCAAAAGCTGACGAGGGCATGTGGCTGCCCTTGTTGTTAAAGCAATTGAATGAGTCGGATATGCAAAGGAATGGTTTGAAACTTTCCGCTGAAGATATTTACAGCATTAACAAATCAAGTTTAAAAGATGCAATCGTTCAATTTAACGGTGGCTGCACCGCAGAAGTAATTTCAGATAAAGGATTGATTCTTACTAACCATCATTGTGGTTATGGTCAAATTCAAGCGCATAGTTCAGTTCAGAATGATCTTCTTACAAACGGCTTTTGGGCAATGAATCAATCAGAAGAATTAGTGAATGCGGGTGTTACTGCAACATTCATAGTTCGAATGGAAGATGTAACTTCAAAGGTGTTGGCAGGTTTAACAGATCAAATGGGAGACGCTGAACGTGATAAAAAAATAAATGAAGCGATCGTTCAGATTCAGAAAGAAGCTGTAACCGGAACGCGCTATGCAGCCTTTATTCGCCCATTTTATTATGGGAATGAATATTATATGTTCATCACAGAAACATTTACGGATGTTCGTCTTGTAGGAGCACCACCCTCATCCATAGGCAAATTTGGTGGCGATACAGATAATTGGATTTGGCCGCGTCATACGGGTGATTTTTCTATTTTTAGGATTTATGCAAATAAAAACAATGAACCAGCTAATTATTCTCCTGACAATATTCCATACAAACCAAAATATGTAATTCCTATTTCTATGAAAGGTGTGGAAAGTGGCGATTTTACAATGGTATACGGGTTTCCTGGCCGCACCACTGAATATTTGTCTTCTTATGCAGTAAATATGATCATGAATCAATCTGATCCTGATAAAGTGAAAATACGCAACACTCGTTTACAAATTATGGATCAAGCGATGAAAGGGAGTGATGCTATCCGAATTCAGTACGCAGCAAAATATGCAGGCATTGCTAACTACTGGAAAAAATGGCAAGGTGAAATAAATGGTTTGAAGAAACTGGATGCCATTAGCAAAAAGGAACAGTTTGAGAAAAGTTTTTTATTAAACGTGAATGCAAGCAATGATGCAAGAAACAAATATGGAAACCTTTTTACGGATTTCGAAAAAAAATACAAAGAGCTGACTATTCTAAATAAACAGCGTGATTATTATTATGAAGCTATACTCGGTGTTGAAGCAATTAGTTATACATCTAGTTTTTATGATGTAATTGAAGGTTTGTATGCTGGTAAAAAAATAAATGATTATGAAAAAGAGATTGATAAATTGAAATCAAATATGAAGGTCTTTTTTAAAGATTTTAATGCATCTACGGACGAAAAGATAGCAATTGCTTTATTAAAAATGTATTCTGAGGATATCAATAAAAAAGACCAGCCGGAAATTTTTAGCATCATCGAAAAAAAATATCATGGTGATTTTTCAAAGTATGCTCAAGAAATATACGCCAAATCAATCTTCGTTTCAGAAGATAAAATGAATAAGTT
>Ga0209596_1002598_pt1 | contig 14821 bp, 14 predicted proteins | sample M_130807_MF_Meta_FD_187314 | JGI IMG/M metagenome (GOLD analysis project Ga0209596, IMG submission 187314) | Freshwater microbial communities from Lake Montjoie, Canada to study carbon cycling - M_130807_MF_MetaG (SPAdes) (version 2) | ecosystem: Environmental > Aquatic > Freshwater > Lake... | reverse complement strand
ATTGATCGTATTTGCACAGATGAAGCCCTTGAAAAAGCTGAGGCTTTCAATCTTCAGGCACTTAACCGCATTGGTGACATCATTGATGAATACCAACTTCCTGCACAGACTGTCGGCTTTGGAGTCAAAGGCTGCGTTACATGGTCAACAACACCTGTGCGCAACTACCGTGATTACAAGGCTACTGACTTTGGTGTTGCAGAAGCCCACTGGTTATTTGCACTCAACCGCGGAATCATCACTCCTCCAGGACTTGATGAGCAATGGTTGATCTCTCTGGCACACGGCCAAACCGAGATTGACCTATTGGTTGAAGATTTCCGCGACTTTGCGAAAGCTATACGCGCTTAAATTAGAAATAGAAAAGGCCCCGCACTCTCCCTCAAAGAGTACGGGGCCTTTCTATTTATTTAGTTTTTGTCCCGGAATTAAGAACCGAAAACAGCCTTCCAATCAGAGATTGTCAGCTTGTAGTAACCGCCACCTTCAAGAGTCTTCTGGTTGAACTTCAAGATTCCGCCAGTTGTCTTTGTGGTGAGGTCTGGACGCGCTGTGTAGCCGCCAGTTGTATGTACCTGAGCATTGAAGTAGAAGTGCTTTGCTGTATCTCCAGGCTTACCAATCAATGATGTTACATCGATGATTCCTGATGATTCTTCATCTACTGTCATGAACTTTGCAGCACCCTTTTCGAAGTACTCCTTGTTGAACTCAGCGACCACTGCGAGCTTTCCGTCCTTTGGACGAAATGCCACGATACGTGAAACGTGTGCGTTGTTACCTGGATCTTCTTGTAGCAAGACGATTCCATCAGCAGTGATTTCCATGTTATCTGGCTTGCTTAGATATGGAGCCTCTGAACCATCAAGGAGAAGCTCTAGCTTTGCGCCAAGTTCTGGCTTCTGACCATCAACAAATGTCAGTCTCCAGAATCCGCCACCATCGCGTGCTACACCTGGCTCTGATGGGTTCTCCTTTGTAGCTCCTGGATCCTTGTTGGATTCAGTTGTTACGAAGTAGTAGACGTTTGGATTTATTGGGTCCCATCCGCCATCTTCAACGCGAGACATTTCTGTTCCCTTTGCTGCGTGATCAGCCTGCTGAGTCTTCATATCGCCATCCCAGATGGTCTTAGCGAATGTCACATCAACTGGCTTGTTCTTGCCGTATGCAGCGCGGAATGCGTTGTCGTTGGTGATATTTGGAATGCTCATAACGTGAAGATCTCCGTTTGTAAGGCCAGCCTTATCTGCAAATGTTCCTGTTGCAGTCTTTGTGCCGACATACATGAAGAGCTGTGAATCAGTAGCTGATCCATCTTCGTTCGCCATAACAACAGTGTTCTTGCCTGGCTTAAGGTTAGGAATCAAGTTTTCCCATGATGCAAGACCCATGCGTGGGAGGTTGATTGCGTTTCCATCCATATCGAATGCAAAGCCGCGTGCGTATCCGCTATCGCCATCTTCTTCACCAGCTAGGTAAACAGCGCCGTCATATCCAAGAGTGGTTGAACCATCCTTGAATGAAAGCTTTCCTGCTTGTACGAGCGTTGCAGCACAGAAACGGCTAATGAAGTTATCCATGCCAAGTGTCTGTGTTACAGGAGCCGCACCTGATGGTGATGCCTGGTAAGTCTTTGTGTTGTAGTTATAGAAACTCCATGAAGTGATGAAGTTTTCAGCTTTGAGAATACGATCTCCCGCTGCGTTTAATGTGAACTTAGTGATTGATGTTCCTAGAACTGGCTTACCCTTATCTGCGGCCTTTGCGAATGTTCCAATTGGTGCATAAGAAGGAACTTCGTGGCTTGAAAGAAGTGTGATTGTGCCATCGGCATTGCGCATTGCGCCCATGCCGTCTGGAATTCCACGGATTGTGAGTCCGTTGATTGTATCTCCCGCAAATGCAAGCGGCTTAATTGATGCTGCATCAGTAGATGCAATGATGTAGTCAGGCTTTGTGAGCACTGAGTTTGCTACAGCTGTTCCCGCAACCAATGTTGCTATCGAGATCACTGCAGCTACTTTGTAGCGAAGCTTCATATTGATCCATTCCCCTTGAGTTCTAGTCGGGGCGCGTTCGCCTCGACCATGTGGGGTAATTTTGACTACCTCGGAATTCGGGTGAGGAAATAGAGAGTGAAATTGAAATTAAGACTTGTCTCAGTCTTTTCTCAACAAATACACCTTCCGTTCACTTTTCTCATTTACCTTTGGCGGGTGAACCCAATTTCGCGCAGAATCCTAGGTTTCGGATTTGTTTCCACCTTGGCCACCATTGCTTTTCCCGCACTTGCTGCCACAACTCCACCAATGAAGTGTCGAGTTCTAGGACAAACCACCACCTATAAGGGCAAGCTCTACACCTGCATCAAAGCCAAGAGCAAGGGAAAGACCGTCCTTACCTGGGATTCTGGAAAGTTGATTCCAGCTCCAGCACCTTCTCCATCGCCCACACCATCGCCCACACCATCTGCCACGGCAACACAATCGGCAGCACCAGTTGTGGTCAATAAGATCGATATTCCCATTGCAAAGTCTTCGGAAGTTGCCAATAACTCAACAAAGTCATTTACTGCAAAGAATCGTTACGGTTACAGCACGACATACTTTATTGCTCGCGGTTCAGATGGATTGATTGGGATGAATGCCACCTGCACGCATAACGGGTGCACTGTGAAGATTGATAACGAAGGCTTGCTCTGCCCATGTCATAGCGCACTCTTTGATCCTAAAAATGGTGCGCTACTTCGTGGCCCTGCCTCATATCCACTTGAGCGTGTAGCAGTGCGTGAAGCAGATGGCACAATCTATATAACCGATTAACGCTGGCTATATAACGGATTAAAGCTGCCAGGCACGAACTCCACCAGCAACACCGGCAGAGTTCGGAACAATCACAACGTCATCGCCCATTAAGTTCAGATCGCGTTGTTGAATGCTGTGAGAATTACCGCCACCTATATAGAGGCGATCCCAAAGAAATACTGGGCGAAGTTCAGAGACCATCAAGCGCACGCGTCGTGACCAGAATGTATTTCCCATACGGTGGCGTTCGCGGTCGCCAATCCATGTGTCATAGGTTGTATTGCGGCGGGTTGTTGCATGTGAAAGTTCAAAGTGCGGAGAAAGCTTTCCGCCGTGGAATACAGAAAATCCGAGGCCAGTTCCGAGGGTAAGAACAATTTCAAGTCCGGAACCAGTGATCACGCCTGCACCATGAACTTCTGCATCGTTCAAAACTTTAGCTGGCATGCCTAAGCGTTCAGCAACTGCAGCTTCTGCATCAAAGCCCCACCATTGCTCTTTTAATTCAGGGTTCATACGTGTGTGAGGACCTGCATCATTGATGTAGTGAGGTGTTGCAACTACAACACCATTACGAATCATTCCAGGCAAGCCAACTGTTACTCGTGCTGCCTTAGGCAAAGATTTTGCAATATCTGAAACTGTTTGAAGAAAGCGCTCTGTCGTTAGTGGGTATGGGGTCTGAACACGCGTTGGAGCTGCGTGCATAGTTCCTGATTCATCAAGAACACAGCTCTTAATAAAGAGGCCGCCGCAGTCAATGGAGAGGGTGAATTGGCTCATGAGAGTGCATCCATAACGGTGATTGTTTCACCAAAAACAAGATCTTTAGCAACTGATTGCCATGCCTTGCTGTTTGCATTAAGCATATGAGCATCCCATGATGGGCGATCGCTCCAGATTTCCCAGACGTTTACGACATTTTCTTTTTGAGTATCGCGATAGATATCGATGAATTCGCAACCTGCTTCAGTGCCAATCACAGCAATGTGCTTGGAAAGACCTTCAACAAACTCTTCATATTTTCCTGGGCGCACATCAATAGCCACAAAGAGGAAGATTTTGCTCACTGGATAACGATACCTGCTTATCCAATGACTGGTAAATGCACCTCAGGAATTCTATGTTCGCGATGAGCGACAACTGATGCGCTGTGATATTTCTCGATCTCACCCAAGAAATTGGCATCGAGGTATGGACGACCATCAACTATTGAGCCCTTCACGCCTTCGATGACAGCTGCCACATCTTCTCCCGACATTGTTTTATGCGTCTCGAGAGCATGCGCTAGAGCCAATACTTGATTGCGATTTTCACGCAATATCTCCTCAGCTTGAGTCAATAATGAACTTAAGTTCTCTTCGATGCGATCACTTAAAGCCATTCTCATCTGCTTCTCAGTGTCCTCTTTTCCTTTTCCACCACCGGGAGAGCCCATCTCAAAGCGACGGTTACTCACATGAGATGAAATGGTTGATCCCATTCCCCAATGTCCTTCCATCAAGGATGCAATAGTGGTTGCACTCTCTAGGTCTCCTGAAACACCGGATGAGTTATCTCCATCAAAGAACATTCGCTCACCGGCCAATGAAGCGAGTGAAACCAAAATATCTGATTTATATTCACTCTTCCAACGAGTGAACTGATCATCGGGCGGAATACTTGCCACCATTCCTAAATAATCAGAACCCTTTTCAATGGTTGCCAAATCAATAGACATATGTTGGCGCGTGCGATGTGCCATGACAGCGTGACATGCTTCATGAACAGCAATTGCGTGTCGCTCACGCTCGATGTATTCAACATCTTCTGATGGCCCAAGCTCTTTCTGTTGCTTGGCTTTGACAATATCTGACCACTCAATAGATGTTCGGCCATTACGAATAGCCATGATCAACGCTTCATTGATGGTGTCTTTAATCGTCGCACCTGTTGCATAGGGAGTAATTGTTGCAATCTTGTCGATCTCCTCCGCAGTCAGTGAGTGAGAAACTTTTGACAAGTAACCCTCATAGGTGCGAACACGACCTGCTTTGCTTGGATATCCAACGCGATACATACGGTCAATACGTCCTGGACGAAGCAGAGCTTCATCAAGTGCTTCTGGCATATTGGTTGCCATCACAACAAGAATTCGATACTTAGGAGGATTCTTTGGGCGCATACCTAAGGTGCGTCGAACAATACGATTGAAGAATCCGCGAGGCTTCTTAAGTCCAGAAAGTTCGGTAAGAAGTGCTTGTAGCGTTCCCATTCCTGCGCCACCGCCGCCACCTGCAGCACCACCCATAACAAACTTGTCACGGACAAGTGCTGAGACTGCAGGTTCAGAAAGGTATGCCCCACCATGGCAGTGGCTCTCAAATATCTTTGATTTCTCCATGGTGGATGTGCGTTGAGGTCCACCTTGGGAGACAATTCCACGATTTCCCAGTGAGTCTGCTTCATCGATGAAGACAACTACTCCGCCATAGCGCAGCGCTAACTTACGCAGCTTACGGAAAAGACTCTTTACTTTAAGTACACCAACTCCCATGAACATGTTGGTAAATGCACCTGGATCTACGAAGACGAATGGCTTACCGGTCTCTCCTGCCATGGATTCAGCCATCAGCGTCTTGCCTGTTCCAGGAGGACCCCACAAGAGAATTCCACCTGGTACATAACCACCATGCTTTTCAATCTCTTCAGGGGACTCCAAGAAGAGTAAGTTTTCACGGATGCGATTGAGAACATGGTCTTGTCCCCACACATCACTAAATCGAGTTCTGATGTCATCAGGGAAGTAAGTATCAATGCCTCCGCGACTTAAGAACCAGAAAATTGCCGCAAATTGAATGATGACAAAGAAGACTGCAAAGAGGAGTTGTCCAAGAAATGGCAGTGCAGTAATGAAAGCTTTAGGGGCTAAGAAGAGCGCCTTGATAGGTGGTTCTTTATAAACCGCACCAAGAATCACGGCAAGAAGAGAGATGACAAGCACCCATTTGATTAAGCGAGATAAGCGAAAGCGAGTCCAATCGCTGAGTCTGTGTAGTTGGCGATCAACAAATGCAAAATATTTTGTCCAAATGCCATGATAGGGCGCTAAGAGTTCGGCGATAATGAAGTGGATCTGGCGAACAATTTCGATAACCGCTAGACCAATAAGCCAGGTCTTAGTACGCGCTGTCTCATTGAGCGCATCCTCAACGCTTAATATTGGATTATCAGCAAGGTTGGACCAGGTAAGTACGAGGAATGTGACACCAAAGAACAGCAAGAACTTAACACGGTCGTAGATGGAGAGATGAATTCGAGTTTTACGGTCAGTATCGCGAGGTCTACTGATCCCATTTTGTAATTGACTCATTTTGCTCCCCGTACTGTGTATGACTTCACAATTTCTTCCATGACTTTCTTATTCTTTGTGTAGCACTTTGTCGCACATCGGACCATGAATATATAGAGAGTTGAACGATCGTTGGACATGAGAACTGTCTGATTGAAAGTCTGATCAGTTCCATCGATAGAGAAGCTATAGATGCTCTGAACACCGCGGGCACCCTTCTCCACTACCTCACCATCTTCAAGTATCTTAAAATCAGCAACTCCCAAATCAGCACCTTCGCTCAATTGCGTGATGGGCACAATGACATTGCGAAGTGAGTTATAAGAAAAATCATTTGTTTCAGAGCCGGTCAAGTCGCGAACTCTGACAAATACCAATGGTGATTTCACTGGCTTTAGACTAAATACTTGGGAGACCTTAATCTTGGAATCAGTTGAGTAAGCCACCTGCCATCTGACCAAAGACTGACGTGAGTTGGATTCACCTTCGGATGACTTCTTTTCATATTTATTGAGCGCTGCATTACTTAATCCATGCCAACTCTTTGGGACTGAAAAGAAAACTCCGTCAGCTTTTGAGGCTGGGTATAACTTGGAACTTTCACCGCAGCCTGTTAACACAAGGCTCAAGATCACACACATACCGAGGATGCGCCCGCTTCTCATTCCGAGATTCTGCCTGAGAAATTGCAAGTCCGCTATATGAATTTTGCGAGCTTTACCTAAGCTGTAAGCGTGAATTTAAGTTGCAGCCCATGGGCGGGCGCCTACGATTAAGCCATGAGACCGATACGCGTAGCCCTCAGCTTCCTCCTTGCGCTCTCACTTGTGGGGTGTACTGGTGGAAATAAGGAAGAGCCAGCGAGCTCAGGTGATAACCAAAAGTGCATCGAGAGTGAAGCAGCGAAATTACTTGATGAGACAGGATCAAACGCGGATTACGCCATGGAAAAGGCAGCTGAAATCTGTAAGTAGATCTTTGTGAAAAAAGAAAAGCCTTCCGGTGTGAAAGGCACCGAAAGGCTAATCTCGTGCGCGCGAAGGGATTCGAACCCCTAACCTTCTGATCCGTAGTCAGATGCTCTATCCGTTGAGCTACGCACGCTTATTGAATTGTGTATTGCGAATCCGAATACTACAGGATTTTAACGATGGTGAAAAACTCGCCCGAATCAGCGTAATTTGAGTGCTTATCCATGCCAACTTTGGCTCAGTGGTCGTCCTTCTGCATAACCTGATGCAGATTGAATTCCAACTACTGCTCGCTCTGCAAACTCTGCAAGAGTACTTGCACCTGCATAGGTGCATGATGAACGAAGTCCAGAAATAATTTCATCAATTAAATCTTCAACCCCTGGACGGTTTGGATCAAGAAACATTCGCGAAGATGAAATTCCTTCTTCGAAGAGTGACTTGCGCGCGCGATCAAATGCATCTTCCTGTGATGTGCGAGCACTGACTGCGCGTTTTGATGCCATACCGAAAGATTCCTTATAGGCGCGGCCTGAGCTATCACGCATCAAATCGCCAGGTGATTCATAAGTTCCTGCAAACCAAGAACCAATCATGACCTGCGATGCACCTGCTGCTAGCGCAAGTGCAACATCGCGAGGATGACGCACTCCGCCATCTGCCCAGACATGTGCACCTAACTTCTTTGCCTCTTGAGCGCATTCAAGAACTGCAGAAAATTGTGGGCGACCAACACCGGTCTGCATACGTGTTGTGCACATTGCGCCTGGCCCAACACCAACCTTAATAATGGTGGCTCCTGCTGCAACTAAGTCGCGAACGCCATCAGCGGTAACTACATTTCCAGCAACGATAGGAACATTTAGGTTTAGTTTCTTTATTGCTTGTAGCGCTTCAATCATCTTCTTCTGATGGCCGTGCGCAGTATCAACGACAAGTACATCAGCACCTGCAGCAACAAGCTTTGCAGCTTTATCAGCCACATCGCCATTAATACCTACCGCTGCAGCAATGCGAAGCTTATTCTTTGCATCCACTGCAGGTGTATATAAAGTCGCACGTAGTGCGCCTACCTTGGTGATAATTCCAACCAATTCACCATTTGCTGAAACCACAGGCGCCACAGTGCGCAGGCGCTCGTTGAGGAATTCAAATGCTTGGCGAGGATCAAGTGAGTCAGGCATGGTGGTGAGCTCTTGAGTCATCACTTGGCTGAGCTGGGTAAAGCGATCGACGCCTGCGAGATCTTCTTCAGTGACGATGCCGACTGGTTTCTTGCCATCGACGATGATGATGGCGCCATGTGAGCGTTTATGGATAAGCGAAGCTGCATCTGCCACAGTCTCTTTGAAAGTCAGTGTGATGGGAGTTTCAAATAATGTGTGACGAGCTTTGACTGATGCGATGACTTCTGCAACAACTGGGATAGGAATATCTTGAGGAATAACAACCATGCCACCACGACGAGCAACAGTCTCAGCCATTCGGCGACCTGCAATTGCCGTCATATTTGCTACAACTAAAGGAATTGTTGTTCCACTGCCATCGTTGGATGAGAGGTCGACATCCATACGGCTTGTGAGTTCAGAGTGACTTGGTGCCATAAAGACATCGTCATAGGTGAGGTCGTAGAGGGGCTCGTTGATAAATCGCACGTACTAAAGCCTACCGCCGATATGGCAGGGGCGACATAATCACCCCATGATGCGCTGGCGTGGGGCAATGCTCGATATTTCTCGACACTACTTTGATGCGGGCTTTATTAAGAAGACAGCGAGCTCACTAGCCATCTTTGATTACAACACCCTTCATCTACACCTGACCGATGATCAGGGTTGGCGACTTGAGAGCAAAGTTTTCCCTCTGTTACATGAAGTTGGTTCCATACGAAAGCAGAGTCAAAACAACCATGGTCTCACACATAGCCAGAATAACCGCGGCCTCCTTGAACCTACCTACGATGGCAAGCAACATTCTGGTTATCTCACACATGACGATGTACGCGAAATTATCAGCCATGCACACTCACTTGGGATGCAGGTAATTCCAGAAATCAATATTCCTGGACACACAGGCGCACTCCTTGCCGCATATCCGCAATTTGGAATTAATCAGAACGCAGTTGAAGTCAGTGGGAGTTGGGGAATTTCAGATTACTTACTGCGCCCCTTTGCGGAGACTTTCGAATTCCTTGAAAAAGTATTTACAGAAGTTGCCTCACTCTTTCCATCTGAGTACATCCATGTCGGTGGCGATGAATCACTCATTGATAACTGGCTTAAAGACCCTGAAGTCGTAGCTTGGATGAAGACAAAGAATTTCGGTACCACTAAAGATATCTTTCTCTTCTTCATGAACGAGATTGAAAAGATTGTTAATCGCTTGGGTAAGAAGATGGTCACATGGGATGACGCCTTTGCATTTAATCCGGAAGAAGCAACTCAGGCAGCGGTCATGTCGTGGCGCGGAGATGCCATTGCACAGATTGCACTTGACCATGGACGTGAAGTGATTCAAGGGCCTGTATTTCCAACCTATTTGGATTACTCACAAGAAGTTTCAGAATCTGAACCTCTTGCAATTGGGGGGCCGGTCACTCTTGAAGATGTGCTGGCATTTTCGCCACTGCCTGGAGTTACTGGTGTCCAATTCCAACTCTGGACGGAATACATTCAGTCGCCAATACATGCTGAATACATGATGTGGCCACGAGCCGCAGCTCTTGCATTTCGATCCTGGTCTAATGAAGAAGATTTCGAGAGTTACTTCAACCAACGTCGTCCCCAGTTAGATGCACTCGGAGTCACGATTCGCGAGATAGACCCACTAAAGCGCTCCAATATCGCCCACTTGGGGATAGGTAAGTATCACCGTGGTTTTGATACAGCCGAAATGATGCAGACACTTGAGAAATCAGCAATCGCCGGTGAAGTGGCACACGACTTCTAAAGTTTCTTCGCTACTCCAATTTCTCCTGTGCGTTCAAAGATAATGTGATAACCAACTGCTTGATAGAAGGCCAGTGCATTTGAGTTCTTGGAACTTAAAATCAAATGCACACCAGGAGAGCCTGCGCTGCGTAGTGAATCTTCCATTGCCTGCATCAACTTCTTTCCCCATCCTTTGCCTTGCATCTCTGGAACAAGGTTGATGTGCGCATGTGAGGGAAATTCTTCAAGAAATTCAGATGGTGATCGCAACGGATGGTGAATTATGTGAGCAATTCTCTCATCTCTGCTCCATGTATCTTGCTGTGAGATATCGGGCTTCTTATAAAAGGCTTGTTTTGCAGGCCACCACACCGCGTCAGTAACCGTTTCAAATGAGGTCGTATCAAGAGTGGCAATGCAATATCCCAGTGGCACACCGTCATCGCTTTGGAAAACATAGCAATGATCTGCAGATAGATGTAGGTACGGACCAACCCAGATATCACCCAATAGATCTGGTTGGTCAAAGATTCCCGTTGCATCTTTACCTGAATCTCCAGTGAGAATGCAGATTTCATAGAGCCTAGCTTCATCGGCAAGTGTTGCAGGACGGATATCCATCATCTATCCAAGCAAAGTAAGAAGTCGAGCGACTTCAGATGCAACAGCATCACGACCTGGAGCGATGTATTTGCGTGGATCTACGAGCTTGGGATTTGCACTCAGTGCTTCGCGAATTTCGTGAGTAAAGACATTATTAAGATGAGTTGCAATATTGATCTTGCTCATTCCAGCTTTTACTGCCTTCTGTAAATCAGGATCGCTCACGCCAGATGAGCCATGGAGAACCAGTGGAACAGCAAGGGTGCGAGCAATCTCTGCGATTAAATCAAAATCTAAAGTTGCATCGCGAGTAGTCATTGCATGTGATGAGCCCACTGCCACAGCTAATAAATGCGCCCCAGTGGCCTCTGCGAAGGCCTTCGCCTCTAATGGATTGGTGCGCACTCCTGGTGCGTGGACGCCATCTTTTCCACCGACTTCGCCGATTTCTACCTCAAGGGTTGCGCCATAGCTTTTACAAAGAGATGCCATTCGAGCACTTGCTGCAACATTGTCAGCATAGGAAAGTTTGGAACCATCAAACATCACCGAGTCATAACCAAGATCAAGTGCTTGCTTAACTAGATCTTCACTCTCGGCATGATCGAGATGAACAGAGACTGGCACTGATGAACTTTCAGCAATAGCAATTGTTGCAACAGAGATTGGTTTTAAGCCTTTGTGATAGTTGACGCAGTTCTCGCTTATCTGCAAGATGACAGGAAGTTTCGCAAGTTCGGCACCAGCAACAAGAGCTTCAGCATGTTCGAGCAGAATCACATTAAATGCACCAACGGCTGATCCGGCACTCTTGGCATCGAGTACTAACTTGCCTGCATTGGTGCGTGACATCGCGCTCCTTAGACAATCACGATTTCAACGCCAAGTGCGCGGAAATCTTTGACTATCTTAGGGTCAATTCCATCATCTGTAATCAACACATCAATCTCGCTGATGGGGCGAATCGATGCAAATGCGCTCTTGGCAAACTTTGAACTATCTGTCACAACGACAATCTTGCGGGCGCGTGCTGCAATCTGGCGATTTACTCGCGCTTCATCTTCATGACGAGCCGCAGCCCCGATGACAGAGTCAATCGCTTCAACGCCAAGGAAGGCGATATCAATGTTGACTTCTTTCAAAACCTCTTCAGCAAAGGGCCCGGTGAGTTCGTAAGACTGTGGGCGAGCAACGCCACCTGTGACAACAATTTTGATTTGGTGGCGAACGGTGAGCTCTGCTGCAATATTTACTGCATTTGTGACAACTGTGAGCGCTGGTTGAAGATCAGATGGATCGCCAGGTGCAAATTCAGCACGAGCAACAATGGCACGAGCAACTGCTGTAGTCGTCGTTCCTCCATTGATTCCGATGATGTCATAGCGAGAAACCATCTCTGCGGCAGCTTGGGCAATGCGCTGCTTTACTTCATCTTCCTTTGCGACCTTATAGGTCAGTGGAATACCGAGTGATCCACCGGTAGCAACGGCGCCTCCGTGTGTGCGAGAGAGAAGCTGTTTCTTTGCAAGTGAATCAAAATCTCTGCGAATTGTGGCCGCGGAGACTTCTAGTTGATGCGCAACATCTTCGACTTCAACGCTACCTTTTTCGACAACTATCTCAAGAATTCTTGAGAGTCGTTCTTGTCTACTCACTTCACGCTGCCTGCAGTAAGACCGCCCACAAGCCACTTCTCGATGAGTGCAAAGAGGACAACAACAGGTGCAATGGCAATCAGTGATCCTGCAAATAAGTACTGCCATTGCACTTGGTAGAAGCCGATAAGAGCAGTCAGGCCAACTGTCAGCGGCTCTTGCTCAGGTGACGATGTCAAGGTGAGTGCGATAACGAATTCATTCCATGCCGCAATAAAGGTAAAGATAAATGCGGTTGCAAGACCAGGTAGAGAGAGTGGAAGAACGATACGCACGAGTGTCGACACGCGACTGCACCCATCAATCCAAGCAGCTTCTTCAATCTCTTGAGGAATACTAGAAAAGAAACTGGAGAGGATCCAGATAGAAAATGCCATATTGAATGCCGCATACACGAGAATGAGTGCAAGATAGGTATTTACTAAGTGCAGCTTTGCAATTTCGCGGAAGATTCCGATTACCAGTGCAGTTGGGGCAAACATCTGAGTTACAAGCACAAGGAAGAGGAATACCTTACGGCCTCGGAAATTATTGCGGGCCACGTAATACGCCGCAGGGACGGCGATGAACATAACAATGAGTGTTGCGGATAGAGAGATAATAAATGAGCTCTTGATAAATGTTCCTAGAGGAATCTCTTTCCAAACTCCAACAAAGTTACTAAATGCCCAGTGTTTAGGGAAATAGGAAGGAGGTATTGCTGTGATCTCTTCCTTTGGCTTTAAAGCAGTAAGAAGCATCTGTAAATATGGGGCGAAGAAGAGGAATCCCAGTACCCATGCGGAGATGGTCAGGCTTACCTTCTTTCCTGTAAAGCGCTTATGGCGCTTAGGAATGATGATCGTTGCCATTACTTATCCTCCTGGCTCTTGGAGACTTTCAAAAAGATTCCGATAAAAATAAGAATGATGATGAGGTTGATAGAGGCCATAGATGCAGATTGGCCAATATCTTGATCGCGGAATGAAATTTTATATCCGAGCGTGGTGGTGGTGTCAGTCTCATAGCCAGGACCGCCAGCTGTGATCACCCAGATAATGGGGAAGGCATTAAAGATATTAATGAGGTTGATTGCCATTGCAACAAGGAGGGCGGGCTTAATGAGTGGAAAGGTGATGTTTCTATAGCCCTTCCACGCAGTGGCACCGTCAACTTTTGAAGCTTCCACTATGTCTTCGGGAATGGTTGATAGCCCTGCAAGAATTACAAAGGAAGTAAATGGGATTGACACAAAGACTGCAACAATCATCAACCACACAAATGACTGCTTCACATTTGCTAGAAAATCAACAGGTTCTTTGTAGAAATGTAGATCCATTAAAATCTTGTTGAGAACTCCGTAATACGGATCGAGAATCCACTTCCAGATAGTTGAGCTCATAACAACTGATGCTGCCCAAGGGATAATGACAGCCCAGCGAACAACTTTGCGCCCTGGATACTTTGCATTGAGAAGCTGTGCAACAGGCAGAGAGATAATGATTGTAAAAAATACAATTCCGACTACCCACACGAGTGTGCGGATGAGAACAGCGGGTAAATCAGGGTTTGCTAGAAGATTCTTATAGTTTTCAATTCCAGCCCATCCTTGGGTAATTCCTGAAGAGCTCACATCTTGGAAAGATGTGCGAATCATTTCAAATGCTGGCCAAAGCACAAAACCAAAAATCATAAAGAGTGCCGGAAAGATCCACGGAAGAGCACCGAGACGGGACTTACGTGTGAGCATATTAGGCATTCGCCTTGATCTCCTTCGATGTAGCAGCGCAGTTATTCTAATTGTTACGAGAAATAAAAAGTAGAGCGGGGGTTCGCGATAGCTCGCGAACCCCCAACCCTTACTTTGATGTCACTTTGAGTGACAGGTAGTGCGACTACTTAGCTGCGGCATTTGCCTTCGCTTGTAGCGCATCCATAGTCTTCTGTGGATTTACAAGCGCTGTTCCAACTTGCTGTTGGATTGCACCCTTGATTGCTGGCCATGCTGCTTGATCTCCTGGATAGAAGATTGCAGATGGAAGCAACTTAATAAATGGTGCAAGTGCTGGATCCTTTGCAGCTGCTGCTCCTGCTGACTTTGTTGCAGGAATGAAGCCGCCTGCAGCCTTCAAGAATGCTGCGTAGTTATCAGGCTGGAAGATGAAATCCATCCACTTAGCAATCTCTGCCTTGTGTCCGTTTGCCTTGTACGCAGTGAAGTAATCCTGAACACCAAGTGTTATAGGAGTCTTTCCTGGAGCTGCGACGAAAGAACCTGAACCGAGGTTAACTGAAGCTCCACCATTGTCCTTGAGCCATCCTGCAAGGAAGACTGAACCGTTGATGAATGCTGCCTTACCTGCTGCAAAGAGTGCTTGAGCACATGCTGTGCGATCACACTTAGCTGGGTTTGGCTGAGTCAACTTCTGATCTGTGAGCTTCTTAAGGAATGCCATTGTTGCGACATTCTCCTTAGAGTTAAGAACCCACTTGCCGTTCTTAAACATCACTCCACCGTTACCACCAGCCCAGATTGCGAATTCAG
>Ga0209596_1002592_pt1 | contig 14844 bp, 12 predicted proteins | sample M_130807_MF_Meta_FD_187314 | JGI IMG/M metagenome (GOLD analysis project Ga0209596, IMG submission 187314) | Freshwater microbial communities from Lake Montjoie, Canada to study carbon cycling - M_130807_MF_MetaG (SPAdes) (version 2) | ecosystem: Environmental > Aquatic > Freshwater > Lake... | reverse complement strand
CTCCCCCCAAACGAATCATTCCGTTTGTTGAGATGCTGAATGAAGTGTAGGAAGCACTTCCTAAAGTAAAGGCAAACCCAATTGGAATGGCTGTCTGCGTTCCATCATCCCCAATTGCTGAAGAAACTGTTCCGGTTACAGGAACATAAACTTCTGATGTTTGTACAAAAGAATAGGCACTTACTTGTGCTGTTATTACTTTTCCAAACAAGAGGAAAAAACAAGAAAAGAATAAACTTAATCGCATGTTGATCGTGTAATTTTTTTTCATTTTATTGGGTTTAATTGATTATTGTTTTTTATTGTGTTTAATTCTATAAAAACTGTTTAGTCTGTATTAAAAAATAATAACCAGATAATGGATCTAAGCTATGCACGCCTGATTCAAGTGGTTCCTTTCAGTTAAAAACTACATTGTTTACTGCTTTCAAACAATATGATTGTTTCAACGACTTGGCTAAGTTAGGATAAAAAAAAAGGAAGTCAAATCGCAATTTGATCAGTTTTATAGCCAATTAATATGCTCTTACATTTTTACCTTCCATGTAATTGATGAATGATTTATTCACCACTTTATTTCCTCCTGCTGTAGGATAGTTTCCTGTAAAATACCAATCACCCGAATGATTTGGAATTGCATTGTGTAATCCTTCTATCGATTGATAAATAATATCAACCTCCGCATTAATTGATTCCGGGCGAAGCAATTCGGCAATTTTCGAAGAGATTTGTTCGGCTGTAAAAGGAGCATAAATTTCTTTCACAACATTTATTATTTCTTCTTTCGGAAGTTCTTCTTGCGCTTTCGCTTTTTCATAAAGCTCGTCCAATAAATTTTCCTTGAAATTATCTTTCAACAATGCAACAGCTGCTTGAAAAGCAATAAAATCGCCTAATTTAGCCATATCGATTCCATAGCAATCCGGATAACGAATTTGTGGGGCAGAAGAAACAACAACAATTTTTTTCGGTCCCAAACGATCTAATATTTTTAAAATACTTTGTTTTAAAGTTGTCCCACGAACAATTGAATCATCCACAATCACTAAACTATCTAGCCCTTCTCTGATTACACCATATGTTGTATCGTATACATGAGCAACCATATCATCACGCTGAGAATCGTTGGTAATAAACGTACGTAGCTTGGCATCTTTTATTGCTATTTTATGAACGCGAGGCCGAATGGTTAATATTTCACTTAATTCGGGATCGCTTACATGGCTTCCCATTTGCAAGATCTTGTGTCGTTTTATTGTATTTGCATAATGATGAAGGCCTTCAATCAATCCGCCAAAAGCAACTTCAGCAGTATTAGGAATATAAGAGAACACTGTATTTTTTAAATCGAAATCTACCGCTTTTAATACGGAAGGACACAGTTGACTTCCTAATTTCTGACGTTCCTGGTAAATATCAGCATCACTTCCGCGAGAGAAATAGATTCTTTCAAAAGAACAGGACGTTTTTTTAAGTGGCTCTATAATCTCTTCTTCAGAAAATTTGCCATCCTTTTTAATGATGAGTGCATGCCCCGGAGAAAGCTCCTTTACTGTGTCGATAGATACATTAAAAGCTGTTTGGATAACGGGTCTTTCAGAAGTAACAACCACAATCTCATCATCGGAATAATAAAACACGGGGCGAATTCCACTAGGATCTCGTAAAACAAATGCATCACCATGACCGAATAATCCTGCCATTGCGTAACCACCATCCCACTTTTTACTAGCATCTTTTAAAATGCTATGCACATCTATGTGCTTTGCAATTAGCGCTGAAATATCAGTATTTGAATGTCCTTCTTTCTTAAACTTTTTAAACAAACGTTCATTTTCTTCGTCCAAAAAGTGACCTATCTTTTCCATTACCGTCACCGTATCTGCCTTTTCTTTTGGATGTTGACCTAGCTCGACTAATTGATCAAATAATTCATCCACATTTGTAAGATTGAAATTTCCTGCAACAACTAGGTTTCTAGTCATCCAATTATTCTGGCGTAAGAAAGGATGACAGTTTTCAATACTGTTTCCCCCGAAAGTGCCATATCGTAAATGTCCTAAAAACAATTCTCCTGTATAAGGCAAATTTCTTTTAAGCCATTTTGCATCTTTTAATCGTTCTGGATTTTTTTTGCTAAGATCTTCGAATTTTGAATTTATTTTGCCAAAGATTTCTTTTATGGCACCACTTCCAACCGCTCTAGTTCTACTAATGTATTTTGTACCAGGGGTAACGTCAAATTTAATATTTGCCACACCTGCACCGTCTTGCCCTCGGTTGTGCTGCTTTTCCATGAGCAAATACAGTTTATTGATCCCGTATAAGGGCGTGCCGTATTTTTCTATGTAATAATCCAGTGGTTTAAGCAATCGGATCATTGCTATTCCACACTCGTGTTTTATTGCATCGCTCATGATAAATTCGGTTTTTGATAAAGAGAAATCAAATTTACGATTTTATTTCATTGGTTTATAATGAAATTCTGCCATTAGACGGGTGTGTCATTTGCTGGATTAAAGTATAAATATAAGCTAACAATGATTATAAATTTTACCTGCCTACTATCGTTCTGCTAATTTAGCTTCAAATTAATAATTTTCATTGAGACTATTGTTGGATTTTCTGATATGTTGATTTATTATTTCATTCGCTAATAATTCAAATATCTGCTAACTTAATTGGGCTTTTCGATGGAAGGAATTTTTATGCACTAACATTTTAAATAAAACCCGAAAATAAAAAAATAAAAACAAACTTTTAATTAAGCCTCAAAACCCCAATTTATCGAAACAGGCTTTAATGGTAACTTTTTTACTTATTAAAGTATCGGCATTTTGAAGTTTTGAGGCGGTCTTTATTTATTCTTTAATTATTTTTTTAAAAAAAGTTTGATTGTTTTCTGTTTTTATTTTTACAATGTAAGCGCCGAATGGCTGATTGGATAAATCAATTTTGTCAGCATTTGAAATTGAAGAAACCAATTGCCCTAAAGAATTATAAATTTCAATGTTTTTTACAGGCAGATCGCTCTTAATAAATAAAATAGAACTAGTTGGATTTGGATATATTCCAACATCACTACTAATTTCTGACTCGTTTTCTACTCCCAACCAACCATATAATATGTTTTGGGCGTATAATTCGTATGAAAAATCATGGTTTCTATCATCTAAAAAAAGAACAACAGCTTGCGAATTGGTGAAGTTAATATTATTGAGCGAACTAAGTTGACCGACTCCTTTTTCAGAAGAAGTTGTACATACATTTTGTGATTGTATTATTGCATTTCCATCAAAAATAGAATAACTCAAATTATTGGTGATTTTGTCTAATACAAGAAAACCAAAATTGCTATCATGTAATATCATCCCATTATCATTTGTAATCACATCGTTGCTGTTGCAGTCAATCAGAATATTACCGTTTGCAAAACTTCTAGTAAAGGAAGCCAAATCTATTTTTTGGTTTAATATTCCCTTTGGGCCATCCATAAATTCATAATAACTATACAAGATATTTAAATTTCCATCTTTTAATATTGCAGATTCATATATGGAAGCATGTGCCGTAGAAACATCAATATCAAAACCGTTTACTGGATAGACAGGAGCATTAGACGATATTTTTTGAACATGACCTTTATCATTTTGATCTGTAAAAAGAAAATATAGGTCGTTATTATCTGTAAGTAGTTTATAGGTAGTATAAAACCTACACACTTCCGTTTCAATTTGAACATTATTTATAAATGTACCATTATTACTTATACCTGTATAGTAATAATTTCCATACGTTGCATTGAAGGGAAATATTTTAAAAAACACAAGCCCTAAAGTACTATCTGCTTTTTCAGCAATATTTACATATCCAACATTAAATGTACTATCTGCAAAAGAAGATGTCCATTGCAAAACGCCCATGGCATTGTATTTTTGTAATGTATTATTCTCTTTTGCAATATATAAATCGTTATTAGGTGACAAATAGGCTCCAATAACAAATGCATCTATATCAATTCCTAAACTTCCATTCCAAAGTTGAGTGCCGCTAGGAGTTATTTTATTTATGCAAAAATGTATGCCCCCACTGGCAGCTTGAAAACTTGAAATATGAATTATGTTGCCTGTATTATCAATGAAAGCATATTTTTTAAAAGTAGCAGTTCCAACAGTTCGATTATTGGGTAACATTGCTGAAGCCCAATTGGGTGTTCCATCTGTATTATAGCGATGAATTTTATATTCTACATTTTCATCATAACAGAAAAAATATCCGTTATTACTATACAAGTTGTATGAATTTCCTGCAGCAACACCGTCGGATGCAATTGGTAAATTTACTGATGGGTTTGGATTCCATTGTGCATATGCTCCAAGTGGAAATACTAAAAAAGTTAAAATTTGAATTATGTTTTTCATTTTTATTTACTTTTTTGAATTATGTTTTTATTTGTATTACTTCCTATTTAAATACTCAATAATTCTATCGAATGGTACTGTTTTAGATAAAATAAATCCCGAAGAGCTTGTCAAAAACTTCGGGATTTTGGATAAAACTAAACATGAACAATGTTGTGCTACTCCTTCACAACAACAAGCTTTTAGCATAATTAATATTAATCGAGAGACTAATAATTAATTCTACGGTGCAAATATGAATCTATAAAATCCACAATGCAAACCATAAAACATTAAAAAATAAGACTTCGGAAGCAATATTGGAGACTAAAAATAAGGTTGTAAGTAGAAATTAAAACACTTTATAATTCAACAATATAAATGATATTAAAAGTTTAATTGGTTAAAAAACGTAATTCGACTCTTAAGTTTTCGTGGTTTATTTTTTTATTAAAAAAAAACTAAAATCAAGTAAAAATTTCTTAAAAACAGTCCTTCTTTTTAGTTTGAAATATTTTTGATGCCGATTTTACGGCAACATATTCACACTTATATCACAGAAAATTTGGCAGTACCATTTAGTTGTATTGCTGTAATTTATATAGATAAAAAGAAGCTGTTGAATTGATCCTAAAAACACTGCTTTTTTATGCCTATTTTCATAAATTGTAGACCAAACTCTGTTTTTTGTCTACAAAAGGCACTTTTTTTTAGATGAAAACTTGGCGGTTTGAAATTTTTATTACATTTGTAGCTAACTTTTTAACATAGATTAATTGTCCATCGAATGAAGAATCGATTTTTAATTCTGATTGTTTTTGTTTTCTGTTTCTGTAACAGCTGCATTTTGTATTCTCCCAATTCTATTTTTTGAACAATCGAAAAAATATGACAGAAAATCATTTGCATCAACTTATTAAATCGCTATCTGCTCCTGAGAAAGGTTATATCAAGAAGCAAGCGATGCTGCATGTTATTGGTTCACAAAATAAATACATAAAGATTTTTGATGCGATCGACAAACAGAAAGAGTATAATGAAAAAGAGCTCATCCGAAAATTTAAGGGGGAGCCTATTCTTAATAATTTCGCTGTGGCTAAAAATTACCTATTCAAGTTCATATTAAAATCATTAGAATCCTATAATACGAGTATTAAAAGTGAATTGCGTAGCAGCTTGAACCAGATCGAGATTTTGTATAACAAGAATCTTCCACAAGTTGCAAAGAAAATGATCTTAAAGGCAAAAGCAAGTGCCCATAAATATGAGTTATATGAATTCATGGAAGAATTAATTGATTGGGAAATTATTTTATTAGTTGAAGAAGCTACTCCCCACAATTATTTGAATTTAGTAAACAACTATTTTGATGAATTATACGATTCAATAGAAAAGAAAAAAATTATTATTGGCTATAAGCACCTGTACCAAAAATTACGTGCAAAGGCTTTGTATACGGGATTGGCAAGAAACGATGAAGATGTTTTACAGTTTCAAAAGATTGCCAGTGAAGAAAAAAATGAAGATAAAAACTTGTTGAACACTTTTAATGCGCAGTTCTATCGCAATTTAATGTTATCTAATTATTTGTTTACCATTAATGAACAAGGGAAAGCAAATGCTATTTTAACCAAAAACGTTGATCTTTTGGATAACAATGTACACATGCTGAAATTAAAACCTTTTACATACATTGGATTATTGCGGAATAAGGCTGTGAATGAACTTTCCTTAATGATGTACCCCGAACTGTTCGCTACATTAGAGCGAATGGATCGTTTTGTTGAAAAAAATGGGCACCTGAATCGGAATTTTGAACTGCTTACAGAAAACTTAAAACTCTTTGTTTACATACCAACAGGGCAATTTGAAAAGGCACTTAGCATAGCTGAAAAAGTAGAAGAAATTTATACAAAGTTGCCACACACACAAAGTTTGAAAAAAGAAAAACAATTGCACCATTACGCATTGGCTTATATTTATATTGGCTTGGGGGAATTCAAACTTGCTAAACAAAAAATTATTTTGCTTTTACACAATACGGATCTAGATTTTAGAAGCGACTTGTATTGTTTCGCTCATATTTTGAGTTTAATTATTTACTATGAAATGGATAATCAAGAGATGATGGAAAAGAGTATCCGATCAACGTATCGGATCTTGTTAAAAAGGAATAAGCTTTACACGTTTGAGAAACAGGTCATCACCTTTTTCAAAAAAACGCAGAAAGAAACCAGCAACCCGTATCTATTATCTAAAGATTTTATCAATCTAAAAGAAAGCATAGAAGCAGTTACAAAAAGTAATGTAGAAAAAAATGCATTGAATTTATTTGATTTGATTTCTTGGCTAGAAAGCAAAATTGAGCGAAAAAGTTTTAAGGAAATAAAACAGGCGAAATTCAATACCCTCATATCTAATGAAGCCTTAAATGCACACATGCATTAGAACAAGTGTATACATTTTTTAATTATCCGATTGTTTTCATTTCATTCATTCAAAAAAATCGGCTACCCCGGATTCATTTTGAATTGTAAATGCCTATAAAAATTTATCCTTTTTTAAATTCAGCCATTGCAAAGCCGCTCCATTCAGAAGTAATTCTTTCACTTCTCTTTCATACGGCATTTCTTTGATGAGTTTTCCGGGCTCGAGTTCTCCAAGAGGGAAAGGATAATCTGTCCCTAATGCCACTTTATCTGCGCCAAACATTCCTACAACGTAATCGAGCATTTGGTCATCGTGTACTAAACTATCAATCCAGAATTTACCTAAATATTCGCGGGGATTCACCTGATTATCGACTGCTACTAAATCGGGGCGGCAATTAAAACCGTGCTCGATACGACCTATCGTTGCTGGAAAAGAGCCTCCTCCATGCGCAAATGCAACCCTTAGGTTTGGAAGTTTTTCAAACACTCCACCAAATATCATTGAACAAATTGCCAAAGATGTTTCCGCAGGCATACCCACTAACCAAGGTAACCAATACTTTTGCATTTTATCTTGGCCCATCATATCCCATGGGTGAACAAAAACTGCCATGTCTAATCTTTCACATGCCTCAAACACAGGAAAAAGATTTGGATCGCTTAAGTTCCAATCGTTTACATGCGAACCAATTTGAACTCCTACTAATCCAATCTCTTTACAACGTTTTAATTCTTTGATGGCTAATTCGGGAGATTGCAGAGGAATTGTTCCCAGGCCAATGAATCTTTTCGGAAAACGTTTTACGATATCAGCAATGTGATCATTTAAAAAAATAGAAAGTTCCAGACAGTCTTCCGGTTTTGCCCAATAATTAAACATGACTGGAACAGTTGATAAAACCTGAACATCAACATGGTGATGGTCACATTCGTTCATCCGTTTTTCTGCACTCCAACAATTGTCTTCAATTTCTCGAAAGAATTTTCCATCATCCAAAATCATATTTGCACAGCAAGGTTTGTGGTGTTGTAGCTGAACAAATCCGCCATAACCGAATTTCTCTTTCCAATTTGGAATGTGCTCGGGCAAAATATGTGTATGAATATCTATTGTAAGAATTTTTGGCATTCCATTTTATTTTATGAATTCACGAACTACTTTTTCTGCTTCAGCAAAAGCTTTCTCCAGTTTATCATTCAAAATAATTGTATCGAATTGTTTGGCTGTTTGCAATTCCACTTCCGCTTTCCCAATTCTTCTTGCAATACTTTCAGGGGTTTCTGTTTCGCGCATCTGTAACCGACTCTCCAGATGCTTTATGCTTGGTGGCATAACAAAAATAGACAGCGCCTGCTCTCCAAATTGCTTTTTTAAATTTAATCCGCCCACTACATCCATATCAAAAATAATATGATGTCCTTTTTTCCAAATTCGTTCAATCTCCGCTTTTAAGGTTCCGTAAAAATTATCCTTGTACACTTCTTCCCACTCCACAAATTCTTCGTCAGATATTTTTTGTTTGAATTCTTCAACAGAAATAAAATAATAATCCACCCCGTTCGTTTCACCTTTTCTCATAGGCCTGCTACAAGCGGAAACAGAGAATTCAAGGGTTGGAAACACGTTTAATAAGTGATGCACAATGGTTGTTTTGCCAGCACCGGATGGAGCAGAAAATATAATCAGTTTGCCTTGCATTTGTTATAATACATTCAACAATTGTTCTTTCACCTTTTCAAGTTCATCTTTCATTTGAACAACCAGCTTTTGTACACTGGCATCATTTGCTTTCGAACCGATGGTATTAATCTCTCTTCCAATTTCCTGAGTTATGAACCCTAGTTTTCTTCCGCTTCCCGGTTCTTTCATGGTATTCATAAAATAATCAATGTGTGTTTTTAATCGAAGTTTTTCTTCCGTAATGTCTAACTTTTCGATGTAGTAGATCAATTCTTGTTCAAATCGATTCTGGTCAATCTTCTCCTTTTCTACCGCTTCTGCTATATTGTTTCTGATGCGGGTCTTTATATTTTCAACACGAGGGGCATCCATAATAATCACTTCAGCCAACAACGTGTCAATGATCCCAATGCGTGAAATAAATTCCGCAGAAAGTGTTCTGCCTTCGTCCCCTCTGAATTTCTGAAATTCTTGAATTGCAAGATCAACCGTCGCCCTAACTTGTTGCCATTCCGTATCATCGAGTTCCACTACTTCCCGCTCTGCTTTCATCACATCGGGCATTTTAACGATCAAAGACAATAAATTATGACTTCCTTCATTCAATTCTTCCGACAAGGATTTTAATTCGTTGTAATATGCTTTTGCCAATGCTTTATTAAGTGCAATAGGCATGGTCTCATTTGTTGATTCGGTAAAAATGGTAATGTCTACTTTACCTCTTTCAATTTGCTTTGAAATTTCTGCGCGCAGTTCCAGTTCCTTTTCCTTGTATAAATAAGGTAATCGTAAATTCAGGTCCAATTGCTTACTATTCAGTGAGCGAACCTCAACAGTCACTTTCTTCCCTGGAATTTCGCTTACTGCTTTTCCAAAACCCGTCATCGACTTCATCATAGTATACTAGTATTTAAAACAAATGTAGTAATTTCCATTATTTCAAGAGCCATGAATGTAGCAAGAATAAATTAATTTTTTGCCTTTTTAAAGGGTTGACTAACGAGTGTAACTCCAATAATTATTAAAACAGCGGAAAGGATCTTGCGAGCATCGAGTGTGTCGTTATGATAATAGAATACTGCAATAAGTGTAGCCAAAAAAGGTTGCAAATAAATATAAATACTTACAACAGCAGGGCTTAACGCTCTGAGTGCATAGGTATTTAAAACGTAAGCAAAAAAGGTTGTCCCCACGACTACAAAAATTATATCGTGCCAAATGGAGGAAGGCATTGAAGCCCAGTTCACTTCCGTGAATTGTTTAAACCCAAACGGCAGCACATAAACAAATCCAAATAAAAACACCCATTTCACAATGGTGAATGTATTGTACTTTTTCATGAGTGGCTTTACAAGTACAACGTAACACGCCCAAGAAATCGAATTGACTAATATCATGAGATCCCCGGTGATTGTTTCGGAACCAAAGGAAAATGTTTTACTATAAAGAAGCATAATTGCTGCTCCTATAACTCCAAAAGAAATTCCTGCAAATTTACTGATGGATATTTTTTCCTTAAGAACAACAGCTGCGATCAACAAAACTATAATCGGATTAGAGATCATAATAATGGCGGCATTAATTGGTGTGGTAATACTTAGTCCTTTTAAAAAAAGTAATTGATTGCATGCTACTCCGCAAACAGCTAGTAAAGCAACACGGGGCAGATCTTTCTTATCGATTTTTTCTTTGATGAATAGCGCACTTACTATCCAGAATAAGATCAATGCCCCACCTACACGCATCAATACAAATGCAAAAGGCTGAACATAGGCAGGCATTACCTCTTTAGCGATGGAATAATTTGCGCCATAAATTAGATTTACGACTAGTAACGCTAAATGTGCTTGCAGGGTTTTATTCAAGTGTTTGATTATAATTCTGCTTTCGCGGAAGCAACGGTATTTTTAGAATTTCCAACAAATATTTTACTTCCAATAATAATAACCGGTCGTTTCAGAAAAGTGTATTCATCAAGAATGTATTTTTTGTAATCTTCTTCCGTCAGCTTCATTTTATCTAATCCTAGTGCCCTATATTTTAATGCTACACGGCTGAACAAAGCTTCGTAGCTGCCGGTCAACTTTTTCATTTCAAGAAGTTGGACACTTGTTATTTTATCCGATTTAATATCTTGAAATTCAAATTTTTTGTTTTTCAATCCCAGTTCGGTAATGATGCGTGAGCATGTTGAACAGGCGCTTAGAAAATATATTTTTTTCATTCTGTTTTTCTCTAATTATTCCACTGCACTCAATTTGATCATATTTGCTTTACCCATTTCACTTAATGGGATACTTGCTATATTGATGACAAGATCATTCGTTTTCACTTTACCACTTTTCTTTAAAATGAATTTTATGTCCGCAATCGTGTGATCAGTGCTGATATTTTTATCATAATAGAATCCGCGCACTCCCCAAACTAAATTAAGAGTAGTCAGTATGTCGTAATTATCTGTAAATACAAATATGTTCGCTTTTGGACGATGGCTCGCTAATTTAAAAGCAGTATACCCAGAGTGCGTCATTGTAACAATCGCTGCAGCACTTGTACGCTGCGCCATTTTAGCTGCAGTAAAACAAATGGAATCGGAAAGAAAGCGATCGTTTCGCAGGTCTACTTCTGGAGCTTCGCTGTCTATGTTATAAATATCACTGTTCGCTTCAACAAAATCAATAATTTTTGTCATTGCTTCCACCACCTTAGCAGGATGATTTCCAACGGAAGTTTCCCCGCTTAACATAACTGCATCAGCGCCGTCCATTACACTGTTGGCTACATCATTCACCTCAGCCCGAGAAGGGCTAATATTGGTTATCATACTCTCCATCATCTGAGTAGCAATGATAACAGGCTTTGAAGCCTCCAAGCATTTCCGAACCAGCATCTTTTGAATTACGGGAACTTCTTGCATTGGAACTTCAACACCAAGATCGCCACGGGCAACCATGATTGCATCTGTTTCTTTAATAATGTTATCGATATCAGCAACCGCTTCTGGTTTTTCTATTTTAGCGACCACTTTTGTTCTCACATTGTGATCAAAATTTTGGATCAAATGTTTTAGTTCAATAATATCGGCTCCTGAACGAACGAATGAAAGCCCAACCCAATCAACGCGCTGAGTTAATGCAAAATCAAGATCTTTCAGATCTTTTTCTGTCAAACAAGGCAATGAAATTTTAGTGTTGGGCAAATTCACTCCTTTTTTAGAAGATAAAATTCCTCCATGACTCACAATCGCTTTCACCTCATCATTTCCATTTGTAGAAATTACATTCAACAAAAGTTTTCCGTCATCGATCAAAATGTTTTCTCCCGCTTTTACATCCTTCGGAAATTGAGGATAGGTAATATATAAACGTTCTGCTGTTCCTATGCATTCGTTGGTTGTAATGATCACTTCTTTTCCAGCCACTAATTCAACTCCATTATTTTCTACCACACCAATACGCAATTTAGGTCCTTGCAGATCGGCTAGAATAGCCGTGTGGGTTCCTAATTTTTTATTGATAGCACGTATGTTATTTATTTGATCAACTACTGCATCGTATGAACCATGCGAGAAGTTTATTCTGCATACATCTGCCCCTGCTTTGATCATTGCTTCTATGACTTCTGCGGAAGAAGATGCTGGTCCGAGCGTTGCGACAATTTTTGTTCTTTTCATATTGATAATCCTAGGTATCTGTTTAATTCGTTTGTGTGCTTATAATATTAAATTTTGTTTTGATTTAAGCGAGGCAACATCAATTCGAAATGCTGTTTGCACAAGATCAATTTCTTTGATTTTTTTTATCATCTCCATCACGTCGTCATTTTCTATCTCTCCTCTGATAATAAAAAAGTAATCCATTTGTTTTTGTTCAGGAATAAGCATTCCTTTTTCACTTCTGTTAGCGATGATAAAATATTCCATGAACTCATCGGGTCTTTCACAAGAGAACAAGGAGAAGTGGGAAAGTTCATCCTGCTTTTTGTCTTTAATTTCAAGCGGCTCAATTTTAACCAGATCCAACCCTAATTTGGTATTTAGTCCCCAGCAAATACGATAGTCCTTTTCGTGTGATGAGATCCCTATCAACACAAAATCATAATCGTAATCCAATTCAAGGGTATACTTTCCCAAAGCGCTTTTATTAAAACAATGGTAAATTTATAAATCTAAAATGAAGAATGCTTGTAAATTGGGATTATTTTTATGTTGTTAAATTCCTTCCTTTGATTTCGATCCCAATGAGCGCATAAAATTAAATCCCTAATGCCGTACATGCAATTTCTGCAACAAGCTGTTCTGCACGTTTTTTAGAAAAATGTTGAGCTGTACCCATCACTTCATTATCGATTAAAAGTTGCAATAGAAAAAGTTTATCTATACTCGCTGCCCCATCATTGAGTGTTTCAAATCGGAAATCCTTTTTTTCCTTTTGTGCCCATTCTATGAATTTACTTTTAAAATCTACCTCTTTGGTTTCCACTTCATCCATATCAATAAATACATTCACGATACGGGTAAGAATAAACTGTTGCGCGAATTTATATCCTTTATCAAGGTAGATTGCCCCAATTAGTGCTTCGTAAGCATCGCCATTAATAGAACTTGGCTTTGAACCAAACCTGTCGTTATTCGCTTCAATAAATGTATTTAATCCTAGTTTGACAGCTAATTGATTGTGCTGTTGACGGCTCACCATTTTAGATCGCATTTTTGTTAGGAAGCCCTCATCTTTGAAGGGAAATTTTTTGAAAAGATAATCTGCTACTACTGTCCCAATAACAGAATCGCCAAGAAACTCTAATCGTTCATTGCTGTCTTTAATTCCTTTTTTAATAATTTGAGCAGCGGAACTATGACGAAAAGCAAGTTTGTATAATGAAATATTTGTTGGATAGAATCCAAGAATGTTACGAAGCGATTCGTGTAAATTTTTATCGGGAGAAAAATAAACCCTTATTGGTTTTATAACTATTGGCAATCGAATGGATTAAGCTGGATATTTTTTTACGATCACAGAAGCGTTGTGTCCGCCAAAACCGAATGTATTGCTTAGTGCAGCGCGTACAACACGTTTTTGTGCTTTGTTGAACGTTAGGTTCAATTTATTATCCAAAGCGGGGTCATCATTGAAGTGATTGATTGTAGGAGGAATAATATCATTCTGGCAAGCCAAAACACAAGCGATAGCTTCTATTGCACCTGCTGCGCCTAATAAATGACCTGTCATTGATTTTGTAGAACTGATATTCATTTTATACGCATGTTCACCAAAAACACCAAGTATAGCTTTTGTTTCCGCAACATCACCTAAAGGCGTTGATGTACCATGAACATTTACGTAATCGATTTGATCTGGAGTCATTTCAGCATCAAGTAAAGCATGACGCATCACATTCAATGCACCTAATCCTTCCGGATGAGGAGCCGTGATATGATTTGCATCGGCAGTCATTCCGCCTCCTACAACTTCAGCATAAATTTTAGCACCACGTTTTAGCGCATGTTCTAATTCTTCTAAGATCAAGCAACCTGCACCTTCACCTAAAACAAATCCATCACGATCAACATCAAATGGACGAGAAGCCGTTTCAGGGGAATCGTTACGAGTAGAAAGGGCATGCATCGCATTGAATCCGCCAATTCCAGCTTCGCATACTGCCGCTTCAGAGCCTCCGCTAACAATGATGTCTGCTTTTCCTAATTTAATATAGGTGGCAGCGTCAATCAAAGCATTCGTAGAAGAAGCACATGCAGAACATGTGGTGAAATTTGGTCCGCGCATTCCAAAACGGATGGAAATATGTCCGGCACAAATGTCAGAAATCATTTTAGGAATAAAGAAAGGGTTAAAACGTGGAGATCCATCGCCTTTTGCAAATCCAAAACATTCATCTTGAAATGTTTGTAATCCACCAATTCCGGAACCCCAGATAACTCCAGCCCTGTCCTTATCAAAAGCATTTTCTCCATCTAAACCTGCATCTTTAACAGCTTGAATAGCTGAGCATAGACCATATTGAGAAAATGGATCCAGCTTACGCGCTTCCTTTCGGTCGAGGTAGTCTTCGGGGTTGAATCCTTTTACTTCACAAGCAAATTGCGTTTTAAACTTAGAAGCATCAAAACGAGTAATAGGTGCAGCTCCGCTAACACCATTAAGTAAATTATTCCAATAGTCTGAAATATTATTACCAAGTGGTGTAATCGCACCAAGTCCTGTAACTACTACTCGTCTAAACTTCATTAAATAAATCTTTTGGAATTATTTTGCGTTTGCTTCAATGTAAGAGATTGCATCCCCTACAGTACCAATTTTTTCAGCTTGGTCAT
>Ga0209596_1002591_pt1 | contig 14844 bp, 21 predicted proteins | sample M_130807_MF_Meta_FD_187314 | JGI IMG/M metagenome (GOLD analysis project Ga0209596, IMG submission 187314) | Freshwater microbial communities from Lake Montjoie, Canada to study carbon cycling - M_130807_MF_MetaG (SPAdes) (version 2) | ecosystem: Environmental > Aquatic > Freshwater > Lake... | reverse complement strand
CATGCAACACCATGATTGGCAAAAAGGATTTGCTATTGCTCATATTGTCAATGACTATCCACATATTCAAATGATTCATGTGGCACCAGATTACTCATGTGTTGTTGACGGGAAGTTGTTTACACTATAATGTGGTGCGGAAAATGTAATGGCAGAGTTTTTGTAGATAGAGTATTCTCTCAAAAACTACATATGGAATTATTCTGTATCATGTGCGGCAAACGCTGGATGATTAATAAAGAAACGAGTGCTTTCGGTAAATGGCTAGATCAAAAAGAGACGGCAAATCAAAAAGCTTACGGTATTTCTTCTTAAACGATAAGATACATAAGGTTTTAAAATCATCTAGATCAAAAGATGAAATGGTTGCTTGGTGCTACCCAGATAAGAAAAGAGTTATGTATTCATATTCTCAGGTTAAAAAGTATATGGACACAGCATACACTGTTGTAGAAGTTGCCTCTATGCTTAATAAGCATAGGGTAACTATACAGGAGTATATCTTAAATGAAAAGGTTGCTACCCCTCAAAAGATATATCCAATTGGACAACCTGATAGTGAAAACTGGTCACAGTATATGTTTAATCAAAAAAACATACTTGATATTCATCAACATATCTTAGACTCAGGACACTCAAAAGAAATACCCTCTAAAGCTGAATTGCAGGCTCTTCTCAAAAACAACTTAATATTGTATACTAAGACAGAAGAAGGAAAGTTTGTACCAGTTTGGAAGGCGGAATAATGAGCAGAACAGTCACATGCCCCGTCTGTAAAAAAGAGTGGGATCTTCGTTCGGGTATATTCGCACACGATAGTTTGTCTAGGCATATGAAGGAGCACAAATGACAACAAAGGTAAAAGTAGATTTATCGTTTACTAGAAATCTTGGTAACTACGAGAGTATTAAAATTGGCGTAGGTATTGAAGACGATGTAAGGCAAGGCGAAACGGTAGATGCTGCTACAGAAAGAGTGTATGCTTTTGTTGAAAACAAGTTAATTGAAAAAACACAAGAGGTAGAGGAAGAACTAAAGCGTGGCAAATAGCAAAGAGCCATACATACTTCTTTCTTTATTCCAGAATCTATACAAAGAGAAGTATGGGAAGGCTCCCTCAATTAATAAGTTTCGTGAAAAATGGGCCATGCAAGATGTCATTGATAGTGTAGGATTTGATCGTGCAAAAGAATTACTTGAATACTATTTCCACCTAACAAAGCACGGCCACACGATACAGTTCTTTTTGTATAATTTTGATAAGATGGATACCGTAAGAACAGAGATTGAAAAAGATAAAGCAAAACGTCGTTTGTTATTAGAAGAAACGAAGAAGATGGTAGAGCAAGGCGGCATAGAATGAATACAGAGGCAGAGTTAATCTCGGCGGTATGCAAGAATAAAGATATTAGCACATTGCTTGCAGACAACGTAGACGATCTATTCACATCGCACAAAGATATTTGGGATGGCCTTAAGTCATATTACTACAAGTTTAAAGCCGTACCAGAAGCAGGAATTCTTCAAGAGAAATTTAAAGACTTCGAGCCAGTAGATGTTAAGGGCCAAACAGGTTACTACCTAGACACACTTAAGAATGAATTTATTTCTAATAAACTTAAGACCATTATTCTTCGTGCAGGATCATCGCTTAAAGAAGATGCCGCCTCAAGAGTTCTTGAAAACATGCAATCTCAATTAGCTGGGCTTAGTAGATTTACAAACAATGTTCGAGATCTAGACATCACAGATGCAGATGCGGCAATTAGACACATGGAATTGCTAAAGATACGCTCTGCTGAGATGGGTGGCTCTCCAGGCATCAAGACTGGTTTTGAGGCGATAGATTTAGCATACCCAACAGGCATGGCTCCAGGACATTTAATCGTCGCTATCGGATGGCCAGGCCGTGGTAAGACATGGTTTACATCTTATCTTGCATGCAAAGCTTGGGAACAAGGATTTAAGCCAATGATTGTGTCACTTGAAATGTCACCAGAGAATATGCGTGATCGTATTTATACGATGCTTGGCTCTGGTTTATTTAAAGCATCTGACTTTTCTAAGGGAGATATTAATATTGATAATTTTCGTTCATGGTCATCAAAAAAGTTTGCAGACAAAAATGGATTTATTTTAATTTCAAGTGAGGGAACTACCGAAGTTACTCCTGCAACAATTCAAGGCAAAATTGATCAGCATAAACCAGATCTAGTTATTCTTGACTACCACCAGCTATTTAATGATAACAAGAGAAGTAATTCTGAAGTAGAAAGAAACCGAAATGTGTCTCGTGAATTTAAGATGCTGGCGGTGTCTAATAATATTCCAATTATTGATATTACTGCAGCAACGGCAGACGATGTATCTGATCAGGATAACCCGCCAATGATGTCACAGGTAGCATGGTCAAAGGCTATTGAGTATGATGCTGATATGGCTATGGCAGTACATAGATATCCAGGGACTAACATGATTGAGATTGTTTCACGCAAGAATCGACATGGGCATGAATTTGGTTTATACTTAGATTGGGATATCAACAGAGGTATCGTCAAAGAGATTTATGAGAATCCGTTCCAAAATAATGAATCACAAACCGATAAAAAGATTTCAAGTTAGAGTTGAGTTTCTAGATGACTCTGATATAATTCGCGTTAAGCATCAATATGAAAGCATGCTCACGCATCAGATGAGAGATAAAGGGTATCTTAGGGTACTTGACATAGACACCAACTTTTCGATAGAATTTGATGGATCAACATGGATGTTCTTAATGACACTCTATGGAACTTATGTAGGAAAGAAGACGGCATGGCAGCACGAAGCAATTACGCAAGGAAAGCTGATACCACGCAATACTCTAAGCAGCATATAAAGGCAATTGTAAAAAGCCTTGGCTTACAGGTAGCTGGTGAAACAGACGTAGAGGTTTCTTTCTATTGCCCATTCCACTCAAACAGACATAGCGCAAGCTGTAGTATTAGCAAAACAACTGGAGCATGGCTATGTTTTAATCCATCATGTGGTGAGACTGGATCTTTAATAGAACTAGTTAAAAAAGTTTTACATAAGAATGATTTTGAAGCAATGAGATATGTTTATTCAAAAGAGGCGGAATCGCTTGAAAATTTTGATGATGTATTAAATGATATGCTAGAAGATAAGCCAGACTTCGTAGAGTTTCCAGAAGAAACATTAAAGAATTTATATAATGATTTAATTAAAAGCGAGCCAGCAAAAGAATATTTTAAAAATAGAGGAATTGATCTACAGTCTATTTCACATTTCTCTCTAGGCTATTCTCCAAAGCAAGACATGGTTACAGTACCAGTCCATAGCCCAGACGGACTCCCAGTTGGAATTGTTGGAAGATCAATATCAGAAAAGAAATTTAAGAACAGTACTAATTTACCAAGAAGCAAAACTATGTTTAACATACACCGTGCTAAAAAAATAGGCGACCATGTTATTATTGTTGAGTCTAGCTTTGATGCAATCCGTGTGCATCAGGCTGGATTCCCCAATGTAATTGCAACCCTTGGTGGCCACATATCTACAGAAAATGTAGGTTTAATAAATAGATACTTTAATAAGGTTACATTGATGACAGATGCCGATCACGCTGGCCGTGAGCTTGCAAACAGTCTTGCATCAAGATTAAGAAATAAAGACCTATTGTGGGCTTCTTACGAATATGGTAAGATATATCCACATGATGCAAAAGATGCTGGCGACATGACCGAAGAGGAAATTAAAGCCTGTATTAAAAACGCAGTCTCCAATATTGAATATCAATCTTGGGCCCATGAAAAACAATAAAAAGATGGATATACACCATCAAATACAAAGGAGAAAAATATGGGAATAGTAAAAGGTCTTAAGGGACTAAATAAAGTTATGGATGCTCCGCAGCATTCAAGTGGTGACGGTGTTAAGGCACGTTGGGCAAAACTTGAAGATGCAGAAAGCGTAAAGGTTCGCTTCCTTCAGGAACTTGATCCAGATTCACCTACATACAATGAAAAAGCTGGACTAGGATTTATTGCAGTCGAGCACACAAATCCAAAAGATTATCGACGCAAGGCTCTTTGCACAATGGAAGATCAAGGCAAGTGCTACGGTTGCGAGCAGCATCGTAAAGACTACAAGGCTGGCTGGAAAGGCCGTTCACGACTATACATCAATGTTCTTATTGATGATGGCAAAGAAGATCCTTATGTTGCAATTCTTTCACAAGGATCAAGTGGAAAAACTATTACACCTACGCTAATTGAATATGCTGGTGAGATGGGTTCTATCACAAATCTTATGTGGCGTGTCAAGCGCTCAGGCACAAAGACAGACACAAGTTATACAATAATTCCTTTAGCAAAAGATGAGACACCTTTTGACTCATCATCAGTTGAATTGTATGATTTGGAAACCACTGCAGTTCGTGACTTGCCCTACACAGACCAAGAGTCATTCTTTGCTGGCGAAGCTGGACCACACGCAGAAGAATCAGGGTCAGACGACTCAAGTGTTATCTGGTAAAAAATAATAAACGAAGGGGTGGTCTATTGACTGCCCCTTCGTTATTTAGTAGAATAAGGCGGAGATGAAAAATAACTTTACACACCTACACGTTCATTCATATTATTCATTAATGGATGGATTAAATTCACCTAAAGAATTATGTCAAGCAGCGCTAGATGCTGGGCAAACTGCGATTGCAATTACAGACCATGGTACTCTCTCGTCACACAGAGATATGCAAATTGCCGCAAAAGAAACTGGCATTAAGCCAATTCTTGGTGTTGAGGCGTACATTTCTCCAACCGATAGGTTTGACCGATCATCTAAAACAGATAAATCTATTCAAGCCTATAACCATATTATTTTGCTAGCAAAAAATAAAAAGGGGTTAGAGAATATAAACATTCTGCAAGAGCTTGCTTGGAACGAAGGCTTTTATCATAAGCCACGTATTGACAGAGAGGTTCTGAATGATTATAGCGAAGGTATTATCGTTCTCAGCGGATGTCTTAATGGACTCATTAGCAAAGCTATCGCTAAAGGTAACATGGAGGAAGCAGAACTTCTTCTCAAAGGCTTTAAACAAACTTTTGGACAAGATTTTTACGTGGAAGTGCAATCACATAACCCTATGGAGATCAACTCCGCCCTTCTAGAATTAGCAGACAAACTTAAAATTAAAGCGGTGGCAACAGGAGATGCTCACTTTGCTAAAGAAGAAGATAGAATATTAGAAGAAGCATTGCTCATACTATCCACATCTCCAAAAGTCGACAAAGATGCAGACTTTGATATGTCTAGAAATATGAAAGACATGTTAGATAGATTTGACTATCTTTATCCTGAACGCAGAATATCGTTTCAAGACATGAACCTATTCATTCAAAGCCGCTTCGAGATAGAGGCAGACTTTAATAAGGCTGGGATTAATCGAACAGACATATATGAAAACACTATGGAAATTGCAGATAAGATAGGAGACTATGACTTCTATCAGGGCTTAGACCTCCTACCAGTGCCTAAGACTGATGCCGATGAAAGACTAAGGGAGTTGGCTGAAAAGGGCTTAGAGAGGCTTCAGAAGGCTTCAGACCCTATTTACAGGGACAGGCTTGACGAAGAGCTTGGGATTATTGCCAAAAAGAATTTTGCTTCATATTTCCTTGTTGTTGGAGATATGATTAATTGGGCTAAAGAAAATAATATAATGGTTGGGCCTGGACGTGGATCAGCCGCAGGATCTTTGGTTTGCTATACCCTAGGGATTACAGATGTTGATCCAATTAAATACGACCTTTTGTTTTTTAGATTTATTAATGAAGAGCGTAACGATTTTCCAGATATTGATACTGACTTTGAGGACCGACGTAGAAAAGAAGTTAAAGATTATTTAAAGAAAAGATTTAAGCACGTTGCTTCTATTTCTACATATACTTATTTTAAAGATAAGGGTGTAGTTAGAGATGCTGCTCGTGTATTTATGGTTCCTCTTCAAGAAGTTAACCGTGCATTAAAGTCTGTAGATACATTTGAAGATTTTATCGATTCTCCAAATACAAAAGAGTTTAGACTTAGGTACCCAGAAGTTGTTTGGCTTGCTGACAGACTACGTGGCAGAATTAGATCAGTTGGAGTGCATGCTGCTGGAGTTGTTGTGGCCAAAGATGATTTGCGTAAGTTTGCCCCAGTAGAATCTCGTGAAGACTCCCAGGATAAGGTGTCAGGTAGAATTCCAGTCGTCGCATACGATATGGATACGGTTGCAGATATAGGTCTTATTAAGCTAGATGCGCTAGGTCTTAAGACTTTATCTGTGATCTCGGACACGCTTAAATCTGTAAAAGATAGGCACGGCAAAACAATTAATTTGTCAGAAATGACTATGGACGATGCAAATGTTTATAAGATGTTGAATGATGGATATACCAAAGGTGTGTTCCAAGCAGAAGCAACTCCATATACAAATCTTCTTATCAAAATGGGAATCGATAAGTTTGAAGATCTTGCTGCCTCAAACGCCTTAGTGCGCCCAGGAGCAATGAATACAGTTGGCGCAGCCTACATTAATCGTAAAAATGGCAATGAGGCGGTAGATTATACGCATGCAATCATGAAGCCTTTTACCGAGAACACATATGGTGTTATTATATATCAGGAGCAAGTTATGCAGGCATGCGTACACTTGGGCGGCATGACTTGGGCAGAGGCTGATAAGGTCCGCAAGATTATTGGAAAGAAAAAAGATGCAAAAGAATTTGACCAATTCAAAGATAAGTTTGTTGCTGGGGCTTCAAAGCACATTACTAAGAAAAAAGCAGAGGCGCTTTGGCACGACTTTGAAGCGCATGCTGGTTATTCTTTCAACCGTTCCCATGCTGTTGCTTACTCTATGCTTAGTTATTATACTGCTTGGCTTAAGTCCAATTATCCTCTTGAGTTCATGTTTTCAGTTCTTAAAAATGAAAATGACAAAGACGCAAGAACGGAATATTTAATTGAAGCAAAGCGCTTAGGGCTAAAGGTTTTGCTTCCGCATATTAACGAGTCGGATGTATATTTTTCGTTACAGGATAATGCTGTAAGATTTGGTTTAGCTGAAGTAAAGTTTATTTCAGATAGTATTGCAAACAAAATAATAGAAAGAAGACCTTATGGTGATTACAATGAATTCATTAATAAGGCATCGAAAAAAGGTTCTGGCATTAATAGCCGTGCTATTGCTGCTCTTAACTCCATCGGCGGTGCTGCGTTTACTGATAACAAAAGGCAAGGAAATGAAAAAGACAACTACTACGAATACCTAGGCATTCCAACATTTAATCTTGAGGGTATTCCTCCAAGGATTAAAGCACAAGCAAAACCAATTGAAGAGTTTGATGACCTTGGATCTTTTGTTATGTTTGGTATGGTTAAGTCTATTAAGCGTGGTAACGGTTGGGCTAGAGTAGAGCTAGTAGATGAAACTGGTTCAATTGGATTATTCCATACAGAGCAAACTCAAATTGAAACGGGGCAGATGTATTTTATTCTTGTAGGAGACAACAGAATTGCTCGGTATGTAAAGGTAGCGGATATTAACCCAGACTCAAACGATTTATTTGTAGACTACTTATATAGGAAAAAATATGATCTTGAAGAGGACGAGTATATTGTGGTAAACTTTACCCCATATACAACAAAGGCTGGTAAGCAAATGAGCCACATAGTATTGTCAGATAAAGATAAAAATTTGACCAGAGCAATTGCTTTCCCAGCAATGTATAAAATGACTTTGGCAAAAATGCGTGAAGGAATGAAATGTAGAGTTACGTTAGCTAAACTAGATGACGGAACATTAAATATAAAGGAGATAAAATGAGTGACGATTTAAATGTAAACCCAGAAGAAGTGTTTACTCAATTAAATTCAACTAAGATTTTAATTGCAGTGCTAGAAACAATTAAAGAAATTTCTATACCTACGTCAGCTATTATTGGTGCCGCAGGAGTAGATAGAGAACTACAGGTTGATTATAATTCAGATGATCAAACATTTACATTTAAAGTTAGGGAAACAGTTGAATCAGGAAACAGTGACAACGAGCTCATTACCGATTTCGAATAAATATGAGGTGTCCTTGGTTACAGACTACGGGCTAGATGCGCTCTCTGCCCAACTGCACGAGACAGCTATAGAAAAAGGATTTTGGTCCGCACCCAAAAACTTTGATGTTTTTGGAAATAAGATTGCGCTGATACATTCAGAAGTAACAGAAGTTCTTGAAGCGATAAGAAAGAATAAGGGATCTGAGCAGGTAGTTGAAGAAATGGCAGATATTTTAATTAGAACTTTAGATTTATATGCAGCCATGAGAAATGGCGGATTTGTAGATCATAGTTTAGATGAGATGCTATTTAACAAAATAGAAAAAAATAAAGATAGAGCAAAGCTTCACGGCAATTTATTTTAATGATATAATTGTATAAAAGAAAGAGAATAAATGACTATAGCGATTGATGAAATCCTAGCAGGATTAGATCCAAAAACAAGAGCAAGAGTAAAAGCAGCACAAGATGTAAAAGTTGAAAAGCAAAAAACACCAAGCATTGGCCTTAACATGGCTTTAAAAGGTGGTCTTGGGTATGGAAGACAAGTTCTTGTTTGGGGCAATAAATCTGCAGGAAAATCTTCATTTTGTTTACAAATGATTGCTCTTGCACAAAAAGAAGGCAAGACATGTGCATGGATTGATGCAGAGGCATCCTATGATCAATCATGGGCTGAGATGCTAGGAGTAGATTCATCTTCCCTTATCTACTCCCCAGCTAAAACTGTAAACGATATGGTTGATGTTGCTACGAAGTTAATGGATGCTGGTGTAGATATAATTGTTGTTGACTCTATCTCAGCGTTACTCCCAGCAATTTATTTTGAAAAAGATGGAAATGAAATGAAAGATTTGCAGGACACAAAGCAAATCGGAGCAGAAGCAAAGGATATGACTCATGCAGTCAAAATGTTAAACTATGCAAATAAAAACACATTACTGGTACTCATCTCACAGCAAAGAAATCAATTTGGATCTATGCATGCCTCCCACATACCGACAGGAGGAATGGCAGTCAAGTTCTTTTCTTCCACCGTCATTAAGCTTTGGTCTTCTGAGGCTGAAGCTAATGCTATCAAAGCAGGCATTAAAGTTGGTGACAAAATTATTGAACAAAGAGTTGGCAGGCCTGTCAATTGGATTATTGATTACAACAAGCTCGGCCCCCCTAACTTATCTGGACAATACGACTTCTACTATCAAGGAGAATCACTTGGAGTAGATCTAGTTGGTGAAACCCTAGACGTAGCGGAGATGGTTGGAGCAGTAGAAAAAGGCGGTGCATGGTACACAGTTAATGATCAGCGCTTGCAGGGACGTGCAAAAGCGGTAGCGTACCTAAGAGAAAACCCAAAAGTAGTAGATAAGCTAATTAAGGAAATCGATGCCAAAAATTAATGAATTCTTTGATAAAGAAGAGCCTAAGCAAATCAATTCTACATTTGAAAAGCTTACTGGTATTAGGCCATGCTCCAGTTGTGAGTTAGATGTAGATGGTGGGTTGTGGGATACCGAAAATTTAATTATGAAATGGACCTGTTTAAATGGGCATGAAACAACACATAGGTTTGGCTGATGTCAGAAAAAGCAGAAGTAAAAAGAGATGGCGCTAAAGCTCAAAAAAATTCAGGAAGAGGCGACTATCAAAAGGGTGACGCACAATGGAAAAAATTTCTTGTAGATTATAAAGAAGCGGGAAAATCTTTTACATTAAACAAGGACAACTGGGCAAAGATATGTACAGATACCTTTAAAGTAAATAGAGATATGCACCCAGCACTAAAGATTATTATAGGAGCAGAGTCTAAAGTTAGACTAGGTATTATAGAGTGGTCAATTCTTGAAGAGTTGATCCAGTTTTATGAGGAGAACCATGATTAGAGAAGTATTCTTAACAACACTTACTGGCGTAGGGGTCGGCGCGATATTCAGTGTATTTAAACTACCAGTTCCCGCACCGCCAGTCTTTGCTGGGCTGATGGGAATTTTTGGATTGTGGATGGGCTACGGATTAGTGCAAAGGATTTTGTCATGACAATGTTTTTAATGGGTTTTTTGATAGGGCTTATAATTGGATATGGACTAGGATTATTTGTAGACAAATGGGATAAGAGGATTAAAAATGGCGGAAGATAAAAATACACTTCAATTAATTAGTGACATTACAGAGTTTAATGATCTTCATGAGTATATGCAAGACGAGCATTTAGATAAGGCACTATCAATTGTTGTAAAGCTTTTGATGAACCCAGATGTTCCGTCTGCTAAAGCTCCTATGCTTATTATGGAACTTCAAGCAATGTCTACCAAGTTTGCTGTAATGTCTTCTGTGTATTCAACTATTGCTAAAGATAAAGCGGGAACTGTAAATAATAACAAGAAGAATGTTTACTATTCAGTAAAGGAGTCCATAGACAAACTTGTAGATGCACTTAAGTATGTCGTTAGGTATAACTCATAATGGGAAGAGATATTGTAAAGAACCTTAAGTTTAAAAAACATACTGGAAAGTTCTTTGACCCTGAGTTGTTTGCTCAACTTCTTGACGAGTCATATAGGAATACAAAACGTGCAGATGGCCTAATGACAAAAAAATCATTTAGCCCAAGCTCACTTGGATACGGACACGGCAAGTGTCCTAGATACTGGTACATGGCTTTTTCTGGCGCAGTCTTTGTAGACGATAACGACGCAGTTGCTGTTGCAAATATGGCACAAGGAACTCAAGCTCACGAGAGGCTACAAAAGCTTATTGCTACTATGCCAGAGTGGAGAGCGGAAGAAGAAGAGATAATTAATGAGTATCCACCTATTAGAGGCTTTATAGATCTTATTATGGAGTACGATGGTGAAACGGTTATTGGTGAAATTAAGACGGCAAAGCAAGAAGTTTGGGACACAAGGCAGTCGGAAATGAAGTCTTCTGCTAACCACATGCTTCAACTGCTAACCTATATGAAGTTAAAGAATGCCAAAGAAGGATTCTTTTTATATGAGAACAAAAACACTCAAGAGATATTAATTATTCCAATTTCAATGAATGATAAAAATAAAAAAATTATTGAAGATGCATTCCTTTGGATGCAAGAAGTATATGATAACTTTAAAAATGGAGACCTACCAATGAGGCCTGCAGGTGCAACTAAATCAAAGATGCCCTGCACCTACTGCCCAGTTAAAAAAGAATGCTATAGTAAAACTGGACCTATTGGAACGGTTCAAATAGAGTTATATGAGGCTCCCGTTATATGATCTGCGCTAATAAAGAATGTGCCAAGGAGTTTGATTCAAAAACACATAATCAAAAGTATTGCTCAGATGAATGCTGCAGAATTGCAACAAACAAAAGAATAATGGAAAAATATTACGAAAAAAAAGCAATTAAAAACGGTTCATTGAGGCAATGTAAAAAATGTAAGTCTCAGCTCAGCCGATACAACACAGATTTGATATGTTCTAAATGCAATAAACAGATAAGGGATACAAGCAAAAGCTTAATGGAGGTTATAGATGAAATTAGCAGACTTAGTTAAGACTAAAGCCTCTAGGGTTTTAGGAATTGATGCATCTACTAATTCAATTGCTTTTTGCCTAATGGAGAACAATATACCGTTAAAATGGGGCAAGATAGAGCTACAAGGCCAAGACATATACGAAAAAATTTACGATGCAAAAAACAAAATGTCGGTTATGCTTGAAGAATTAAAGAGTGATTATATTGTTGTTGAAGGAGCTATCCTTGTCAGATCACCAGATGCTGTGATAAAATTGTCTTATGTTTACGGAGTTGTTATTGCTGAGCTTATGTCTACTGGTGCTAAGGTTATTACAATTAGCCCTTCCGCTTGGCAAGCGTACATTGGAAATAAAAATCCAACCAAAGATGAAAAGTCAGAAATAAGAAGACTAAACCCAGGGTACGCAGACTCTTGGTATAAAAATAAAATAAGGACCATGAGAAAGCAGAGAACTGCTGACTACTTTAACAGGAAGTATAATTTAAATGTGGTGGATTTTGACGTTGCAGATAGCTTTGGTATTGCACATTATGCTAACAAAGTACTAACAGAGCGATGAAGTTATATCAAAGTAAAGATTGGCTGTATAGAAGATATGTAGTTCAAAGAAAGAGTATGGAAGAAATTGCTAGTGAATGTGGCGTAACGTCTATGACCATATATAGAGCCCTAAAAGAAAAAGGTTTAATTAAATGAAGCTAACCCCAGTTTTTGAAGATTCAAAAGAATTTAGGTATGACGATCTTTATATGCTTACAGTTGGGACTGAGGCAGGTCACGAAATTTTAAATACTTGCCTTGAAATTGCTCACATGCTAATTAGAAAAAATATTTCATATGGGAACTCCGCCCTAGATCCAGTCCGTATATTTTCAAAAGCGGGACCAAAAGAGCAGCTATATGTTCGAATTGATGATAAGCTAAATAGATTAATTAAGGGAGAAGAATACCCAGGGGATAATGATATTGATGACCTTATTGGCTATCTAATATTGCTAAAGGTTGCAAAGGAATTTGCTATTTCAGTTGACTAGAAGTATAATAAATCTATATGACAAATGAAATAGAGCCAGCAGTTCACTTTGACCGCATGAATAAAGTGGTTGAAGAATTGCTCAAAGGTAATTCCGCAACTCAAATAGCAACCCACACAGGATTTTCACGTAAAGAAGTTTTAGAATTTATTGATGAGTGGAAAGGCGTTGTCCACAATGATAGCAATATACGTGACCGTGCTAGGGAAGCAATCTCTGGTGCCGATCAACACTATGCAATGCTTATTAAAGAGGCTTGGAAAACCGTAGAAGACGCAGATACTCAAGGACAGCTAAGCGTAAAGGCGGGAGCCCTAAAACTAATAGCAGACATAGAAACTAAAAGAATAGCAATGCTACAGTCAGTCGGGGTTTTAGAAAATACCCAGATAGCATCTCAAATTGCAGAGACAGAACGCAAGCAAGAAGTCTTAGTTGGAATTTTAAAAGAAGTTACCGCCGTATGCCCTAAGTGTAAAATGGATGTTGCAAAAAGGCTATCTCAAATTACTGGTATAGTTGAGTCAGTAATAATTGAGGAAGCTGATGTCATTTGATTTTTCAGATCTAATTGATATTCTAGATGGCGAAGAATTTGAAGAGAAACCAGTTGACTTACGCACATTTGTAAATGATCCTAAATATTTAGGGCTACCACCACTTTCAGAATATCAATATATATTAATTGAAAAAAGTTCACAAATATATAAAGAGTCTACTTTAAAAAAATTATTTGGTGAAGATGAAGGCCATACAAGATTTAAACAAACCGCTAATGAAGTTGTAGCTCAATTAGGAAAGGGTTCTGGCAAAGACTACTGCTCTACAATTGCGGTGGCATATATAGTATATTTACTATTATGTTTAAAGGACCCAGCAACATATTATGGCAAGCCTCCTGGAGACTCTATTGATATTATTAATATTGCAATCAACTCACAGCAAGCCACAAACGTATTTTTTAAAGGCTTTAGAAGCCGCATAGACAGGTCCCCATGGTTTGTTGGTAAGTACTATTCCAAGGCATCTGAAATTCAATTCAATAAGGCTATAACAGTTCATTCAGGTCACTCTGAGCGTGAAGCTTGGGAGGGATACAACGTTATTGTAGTTATTTTAGATGAGATTTCTGGCTTTGCTATAGACAATACCACTGGTCACGATCAAGCAAAAACAGGTAGTGCGGTATACGACATGTACAGGGCATCAGTAGACTCTCGTTTTCCAGATTTTGGTAAAGTTATTCTTCTTTCATTTCCTAGATTTAAGAACGATTACATACAACAAAGATACGATGCAGTTGTAGGAGAAAAAGAAACTGTAGTCAGGGACCATAAATTTAAGATGTACGAGGAGATCCCAGATGGCACTGAAGGAAATGAGTTTGAAATACAATGGGAAGAAGACCATATCATATCTTATAAAATACCTAAAGTGTATGCAATTAAACGTCCGACTTGGGAGATTAACCCAGTTAGAAAAATTGATGACTTTAAGACAGCGTTCTATACAAACCCCACTGATGCGTTATCTAGATTTGCCTGTATGCCACCTGATGCGGTTGATGCATTTTTCAAATCAAGAGAAAAAGTAGAAAAAGCATTTAATGTAGGTCAATTAGCTGTAGATAACTTTGGAAGACTTGAAGAATGGTTTCTCCCAGACCCAGATAAAAAATATTATATACACGTAGACCTAGCTCAAAAACATGATCATTGTGCGGTAACAATGGCGCATGTTAATAAATGGGTAAACGTAAAAGTCACCGACACATATTCGCAGCCAGCACCGATTGTAGAGATAGATGCAGTTAGATACTGGACACCAACAGCAGACAAATCTGTTGACTTTACAGAAGTTAAAGACTATATTCTTTCTCTTAAAACAAGAGGATTTAATATAGCCATATGCACTTTTGACAGATGGAACTCTCATGATATGATGCAGCAATTAAAACAATACGGCATCAATACAGAAATTTTGTCTGTTGCTAAAAAACACTACGATGATATGGCAATGATTGTTGCTGAAGAAAGACTAATCGGACCACACATACCATTGCTTATAGATGAGCTCTGTCAGCTTAGAATTATGAGGGACAGGGTAGATCACCCTAGAAAAGGGTCAAAAGATTTAGCTGATGCTACATGTGGAGCAATATTTAATTCAATTAGCAGAACAAGGTTTG
>Ga0209596_1002590_pt1 | contig 14847 bp, 12 predicted proteins | sample M_130807_MF_Meta_FD_187314 | JGI IMG/M metagenome (GOLD analysis project Ga0209596, IMG submission 187314) | Freshwater microbial communities from Lake Montjoie, Canada to study carbon cycling - M_130807_MF_MetaG (SPAdes) (version 2) | ecosystem: Environmental > Aquatic > Freshwater > Lake... | reverse complement strand
TAAATATAGAGAATTATTGTTTACAAAATAAGTAAGAGATAATTTTTAACCCCCTTGTCAAAAGCAATTTTTGTCAAGGGGTTTTTCTTTTTTTACTCCCATATTGCCTAAAAATAGATTAAAAAGAATTTTTTTTATTCAATTATTTATTTATTTTAGCACCGATTAATAAGTAAACCAAAAATTCAAAATGAAGATATTAACTAAAATAGTTGCTGTTTTTTCTGTAACATTAGTGTTCTCTACTATTGCAATTGCTCAGAAAAACTTTTCCAAAGAGGCTGATAAAGCTTTTTCTAGTATGGAGTACTTCAACTCTATTGAGCTTTATAAGAAAGCATACACAAAAGCTAAGAAAAAAGAGGATAAAGCAAATATCATCTTTAAAACAGCTGAGTGTTATAGAATGATTGGGGATAATAAACAAGCGGAAGCATGGTATATCAAAGCTATCAAGGCAAATTACACAGATCCAAAAGCGAAATTGTATTTAGCTGAAGCAAAAAAAGCGCAAGAAAAGTACAACGAAGCGTTGATAGAGTTTAACAACTACAAAAAAGAAGTTCCTTCTGACCCTAGAGGTGAGAATGGTGCTAAATCATGTGAGTTAGCTCAAAAATGGAAAGATTCACCAACGCGTTACAAAGTAGAAAATGTGGCATTGATTAACTCAAAAGATCCTGATTTCAGCCCTATGTTCGCTGATAAAAAATACAACAAATTGTATTTTAGTTCAATGCGTCCTGGTGTTATTGGTACGTCTACTGACCCTTCTATTGGTGAGAATTACAGCGATATCTTCGAAACATTAATGGATAAAAACGGAAAGTGGAGTACTCCCACATCTGTTCCTGCGCCTTTGAATACCAAAGATAACGAAGGATTATGTTCTATGACGAAGAAAGGGGATATGATCTATTTCACTCGCTGTATTGTTGAGAAAAAGGTTGTTACGCTCAATCAACTTTGGTCAGCACAAAAAAAAGGAAATGCTTGGGGTGATCCAGTAAAACTTCCTTTTTGTATCGATACAATAAAATATGCTACACCTTGTATCTCTGCTGATGGAACAACATTGTTCTTCTCTTCAAATATGCCTGGTGGACAAGGGGATAACGATATTTGGTATTCAAAATACGATAAAAAAGGAGCAAAATGGGGAGCGCCAGTTAACTTAGGTCCTTCTATTAATTCTCCAGGTAATGATGGTTATCCATTTTTACACGAAGATGGAACATTATACTTCGCTTCAACCGGACATTTAGGAATGGGAGGTTTCGATATCTTCAAAGCAGAGAAAAAAGGGGATGATACTTGGGTGAATGTTACCAACATGAAATACCCTATCAATTCGGCTGGTGACGATTTTGGAATTATTTTCGAAGGTAAAAAAGATAGGGGTTATTTGTCTTCAAACCGCGAAGGTACTAAGGGTGAAATGGATATTTGGTCTTTTGTTCTTCCTCCATTGTTATTTACAATTGAAGGTGTAGTAACTGATTGTAAATTCAAAGAAGTGATTCCTGGTGTCGTTATTAAGTTAGTTGGTTCAGATGGCTCTTCTGTAGAAACAAAAACAGATTCTGATGGTTATTACAAATTTGCTGCTAACGGAAAAGATCGTTATGTAAATCCGAATACTTCCTATGTCATCACAACTCAAGTTGGTAATGAGATCAAAACGCAACAGGCCGACAGAGGTTTCTTGAACAGTTCGGATAAAGTAAAGGAAACAACAGTAGGAGTTGAAGATGCTAAAACATTCCGTCATGATTTCTGTTTAATTCCAATTCAAAAAGAGATCCGCTTCCCTGACGTGTTGTACGATTTATCGAGTGCTGCTTTAAGACCTGAATCTCAGGATTCTTTAAACTTCTTGTATCAGACGTTGATTGATAACCCAACATTTGTGATCGAGTTAAGTTCTCATACCGATTATAGAGGTAGCGATGCTGCAAATCAGAAATTATCTGAAGCGCGTGCTAAGTCTTGTGTTGACTATTTAGTAACAAAAGGTATTCCTCAAGCGCGTTTGAAAGCAAAAGGGTATGGTGAAAAACGTCCTTTAGAAGTTCGCAGTGCTCCGCCAGAAAATGCTTTGATGTATACTTTATCTGAGACGTATATTAACCAAACAACGAAAGGTCAATCGAAAGAAGAGTATGAAGCATTGATGCAGAAAAACAGACGTACGGTGTTTTCTGTATTAAGTAAAGATTACTTTGATCCAAACGCGCCGAAAGATATTCCTGTAATCGCTCCTACACCAAAAACAGAAGACGAAGAAGATGGTGGTGAATAAATTAAAATAAAATTAAAATTAATACTAGAAAAACATCCCGACATTTGTTGGGATGTTTTTTTTAATAGAGATTCCATAACAAGAAAATATAACTGAAACTGTTTTGAATAGTGTCATCTCATACAGAGTCGGAAAAATTTCCAAAATCAAAACAAAGTAAAAAATAGAATGACTGACAACAGATACAATCAAAGAGGCGTTTCTGCATCCAAAGAAGATGTTCACATGGCGATTTCTAAAATTGATAAAGGTTTATTTCCGAGAGCATTTTGTAAAATAGTCCCCGACTATTTAAGTGGAGACGATAATTATTGCATTGTGATGCATGCTGACGGAGCTGGAACAAAATCATCCTTAGCCTATACGTACTGGAAAGAAACGGGAGATCTTTCTGTTTGGAAGGGGATTGCTCAGGATGCTATTGTTATGAATACAGATGATTTGCTTTGTGTGGGGGCTATCACTAATATTTTGCTTTCATCCACTATCGGAAGAAATAAAAATAACATCCCGGCTGAAGTACTTTCCGTGATCATCAACGGAACAGAAGAGGTGTTGGAACAATTACGGGGTTATGGGATTGGGATATTTTCTACAGGCGGTGAAACGGCTGATGTAGGAGACTTGGTGCGTACCATTATTGTTGATTCTACGGTTGTTTGCAGGATGAAAAGAAGTGATGTGATTGATAATAAAAATATACAAGCTGGTGATGTGATTGTCGGGTTATCATCCAGTGGGAAAGCAAATTATGAAACAGCATATAATGGCGGAATGGGAAGCAATGGCTTAACATCCGCCCGTCATGATGTTTTTGAAAAATCGATAGCAAAAAAATTCCCGGAAAGTTATGATGCTGCTGTACCAGAAGAGCTGGTTTACTCTGGAAAAATAAAGTTGACAGATAAAATAAATGTTGGAACAGAAGAGGTGCCGGCAGGTAAATTGGTGCTTTCTCCAACAAGAACTTACGCACCAATTATAAAGAAAATAATTGATGAGCATCGTTCCTCCCTTCATGGCATGGTTCATTGCAGTGGTGGCGCTCAAACGAAAGTGCTTCATTTTGTTGATGAGGTGCACATTGTAAAAGATAACTTGTTTCCGATTCCTCCATTGTTTAAATTGATACAAGAACAAAGCGGTACAGACTGGAAAGAAATGTATAAGGTATTCAATATGGGACATCGCATGGAAGTGTATGTTCCAAAGGAAATAGCTGCTGATATTATAGCCATTTCCAAATCATTTGGCGTTGATGCACAAATCGTAGGGAGAGTAGAAGCATCAGTTACAAAAAAATTAACAATAAAATCAGAATACGGAGTATTTGAATATTAGCGTGTTCGTAAAGGATATGGCTTTCGCATTTGGCAATGGGTCACCAGCGCTAATAGAAAGCCATTTTTTTTGTACTTTTGTCAAGCATCATTCAGGAATCATAACTATAAAATATAATTAAAGTGTTAGAGAAATTAGCAGCCATAAAAAGACGATGGGAAGAAGTTGAACAGAAACTTTCTGATCCAAAAGTAATTGGCGACATGAAAGAATTCAAAAAATTCAATAAAGAATATAAAGATCTTACTGCTGTTGTAAATGCATATCATGAATATAAAAACGTAGTAGAGAACATTGAATTCAATAAGAGCGTTTTTGCCACTGAGAAAGATGAAGAAATGAAAGAGATGGCGAAATTAGATATGGACGAACTGATTCCTAAAAAGGAAAAAATGGAAGAAGACATTCGTCAGATGCTGGTTCCGAAAGATCCTGAGGATGCCCGCAATGCAGTAATGGAGATTCGTGCAGGTACAGGAGGAGATGAAGCAAGTATTTTTGCAGGCGACCTTTTCAGGATGTATTGTCGTTATTTTGACGAGAAGGGACTAAAATACACCATCGTTGATTCGAATGATGGAACAATGGGTGGATATAAAGAAGTGATCATCAATATTAACTCCGATGGTGCATACGGCATGTTAAAGTTTGAAGCAGGTGTTCATCGTGTGCAACGTGTTCCTTTGACCGAAACGATGGGAAGGGTTCATACTTCAGCCGCAACTGTTTTGGTGATGCCCGAAGCCGATGAGGTGGATGTTGTTTTAAATCCCGGTGATATTGAAATGCAAACATCACGATCTGGTGGTGCGGGTGGACAGAACGTGAATAAAGTGGAAACGAAAGTTCAGTTGACACACAAACCTACAGGCATTGTAGTTGTTTGTCAGCAAGATCGTTCGCAATTGGGGAATCGTGAAATAGCAATGCAGATGTTGAGAACAAAATTGTACGATATTGAAATGACAAAACATTTGGATGCAATTTCTAAACGCAGAAAAACCATTGTAGCAACAGGAGATCGTTCTGAAAAGATCCGTACCTATAATTATCCGCAAAACAGAATTACAGATCATCGCATCAACATGACTTTGTACAATCTGACGGATTTTATGGATGGTAAGATTCAGAATATGATTGATGCGCTTCAATTAGCTGAAAATACAGAACGTTTGAAAGAGGGTGGTGTAGAAAGTAATTAAAAAAAATAAGAATTTGTAGATTTGAAAATGATTGTTCGGGTGTCATTTCGAGCGCAATCAAAAATAGTTTATCATTCATTATACAATGACAAGACAACAACTTTTCGAAAACATAAAAAAGAAAAAAAGCTTCCTTTGTGTTGGCTTGGATACAGATCTGTCGAAGATTCCCAAACATTTGATGAAAGCGGAAGACCCTATTTTCGAATTCAACAAACAAATCATAGATGCAACAAAGGATTATTGTGTTTCTTTTAAACCCAATATGGCTTTCTATGAATCTCTAGGTACTTCTGGTTGGATCAGCTTAGAGAAAACAATCAACTACATCAATCAAACGTGTCCGGATATTTTCACGATTGCAGATGCAAAACGTGGCGATATAGGCAATACATCTAAAATGTATGCAAAAGCATTTTTAGAAAACCTTAATTTCGATTCGATCACCGTTGCTCCTTATATGGGCGAGGATAGTGTTACACCATTTTTAGAATACAAAAACAAATGGGTAATTCTGTTAGCGTTGACTTCAAACAAAGGTGCTTTCGATTTTCAGACCACAAATAATTTGTATCAAAATGTTTTGGAAACTTCTAAAAAGTGGGGAACCCCGGATAATATGATGTATGTAGTGGGTGCAACCAAAGCAGAAATGCTTTCTGATATCCGAAAAGTAGTACCTGATAGTTTTTTGTTGGTTCCCGGTGTTGGCGCTCAAGGCGGAAGTTTAAGTGATGTTGCTAAATTTGGAATGAACAAACAGTGCGGTTTGTTAGTGAACTCATCACGTGGAATTATTTATGCAAGTGACGGAGCGGATTTTGCAGAAAAAGCAAAAGAGGAGGCAATGAAATTGCAAAAAGAAATGGAAATACTGTTAGATAATTATTTGTAAAAAATAAAAAATAAAAGCAGTTGCTACTCCATCTGTTTTTATTTCATAGTAGTTTTTTTAAAAATGGAGTAGTATGTCCGAAGAATTTCTTCACCACATCTGGAAATTCAGATTGTTTGATCAACTGGATCTGAAAACAACCTCAGGAGAGCACGTTGAAATTGAAAAAGTTGGTACGCACAACTTAGATTCTGGCCCCGATTTTTTTAATGGTAAAATAAAAATTGGAAATACCTTATGGGCCGGTAATATCGAAGTGCACATCAACGCCAGCGATTGGAAAAAACATTTCCATCAGCACGATAAAGCCTACGATAATATTATTTTGCATGTGGTACATAAGGCTGATGTTCCAATTTTTAGGGCTTCCGGAGAACTTATCCCTACTGTTGAAATAGGAAGCCGTATCGAAAAAAAATTGCATCAGAATTACCTGAATTTTAAAACAAGTAAGGATTGGATCCCTTGTGAAAAACAAATAGGCGATGTACCACCACTCATTATTAATAGTACAATAGACAAATTAGTATTAGAACGACTAGAACGGAAATCAAAATCGATCACCGATTGTTTAGCATTGAATTTTAATAATTGGGAAGAAACATTTTACCAATTACTTGCCCGCAATTTTGGATTTAAAACCAATTCAGATCCTTTTGAATTACTTGCCAAATCACTTTCTTCTAAGATTTTGGCTAAACATAAAAACAGTTTATTGCAAATAGAAGCGTTATTGTTCGGACAAGCAGGAATGCTTGACAAGCATTTTGAAGATAAATACCCGCAGTCGCTGCAGAACGAATATGCTTTTCTGAAACAAAAGTATACCTTGAATGCATTGGATGAACATTTGTGGAAATTTTCAAGAATGCGTCCTGTGAATTTCCCTTCTGTTCGTATTGCGCAATTCGCCAACCTAGCCTTTAATTCTAGCCATTTGTTTTCCAAGATCATTGAAGCAGAAAAGTTTGAGAGTATAAAAATGTTGATAAATATAAATGTGTCCGATTATTGGGAAACGCATTATGTTTTTGACAAATCATCAAAAAGAAAAATGAAACATTTGGGCGATGTGGCCATTCATAGTATATTGATCAATACAATCATCCCATTTTTATTTGTTTATGGAAAACAAAAAAACGAGGAAAAATATATTGAAAAAGCATTGAATTTCTTAGAGGATATAGCAGGGGAAAGTAATTCAATCATAACAAAATGGGAATCGCTGAACATGTCGGCTAAATCTTCATATTCAACACAAGCCCTTCTGCAACTGAAAAACGAGTATTGTAATCATAAAAAATGTTTAAGTTGTTCTATCGGCAATTATTTGCTGAAAAAATAGTATTTTAGTACTCATAAAAGTACTTTCAGATGATAAAAAAGATACAATCTTGGTTTGAAACACAAGCATTTGGTGTGTGTGAATGGTGGGGCAAAAAACTCGGAATCAATTCCACGAAAATACGTATGTATTTTATTTATTTGTCGTTTTTTACCGTTGGCTCACCGATCATCATTTATTTTGCGATGGCATTTGTTTTGGAAAATAAAAAATTTTTCAAACCATTTAAAACCAAACGCAGAAGTGTTTGGGATTTATAAACCAGTTTAAATTGAATTGAATACGTGTTTTCCAGTCGTCAGTTTTCCAAAATATATATCGCGGTAAGTTTATTAATACTGACCGTTTGTGTTGGTGTTGTTGGTTTTATATTGATTGAGAAGTACGATTTTTTGGATGCCTTTTATATGACAATCATAACTGTGGCAACAGTTGGTTTTCAGGAAGTTCATCCATTAAGCAATGATGGGAAGCTGTTTACCGCATTTTTAATTATCACAAGTTTTGGTACATTTGCTTATGCCGTTTCATCCATCACAAATTATATTTCAGATGGAGAGTTTAGGGAATATTTTAAAAATAAAAAAGTGAATTCAGCAATCGAAAAATTAGATGCACATGTTATTGTTTGTGGTTTCGGAAGAAATGGAAAGCAAGCTGCTCATGTGCTAAAAAAACACAATACTCGTTTTGTAGTCATTGAACAGAAAAAGGATATTGTGGCAGCCATCAATCATCGTTTTTCAGACCTAGTTCTAGAGGGCGATGCAACATTAGATGAAATTTTGCTTAGAGCTGGAATATTAAAAGCAAAAGCATTGATTACAACATTGCCGATGGATGCCGATAATTTATTTATTGTTTTAACAGCTCGAACCTTAAATCCAAAACTTACAATTATTAGTCGTGCATCGGAAGATAATTCGGATAAGAAATTAAAGCTTGCAGGTGCAGATAATGTGATTATGCCAGATAAATTGGGCGGTGCTCATATGGCTTCTTTAGTTATGAAGCCCGATGTGATGGAGTTTGTAGATTATATTACAGGTCAAGGTGGCGATAATATTCGATTAGAAGAAATTACATTTGCTAATCTTTCCGGAGAATATCAAAATAAAACCATACGCGATTTGGAAGTAAGAAATAAATCGGGAGCCAATATCATTGGTTTTAAAACCGCACAAGGTGAATATATCATAAATCCAAGTGCTGATACTATGATCATACCGGATGCTAAACTGTTTGTGTTAGGTACTACCGATCAAATCGTTAAATTGAAAGAACTGTTTGCATAGATCATATGAAAAAAATACTTATCACAGGAAGTAATGGTCTGCTTGGACAAAAATTAGTTTACAGCTTAAAAAACCGCAAAGATATTCAGGCAATCGCCACATCTGTTGGAGAAAACAGATTGATCAATAATGACGGGTATATTTACGAATCACTTGATATTACAAATAAAACGGAAGTAGAAGCAGTAATAAAGAAATTCTTGCCAGATGTAATTATTAATACTGCTGCAATGACCAATGTGGATGCTTGTGAAACAAAACGAGAGGAATGTTGGGCTTTAAATGTGATAGCAGTGCAGAATATTGTTGATGCAATTGTATCGTATTCTCCTACTACTCATTTGATTCATTTATCCACCGACTTTATTTTTGATGGTGAAAAAGGTTCTGAATATGTTGAAACCGATAAAGCGAATCCCTCAAGTTATTATGCGCTTTCAAAATATGAATCGGAGAAGGTAGTAGAGAAAAGTAAGATTAAATGGTCTATCGCCAGAACAATTATTGTCTATGGAATAGTAGATAATATGAGTCGTTCAAATATTGTTTTGTGGGCAAAAGACGCATTATCAAAAGGACAAAAGATTAATGTCGTAGACGATCAGTTTCGTTCACCTACTCTTGCAGAAGATCTTGCCGATGGCTGTATGTTGATTGCTGAAAAAGGTGCTACAGGGATCTATCATTTATCTGGACCAAATACAATGAGTATTTTAGAATTGGTTTATTCAGTAGCAGACTTTTGGAAATTAGACAAGTCATTAATTACCCCTTCCAAATCGAATACGCTGAATCAGGCAGCAAAGCGACCTCCGCGAACAGGTTTTGATATTAGTAAAGCTAGAAAAGAATTGGGATATGCCCCTCATTCATTCGTGGATGGATTGAAAATATTAGATGCGCAGTTAGTTGCGAATTCTAATAAATAAATTTGTATCTATCGGTCCTATTTCTTTCTTCTCTCTATAAGCCTAATTCAGTGATTAGAATCTTCACTTTCAAAAAACAAGTGTTTGTAAAAATGCAGAATCAAAATGTATATATTTTGATTTATAATTAAAACTTGTATATATTTGAAAATCATTCAAAATAAAAAGTAAACTAATATATGGCAAATCTTTGGGTAAAAAAATCAATTAGTTCATTACAAGGTGAAGCATCAGAAGAACATGGTAGTTTAAAAAGAACTTTGGGTGCTCGGTCTCTTGTTGCATTAGGTATTGGAGCAATTATCGGCGCAGGTCTTTTTTCAATAACAGGCGGTGCTGCTGGTAATAATGCAGGTCCTGCAGTTACAATATCTTTTGTTATAGCAGCTGTGGCATGTGGTTTTGCTGGATTGTGTTATGCAGAATTTGCTTCTATGATACCTGTTGCAGGTAGCGCGTATACGTATTCATATGCAACTATGGGAGAGTTTATTGCATGGATAATCGGATGGGATCTTGTGTTGGAATATGCTGTTGGTGCAGCAACTGTTTCTATCAGTTGGTCGAGATATTTTGTTAAGTTTTTAGGGTATTATGATATTCATCTCCCTGCCGCTATGACCATGTCTCCTTTCGACTCAGCTACTTTAGCAGATGGTACAATTGTACATGGAATGATTAATTTTCCTGCAATTTTCATTGTCGTATTAATGTCATTATTGCTGATCAAAGGAACGCGTGAATCTGCTGCAGTAAATAATATTATTGTTGCTTTAAAGGTAATAGTAGTGCTTATTTTCATCGTACTTGGCTGGGGATTCATTCACTCCGAAAATTATCATCCATACATCCCAGCGAATACCGGTGATTTTGGAAGTTTTGGTTGGAGTGGTATTGTTCGAGCGGCAGGAATAATTTTCTTCGCTTATATAGGTTTTGACGCAGTTTCAACAGCAGCCCAAGAAGCGAAAAATCCGAAACGTGATATGCCAATTGGTATTTTGGTGTCATTAGCAATCTGTACGGTGTTGTATATTTTGTTCGCTCATGTAATGACAGGAGTTACAAATTATACAAGTTTTCAAGGAGCAGATGGTATTGCGCCAGTAGCTGTTGCTATTGATCATATGGGGACAGCTGGAGCAGATGGCGTAATTGTTCCTGCTTATCCTTGGTTAAACAAAGCAATCATAATTGCCATTCTTGCCGGATATTCTTCAGTAATCATGGTGATGTTGATGGGGCAATCTCGCGTGTTTTTCTCTATGTCAAAAGACGGTTTGCTTCCGAAAGTGTTTTCAAGTGTGCATCCTAAATTTGGTACGCCCTCCAAATCAAATCTATTATTCATGTTATTTGTAAGTTTATTTGCAGCATTCGTTCCGGCTCGTGTTGTAGGTGAAATGACAAGTATAGGTACATTACTTGCATTTGTTTTAGTGTGTGTAGGCGTAATCGTTTTACGTAAAAAACAACCGGACTTGCCAAGAGCATTTAAAACACCTTTTGTTCCTTTGGTTCCTATCCTTGGTATCTTATCGTGTGTGGCAATGATGATTGCACTTCCCGGTGATACATGGTTGCGACTGATCATATGGTTAGCAATCGGATTTGTTATCTATTTTGCATATGGCATCAAAAACAGCAAATTAAACAATCCCGATAAAGATAAATAAACTCTTTTTTTATGAGAATAAAGGACAGATTCTTCTGTCCTTTATCGTTTTTAATATAAATTATGACTGAAAATACGACTGAATTAAAACGTTCACTTGGATTAGTTGATGCAACAATGATTGTTGCAGGTTCAATGATAGGTTCCGGTATTTTTATTGTTAGCGCAAGCATGTCCCGGGCAGTAGGCTCTGCAGGGTATTTACTTTTACTTTGGATCATTACAGGTGTTATCACCGTAATGGCTGCATTAAGTTACGGTGAACTTGCGGGTATGATGCCAAAAGCAGGAGGACAGTTTGTATACATTCAAAGAGCTTTCGGTAACTTAATTTCTTTTCTATACGGCTGGACGGTTTTTACCGTTATTCAAACAGGTGTAATAGCTGCTGTAGCTGTTGCTTTTGCAAACTATACATCTATCTTTTTTCCGGAATTGAATGGTCAGTTAATTTCTGTTGCAAGCGGTTCTTTTGTCATCACCTGGAAACAGATACTAGCGATCGGATCTATTTTATTACTTACGTATTCAAATACCCGAGGTGTTCGAAATGGTAAGATGATACAACTAGTTTTCACTTCTACAAAATTATTTGCCCTGTTTGCCTTAATCGTTCTTGGAATTGCAATGGCATTTAAAAGTGATACGTTGATGATGAATTTTAAACATGCCTGGGATGCTTCTACAACAACAGTCAACGAAGATGGATCTATCAGCATAAAACATTTAGCGGGATTTGCTTTGATCGGCGCTATGGGGTCAACAATCATTAACTCCCTTTTCTCAGCAGATGCATGGAATAATGTAACTTTCATTGCCGGTGAAATAAAAGATCCTAAAAAAAATATTCCCCGTAGTCTTTTCCTTGGAACGTTGCTTGTTACTGTGCTTTACCTCTTAGCAAATGTGGCTTATTTAGCATTGTTGCCTTTGCAAGGGAACCCTGGAGGGCACAATGCGTTTTCTCAGGGAATTCAATTTGCTACTGGAAGTGGCTTCTGGCATTCAGCAAAGGACGATAGAATTGGAGCAGCAGCAGCTTCCATGATCTTTGGAAATGTGGCCCTATTTATTATGGCAGGTTTGATCATGATATCCACTTTTGGTTGTAATAATGGATTGATACTTTCTGGAGCCAGAGTTTATTATGCAATGGCAAAAGAAAAATTGTTCTTGAAAAAAGCAGGTACCTTAAATCAGAATTCCGTTCCATCTTTTGCCCTATGGATACAATGCCTTTGGGCTTCTGCACTTTGCCTTTCTGGAACGTATAGCGACCTGGTCAATTATTCTACTTTTGCTTCCATGATTTTTTATATTGTTACTATCGCAGGACTTTTTATGTTGAGAAAAAAAGAACCGGATGCAGAACGACCTTATAAGGCGTTTGGTTACCCCTTCATTCCTGCTCTTTATATTCTTTCCGCTTTGGCTATTTGTATCATACTTATTATTTACGATGGACGTAATACGGGCTTCGGACTGATATGTGTCTTCTTAGGTTTCCCCGTTTATTACCTCACAAAAAAACGAAAATCGAAAAACTAAACATTAAGATTGACTACTCCAGATTAAATTTAACTGCTCCAAAAAATGTTCTCAGAAACCATATTGTTTTTGTAGAATCAGAAAGGGTTGTAAAATTAATTTGTAGCTTTATGAAACAGTTTTTTCGTGACTATTTTACATTTAATCGTCGTGAACGTAATGGCGTTTTTGTATTGATCAGTATTATTGCAGGGTTGGTTTTTTATCTCAATATTTCCTCTCATTTTATCAGCACAAAACCTGTCGATTTTTCAGCTTTTGAAAATGACATAAAACGATTCAATGCTTCAATAGCCGCTTCTTCCGATTCTGTTGGGCCTGTTGCTGAGGAACTTGATTTACCACGAAGTACCATAGAAAAAAATACAATCACTAAAGTAGAGCGCTTTAATTTCAATCCGAATGAACTACCGGAAAAAGACTGGAAGCGATTAGGTTTAAGCGACAAACAGATTCGCTCAATAAAAAAGTATGAAAGCAAAGGCGGGAAATTTCGCATGAAATCAGATGTCAAAAAAATGTATTCGATTCCAACAGAACAATATCTTTCGTTAGAACCGTTCATTCAAATTCCATCGGAAGAAAAACTGAATTCAACTGTTGTGTCAGGGAAACTTGGTGTGATATCTCAAAAGGCAACATTTACCAGTGTTGAGTTGAATGAAGCAGATTCTGCTCAACTGACAAGCATAAAAGGAATTGGACCCTTCTATGCGAAAAATATTATTAAATACCGGAATTCAATTGGTGGTTTTGTCGCCAAAGAACAACTTCTTGAAATATGGAAATTTGATCAGGAAAAATTAAGCACCATCGAATCATTTATTACGGTAGATGCTTCCAAAATAAAAAAAATAAATATCAATTCATGCGAAGCTAAGGATCTTAAAAATGCATATATCAATTGGACTATTGCGAATGCAATTGTAAATTATAGAAAGAATCACGGCAAATTTAAGGCGTTGGATGAAATAAAGAAAACAGATTTGGTAGATGACCAAACATACCGTAAAATTGTACCTTATTTAATAATTGAGTAATTTACTTTTTTATGTTAGAAGCAAAAATTAAATCAGTAATCAGAGACGTTCCCGATTTTCCTAAACCAGGAATTTTATTTAAAGACATTACACCCATTTTTCACGACCAGCAATTGTGCAATGAAATTGTATCGGAGTTTGCTAACCGATTAGTAGATAAAAATATTAATGCAATCGTTGGAGTTGAAAGTCGCGGATTTTTATTCGGATTCGCCCTAGCAAACAAAATGAACATTCCATTTATTTTGGTTCGCAAAGCTGGCAAATTACCCTATAAAAAAATAGCCTATGAATATGATCTTGAATACGGAAGCGCGAAAGTAGAAATGCAGGTGGATGAAATTCAACCGGGTTGGAATGTGTTGATTCACGATGATTTACTCGCTACAGGTGGAACTGCAGAAGCCGCTGTGAAATTAATTCAGATGCAGCAAGGTGTTGTTGCCGGATTCGCTTTTGTGGTTGAACTCAATTTTCTGAAAGGAAGAGAGAAATTAGTACCCTATTCAAACGAAATTATTAGTTTAGTAAATTATTAAAACAAGAATAAAATACCAATAATTTACTTTTATTCTATTTAAATCTCAATTTACTATATTTGTTAGTCTTAAATCAAAAAACATGAAAAAAATCATTCTAAAAATAGTATTAATTGGCTTAGTTTTTTTGCATACAAAAAGTTTTAGTCAATGTCCTGGTTGTAATATTGATACCACTTTAACTACTCCGGGTATCTATCCTACAACACTTGCCACAGGTACACAAACAGTTCCGTATTCTGATGATGTTACGTTCGTAATGTTTTTAGATACTTCTGGATTTGCTGTAAATTATTTTAAAATATTAAGTGTATCTGGTTTGCCTTTTGGGTTGCATTGGGAATGTAACAATTCTGCAGTTGGATGTCAGTATGATCCAAATGTTAATATTAGAGGATGTGTTCGTATTTGTGGAACACCAATGCAAACTGGTTTTTTTACAATTGATGTAAATTTAGTTGTAAATTTAGCAACCGTTGGAAATGTAAATTCTACTGCCCAAATTTTTGTTCAGATTGACCCTGTTGCCGGTGGTAATTCAGGTTTTACTTTTAGCCCCTCTATTTCCTGCGATTCGGCATTAGTTGATTTTAATGCTCTTATTGATGGTTCTCCAAATCCAACAGCCTATTCCTGGGATTTTGGCAATGGAAATGTTAGCAATTTGCAACATCCTCCTTCACAGTTGTACTCTACTCCAGGCGACTATGTAGTTTCATTGCAAACAGACATTTTG
>Ga0209596_1002589_pt1 | contig 14849 bp, 22 predicted proteins | sample M_130807_MF_Meta_FD_187314 | JGI IMG/M metagenome (GOLD analysis project Ga0209596, IMG submission 187314) | Freshwater microbial communities from Lake Montjoie, Canada to study carbon cycling - M_130807_MF_MetaG (SPAdes) (version 2) | ecosystem: Environmental > Aquatic > Freshwater > Lake... | reverse complement strand
CAAGAATTGGATTGACAAGGTGGTTATTCCATTGTCCGACTATTTTGTTGAGGTTGACACCAAGATTGTTGAGTCAAATGACCACATGAACGAGTTGTTTAAGACTCTTTTGTCTGATCAACAGGAAGGTGGTATTCTTCGCAAAATGGATGCTCCTTACGAACACAAGCGGTCCAAGAATCTGGTCAAGGTAAAATCAGAAGATGACAGCGAAGGTATTATTCTTGATATTACTGATGGTGATGGCAACTGGAAGGGTGCTGCTACCAATGTGACCTTGAAGTGGAAGAACAAAACGTTTGATGGTGTGTTCAAGGGTAGTTACGAGACGAGGCAAGTGATTTTGAAAAACAAGACGAATTGGGTGGGAAAAAACGTGACATTTCTGTACATGGGCCTTACAGGTTTGGGTACTCCCAACTACGCAAGAATTGATCCGTCAAACTGTTTCAAGAGTGACCGATAAATCAAAGACCATGATTACTTTAACCATTAAACACTCCGATGGACAACGTGAAATCAATCTTGGTGCCGAAACCATGAAGGAATTGATTGACGTTAAACTTCCACAATGGCTTCCCAAATATGAAAATGATTTGCCACTATTGAAGCAGTGTCGTGATTACAAGACCTATGGTAAAACTTTTCTAAAAGTCGAACGTAATAGTGGTTGGTATTACGATGCTACTTAACAATTACACCAAATAGTTATATGCCACATAACATTAAAAAGTACACCATTTTACAAAAGATCATGATAGGTATCATTACACTGATATTCACAGGTCTGCCTATCGCTTTTTGGTTGTGGGTCGTTATTTATCTACACAAATCATAATATGAAAATTAACAGAGAAGAGTTGTACAAACTTTACATGGAAAAATGTAATAACATTGCCGAAGAATGTGATTGGGTAACACATTTTACCGCTGCAGATTGCGTTGATATTGTAGCATCAGTGTTAGAGAAAAATCCCACGTTAATTGAACATGAAAGATAGAAATGAATTGGCAGGATTGTTTCAACAAAACTACCTTACAGGAAAAGGAGTTGAAGTAGGAACATTTGAGGGTGACTATGCACATCAAATTCTCAAAACATGGACTGGCAAACTGTATCTCGTCGATGTATGGTGTAAGTTGAATGACGATGAATATCAAGACGTACTCAACAGTTGCGATCCCGTTGTAACCTACACTAATTGTTTCAACAACATCAAAGGACATGAACGCAGATGTCATATGTTGCGTTGTTTCAGTGAAGACGCTCTTGAGTTCTTTGAGGACGAATCTCTCGACTTTGTTTATATTGATGCCAATCACAAATACGAGTTTGTGAAAAAAGACTTGGAAATGTGGTATCCCAAAGTGAGAAAAGGGGGAGTATTTGCAGGACACGATTACTTTCGTATGTTTTGGTATGATGGAAACTTTTCTTTAAATGGCAAAGACAAACATATCTGGTCCAAGCCAGATGGAGTAACCGATCATTACCACGGCGTATTCGGCGTAATACCCGCTGTGGACGAGTTTTGCAAAGAAAAGGGGTACAATGTCAATCTCACCAACGAAGATTGGATACGGTCATGGTACTTTGTAAAGTAAACGGTTTATACTAAGTAATCTTAATATACTCAAAAAAATTGACAAATAGCACCAGTAACTACTATATTATTGGTACTATTATGAAAATTCGCTTTTTAAGAAACATGGATTTAGACATGGACAAGACTAACTTAAATGAAGTCTGGCCTAAATACATTAACCGTAACGATGTATATGAAGTTGATAAGATCGAAAGCCTCGATACTAGGTTTGTCAATCTTGTTCTCGATAACCGAGATGTGTTGCTAGAAGTGCCAATTACAAGTTTTGAGTGTCTAAAACGCTAAAATTTGTTGGTAATCTCTAAAACGCATATATTTATCTATAATATGACCAACGACCAGCTAAAAAATCTAATTCGTGAAGCAATCGAAGAAGTTCTTCGTGAATCTTGTCCTGCGTGCTCTGAATCTGAAGAACCATGTCCTGAGTGTGGTTCAACCAAAGGTAAAAAGGATGATAAACATCCAGAGGGAGATGAAGAACTAGCTCGTTGGTCAAAACCTACCAGCGATGAACCTGAACCTTTTGGATATGGATCTGACAAAGGTGACGAATCAGAAAATGATGAGTTTCGTGAGTGGTTGGCAGAAGTTAAAAATCATCCTGTTGTAAAGTTGGTTCTTGTTGAATACGCAACCAACAAAAACAAAGTTAAAACAAACAAAATTCTAAAAGATCTCTATAACAAGAGTAAGTAAAAAAAATAAACCACCGATAACCTCGGTGGTTTTTTATACCTTCGTTACATGTTTGTGTTCCTGCCAGTAACTTTCGTTTCCATAATAGATGAATAACTCTTCATCTTTAACTATATCTCTAATAGTATAAAATATGAACAACTCGGTTTTTGTATCTGTTGACCAAGTGACATTGCAGTTGTCTGCGTGATTGTATAGACATGCAAATCCATGTGGAATAGTTATACGTGATCTTACACAATATCTATCAAATTCAGGTGTGTCAAACTTGGGATATAAAAATGCAAAATCATGTAAAACTCCAGATGCAACTTCCATAAAAGGAACTTCTTCTATTATGGTGTTCGATGGTAAATCATCTGATGCAAAAATACCATAACCATGTATTGGAGATTTGCGTATTTCAATTGAGGGTGATTGAAACAACTTGGCTTTCATATGCTGTATTCGGCTGTAACTCCGTTGTCTCGAATAGATTCCATATCTGATACATCTATGGTTTTAGTATATTTACCGTCCAATGTGACTTTTAGTATTGAATCATTTCTCACGGGAAAATACTGCCAGTTATTTTCGTTCATTATCTTGTCAAGACGTACTGATCCATTTTCTTCAACCAATACATGAATGTCTTTGTTTGTCATTGTAGGTGAACACATATTACATGCAAAAAAGTGGATCTCCTTTGTCCACATATCTTCATATACATTGAAGTTGTGTTCCAACCTCCAATTCATGTTATCATATCTACGATTCAAATTCATTGTAACAAATCTATCATCATAAATCCACTGTCTATATTCATCTATGACATTCTTGGTTTGATCTCTTACGTGTTCAAATGACTTGTAAAAACTTTCTTCATATGCTCTATGTAGATTATATTTGATTAGATTATTTAGATCGTACCATCCCTCAATTGATGTAGGCAATTCAAAGTGTTTGAGAAAAAAATCAACATTTGTGAAAAACATGCACGTAAAAATCATATTTTGACCAGATTCCATAGTTCCCCAAGCACATGCCATTTTTATTGATCCTTCGTTTAACAATCTCAAATTTTCACGAATACCATCAAACGACGGTTCATGAAATATGTTATCATCTTCTGTGTAAAACGCACTTTCAACTCCAATCGATTTAAGAAAGCTGAATACAAGTTTCATGTTTCTAGCAATAGTAACGTTGTGATTGCTGTTATATGAAAAAACTATTTTGCCAGGAACATTAAAATATGTACAACACAAATCATTTCGATTGTTAAGCATGGTGTTACACCAACGCATATATTGTTTTGACAACACTAACTTCTCACGGTTAATGATCAGATAATCTATGTTCTTTACAATGTGAGGGTCAATGTCACATCCAGATATTACTACGATGGGTATTCCCAATTTCTTGAAACTAGAAACTCCACGATCCAACATATCCATTTTTTCGGGATTGTTGGGATATGCATTTATAACTATAGCATTTTTAGGTACACTCATATAACATCATTAAATATCATCAATACAACAAATCCAAACAAAATATTCTATGTCTCTCTAACGTAGTAGCATATACATACGCTATAGGACCGGGATCAACACAATACGCATAATAATCATCTTTGCTTGCAATCCAATTTGCATCCAAATCATTGATAATAGGTGCGGAGTAAGGATACACCGGAAATATTCTACCCCAAGGATCTTGTCTTTTACTTGAAAGAGACTTTATGGATATGTTTCTATAATAGTACCAATCAACTTCTTTGAACTGAATATCCAAAAACTCACTACATTTTGTGGATATGATTAACTGTGGATCCAACGACATACCATGAATTCGTGTTCTCGTCAATATCCTCGTCGGTCGTGCGCCGAAGATCCAGTCATGATTGGTGACTTGATATTTGTCACATATCTTTTTTGTCTCAGTGGCTGAATATTGCACGACCATATGATAACATATTTGTCTCCCAAGACAAACCTAATATTTAAGTTAATTTTTGACTATTTATAGACAATGAACCTGAGAGATCTAATTAACGAGTGTATTGCTGAGGCATCGATTAAAAGCATTCGACCAACTCAAAACATGTCTGATGACGACAAAAAGAAGAGTTATGAAAAACTTAGTTCTACTGAATTACAACAACTTCGTCAGGAAAGTTATGTTCCATATGATCTATGGCCCACGTTTCGTCAGTTTCTTCTTGATCGTAGTATTGCTTCAAATGGTTCTCTAAACCCTGAACTAACCGCATATACTCCGGGAGAAACAATTCACCTTCTTAATAATCCAATCATAAGTGGTTGGTTAAATGACATCAAAAGTTTTAAGGTTTCCGATGAATTCTCCAAAATTGTGTTTGTACCATGTGCCAAAACAAAACCTTGGGAAAACGCAACAAGAGGTATCTACAAAGACTATAACCGAGTCCGAAAAGAACATCCCAACTTGTTCTTTGTCACCATCAGTGAACCTCTTGCAATCGTACCACAAACGCTTTGGAACAACTTCCCACAATATGACAACCCCGGTCTCTTCAAAGACACAGTGCAGCGTTCAGGTGGATTGTTCACCCGAGATTTCAAAACACACTTTGGTGTAGATCGACAATACAAAGTTCCATTTGATGAATCTGCTTACAACAAAAGCATTGACATTTTGGCGTCAACTATTCGATCATTTATCGAAAATAACAGAGACAAAGACATGATCAGTTTTGTTGAAGATTTTCATGGTACTAGCACTCATGGTGATATGTTGACCAAAGCAGGATTTACAGGAAAAAGATTGATGAAACGTGAAAAAGCTCGTAGTGGACCATACGATTACATCAAAAAGAACCTCTGATAAACAAAAATCCCACCATTTACGGTGGGGTCATAGTTTCTAATTTTTACTACTTTTTGGCTCTTCGACTGATAGATTCACGAAGCAATCCCAAATGCTTTTTGAATGTTTCATTAACACTCATTGGTCCCGTATCATGCATATATCCCAATCCAAGTTTATCTTCGTCACCCGGGCCCTCATCGCTTAAAGTTGCTGCAATGCTGTGAACAAGTGTAAATCCTCGATCAACCCAATAACGGTTGATCGACTTCAAATCAAACGGATAATTCTTTTTGTTGCTACATTCAATGTTCTTGATAGATCCATCGTTGTTGAACGCGATTTCATAATCTTCACCCGTGTTCGATCTGAATGTGTACAACGAATTAAACAAACTAGGGTTGAGATTCTTTAAATAAACATTTGCTTTAAATTTTGAGTCTTGATTTTCCATACAATACCTTTCTTTATACTCTTAGTTGAGTCGTTATGTCCTCATAAATATCATTGATCTACGTCTACATTCCATTTAAACTATAACTTCTTATATATGAAATCAAAATAGAACACCCATATATAGAGGTAATTTATTCGCTGCCCACCAGTACAAACAAAAATTCACACATACACCTCTTTTTTTGTATTTATATCATATGAAACACAATCTGAGAACTGTTAAAATGCCGGATGACAAAATCAAACCCACATTAGATAAACACTTCTCAAAAACTTATCCAAACGGATTTCACGGTTATAGAGGCGCAGGTTATACCGAATCTAACTTGTTTCTCAATCCACAAAAACTCGCACGTACATCAAAAGACTCAAATAACCTATACTACGTGCTGTTGGATACTCTTCCAAGCTATAAAGGCTATCCTTCCAGAAGCAAAAGCCTCATATTCACCAATAAACAACAAGAAGCACGAAAATATAACCCAATCATATTTCAAGTGTATCCTTCAAATTACGCCAAATTAGCAGTGGCAGAATCAAAAGACGAATTCATATCACTTCCATACGCATTCTCAGTGTTGGGTACATACTCATTTTCAGCCATGATTTCAGATCTAGTAATATCTCTAGCATCTTTATATCTAATTATCCCACACCTCGACGAACTCAAAAGCATATACGAATCAGGTGATATGAAAAAACTAAAAGAATGGATATTGGAGTTTTCATATGGAACACTATCAGGATCACGATTTAGATCCAACGATTTTTTCAGAAATCCACCAGAAGTGTTGAACTTTCTACAAACAATAAACAACACAGATTACAAAAAATATATCAAATGCCTGTCTTTCCTATACGGAAAAGATATTTCATATCATCACGGAATTGTTCTGCCATATAACTTTGGTCCAGCAAGATTCATGGCAAACCTTCTATCATTGCTAGAATATGAAGGTCCAATAATGGATATTCTCGACGACGCATTTGATCCAAAGAAAAATAATATTCGTCTAATGAACGTATCAGAAGCAACATCAATCATGAAAGATACCAAAACATACGAAATATGGACCGATTCTTTATGCTTTTTGAAAATGGACGAATCAGATGAAGAACCAGACACATATGATGATCCAGAACACGGTGATACAATAGACGAATCAGTCAATTACAAAGACTTCTACAAAGATATTGTCTAATTGTACCATCCACGAATGTTACGTACAATCGAATTTATATCTCCATAAACTGAAGGTACAAGATATCCACTATTCATCTTGCCTTTGTTGGCAACGCCAATAGGATTATCAATATCCGAGTTATAAAATCCTCTAACCTTGTTGTACGCATCCGTCACAACCTTGTCAGTCAATTCACCTTCTGAATTCTTCACCTCCACAAAAAACTTGAAGTGACTTTTATAATACTCGCGGTTCTTATTCAATGACTCATATACCCTACGTATAAACTCCTCAGGAACATTACGATCTCGTTGCTTGACTCTCGCTATAGCAACGTCCAAATCAGTATCAATATACACCATTGCAGTGTCATATCCAAATGACTTCAATATTCCCTCTCTTTTAAACAAACTCGACGCATTATTGCTAGTTCCATCCACAAACAACGGCAACGCACCATTGACATAGTTGGATAACTGATTAACCGTAACTCTCTTGATAACATCCGCATGTATGTCAAACTCACCAGATATGTCTCTGCCAAACTTCTTGTTCAAATATTCAGTATATACATCCGTATTAACTACCTTGGGCATGATGCTTCCATCACTAATGCTGCTTAATACATAACTCTTGCCAGCTCCAGGTATTCCCGCAAAAAATACAGCCTTAAATATACCTCGATCTCTTACACTCTCCAAAAGATCGCTGCCTGCTACACTTTCCACATAAAAATCACGGTATCTCATAGTAAACAATAAATATACACCCTCTACCCATACAATGCCATTTATTCGCTGCCCACCAGAGCCAAAATCTCAACGGTATCAAAACAATATCAAAGTATCAAATAATCAATGCCCTGAATGTCACTCACAACTCTACCTACCGCATTCACAGCAATAGGAACCACCGCCTCAGGATTTATCATCGGATATCCCCACTTGCCTCTATCATCTATATCAAACTTAGAGTTCGGCTCAACTCTATGCCTATTATAATCACTTCTAAACTGCTTCACACTATCATACTTTATAGGACGACCAACCGTAACAAATCCCACCAACATAGGCATTCCACCTTTGCCAGTTCTAACCAATCCCACCCTCTTTCCAACATAAGCATGCAAACTACCACGATTCACATTGTTCTTAAATGGTACTCTAGTCTCTATAGTCTTCTCACCACTAAGTATCTGCTTGGTAAAATCATGATCCTTGTCATTCACATTTATACCAAACTTAATGTCTCTATTAACTATCTCCCGTATAAACTCCTTAATCGCAAATTCTCTCGTCATATTCATCATATATCATAAATAGTACACCCTCACCATATAGACCGCCTTATTCGCTGCCCACCAGACCCTCTCATCACTCACCACACCATCCAAACTTATACACACCATCATCATAAGACCCATATTGTCAATTTTCACCACATATGCGTTCACACTACCAGTTGCTCGTTGATTTTCATAGTATATGCGCTCAATATCAATAATTTTCATAACATATGCGCACATCAACCCACTTAACCATTTTATCACCATCACCAAACTTATATCAATACCCATAATAATATCATCTCAACCATAACACCACATCACATCACCTCACCCATATAAACAACCTCCTCCTCAATAGCTATAACTTATCAATATCACAACTCACATATATGCACAACCATCAACGTCATTCGCTATAACTTATCGCCACTCAATATCCCAATAACTTATTATCGTTAACGAATACGTATTCAATTTCATATCACATACACATCCATTTTTTATATCATACACAAATATATGCGCATATACGAACAATGAGTGTTGTTACATAAAGCTATATAGGCGCCCGTTGCCACAGCGTGTATTGCGCATGTGGCGCATTGCGTATATATGATAGAGCGCATATATGATATGACGGTGTTTATAATGGTTATGAGTGATAACTGATATGATTAGCGTTGATATTGGGTCACAAAATGATGCTTGACATTAGTTACGAATTGTGATATGCTTTTGTGAGCCTAAATTATTTTTACAAAAAGCTTGACATTAGTGGTCGAGCGTGATATGCTTGTGGTTATTTTTGATAATGGCCACAAAAAGCTTGACATAGCGTTGTAGATGTGATAGGTGCCACAATCGAGATATTGGCGATAAAAACGCTTGACATGCGTGATTTAGTGGCGTATACTGGATGTGGAGCGTTAGTGACAATTGAATTTGCGCAGGATGGGTGGCACTGCTAGTATAACGCATATGCGTGGGTTTGTCAAGGAAAAGGTGTGTTTTCCGCGTTGAGTTGGATGGTGGGTGCTGGTTTTCCGCGATGAAGCGTTGGTGGTGATGCAGCAATAAAGTGGTAAAAGAGTGTTGACTTTTTCTAAAGCTGTGATAATGTATCTGCACAATGAATTTGCTTTCTATCAATGCTGATGCTAAAACCCGTAAGGGAATCGAGTTTGGTGTGTTGACTGGCATATTGTATTTGGCACCGAGCAACGAATCGCAGGTGATGAATACGTGTCCCAAGGCGAGTAAAAACTGTCGTCTTGTTTGTTTGTATAGTTCTGGGCGAGGTGCTATGAGTAGTGTGAAGAAGGCGCGTGTGGCCAAGACCATACGGTTTCATATTGACCATGATGCGTTTGTTGGTGATATTGACCGTGATGTGGTTGAATTGAAGCGAAAGGCTATCAAGGTTAAATTGAAGCCTGCTACTCGTTTGAATGGCACTAGTGATGTTGCTTGGGAGGCTATTAAGGTTAATGGCAAGAGCATCATGGATATTCACAGTGAGCATCAATTTTATGATTACACCAAGCGAATCGAGCGTATTCGTGAATATGCTGCTGGAAAAATGCCCAAGAATTATCATTTGACGTTTAGTCGTAGTGAGAACAATGATGCTGAGGTTGCTGAGGCAATTGCGTTGAATGTTAATGTGGCTGTGGTATTTGCAGGCAAGACGTTGCCTGATACATATTTGGGTCGTAATGTTATCAATGGTGACGAGCATGATGCACGCTTTCTGGATCCTGTTGGTTGTATTGTTGGTTTGAAGGCAAAGGGCAAGGCCAAGAAGGATATGTCTGGATTTGTTGTCAAGATGTAAATTTGTGACAGATTTGATTTGACTTGGGATGACAAAAAGTCCCAAGTCATTTTTATGCAAATGCTGGTTTTCCGCGTAGTTTTGAAGAAAGTTGATGGTAGGTGTTGACTTTTTCTAAAGTGGTGATAGGATATATCCACGATGAAACTTGAATCTAAGGAGCGTAAAGCAGTTGCCAGTTTGATTTACTTTGCTGATGATGTGGAGCGTGAGCGAGTTGAGCGATGGATTGCCAAATTGAAGCAGCAGGGGCATGTGGTTGGCAGTGTTACGAGGGAGTATGATCCTGGATATGGTGAACCTGTTTGGTACATTCCTTGAAAAAAGTTGGTGGTAATCGTTGACTTTGTAGAAATCTTTGGTAAGATATTTGGACATTTATGACACTACTAGAACCGCAAGTTCCTCATGCTGAGACGTTGTTGACCAGTTTGTATCTCAACGGCATTGCTGCTGATTTGAGTGAGACGGGATGTGGCAAGACGTATGTTGCCACGTATTTGGCCAAGAAGATGGATGTACCGACCGTGGTTATTTGTCCCAAGGCGGTTATTCCTGCTTGGTTGAAGGTGATGAAGAGTGCTGGCATTGCTCCTACTGCTATTATCAACTATGAGAAGTTGATGCGTGGCAATATGACTCAGTACATGAGTTATGACAAAGCAAAGTTGGCCAATGACCGTATACCTACGCATGAGGCTATGGATATTAAGTTTCCCAAGAATGCGTTGATTATTATTGATGAGGTGCACAAGTGTAAGGGTGCTCAGTCGTTGAATGGCAGTTTTTTGATTGCTTGTAAGAAGGCTGGATACAAGTTGTTGGTTATGAGTGCTACGTCGGCTACCAATCCATTGGAGATGAAGGCGTTTGGATATGCTACCAATCTTCATGATTATGGTAATTTTGGTGGATGGTGTTCCAAGGTTGGAGCTGAATTCAATAAACGTCATGGTGGAATGACTGTTGATTTGAAAAGCAAAAAGGTCAAAGATGGCATGAAGTGGGTTCACAACAATTTGTTTCAAGTACAAAATGTTGCTAGTCGATTGACTAGAGATGTGATGAAGGCTATGTTTCCTGACAATCGTATTATGGCAGAGTGTTTTGATATGGGAACCAATACCGCCAAGATTCAGGCTGTCTATGACTATATGGAAGCTGAAATTGCCAGATTGGATGAGCGTAGTCAAAGTTATCGTGCTCACGTGTTTGCTGAAATCATGAAGGCACGTCGTCTTGCTGAAATTCTCAAAGTACCCACTTTGGTTGATATGGTTGAAGACTTGTATGCTGAAGGTGTGTCACCCGTGGTGTTTGTGAACTTTGAAGATACTATGGCTTCGCTCCAGAAGCGTCTGGCGGCTTATGGCGATGAGATTGGAGTGATTAAGGGTGGACAGTCGGCAAAGGAGCGTGAACGTCATATCGAGGAGTTTCAAGACAACAAACGTCGAATTATGTTGGTGAATTTGGCTGCTGGCAATGCTGGTATTAGTCTTCATGATTTGAAGGGTGGATTTCCTCGTCATAGTATTGTGAGTCCGAGTTATAGTGCCATTAACTTGGTACAGGCGTTGGGACGTATTCATCGTGCTGAAGGCAAAAGTCCATGTCTTCAAAAGATTGTGTTTGCTGCTGGCACAATTGAAGAGCGTTGTTGTCAGAAAGTTCAGGCAAAGCTTGACAATTTGGATATGTTGAACGATGGTGACTTGGTTGGTGACATTCAGATTTGGAACTGAACTTATTTTTTATAACGTATATATGAACAAACTGATTGGAGTTCGTCGGCCTAATTACTATGATGTGTCACAAAATCGTAGTATACAACCTGTAGTTGTTGAGGTTGAGGATATGAGCAAGATTGAAGATGAAATTCGAAGTATGTTGTATGATGTGATACCGCCGATGAATCATGTTGTTACAAGTTGGCGTAACAAGTTGTATGTGTGTGAGCGGGTTGCTGGACCTCGAAGTGAGATTCGACGTGATGGCAGTAAGGTTATGGAGTCACGACCTTATGACAAATCGCAGGTAGATTATCATCCATATCAACATCTTACTAGTTGACACAATGGTATACCGCTGATATAGTTATATGTATTGGTGGTATACCTTTTGATTTTCCGCGTGTCCTCGTAGCTCAGTTGGATAGAGCATCCGCCTTCTAAGCGGATGGTCACAGGTTCAAATCCTGTCGAGGACGCCATTTTTTATTTATAACTATGTCAACCTGCGCATATATTGTTGAAAGTGGCAATTGGACATTTCGTATAATGTCATCTGATGGAGACGATGAATATGCGTATATTGAGGCTGGTACACGTGCCATGGAGGGTGTATTTGGTGCCCGTCCACTGAGTGATGAGTGTGAGTTTCTGAGTCTACGGTTTGTGGATGGTGATGATTACTTTGATCCAGACAATCTAAATGAAGACCCGCCGCATCCTATGTTTAGTGTGGTGACGGCTATACACAAAGAAACTGAGACAAAAACCGCAAGAGTGTACTTGACAAGTGAATTGTTTGAAAATGCCAGTCAGCCTGTCAATGTTTTGTTGGCACACAAGGCTGAATCGTTGGAACCAGACAAACTCAAGAAGTTCAGGCAGTTGCAGAAACAACAGAAGAAGACCAAAAAAAGAAAGAAAAAGGATTGACATTGTAAAGAAGATGAGGTATAGTGTATACAACGATGAGCAACAAACCTACAACAATCAAAGATATTCAAAATCGAACCTTGGGTGTAATACGTACTCAAGGTAGTGTCACCAGGCTAACTGATACATCCAATCGAACCCTGGGTACATACAACAGTCAGACCAATGTGACCTATTCGGGTGGAAAAGCAGTGGGTCAAGGCAATCAGTTGCTTCGAATCAAGATTTAATGCGGAATTAGTGTCATGAGGAGCACGGTGGGCTTCCAGTCCACAGGGCCGGTGCAAATCCGAGATTCCGCTCCATTTATAACAAACCGCACTTTGGCTTTAATCAAGGTGTGGTTTGTTTGTGCGCATATGTGGTTGTTTTCCGCGTCGTGGACGGCTAAAAACGTGGGGTATTCTAACATATACATCAGATGCAATGTCAATACTTTTCGTTCATGCAGAGGCTGATTTAGTTTGAACTTTTCCTTCCATTCCAGCCAGTCTGTGTTAATCTCTTAACCGTGAAGACAATCTCAATCAAGAACAACAACGAACTTCCCGCCTACCTCCGCACGCTCGGAACCGAGTGCCAGTTCATTTCAATGGTAACCGAGACTGAGGTCAAGATGCGCAAGACCGGCAACCCGTTCGTGGGTACAGTCAAAGTGGCCCGCCGCAACGGCTTGGTCAACGTCAACCATGAAGACCGGGTAAACCGTCGCATGACCGAAGCCGGTATTGAAGCCAACTACGAGGCAGGTGAAACCTGGTACCTACACGAAACCACCAAAGACGGCAAGGTTATTCCGCTCTGCTTCTCCAAGAAAGACGCAAACGCCAAGTATCTCCAGTTCTTTCCTCATCGCAACCTGAGCACCAAGTACACGCTCAACGGCCGAGACCTCACCGCTGAAGAGGTTACCAAGATGAAGAGCTTCATTCCCGAGAAAGACTGGGGTGAGTTCAAACAACCAGTCATCACCCTCAAGATGGATTCCATCAAGGCCATCAAGTTCCGAAAGCTCAACTTCTCCAAGTAAAAGTCAAGAGGATTCAGAAAAAACTGAATCCTCTCTTTTTTCACTTGACACCTTGACAAACACCATCGATTAACTGTACAATACCCACTGTTCATTTTCCGCGTCACCTCAACCATCCGCAGTTCGTTTTCCGCGTATATCTGCATAAAAAACCCCACCTAGCTCTTTATAGAGGGTGGGATTATTTTACTGGTTGGAGCCGTTAGTCTTTTTGGGTGGATGTGTATAGAGGTTCTCCGGCCTCATTGTATCCGCTAATTGTTACGATGCCTTCTGCCATGAGCTTGTTGATAGTGTCTTGCACTTCTTCCAAATGGGCTTGGTTCAATGCTTCCATGATGGTTTCATGAGATTCGCCGGTTTGTTTCATGAGATTTTGCACTGCGTTTTCCACATCGATATCGTTATCGAGGGTTGAAAGATCGATGGAGTCGATGTGGTTCAAAAGGTCATCGACGGAACCTTGAAAGTGTTTGTTTGTTTTGTTCATCCATGTTAGTTTAACACAAATGATATTAACTGTCAAGGAAGGATTTGGGGATTGGACCCAAACCCAACCCATTGATTTTCAGTTGGTTAGGCTGTCACTGGCTGTGCCTTGGGATACTTGGCGAAGTAGGTTTCACGGTTGAAGGTCTTGATTGCGTCGGATGGACGATAGGCGTTGTAGGGAGCGCCTTCGCCGTAGGTTTCGACGTTGTAGGTTGCATCTACGGGAATGTAGACGACGGTGCGGTTCTTGAGGGTGCCTTTGGCGGGCTTTCCACGGCCCACGGGCTTTCCGTCGAGCAGAACCACACGCTTGACGAGGATACCGGTGCCGTACTTGAGACGGCGTTTGGATTTGGCAATCTTCTGCATGTCAGCGGTGGGAGCCGTATCAATCTGGGGTTCAACAACAGCGGTGGAGACGGTGGAAGCAATGTTGGTATACTCAGTGAACATAACGGTATTTGTGGTGATGTGAAGGTGTTATTACCTTCAACTGGAATGAGATTATCAGCTTTTTAGAACAAGTCAAGCCTTGTGGTCATTTTGTTGAAGGTATTTTGGTTTTCCGCGTAGCTTTGACGACTGCAAACAAAAACCCCACCTTTTTGAGGCGGGGCTGTTGAAGAACTTCTTGGTTCAATCAAAGACCTCAATACCACCGTCGCTGCTCAGTTCGATTGATGGATTGTATTTGCGTGCCAATTTAAGCACTTGTACAACCACAGCGTCGTAGGGTTTGTGTGCGGTTTTGCAAAACTCAACGTCAC
>Ga0209596_1002588_pt1 | contig 14849 bp, 13 predicted proteins | sample M_130807_MF_Meta_FD_187314 | JGI IMG/M metagenome (GOLD analysis project Ga0209596, IMG submission 187314) | Freshwater microbial communities from Lake Montjoie, Canada to study carbon cycling - M_130807_MF_MetaG (SPAdes) (version 2) | ecosystem: Environmental > Aquatic > Freshwater > Lake... | reverse complement strand
CAAGAAGATGAAGATAGTTATAATTGTTACACTAGTGAAATAAATAAAAAAGCCTCTTTAGATGAGATATTAGAACCGTCACAATTAAGGAAGAGTATTGACTCATTGCCTTCTAATTGCTCAGAAAAAGAGAAAGAAAAAATCTATCAACACAGAAAAAGTTACAATGATGCTCAAAATAAACTTTTATATTATTTAAAAATTGAGAAAAAAAGTTTAGATAGAACAGAGGATATGAAAAGCCAAAGAGACGAATTTCAAAATAATCTAGCAGGCTTAGAAAAAGAACTTCTTACAAATAATTTATCACAAAGAAAATTTATCAAAGCTCTCGAAGGATTAGAGGGCTTGTATTTGAATAGAATAAAAAGCAGATTACGTGGCCTAGGAAACATCGGACTAAACGCATTGAAAGGTTTATCATTAGCTCAACCTGTTTTGCCTTTGAAGTCAGATGAAATGAAAAATGCTATTGATCATATAAAATATAGGGGCTTGCTAGATTACTGGCTTAGAGATGATAGAGAATTGTCTCCGAAGAAGAAGTTTTAAGGAATATAAATGGCGCAAGTTACATTAAATAATTCAAATAAAGATTATTTTAAGTCAAAGTTATCAGAATTGTTGATTGATTTTGTTGAAAATGAAACGGTCACAAGCCCTTTTGTTAATGAACAATCTTTTTTAGATATTATCACTCAAGGGCTCGAAGAAATTGATTCTTTAGCTCAGTCCGAAAGTACAACTTTTGATTTGGATGAACTTGTGCAAGCAGGTTTTTCTCGCAGTGAATTGTTAGCTGGTAGTGAGCCAAATTCTGACAAAGAAGTTTTAGCTGCGCCTAGAATAAGACCTATTAGAGTGAGACCTCGAAGAACACCAGGTTTAGGCCCCACAGTTCCTGCAAGACGTCCTGGGACACCTGCTGCGCCAAGTAGAACATCACCTGTAACTCCCTCTCCTGGTGCATCAGCAAGAGCTAAGAAAAATATTTTTAATTCTATCAGTCAATCATCGAAAAAGTTTTTCAGTAGGCACGGCTGGATGGCTATGACTTTGTGGCCAGTTATTAAGGGGATTTTTGATTCTATTGTTGGTTGGTTTAAAAATAACTGGAACGAAATTGTCGATCAAGTAACAGAACCATCCTTTTTGCGTGAAGTTATTTTAGATTATAATGCTTACAGAAGAATTCAGGATTCTATGGAGTCTGAAATGTACGCACCAAGCGCTTATGAACATATATTAGAAACAAAAGGCGCTAGAGGTTATGGAGGACAACAAGCTTCTCAAGGCGCTTACGATATGCCTTCTGCAGAACTTAAGTCAGATTTTAAAAAATTCATTCCAGATTCAGTTGGAACATCAAGATATAATGATCCAGATATCCAAAATGCCTTAAGACAAAATACTTCTTCAAAAAATAAAAATACCAAATTTGTCAAAATCTCTCAAGCAACTAGCGAACCAGTTTCAGCAGCTAAGCCGGAGCCTACTGAAGAAAGCAAAAAATCTATAGAACAGTTGCAAAACTTGATGCCTAAGTGGTCAGTAACAGACATATTAAATCAAATCAAGCCAATTGCTGACGATCCAAAAATGTCTGTTGCAGAGAAACAAAGAGCAGTTGTTACAATTGTCAATAAGTATTCAAGTTCTGCAACAGCTCTATACAATTTCTTAAAACAAAATTACAATCTCCCTGATGTGGCATAGAAATGAAAAATTATTTATTTGAAATATTAGAAAGTTTAGATAATTCTAAATTATATAAAACTGCAGATAAACTTGAAAAATTCATCAAAGTTTCTCAGTTGATGGACAGCCCTTTTTCATTTTTTCAAGAAGACAAAGATGCACCTCAAGGCGTAGGTTATCAAACTAATAAATATGTAGGTAATATGTTTGATACCCGTGGTACTGCTATGGGAGAGTATTTTGGAGAAGGTATGATGGGACCTGATTCAGCCTACAAAGAAGATAGGCCTGGTGGCAATGAAGGTCCGTTAATCTTAGATACTCCTTCTCCTGAACAAGAAGCTAGGATGACTCCTCAACAATTGTACGATTTGAAAATAAGGAATCTTGAAAAAGCTCAACAATTTATGGCAAGTACTGGCGAACCATTTAAAGCAATTGAATTCTATATGTCAAACCTTGCAAAATCTGGTGGAAATGAAGCTGCAAAACAACAAATATTGCAAGCATCAATACCTACATTAACAAAATTATATTCAGACCAATTGAGAGCTCAGCCTAGTTCCCAATGGCGTAGAATTATTAATGATTTTACACAGAAGGCATCTAAATATCCTGGATTGGGACAATATGTGCCAAATATATTGCAAAATATATTCAAAGATATTTCAAGAGAAGCACGAAGTACAAATAACCCAAAATTACGTGATGATTTTATGAAAGGCGAAGGTAATTCTATCTTCCAGCAATATGGAGTTCAGCCTTTAAAATAGCATCTGTATAACTAAAGTATGGATCAAATTTGCCCACTTTACACTCAAACATCAGAATGTGCTCTTAAGTTAATTTCAAACCCAAGATTAGTAGCTTTTTTACTGAAGAAAGAATTTTCAGTAATTCAAGAAAAATGGATTTCTGATTGTGAAGGTTCTATTCTTAAGTGTTCTTACAAAGAAGAAACAAAAGAATCTGAATCTCAAGAAGTTATTGATGAACCAGCTGTAAAACAAATCGCTGAAGAATTTGTCGAAAATACTAAAGTAAGTATTCACAAAGTTGAAAACCCTTATCTTGTCAAGTCAGATGTTTTGGTTTACCCAACGAATATTGGCCTTACTATAGACGATCCTCTGCTCAATCGTATGTCAAGAGGCAGAATTCAATTTGAATGTGATAAATTCTCAAAACCAATCAAAATGGGCACTGTATATATTACTTCAAATGGTTTTGGTGATTCTAAAGTCAAACCTCAGAAAGTTTATCATGCAGTAGTAGCAGGAGAGAGCAGGCTTGTAAATGAAGCTGATACAAAGTCAGCAATCAAAAAAGCTCTTATTTTAGCAAACCAAGAAGAAGCTAGAAATATTGTAATGTTGCCAAGTGATTGTGGAACTTTAGATATTAATGATTCTGCCCGAGTTCAATTATCAGCTATAAAAACATTCTTGAACTCAGAGAAAAATTGCAAAATTAAAAATATTTTTGTAGTTATGGAAGACGAGGACAGTTACAATACATACGAGGAATATTACAATAGAATATTTACTTGAGGTAGTGTTGAATGGAAGTAACTTGTGAGAACCCGTCTAATCTACTATGTGGCTTATTAAATACATTTGAATTTCCAGCTTGTATTGTTGATGAAAATAAAAACATCATAATGAATGTACACGCTAGAGAATTATTTGAAAATGGATTGGATGTAAAGAAGTATGTCAATGCTTCCATCCTTTCGTATCAAGGCCTGAAATATCAAATTAAAAAACAAGATCTCAATAGCGGAACCAAAAGTAAATTAATCATTTTTGAAGTAGTTGATGAAACAATTACTAAACTCACAGAATCTTCCAAAAAATTACGACAAGTTCTCTCTGCCTTATAATCGGAGGAGAAATGCAAGAAAACGAAGTCGGTTTAGAACAGCTTAAGAACGTCTACAAAGCACAGACAGAGGCATATTTAGATTTTAATATGGCTCTTATTAATATTTTAACTAATCAAAAAGAATTGCTAGGAAAGGTTGAATCATTAAAAATACTTTCAGATGATGAGTTTAAAAAACTTTCTAAAGACTACGCAATTCTTGAAAAGTTGTTTGAGAATTTTCAAAGCGCTCAAATTAGGAGAGATGCTGAGTTAGAAGAAGCAACATTAGAATATACAGCACAAATTTCTGATTTTGGCGGAACTGTTGAAGAAATGAAAGAAGACGTAAAGTTTATCAAAAAAATGTACTGGGATGTCAAAAATACATTGAATAAAGTTGCGTGGACTATTGGTGGAATTATAGCCTTTTTAACTATCTTGCAATTAGTTACAGGCAAAGGATTAGTGGACTTCGTAAAATAATGCCTACAATTACTTGCTATTGTCAAAATTGCGGAAAAAATTTTTATTCTAAAGAAGAATTATATCTTCCAGGTCTTAAATATCGTACAGTTTTTGCGATGAATAGAAAACAACTTAAGACTTGGGATGATTGGGTGGCTCATATGTCTACTCACTGCGAAGAATGCAGAGAAAAAGAAATTCCAGAAAGCTGTATGGAAGATTATAAAAAACTAAAATATAGCTAAGAAGTTTTAATAATTTGATCTAAGCTGTTTCTAATGTCCAATAAAGTTTGATCTGAAACTTTATTTCCTTCAAAAGAAATGTTATTATCAAGCTTTAAGTGATATAAAACACCTCCAGCAATACTATCTATCAAATTATTGATATCAGCTCTGTTTAAGATTTGATTTGGGTCTGTTTCTTCAGTAATAGCATCAGCCAATTCTGTCGCTTCATTCTCTAAGCCAGACTCTTCCAAATCTTTTATCAATTGAGCTAATTTGGAAATATTCATTTATTTACTCTTAAAAATTTCTACGAACAAATCATCAACATAAGATTTTTTAGATGCAGTTGTGATATTGTTCGATAACTGATTTTGAACTTCAGGAGGCAAACAAGAAAAACATACATTTTTACCAATACGATCTTTATACCAAGGCGCAGTTTCAGCATATACTGGCAAGAATCTAAATAAGCCAGTATTTAATGGTAAAACGTTTCCACAAGATTCGCAAGACCTTGATAAATTTATTTTACCTTTAGGTTTTGCATTTTCGGGATTCTTGTGGTATTTATTAAGATTGTCTAGTAAACTCATATGATTTTTCTCAGATTAAAACACTTACATTTTATAATATAAAAGATTTCAAGTGATTTCCTGCTTGAAATGAAAAGGAGATGACAATGATTGAGGTAATCAGTCAGGTAGTAATCTCTATTATTCTTTTACTCACAAGTATGAGAGTAGTAAAATTACCACCGAAACCATACCATCAAGATGCGAAAGTTTCCGTATCAACATCAAAGGATAGACTTGATAAAAAAGAAAAAATTTCTAAATTTATCAAACTTGTTCAACCGAGATATTCGCAATCATACATAAAGAAAATTACAGCTGCTATAATGAAGTATGCTGCAGTTTTCAAAGTAGATCCATATGTGATAGCTTCTACTGCATATGTTGAAAGTGAATTCAAGATGACTAGTAGACCCTGTATTGGTATGATGCAGCTAGTCACACCATCAATTAGGTATTATGACCCTAAAAGAGTCTATAATCCACGTACGATTGATGGAAATATAGCAATTGGAACTAAAGAGTTATCTGTTCATTTACGAAAGTATTCTAGAAAAGGTTTACCTAGCAGAATAGCTTACAGAAATATGTATAGGTCTTACAATGGATCTTATATGAAAAATAGGTACTCTATAAAAACATTGCTTGTTCAAACCAGATTAGAGCATCTTTCTGTAGATGCATTAAAGTCTAAACTTAAAAAAGGGCCGATTTGGAAATAAAAAAAAGAGGGGAGAAAAATCTCCCCTCTTTTTTAGTTAAAACTAAAAGGATTAGATACCGCCAGCTGTGTTGGTAAATCTATTCCATCCAGATGGATATCTACCTAAAGCTGTTGTAACTGCAAGACCTGCGTTGACTAATGTTGCATCTGCAATCAATCTGTTAAGTTCAAACGCAACTTTCTCCATTTTTGATTGAAGATTGTTGTAAGAAATACCAGAGAAGTTTACAGCAATCTCTTTTTCAGTTGCTGTCATGCTTAAAACAGCTGCATCATAAGCTGTTTTAAGAGTTGACAAATTAGATTGAATTAAATCAAAATCTTCATATGTTGATGAACCAATTGCAGTGCCACCAAATGTCACGTCAGTTGGGTATTTTGCTGCAGAATTAAAAGTTACAGTTGTTGTGTCGTTAGGGCCAGAGCCATTACCAATTGTAGTATCTTTTAACTCTTGATAGGTGGTTAAGTTGTTCCAAAGGTATGAGCCTGGATCGTTAGTAGTACCGTTGGCTGATCTTGCTGTACCTTTGTATAAACTTGATGGATATGTTGGCATATTAGTACTCCTTATACCGTATCATTTTCTTCGAAGAAACAAAACTAATAAACATATTTTTTTGTTTTCAATAGATTAATTTTGTTTCTCCGACGCTTATTCCTTCTAATATCCGCCAGCAATATTAGTTAATCTATTTTTGCCAGATGGATATGTAGAAGTAAGACCAATTCCAGGGAATGAAGCAGCAAATCCAACAGTGTTCATTCTGTCGATATCGCCTCTTAATTTTGTAATTTCATAGCTTATTTTTCTGAATTTTCTATAAAGGTTTTGGATTGTGTTGATGTTTGAAGAAGCCATCCACTTTAAACCTTCAGTTGAAACGCTTGAAAAAGAAGTTTCCAAAGCTGTCAAGTCATATTGAATTGTATTAAGCATAGACCTAAAATCTTCAATGAACATTGTTGCGCTTGTTCTTTCTGCTGTACCTACATTTACGTCAGTAGGATATTTTGCAGCACTTGGATAAACAACAGTAGTGCCAAGAGCGCCGAATGTTATGCTACTAGTACCTGGAATAATAGGCTCGTCAGAAGATAAGAAGAACTTCTGGGATGCGTTTACAGTTCCGTTTGTGACAGAGAAAATTGTATTTCTCTTAAGCTCAGCATCTTCATCAAATCTTGTGTCTCTTGTTAATTGCCAGTATGTAGATGCAGAACCAGCTTTAGAAAGAGTATAGACACCATTCTGAATTGCATTAGATTGGTCTTTTACTAAAACTGTTGTTGCAGTATCAGTATATAAAAAACCATCTATAAATAAAGTTGTTGAACCAGAACCTGTTAGAACATTTCCTGAATATGTAGGTGAACTTTGTAATGTTGCGCCTGTACCTGCTGAAATTGCAAAACCAGCGAGTGACATTGCAGTTGGCTCATTGTCAAATCTAAATTCAAATCTGTTATTATAATTGTTTACAGATCTTATTCCTGGTGCAACTCCCAATAAAAGCGAAGATGGATAAGTTGGCATTATTCAAACTCCTTAAATGATTTCATCATCTTAGAAACCAAACCGATTTATAGATTTTTCTTTCAATATAATCCAGATCACTACCTTTATCGATTATTCATAAAAGTTTATACTCTATCTGCAATGAATATAATTTATATCAATCAATAACTGTAAAAAATGTCTACGGCCTTATTTCGTTTGATTTGTCAAAAATAACAAATGTCTGATTTTTATATAGTACCCCCTAGACTAATTGTTGGTTCTCTGCAAAGATCCAACGTAGTAACATCTCTTAATACCTTAAGGGGAGATTTATCATTTAAGGTTAATCCAGATAGCGGTTTAACCTTAAACATAAATAGTGGGGTTTTTACTTTTTCGATAGCACCTGATTTTTATATCAAAAAATCAGGAGACATTGTTCCGTCTAATATTATATTTCAGCCAGACCCAGGAAAATATGGTCTTGCTGTAGGTTCTGGTCCAAGCGATCCTGGCACTGGTGTTAGTGGAGCTTTATATTTTAACACAACTTACAGTGTTCTTAAGGTTTACGACGGGTCTACTTGGAATGAAATTGCTTCGACTGGTACTTCTGGAATTACTCAGTCTTTTGCAGACAATAGATATTTAAGACTAGATGGGGGCAATACTCCTACTGGCGCTATCTCAATGGGAAGCCAGTTCCTAAGATTTGCCAACTTAACTACTAGAGTCGCTTCTGGAACTGCTGGACAAGTTTATTACAACACAGACACTAACAAGTTAGACCTATACAATGGAAGTTCTTGGGTTGCTGTAGGTTCTGGGATTACAAGTATTACTGCTGGAAGCGGTATATCATTATCCTCAAATCCAATTACATCATATGGTAGCGTTTCAATAAATGAAGCTTATAACTTCAATTGGACTGGAACTCACACTTACTCCCAGCCAATTACTTTTTCAACAAGCCAAACATTTGATGCCAGTAAACTAACTATTGCTTATGAAGTTCAAGGTGATATTTTACGTTTCAATGGTGCAAACTGGTCAAGATTACCACTTGGTACACCAAACCAAGTCTTATCTGTTTCAAATTGTGGTGGAGATGTTGAATGGCATAGTTTGGTTGCTGGTCCTGGAATTGCAATCACCTATGATGCTGGAAGTTTAATATTTTCAAGTTTAAGTGCAACTGGAATAAGCGGAATTGCATACTTAAATAATCTTACAAGTTCAACGCAATATTTTGCAACAGGATCAAGTGGATCTAGTTTTAATATAGTCTCCTCAGGGTCTACTCATACATTCAATATACCTATAGCTGGAATTGCTGCCACTGGACTTGTAACTACTTTAGATCAATCATTTGCTGGAAATAAAACTTTCACAAATAATTTAATTATTTCAAGTTCAACAGCATCGACAACTACTTCCACTGGGTCATTAACTGTTACAGGTGGAGTTGGTGTAGGACAAACTATAAATTTAGATGGTAGTTTAAATTTTTGGAATGGTAGCTACTATACTGGATTTAAATCAAGCGCTACAGCTTCTACCACATATATTCTTCCACAAACCAGTCCAGCAACTGGTACATCAGTATTAAGTTCAGACACAATCGGAAACCTATCTTGGGTTCCAATGACTGCTACTGGCGGAGGATCTGGAACCACTACTATTGGTACTCCAACCGATGGAGTTTATACTGATGGTTTCTTTTCAACTTGGACTGACAATACAACAATCTCCAATGCTTTTGATGATGTAAACGAATTATTAGCATTATTAGCACCAGCAAGACCTAACTACTTAACGGGAACATCTTTAGTAGCAAGTAGTGTTCCTACTTACTACACAGTAAGGATATCTGCTGGTTTGGGTACTGAATGGTACCAAGCTGGTTATGGCACAGGAAGCCTAATAACTAGCAAATATTATCTATCAGGTGCACATACGTTAAATACAGCAAACACTACCACTACATTCTCAGCTGGTAGTTTGACAACTTCAACTTATGGAACAATATATTTTAGAAGATATAATTATTTAACACCAACAGGCAGTGGAGGTGGTGTTGGTACAGTTGACCTGACAACAAACTACACTGTCGGGTTTACAAATAATAACTTAAGACTTTCTGCTTTAGGCACATACAACAGTATATGGACTAAAGCAAATGCTCAAATTTCTGCATATACACAACCTTTTGCTGGATATGAGGGTGTTTATATTGCTCACACTGAAAACAATCAATTGACAAACACTTATGAAATGTGGAGAGACCCTTGGTCAGCATCTAATGGTAGTCCCGTTTTTTCACAGGCAGCTACTGCAGCTACTTATAGTCAATCAGATAAATGGCTTTCGGGAATTTCTTACTACGCTTCAGGAACTGGATTTAGTGTTTACTTCAAGGGTGCAGCTGGTATTTATAGTTGTGCATATAATGTAACACAAGTTTATGCAATTTCAGCTACTGGTTTAAATACTGCAACAGGTTTACCAGCAAGTCCACCTTTATTTACTGACGAATTAGATAAATCAGGCTCTAATCACGTTAGAGTATCATTGTCTGTAGCAAACCAGTCTTCTTTCAATAAATACTTAACAACAACAATTTACAAAGCTCACGGAACAACAGCAGCTTCTAATGCAACAATAGCTAAAGCAATTAATACTTATGGAACAACGTCTACAGACACATTTGATGGTTTTCAAGATGAGGCAAGAAGATTGGTTATAGGTTCAGGTATAGCTTTTACTTCTACTCTTGAAATGGCTAGTGGTAATGCTCAAGTTAGATCTGGCACACTGCAATACCCACTAGCAGCTGATTATGATACTCAATGGGGCGGTACACACACTTTTTCTGGTGATCAAGAATATCAAAGATATTTCTATAAAACATCAGCAAGTACTGGGACTTTAACATTCGGAGGTTTTACAGCTTCTAATGTTGCACCATATGGGACTGGAAATATAAATGTTCTTCTTTATTTAGATGGTGATGCTTTGTGGTTTGATTTGGGTGTATTACAAGGCTCAAATTCTAATAATGGTTCTACTAGATCTGCTGCAATTTCAGCCAAAACATCTGCTTCAGGTGGTGCTTTAGGCTGGTCTATTGGAGTTAAAACTACAGGAGTATCAGGCGCTGGTAATTCTGCTAGATATAGAGCAGTTGTTATTTTTAGAACCAATACTTATAGCATGACGAGTATAACGAGCTCATAATATGGCCTGGACACAAACAGATACAAGTTTCAAGAAGCTAAGTAATAAAAGAATTACGACTAGCACAGGAAAAGGTCTGCCAGAAGAAAAAGGCGCATCAACTCTTGAACTTTATTTACCAGACATCAAAACTGGGTTAATTCCAGGTACGGGTTTTGCTGGTTATGGTGTTTCAGGTTATTTATTTTATCACGGCCCTACTGCTGCTTTTGGACAAACTTTAGCAGTTGATACATCTGTTCCAGGAAATTTAACTTGGTTTGCGACTTCAGGTTATGGAAATACTACTGCTGCTAACGATGGTACAGCAGGTTCAGAAGCTCAAAGATTAGGAGATTGGGTATCTGACAAGTATGATGCTTTTGGCACTGTTCCAGGAGCTGGTTATGAAGTCAAGGTTTATGATAGAAATAATAACTTAATTACAAAATCTGATAACTCAAACTGGCTTTTCGACTACCAAACTGGAATTTTAGTTTTCAATAATGATGCAACAAGTATCAGTACACTTATCTCAACAAGTGGCCCGTTCAAAATTGTTGGATGGAGATATATTGGTCCAAAAGGCATTATTCCAGCATCTTATGGCGGATTAGGCTATACTTCATACAACTTAGGAGATTTAATTGTTGGTGCTGGATCAACAATTATCACCCTTCCTGTAGGCACAAATAATTATATTCTTTCTGCTGATTCATCAACACCATCTGGACTTAGATGGGTAGCAAATTCTGGTGGCGGTGGTGGTTCAGGTATTTCTTATCTAAATGGACTTACCGATGGACAGCAATATTTTGCAACAGGAACTTCAGGAATTGGGTTTAATATATCTTCCTCAGGTTCTACACATACTTTCAATATACCAGATGCAGGTGTTGGCGTTACTGGTTTAATTACTGGTTTAGCACAAACTATTGAAGGTTCTAAAACTTTTACATCTGCAATTATTGGTGATCTTACTGGTACAGCAACTACAGCCGGGTTTGCATATACTTCTAACTATGCACATCAGTCTGGATATGCAATTACATCTGGTTTTGCAACTACAGCTTCATATTCTTATGAATCAGGCTATGGAATTACATCTGGATTTGCCACTACAGCATCATATTCTTATGAATCTGGTTATGGAATAACTTCTGGCTTTGCTACAACAGCATTATATTCTTATGAATCAGGCTATGGAATTACATCTGGATTTGCATCAACAGCAAGTTATGCATACCAATCTGGATATGCAATTACATCTGGTTTTGCAACTACTGCTTCTTATTCTTATGAATCAGGTTACGGAATAACCTCAGGATTTGCAACTACTGCTTCCTATTCTTATGAATCAGGTTATGGTGTTACTTCTGGGTTTGCTACAACAGCGTCATATTCTTATGAATCAGGGTATGGTGTAACATCTGGATTTGCATCTACAGCAAATTATGCGTACCAATCTGGATATGCAATTACATCTGGTTTTGCTAACACTAGCGCAAATCTCAATATTGTAAATGCTGCTTCAGGTATTTTCTATCCAATTCTTTCCAATACATTTTCTTCAACAAGTGGAATTGGCGCATCTGTAAATAGTTCTTTTTCTTTTGATGTATCTAGCGGAGCATTTGGTGCAACATCTGTAAATATTTTCTCTGGGCAGTCTTACAGTATTGGTGGAAACAATGTTCTTTCTTCTAGTTCATTAGGTACTGGAGTTACTAATTCTTCATTAACTGCTTTGGGGATAATTACTACAGGTACTTGGTCTGCCACAGCAATTACAGCTTATTATGGCGGTACTGGCTACAATTCATATACCAAAGGTGATATTTTAGTTGGAGCAGGTAATACATTTATCAAGTTAAATGTTGGAACAGATAATTATGTTCTTACTGCTTCATCAACTTCAGCAACTGGATTGTCTTGGTCGCCAACTGCTCCATCGGCAGCAACTGGTTTAACTACACTAAATGGATTAAGTGTAGGAATTCAATATTTATCATTTGGTTATTCAGGAACTGTCCCAGCTTTTTCATCTTCTGGAAGTACACATACCTTAAATATACCATTAGCAGGTACAGGTTCAACAGGTTTAGTTTCTACACAATCACAATCGTTTGCTGGCATCAAGACTTTCACAAATGCTGTTTCTATAACTGATAATACAGTTTCAAATTCAACTTCTACTGGAGCGTTGACAATAACTGGTGGAGTAGGCATAGGTGGAAGTTTATTTGTTACTAGCTCACTACCATCTAGTATTTCTGGAATAGTTTTTAATAATGGAGTTATAACATCAGGTTCTTGGGCTGGTAGTTTAATAACAGGTTTTTATGGTGGCACAGGATTTAATTCCTATAACAAAGGTGATATTTTAGTTGGAGCTGGCAACACATTTGTCAAACTTCCAGTAGGGTCAGACAATTATATACTTGTAGCAGACAATACTACAGCAAGTGGTCTAAGATGGGTTGTAAATAGTGGTGCTGGTGGTGGTGGTACAGGCGGTTCAGTTTACATTGCAGAAACACCACCACCATATTCCTCAAATGCTGGAGACCTTTGGTACAATTCTGAAAACGGCGCATTAAATATTTATTATGTTGATGTTGATACCTCACAATGGGTAGAAATCAATAGTGCTTTTGGTGGCGTAGATCCTCCGGCAAATTTTGGTATTGGCATTACGCAGATCAATAATATTGGTTCATCTGCACAATTTTTATATGCTGGATTTAGTGGAAGTACATTTAATATTTCCTCAACTGGAAATTCACATACATTCAATATACCAATTTCGGGTGTGGGTGTTACTGGACTTGTTTCAGGGTTTGCACAAACATTTGGTGGCATAAAAACTTTCCAAAATGGTTTAATTTCAGGAAATGGCGTTACAATTTATGGAAGCCTTTCTTTACCAAATGAACCATTACTAAGTATTTATGGTGGTACTGGAAAAACTTCTTATAGCCTTGGTGATTTGCTAGTAGGTGCTGGAACATCAATAATTAATTTGCCATCAGGATCAAATGGCTATATTTTGCAAGCCAATTCTGCTTTTGCAAGTGGATTGGGCTGGACTTATGTTTCTAATGTCAATGTTTCTGAAACTGCTCCATTACCTGCTATAACTGGTGACCTTTGGTGGAACTCTATAGATGGTTCTTTAAGTGTTTATTTTGTAGATGTTGACAGTACTTCACAATGGGTTGAAATTGGCAATGGACCTTCACAGGGGTCTGCTGGTTCAACTACAGTAATATCAGCTTCTTACTTTTTAGCAAGTTATGGATATCTAGAAACTGTATATGATTATGGTACATCTTCTGGTTCTATTACACCTAATTGGAATGATGGAAGTATACAAAAAATAATTTTAAATGGTGGGCTTTCTTTGAATGTACCAATAAATATGCAATCTGGCTCTTCCCTAAAATTAATTGTTAGACAAAATGCTTCCGGAAATCACACTTTAACACCAAATGCATCTCTAAAATTCAAAGGTGGTAATAAAACTTTATCTACATCTTCAAATGCCATAGATATGATAAAAATTTATTATGATGGAACAAATTACCTTTGCGATTTAGATTTAGCTTACTCTTGAAGAAATAAAATATATGAACTACGCAGAATATTTAATAAGCACCTCCAAAAATTCGGATAACTAATGGCAGCACTTAATTTCCCCCCATCACCATCAACAAATCAGATTTATTCAGCAAATGGAAAATCTTGGAGATTTGACGGCACTAGCTGGAAAACATTTTATATCTTAAATGTTCAAGGTGGAGGAACTGGTAATACTTCTTATAATCTTGGTGATATTTTAGTTGGTGCTGGAACTTCATTATATCCCCTTCCTGTTGGCTCTAATAGTTTAGTTCTTACAGCTGATAGCACAGCAGCTTTTGGAATAACCTGGAGATCAACTGCAGCAACTGGAATAACGACTCTTAATTCATTAACTGCTACAAGCCAATATTTTTCATTTGGTTACTCTGGCGATTTTCCAAATATTTCTTCTTTTGGTGAAACACATACATTCAATATTCCAATTGCAGGAGCTGGAGCTACTGGTTTAGTTTCTACATCAAGCCAAACATTTGCTGGACAAAAAACCTTTACATCTGCAATAATTGGAGATCTTACAGGGACGGCAACAACCGCTGGATTTGCTTTAACAGCTTCATATGCCCATCAGTCTGGGTATGCAATCACTTCTGGATTCGCAACAACTGCTTCTTATGCTCATCAGTCCGGTTATGGTATCACAGCTGGATTTGCTACTACAGCAGCATATTCTCATCAAGCAGGATATGCAATTACTTCAGGAAGTTCCAACACTTCAGGATTTGCTACTACTGCTGGTTATGCTTATCAAGCAGGGTATGCAATTACTTCAGGATTTGCAACCACAGCTAATTATGCATATCAATCTGGCTACGGAATAACATCAGGATTTGCAACAACAGCTTCATATTCTTATGAATCAGGATATGGAATAACTTCAGGATTTGCTAATACTGCTAATTATGCTTATCAATCTGGTTATGGGATTACCTCAG
>Ga0209596_1002587_pt1 | contig 14853 bp, 14 predicted proteins | sample M_130807_MF_Meta_FD_187314 | JGI IMG/M metagenome (GOLD analysis project Ga0209596, IMG submission 187314) | Freshwater microbial communities from Lake Montjoie, Canada to study carbon cycling - M_130807_MF_MetaG (SPAdes) (version 2) | ecosystem: Environmental > Aquatic > Freshwater > Lake... | reverse complement strand
GGTGCGAACTTCGATCAGCGTCTCGGGATCGCTTATTGGATCACGCTCGGCCGTTCCCCGACGCCGAACGAGCGCACCGCCGCGTGGAATTTCTTCCAGAAATTCCCGAGCAACTGGAGCAAGGGCGACAAGTCCGCGCCTGGTTTCAAGGATGCCGAGGACGTCAAGGCTGCGTGGACGAGCTTCTGCCGCTCGCTCTTTGCCACATCGGATTTCCGCTATCTGAACTGAGCGAGGGGAAAGGGTTGTCGCACCATTTGGACGTGGCAGGGTTCTAATCCGCCTTTGCCCATACTCGTCCAAGTCATGAAAACGCACCCTCCATCCCATCGGAGCACCACATTTCCATGCAGCCGCCGCGACTGCACGCGAGTCCTCGCCATCGCTCTCGCGGTGATGCCGGTGTCCCGCGCGCAGATATTCGCAGCGCCCGGTGAGGCGCCGCCGCCGGGTGCGATTGCTGCCGCGCGAGCTAAGAAAACCGCTGGCGACATCCGAACCTTCACGCTGCGGCTGAACTACGCAGGCCAGGAAGACAAGCCGTTCTACCGTCTGCTGCTCAGCGTGCCGGCCATCGTTGGAAAAGACAGACCCTAACGCAGCAGCGTCACACCGCCATCAATGTCGTACGACGCGCCTGTGATGAAGCCCGCCTCGTCAGAGCAGAGGAATGCCGCGAGAGCCGCAATTTCTGAAGGCTCTCCCATGCGCCCGATCGGCTGCCATGCGCTCAATTTTGCAAACATCTCCGCCTCGCGGCCCGGATAAGTCTTCGCGAGGTAACCATCCACGAACGGCGTGTGGACGCGCGCCGGGCACACGCAGTTGCAGCGGATTTTTTTGTCCACGAAATCGCGCGCCACGCTCAGTGTCATGCTCAGCACCGCGCCCTTCGTCATCGAATAGGCGAAGCGCTCCGAGATGCCGAGCTTTGCGGCTACCGAGCAGATGTTCACGATCGCGCCGCCGCCCGCCTTTTGCAGCAGCGGCACGCCGAAGTGCATGCCGTGATACACGCCGCGGACATTCACCGCATGGAGGCGGTCCATGTCCGCCGCCGTCGTCGTGAGCACGTTGCCGATGTGCGCGATGCCCGCGTTGTTCACGAGCACATCGAGCTTCGGCAGCTTCGCAAATGCCGCGCGCATCGCCTCGGTGTCGCTCACATCTGCCGCAAGCACATCGCATTTCCCGCCCGCCGCACGGATCGCCGCCGCCGCATCCGCCGCCCCCGCATCGCTCAATTCCACGATGAAAACATGCGCCCCCTCCGCCGCAAAACGCTCCGCAATCGCGCGCCCGATCCCCGAGCCTCCGCCGGTGATGAGTGCATGTTTGTCGATGAGGCGATGGGAAAATGTCGGGTTCACGCCGCCGCAGATAGCCGCTCCTGCGCCGCGTGCCAAGCGTGCTGTGAAAGTAGGCGGGATTTGCAACATCGCGCGCCGGGATGGGAGAAGGTGGCAGGATGGCGGGGTTCGGAATGCGTGCCGGATATGGTGATCCGCGTCCCGCCGCATCGCTGTGTTCGCGTGCGCGAGGTTGCAAACCTATAGTGTTCTAGGAAGGTGTTGCCGCAGAGTATGAGGCAAACGGTCCGGCGAAGACGGTTCAAGACAGGGCGCTTGCAAAGTGCCCCTCCTTGGGAATCGCGCACGCCCGCTCCCATTCTCGGAACACTATTGGTTTGTAAACCCCGCCTAGATTGCCACCGCGCCGTTGCCGCGGCATCATGCGAAAATGTGCGTTTCGAGTTCGTCGCCGGCGATCCGCTGAACTTTTTTACCTCGCGGAGCAAAAAGAACTTGCGCCCGATCCCGCGGCTGCTATGAATCACGTCCCTTTCCGCAGAAATTGCAGACATGCTCGGGTGGTGGAATTGGCAGACACGTACGTTTGAGGGGCGTATGCCGAAAGGCGTAAGGGTTCAAGTCCCTTCCCGAGTACCATGCGGAACGACAGGACGGAAGGCCGCATGGATAGAGGATTCCAGAGGTTTATGTATCGGCGATGGTTTCGAGCAGAGCGCCGGAGAAAGGTAGGAAACGCGCAATTGTCCGCATAATCGCCTTCCGACGGTCGCCTGAACTACGAAGCCTGTGTGAATTGGGCGCTCACACTGGTTCCGCCGGATGAGGCGCATCGTTATCCATGGCCCGCGCTCGATGAAAAATTGCTGGCCGTGATCAAAGACAAGAACTCGGCTCCCGAAACGCTCGAAGCCCTCGCGCGGCGCGCTCCTCCAGGCGCTTGGGAGACTCTCTCTTCGCGTAATGCGACGGTCGCGCTTGCGCTTCTCATCGCCAAGCGGCCCGAGCACAGTAGAAAGTTCCGCAAGCTGCTCAATGCGGAATTGACGAACGGGCAGCGGGATTTCGATCACGCCGTTTATGCGGCGTGGCTCGCCGATGTGCGCGAAGTCGCTCCCGCCTTGGAACGTCTCGCCACCTCATCGGCGACAGACGCCGAGGGCTCTTCCAACCCGGCCCGGCAGCATCTGCCGAGGTGGGTGCTCACGCTCTGGCGCGAACCCGATGCGGCTGCGCGCGCAAAGGCCCTGCTGGCATTCGCGTTCAACGACATTTTCGATCCGCAGCGAATGCCCGAGGCGTGGAAGCGCATGGAGGCGCAGTTCACGGAATCATGGCGGACCCTCGACGGGCGCCAGCGCGCCGATGTCCGGGCGCTTCTCGACTGGTGCGCGGGCGACGGCCAACGCCGCATCCTGGAAATCACGCCGGGAGGAGAAGCAGCGTCCATGCTTGGGAGATTGCGCGGCTTGCTCGCCCGCTGATGATATCGAGGACAAGTCGTTCGTGCTGCATTTCCTCCACGTCGGGCCGTCATCATTGGAAACATGGGACCCGAAGCCCGATCCACGAATTGATTTGATCGGATGTCTTCAAGGGCGCCGATTTTCCATGTTCGGATTCTTCGCCGTGTCCATCTTCACCGCCTGACCGCAGGGTTGTTGCTTCAGCGAGCGCGGTTGCAGCCTGCCTCCGATGTCTGCTACAAGCCGCCGCATGAAATCGCTCCTCCTGTTCCTCGCCTTCACCGCCTCCATTTTCGCCGCTGACAACGAACTGACCGATGCCGAAAAATCCGGCGGATGGAAGCTGCTCTTCGACGGGAAAGACGCTGCGGGGCATTGGCGCGGATACAAGAAGGACAGCCTCCCGGGCAAATGGGTGGTGAAGGACGGCACGCTCGCGCTGACCGGCAAGGGCGGGGGAGACATCGTCACGAAGGAGCAGTTCGAGAGTTTCGAGCTGAGCATCGAATGGAAGATCAGTCCGGGTGGAAATAGTGGCATCATGTTCAAGGTGCAGGAGACCGGCGGTGCGCCGTGGAATACCGGGCCGGAGGCGCAGATTCAGGACAATGCGGGCGGACACGATCCGCAGAAGGCCGGCTGGATGTATGCCCTCTATCCCGCGAACGTGGACACGACGAAGCCCGTCGGCGAGTGGAACCATTTCGTGCTCAAATGCCAGAAGACCGCCGCGGGCACTTTCAAGTGCGTGCATACGATGAATGGCACGAAGTATGTCGAGTATGAGATCGGATCTGCGGACTGGAACGAGAAGGTCGCGAAATCGAAGTTCTCCAAATTTCCCGGCTTCGCGAAGTCGGCGAAGGGCCACATCTGCCTCCAGGATCACGGCAACGAAGTCGCCTTCCGCAACATCAAGATCCGCGAGCTGACGGAACTCAAGTAGTCTGCTGGCGCAGGGCGGAGGCATCAGGAGCGCAGCAGCGGCGAACGGAAGCTCCCGGGTGGAGCACGCGACTCGCGTGCTGTCTGCGGCGACTCGCCGCAGACACCCGACGCACGGGTGTTTGTGAGCGGCGTGCAGATTTGATGACGCACAGATTTGGAAAACCTGGGTGCTTCCAGAGACGCCGCGAGGTGTTTCCGGCGGGCCGGCGGAAACGGCACGCGAGTCGCGTGCTCCTCCCGAGAGTCGCCGTCGGCTGGCAGAGTGATTTTGAGGCGTCCGCCCTGCGTTCGGGCGGCGCTACTTCTTGACCTCGCGTCCGACTGCCGGGGCCGGAGGTTAGATCTTCGGCGTTGGAGTTGCAGGCACGGCAGGCACGGCAGGCTTCGCTGGTGGCGCGGGCGGCGGGCCTGCGCCGAGCTTTTCAAAGGCGTGCTCCAGCAGCGTCTTGGAGTCGTTCCAGATGCCGGGCTTGTCGCTGTGCATGATCACCGAGATGGCCTCGCAATCCGCACGGCATGCGCAGCTCACGAGCACCTGCTGCGACGCGCGCGTGTAGCCGGTCTTCACGCCGATGCAGCCGGTGAACATTCCCAGCAGCTTGTTGTGGTTTTTGAACAGCACCTTTTCGTCGCCGCGCATCATGCTGAATACCGGCGTCGCCACGATCTCGCGGAAAAGCGGCTGCTGCATCGCGAAGCGCGCGATGAGCGCGAGGTCGCGCGCCGTAGTGAAGTGACGCGGGTCGTGCAGGCCGTGTGGATTCATGAAATGCGACGCCTTCGCGCCGAGTTCCTCCGCGCGTTTGGTCATCTTCTCCGCAAATTCCTTCACGCTTCCCGCATGGTCGCGTGCGAGGGCGAGCGCCACGTCGTTTGCGCTTTTCAGCAGCAGGGCGAAAAGGAGTTCGCGCCGCGTGTATTCTTCGCCGGGTTTGAATTCGAGCGCGCTCGGTTCGACCTTTGTGTCCTCGACTTGGATGGTCACCTTTTGATCGAGGTCGCCCTTTTCGAGCACGAGCAGCGCGGTGAGAATCTTCGTCGCACTGGCAGGGAACCGCATTTCGTCGGGCGCCTTTTCGTAGAGCACGTCGCCGGTCTTCGCATTGAGGAGGATTGCCGACTTTGCCGCCAGCGGAAGTTCGCCCGGTGCGAGCGGGGCGGGCGTTGGCGTCGGCGTCGGCTTCTTCGCAACCTTCGTCGCCGAAGGTTTGGAAGGCTTGGATGGCGTCGGCTTTTTCGTCGCGCCGGGTGCGGCTCCGGTGAGCAGGAGCACGGCGGAGAAAATGACGAGAGCGTTAGTGAGCGAGGATTTGGCCATCAATCATCATCCATGCGACGGGCTGTCGGTTTGCGATCACCGAAGCGTGGACGTCGCGCATGGTTGCATCGTGCGGGATGGCAATCAAGTCGGCGAGTGCGCCGGGCTCGATTTTTCCCGCGTTGAGATTCAGTGCGCGAGCGCCGTTCAGCGTGGCCATCGCGACGACGTCCGCCGGGTTCAGCCACTGCTCGCCATCGGCGAGGATGCGCATCTCGTCGAACATCGAGAGTGAGTGCGTGCTCGCGAGGCTGTCCGTGCCGATGCAGATGTTCATGCGCAGCCCGAGCAGTTTCGCGAGGCGGAACGGCGCGTGCCGGAAATAGCGGTGGCTGCCGGGGCAGTGGACGATGCTCGGGCGCTCGTGCCGCGGGATGCTCGCGAGCAGCGTGAGATCCTCGTCGTCGAGCTCGTTCATGTGCGCGAGGATCCAGTTCGCACCGAGCGCGCTGTGGTGGAAGATGTGCTTAAGCGGCGTGCGCGCATGGTGGCAGTCCTGCATCCAGCGTCCGAGGCGCAGCATGAATTCGTACAGCTCGCCGCGCGCGTGGCGGAACATCTCCCATTCCTCGCGCGACTCCGCGACATGCGTCATCACGGGCATCCCGAGTTTTGCGGACGTCTCGCTCACGACTTCATAGAGCGGCCCGGATGCCGTGTATGGCGCGTGCGGGCTGAGACCGAAGCCGCCGCGCCGTGCCTTGGAGGGCTCGAAAAATGCGAGCATCCCGTTCGACACCTCTTCGCTCGGGTTCTGGTGGCGCACGTCAATCATCTCCAGAAACCACCATGTCCGCAGCGGGCTAGCGGGCACCTCATTCAGCACTTCGGGGAAGGACTCGATGTTTGCGACCGTCGTCGTGCCCCATCGTTGCAGCTCGGAAAATCCGCGCCCGATTGCGGCGCGGTAGTCGTCCGGCCCGAGGCTGCGCTTCAGCGCATTGATGCGCCCGATCCATTCGGTGAAACTGCGCTGCGGCTGGATCGCACGCCGCATCATCGTGTAGTCGAGATGGCAGTGCGCGTTCACGAGGCCCGGCATCAGCACGCGCTCGCCGAGATCCGTCACGTCGCCGGAATGCGCCGCGCGGATTTCCGTGAACGGCCCGACCGCCGTGATCGTGTTTCCAGTGACGACGACCGCGCCATCGGCGATCGGAGCGCCGGTGACCGGGACAACCATGCGTGCGCGGAGAATCATGGCGCTGGCGTCTCCTCCTTCACCATCTTGCGCGCGGCGGCGACGAGGATGTTGCACGCCTCGTGGCAGAGGAGTGGCAGCGCATCAGCGGGCGTCGCGTCGGCGCGGAATTTCTCCGGCGGCAGCAGCGATACGGGGATGCCCTTGCTGATCTGCCAGAGGATCGTCTTCAGGCAGCCCCCGTTGCTGGGGCACTGCTTCGCGATGAGCCGCTGCGCCTGCTCGTGTGTGAGCTTCTGCGTGATGCGATACATCCCGGTCTGCCGTCCGAGCGTCTCGTGAAATTCCACCGGCACGAGTTCACCGCGCGAATGCGCGAGCCAAACGCCAAGCATCGCAGGGTAGAAATAATCGAGCGCGAGTCGCACGGAATGCGCGTCCCCCAGCACGAGCCGCCAGCCGTGGCGCAGGTTCGGCGCGGTCTTCAGCGGGCGAAATGCCCCGGCGTCGTCGAAATTTGCGATCGAACGAGCGTCCTCCCACTTTGAAAATGCCGCGAGGTCGCCGCGCTCCGCATCATCGGTGTGCCGCAGTTCCCATCCGTCGTCCGCGCACGAGATGGAAATCTGCCCGGCGAGTTTTCCGCCGGCGTGCAGCCAGCGTTCGAGTTCCTGTGTCGTGTCGCGCATCATTCGGACGGAACCTTCATCTTAATCCTAATCTTAATCCTCCGCCGAAGCAGAGGCAGCTCGATGGGATGCACGTTTGGAATCAAGAATAAGATTAAGAAGAGGCACTCGGATCACGCGGTGTGGCGTGCATCGAAGGCCGCCACCTGGTCAAGAATCACATCCGCGAAACCCGCCTCCGTGCCGATGGAACTCGCGTAGTACAGCGTGCGTCCGCGGAGGCGGTAAGGATTGTTGGCGAAGACCGACGCGCGCCCCACGCCCGCTGCGTTGCAGCTCGCGCTTGCAGCGCCGGGGGATTCCGTGGCGATGCCGAGCAGCACCGGGATGTCCTCGTAGCTGTGCAGCCCGTCCGAGATGAAGAACGGCACCACGACGACGTTCGGGCTCGTCGCGAGCCGGTCCCATTCTGCGATGAGCGGCGCTTCCTCCATGTAGGCATTCAGCACCTCGCGGTAGCGCCCGAGCGCAGCGATGCAGTCCACCTCGCGTTTCGCGGCGCCGGCGGAATTTTCGTTCAGGTCCGTCCCGTGGCCCACGATGAAAAGGCTCGTCTCCCCCGACGGCACGCCCGGCGCAATTTCGGCGGCGCGCTTCAGCAGCAGCTCCGTCATGCGCGGATGATTTCCGACCGGCTCGCAATATTTCACCGAGTGACGTCCGACCCGCGTGACCGCATCGCCGAGACCGAGTTCGCGCGGGACGACCGTCTTCGTGAAGTAGCCCTCGCTGATGAAATTCGGCACGACATACACGTCCTCGCGATCCACGCAGTGCAGCACCTGCCGCAGGCTCGGCTCCTCTTTCCAAAACGCGCAATGCACTTCGCCGAAAATTCCGCGCCTGCGGATTTCCTCAGCGAGGTTCCAAGTCGGCGCGCTCGAGTCTGGATTCAGCGTCGAGCCGTGTCCGGCGATGACGAGCGCGCTGTCGGGTTTTTGGAGCATAGGATTTTTTGCGTAAGCGCAGTGCTCCGTGAAGTCCAATGGTTTCCATCAGGCTCAGATGGGTTCTCGAAACTTGAGCGATCGAACCGCGTTCGGACGGTGGCGGTTTGTCCGTCGTGCCACCGCTCCGCAAATACGGGTGTCAGCGTTACTGCGCCGTGCGGAGCGCGCGCAGCCGCTCGCGGCTCGCATCGTCGCGCACGTCGCGGTCTGCGGCTTCGGCGTATGCGTGTGCGGCTATTTTCTTGTCACCGATCTGTTCCGCGATCTGTCCGAGGAGCCGCCATGCCTCGGCGCGGAACGGGTGCCCCGTGAGCTGGCGCAGCACGTCCTCGTAGGCGCGATCGGGTTTTCCCATGGCGATCAGTGTGAGCGGGTAGCGTCGTGAGACCGCCCAGTTGCGTCCGGAACTGCTGGCCGCGTTGGCGAGCAGATCGAGGCGCGGCTTGCCTGTCTGAGCCTGGGCGATGATGGCGCGGATGACGTCAATGTCCGGCCCGAAGAGCGGCGAGCTCTCGGCGAGATTCAGCTCCGTGAGCGCAGTGTCGTAATCCTTTTTGCCCAGTGCCACGGCCGCAATGTTGAAGTGCGCGAGGGCGAGCTTCGGTTCGAGTGTGAGTGCTTCGCGGTAGAGTGCCAGCGCCTCGTCGGGTTTGCCGTCTTGCATCGCGAGATGGCCGAGGTTGATGATCATGCGCGCGCCGCGGCCCGCGCGCTGCGCCGTGTCATTCACAAAGGTGCGCTGATCGCGCCAGTAGTCCTGCTGACACCACGTCTGCACCGCGAGAAACCCGAGCCACAGCGCGGCGCACACGCGCAACGCGGCAAAAATCTTCGGACGCTCCGATGCGAGTGCGCGCGCAGTGAAAAGAATCGCGGCGACGAGAAATGCGCTCGGCACGTAGAGCCAGTGTTCGGCGACGGTCGCATTCAGCGCGAAGACATTGCTCACGGGCAGCCACGTCACTGCCGCGCAAGTGAGTGAGAGCGCGGCATCCGGGGCGAATTTCCGCGCGCGATGCCACCACCACGCGAGCGCGGCTGCGATGCAGATTCCAGCGAGTGTCTGCGCCTCGCGCATCCGTCCGTGGCGCAATTTTGCGGCATCGTCGCCGACGGGATTGGTCGAGACGTCGCGCTCCATGTGCAGCGAGTGCGGCGCGATGAAAAGTGCCGCATATTCGGCGAGCGCGCGCGTGACGAGGATTGGACGTGCCTTCCACGATGTGACCTCGCTCGACGCTGGTGGCGCCGTCTGCGCTGCCGTCGTGCGCAATGCAAAATATGCTCCGCTCGAGATCGCCGCGGCTGCGAGCCACGATACCCAGCCGCGCGGATCGCGCGGTGCGCGGGCGAGCACCCACACGAGCCACACGACGAGCAGCGCCACGCCGCTTTCCTTCGAGAGCAGCGCGAGAAGCGCGCACACGGCGGCGACGATGAGCGAGCGCGCCGCAGAACGATCGCCGGGCACGAATGCGCCACGGGCATGAGCCTTTGCCACGAGGGCGAGGCCGGAGAATATGAAGAGTGCTGCGAGCGGATCGGCCCGTCCGCTCACGTAGGTGACGGCGCTCGTGTGCAGCGGATGCAGCGCCCACGCGAGTGCTCCGGCAAGCGGCCACCATCCGGCATTTGCGCCGAACCACACGCACAGCAGCCACCACAGCGCAAGCGCGGCGAGCGCGTGTGCGAGCACGCTGCTGAAATGCCATCCGGGCTGCGCTGCGCTTTGCACTGCGGCGAGATCCGCGCCGTCGCCGGTGTCGGGCGCGCCGGTCTTTGCCGCCGTCTTCGAGGCCTCCGGGCGCGCGATGCCCCACAGCGCATAGTCGGCCATGAACGTGAGGCGCTGCACCGGTCGGTAAAAATTGCTCGCCGTCGCATCGAGGAAAAGAAACTCGCGGAATGCATCCGGCGCGAGACGCCACGAGCGGATGGTCGGGTCGCGCAGGACGAGCGCGGTGTCGTCCCACACGAAGCTGTTGCGCATGGCCGGCCAGTACGCGACGAAAGTCGTGAGCATGATCACAAAAACCGAAATCAGGCGGGCTGGACGGGACATGGGCTGCGCAGTGGAAAGCACGGTGCGCGCCAGTAGTGGGAAAACGGATGTCTTCTGTCAGCGGTCATCCACTTGCCGGATCACCCAACCAAGCTTCGGTGCGCCTGCGGCGGGCCAAACATCAAACGCCAAACGCCAAACGCCAAACTTCAAAACAGCCCGCGCTTTTACAAGCGCGGCTACGATGTTGCGCTGGCTCGTCCTGCTGCTCGCTGCATTTTCCTGCGACGTGAATGCAGCGGAACTCGACGGCGTGCGGCAACTCGTTGTCGCGACCGCTCCGTCGTGGGATGCGTTCGAGGGCAGCGCGCAGCGTTTCGAGCGCGCGGGGGGCGAGTGGAAGGCCGTCGGCAAACCGTGGACGGTGCTCTACGGCAAGCGCGGGCTCGCGTGGGGATCGGGTGTCCACGGGCAGGAGGAAAAGGGGCTGCGCAAGGTGGAGAATGACGGGCGTTCGCCGGCGGGAATTTTCCGAATCGGCACGATCTACACGTATGATCGCGCGCTGCCGGACGGGAGCGATTATCCCTTTCACACCGTCACTGCTGCCGATGCGTGGATTGATGACGTGAACCACGCGCAGTACAACCGGCATGTGATCGTGGATCCGAAAAATCCGCCGCCGTGGTATGCGAAGCAGCGGATGAGGCTCGGCGACTTTGCATATCGCTGGCTCGTCGAGCTGCGGCACAATTCCGATCCGCCGGTGCCCGGAAATGGCAGCGCGATTTTCCTCCATCTCCGCCGCGCGCCGCACAAGCCGAGCGTCGGTTGCACGGTGATGGCAGAGCCGGAGCTCACCGCGCTCATTCGCTGGTTGCGTGCGGATGCGAAGCCGCATTTCGTCCTGCTCCCGCGCGAGGAATACGCGGCGAAATGGAAAGCGTGGAATCTCCCGCCGCCGACGAATGCAAATGCGCTGCTGCGATAATCGGGCGGAGCGCGGAGGGATTTCTCTGTTTTTCCCTGTGGGCCTGTGCGTTGAAAAAGTCGTCTAATCTGAGCGCCATCCAGAAACACATGCGCGGCGAATATCTGCGGCAAGTGGCCGCAGACGGCACGCGAGTCGCGTGTTCCACCCGGGAGGCGCGCAGCTCTGGAGATCTGCGCTACGATGTCACTTCCCGCGATGCACGCGGGCCGCGACCTTGAGCCGCAGGGCGTTCAGCGCGATGAAGCCGGTGGCGTCGTTCTGATTGTAGGCCTTCGTCGGGTCGGCCTCCATCGTGGCGATCTCGGGGTTGTAGAGCGACAGCGCGGACTTCCGTCCGGCGGCGATGATGTTGCCCTTGTAGATCTTCACTCGCACGACGCCGCTCACGTTCTTCTGCGACTCCGTCACCAGCGCCTGCAGTGCCTCGCGCTCGGGGGCGAACCAGAATCCGTTGTAAACCAGCTCGGCGTATTTTGGGATGAGGCCGTCGCGCAGGTGCATCACTTCGCGATCCATCGTGATGCTTTCCATCTGCCGGTGCGCGAAGTGCAGGATGCTGCCGCCGGGCGTCTCGTACACACCGCGCGACTTCATGCCGACGAAGCGGTTCTCCACCATGTCCACGCGCCCGCAGCCGTGGCGGCCGCCGAGCTTGTTCAGCACTTTCATCACCCAATAGGGCGAGAGCACCGCGTGGTCGTTCGTGTTGAAAGTGAGCGCGCCCTTGTAGCCGAGTTCCTTCAGCACGGCGGCGATCTCGTGGTAGCCGACGGCGGTGCAATTCCCGCGCTCGAAGGTCAGCTCCACATACTCCGCCTTGTCCGGCGCCTCCTCGGGCGACACCGACAGCACATACATCTCCCGCGCCTTCTCCGCGCTCGCGTCGTACCACGGGTCCTCGAGGATTCCGGCCTCGAAGGAAATGTGGAGGAGATTGCGGTCCATCGAATACGGCTTCTTCGCCGACGCCTGAATCGGGATCTGGTGCTTCTCCGCATACGCGATCATCTCCGCGCGGCCGGGGAATTCCTCGCGGAACCGGTCCTGCCGCCACGGCGCAATCACCTGCAGCTCCGGCGCGAGCGCCGCAGCGGCCAGCTCGAACCGCACCTGATCATTCCCTTTGCCCGTCGCCCCGTGCGCCACCGCATCCGCGCCCTCGCGCTTGGCGATCTCCACCATCTTCTTCGCGATGCATGGGCGCGCGATGCTCGTGCCCAGAAAGTATTGCCCCTCGTAAACCGCGCCCGCCTGCATCATCGGGAAAATGAAATCCCTCGCGAACTCCTCGTTCAGATTCTCGATGTAGCAATTGCTCGCGCCGGTCTTGAGCGCCTTTTCCTCCAGTCCCGTGAGCTCCTCCTCCTGCCCGACATCGGCGCAGAACGCGACGATCTCCGCCTTGTAGGTTTCCTTGAGCCAGGTCATCAGCACGCTCGTGTCGAGACCGCCGGAGTAAGCGAGAACGATTTTCATAAAGGGCGCGGATGAAAGGAGTGCGCGCGGAAATGTTCAAGCACGGAAGCGCGGGGAAATGTGACTGGTGACCGGTGAACGGCGAGCGGTTTTCGCCTGCTGCCATCCTATTACAATTTCCGCACCTTCCGCTGGTATCAGCCCTGCTTACCTCCCTGCCTGCCACCGTGAACAAATCCGACAAACGCATCCTGATCGTGGACAACGAGCCCGAGCTGACCGACGTGCTGAAAATCGCACTCGAGGCGCTCGCCGGCTTTCGCGTGCAGACGGAGAACAACCCCTTCCAGGCCGTCGGTGCCGCGAAACGCTTCGCCCCCGATCTCATCATCATGGACATCAAGATGCCCGAACTCGACGGTGCCGATGTCGCCGTCCGCCTGCAGGCCGAGCCCGCGCTTGCCGAGACGCCCATCGTCTTCCTCACGGGCACGGTCACAGAGCCCGAAATTGTCCGCCACGGCAAAAAGATCGGCGGCCTCCGCTTCCTGCCGAAGACCATGCGCCTCGACGCGATGGTCGCCTGCCTGCACGACATCCTGCGCACTGGCCCGGAGAACTTCGTGAACGGCGCACCGGAATGCCGCGCGGCGTAGCGGACCGTTCGCTTTTTCCTGCACGGAAAAATTCCCAGCCTCATTTCCTCGGCGGCTGCGGTGCGCAGGCTCCGGATTCTCCCTGCGCGGATGGGGAATTCCGCGTCACGGCCTACGCCAGTAGTCGGGCAGCGTCTTCTTGGTTTCGATGAGGATTTCGAGGATGGCCTTGCGATCCTCGGGCTTGAGCCTCGCGAATTGTGCGTCGTCGTTTTTGCCGGTGAGGATGTCGTGCAGCTTTTGCAGGATGATCGCTTTGATCTGCGGTTCGATGGCGTCGAACGACGGCGAGTAGATGAGGAAGCTGCACGGGTATTTGAAGAGGCGCGTCTTGAGATCCAGTTCGCGCAGGCTGCGGCCTTTGGAATCGCGGATGGCGTGTGCCTCGAAGTCGCGCACGTAATCGGGATTGCCCTCGATCTTTTGCGTGAGCGGAAATTCCTCCGTGAAGAGCAGGTAGCGCAGGAAGGCATCCACCTGCGCGCGGATGTAGCGCACATGACCGTACGCGGCGAGCATCAGCTTCGCCTCGATGTTGAGGCGCGCGATGTAATTGTGCATGTGCGCCTGGTGTTCGAGCACCATGAGCGCGGTGATGTCGCTGCCGGTGCCGTGGTATTTCGAGGTGTCGAAGAACGGCGAGAGGTCGGTGAGGTTGCTCTTGAAGGCGGGCTCGCGCTTGAACTGCATGAGATCCTTTTCGCCGATGAGATTGCCGCGGTGGAATTGCGAGCCGCTCTTTCCCGTCACGTAGTAGCCGCCCCAGCGATCCTTCAGCGGCGTGCATTGCGTGATGTCGCGCACCTCTTCGAGCGAGATCATTTCGCCGCTCGCATCGGTCACGACGCTGCGCACGAAATGGCCGGGCACACCGAGCGTGCGCTGCCCGCCGTGGCATGAGAGGCAGTCGTTGCTGCGCGTGAACTTCGGCTTCCGCACCTGTTCCTGTTCGATGAAGTAAAACGTGCCGCCGAGCTGCGGATCCACGGATGAGATTTCGATGACGGGCGCGCCGGGGATGTAACCGAGGTACACATCGTCGCTGAAGAATACGGAGCGCGGATTGTCCGGCGAGATGTTGCGGCGCTGGAGCGAGGTCTTCGACATCACGAGCACCTGCGAGGATTTCTTCGCGCCGAACGCATCGAGCAGCGCGGGCAGGTAGCCGAATTTCTCGTCCCATTTCAGCTTCAGTTCGCCGCTCATGATCTTCTGCTGGACGACCGAGACGGGATCGTGCGGCTGGCTCGCGGAATAGTTGATCGGCTCGTGATCGTATTCGAGCGGATGATCCGCGCCCTGGAAATCCTCTGCGTGTGCGGCGGCGAAGAGTAGCGGGAGCAGGAGGGCGAATGTGCGTTTCATGGTTGTGATGGGACAATCAACCGCGTGCGCTGCGGCAATACATTGATCTTGGTCAACACCGCGCGGATTTTGCCGCGGCGGCGAGCGCATCGGCGAGACGCTCGTACTCGTCGGACGAATTGTAGGCATGCGCGGAAATGCGGAACCAGCGGCGTGCCGGAGTGCCCCAGCGGACGACTGGAACCTCGATGCGGTGCTGCTCCAGCAGCGCGGATTGCAGCGGGTCAAAGCGCGCGATGACTGCGCGGGACTCGCCGGAGTTTTTTTCCTGCAACGCAGCCGGCAGCGGAAGTGTGGCCATCGAGCCGAGCATCGTCTCCGGGCACGGCGGCTCGACTCCGATGCGTTCGCATAGCAACCGGCGAGCGGCGACTGCGAGGTCGTGGTTGCGCTGCATGAGCGCGGGCCAGCCGCCGGGGAGGAGGCGCGCGCAAGATTTGATCGCTGCGGGCACCGTGAGCCATGCGGTGACATCGAGCGTGCCCTGCCAGTCGAACTCATCGTGAAACAGCGAGCGGCCCTCGCGTGGCGTGTTGTAGCCGTGGCTGATCACTGCGGGATGCACGCCTGCCTGCCGGTCGCGCCGGACGAAAATGAA
>Ga0209596_1002582_pt1 | contig 14881 bp, 18 predicted proteins | sample M_130807_MF_Meta_FD_187314 | JGI IMG/M metagenome (GOLD analysis project Ga0209596, IMG submission 187314) | Freshwater microbial communities from Lake Montjoie, Canada to study carbon cycling - M_130807_MF_MetaG (SPAdes) (version 2) | ecosystem: Environmental > Aquatic > Freshwater > Lake... | reverse complement strand
CCAGTCTTGTAACTGTAGCGTATATCTTGCTTTATAGGGCTCCAAGCCCATGTACCATAACTTTCTCATTATGCATTGTTCCTACGTGGTTTCCACTCACTACGCGGCACAAAATCTTTGCGCTCACGCTTGGGACTACGCCATTGATCCCAGGGTTCACGGCCCTTGGTCATTTTAACAAACTCACCATAATGTGTACGTTCGTTATATAGATGTGCCTCATCAAACGGATATCCGTAGTTAACACAAAACTGCCGGTATACTTCGAGGTCTTCAAAAATTTCCTTGACTTCGGGTTTCATATTCAAATGCTTAGAAAGCCACTCTTGGGCCATGATTTACTTCCTTTTAAATTACGATTGATTGATACGGACGGGTAAGGTTATAAGTAATCGAACATCCGTTTTCACCGTCCTCGGATACTTCAATTATAACACAACGATTGGGGTATCGTTGAGCAATCTGGAGATATAAGTCATCTGCCATCATTTCGCAGGACTTATAATCTAATTCTAAAACGGAACCTTGACCACTATACAGCGATTCGATCCACCGCTTGAATTGGATGAACTCGATGTCCCGGTGATTATGGAACACATCGATTGACACCCTAAAGTGAAAGATATGACGATGAGGGCTAGCAAGGAACGATACGTTGTATTCATTATTGGTATTTAGTAGTGGATCGGTTGCTGCCGCTGGGTAGCAATGGATACCTTCTTTTCTAAAGGTTACCCATATTTGACGTTTAGCCGCATCTTTAACTCTTTCTATTACTTCTCTTTGTTCTTGGTTCATGATTTTAGAATCTCCATTGCAACGAGGTCTCCAACTGCCTTGGCGTAATCAGTGTCATCGGGTATTACGTGTACAGTTTCTTTTGATCGATCTTTTAATTTATCGTATGTGCGAACGGTGACCACAACACCACCAGTTGCTGGGGTCACACTAAAACGAATAGGATCACCAAATTCATTTGAATCGGCACCAATACCTTGAGATTGTTTAGTGGGATATACTGCGGGATAGTTATCGTTAATCTTATTAGCGTTGCGACTATAATCCCAACCCCACTTCATTATAAAACTCCAAATAAGCCTAATCATTTAATAACCTCATCTTGTGTGTACTTAGACCAATCCGTAAACTTTTTACGGTCTTTTAAATCATGTAAGCTATGACACCAAACACCTGGATTTGTTTTAGCGAAGTCCTTGTCGTCTAGCTTAATTGTAGCATTATATCCTAGTAGTTGTATATAGGGCAATTTTACAGAAATCATTGGGATGAAGTTATTGTAGTCGACTAACCCGCTTTCAACTAACCCTTCGACACTACTCACATCTAAATCTAATGTACACAGTAATCCAGCTTTCAAGCAGGCTTGGATCATATCTTCCCAGCCACCCCACGCTGGCGCGTCATCAAATGCTGGATTAGGGAAACTTTGATTAGCACCAAAGTATATATGAGTACAGTTATTATTTTTTGCAAGGCTTAAAACGATTTGTTCATTTTGTAATCCGACCACAAATAAAGTCTTGTGGCCAAATGCTGAACTATGTTCAACTTCCTTACCGATGAAGAAATCTACTTTTTCGTGTCCAATTCTATCCATTTTCTTTACTCGTATTAAATGCAATTGTTTCTTTGATTTTAACAAGATCGTCTTTAATATGCAACCTTTGTTTTTTCAATTTGTTTAGTAGCGCATCCTGAAAATTTCCAGACTTTTCTAAACCATCAATCTTCTTATCTAATTTTTGATGTTCATTTTCTAAATGTTTTATACGTGCTGTTATGGTCATAATTTATTCCTCAAAAATAGATGGGTCCATTATAGATTTAGTTTTCTCTTTCTTCTTAGGTTTCTCTTTAGCAAAGTTACCTTCGATATCTACATGTTTTGCGGCCATTGTACGACCACTTAATGCTTTCTTGCCTTTGAATCCACGTGTTCCGATAATTTCGGTCCAGTAGCCAGTTGGCCCTCCGTAATACTCGATTATCTCTTCGGCAGTTTGGCGATCGGGCGCGGCAAAGATCGCTTCAACGATATCTTCAAAGTATGCGTAATCTCCGGTACTATATTGCATCATTGCAGGATGCTCGCCAGTATCAAATCTACGATTGGCTTCTTGTACCGCAGTTAGATGCATCCATACATTATGACCCATTAGCAATGCATAACTAAAACTATCCCATGACGTTTTACCCCATTTGCCATTTTTGTTTGCATCGGGTAATACATCATACATCTCGGGATCTTTAAAATTATGTTCGTTCAGAGTAACACCAGTCTTGGGTACACCACCTTTATATATACATATATCTTTTATTCGTAACAGATCACTAAGAGGACTGTCTTCCCATCTCGGGTAGATGCCATCCGCCACGACCCCGACACTCCACTTTCTCGTGTCGTTTGCGTACTTTTTATCGTCAGCTGATGGAGCCATCCTATAGCTCCATTTGTCATTCTGAGGGAAGACGTTTTCAAAGTAAACTTGCCCGTTAGCTGTGGCCAAAAATGGGCTGGCGCAGTCAAAGCTAATTGTGAACTTGGGATTAACATATTTTCTTACGGCCCTTTGTATAACGGTTAATAGTACTGCCCACTCTAATTTACTTGTACCTAAAAAATGCATCCAATCATGGATACCTTCTTGTAACAAATTATCATATCGTAACGCAACTAAACGCTTAAGAATCAAATGCACATCACACATATTCTGACCACCCATTGACCAACCATTAAAGTGGGTGTCAGGGTATTTAGTGGGATCGCAATAATCTTTCATTAACTGATACCACTGTTCGGCATCATCATGACTAGCACCCTGCAATACATTTAGTATCTTAACTCCGCCGTTCTTAACTCCTTTACGATGCTTCATAAAGTATTCGTTATTGAACTTAGTAGCGTCCACGGCTTCTTGTAATGTGCTTATACCGCATTTCTGCCCTGCATTTTTATCATGTATGACCCAAGTTGGAATATCAAGAGTCATACCGTAATCAGCTATGCCGTCCAGCCAAGCTAAAACCTGTTCTCGTTTTTTCTGGGCCTTCGGGCATCCTGAGTTAGCTTTCCAATCGCCTTCCCATAGTCCTTTGGCGATCTGGAAACCTCCAGAGTCACCTAGTACTAGCGTGTTTGGGTCGCGATTGCGAACCATGTCCTCACTCCAGTCTTGCTTAGTGAGATCAAGGTTGGCGTGGCCGCCGGAGTAAAGCGACCACTTATATGGGAACAACGATTTCTGGATGTTCAGCCAGTTAAGTTGTTCCATATCCGTTATACCCTGCGGGAATCTTGCAGGGTCTACATATTGTTCGTTACGCTGTTTACCTATAAACGTAGCATAGAAGCCACTGATGGCAGGTAAGAATATAGCATAGTCTTTTTGTTTTGCTGTTAAATTATCTTGTTCCATAGAACTTTACTTGGTTAATTAATTTGTAGTCTTCTGTGTAGAAGTTTTTAATTTGTTCTAAGTATTTAGAATTTTGTAACGCACTATTAAAAATTTCTTTAAACTTTTTCCTAGCTGGACTATGTTCGCTTACGTGTTGGAACTCATATCGATCATATTTGTTTTCGCCGTAATTTTCAGTAATCCAGCTACTAAAGTTTTCACGAAAGTTATTGAATTCAAAAAAAGTACAGTTATCTGTATCTAATCCGTGTACAAATTTTACTTGACGTTCTGTGTGGTCGTCAAATGATATTCTATCAAATATTAAATCAAATGTGTCTACAGCCCAGGTGTCGAAGTTGGGGTGGTATAAAGTAAAATATTCTGCTATACCACTTACCCAACGTTCTATGGGATCACGTAATACTACCAGTGCGTGTTTGTGTAAATTATCTGTATGATAGTTATAAAACTCCCACCCAAAGTCTTTCAAATTAGGTTTAGTCCAGCTGCTGGCATTTTTAGGAATGTAAACATACATATATTCACTATCCCAATGACTCATACATTCACCATAATGGTGACCTTTGTATTGCCACTCGGACAAAAAGCCGGCATCTATAATCACTTAGTTTGTGCTGGAATAATATATGAATAGTTAGCGATACCACTATCAACAGTGATTATCGATGCACCTTGATCACTGAACTTAAATGTCTTATCGCCGGGTAAACTCAGGATACTAATAACAGCGGCAACGGGCCAAGCCCATGCTTTAGATAATGTTCCACTTACCCCAGACTGGAATACAAAGCTACCAGCGTGGCTAGACGGATCACCAAAGTAAAACTTTAAATCATTGCCTTCGACACGTGATTGGAAAGTAAGTTCTTCACTGTTGGCACTTGCCATAAACTTCATACGCTGGATGCTGGCATTAGTTGGAGTGACATCTACATTCCAATTTACTCCCCGGAATTTCACTGATTTAAGTCTATCATTGATGATCGCGGCATCCATATAACGATAGTCGTTCTTAAAGTCTCCTGCTTTATTCTCAAAGTGGATACCACAAGGAACATCTTCCCCGGCTGCATTCTTTTGTTTGTTAATACTTAACTTAGCATCCTCTTTATACTCGGGTATATTAAGGATCGTATTTAATTTACCTAAGTTAGGCATGCCAAATGTACCAATAAAGTCTGGGTGTGCTTTTTTAAATTTAGCTTCTAATATCACGACCTTTTCATTACCCACAGCATTAACCGCTGTTTCTTCAGCGGTGCCGGTAATTTTAATTAAATCAATTATACCTAATCCATGCGTGTGTTGCACGAGGTCTTGTAAATAATCTTTCATAAGTTCTCCTGTATATTGTCTATTGTACTAGGTTCGTCAGGTGTTGTCAATGCTGATATCGGGTTATGTTTCTTTTTAATTTCACCTAAAACTTGATGCGCTTTGATCGTGTGTAGTGTACCTGGCTTTTTAATTTCTAACCAATGTATATATCCGTTGAATGATTTATCTTCAATCACCTCAAACCCAAGACTACTAACCAATGGCATCAGCAAACTCTTTGGCATATATGTTTGACTAAAATTCTCTGCCATCCCTGCTCCGTTTGGAGTATCGCCGTTGTTATATGTAAATAAAAATATTCCACCTGGACGCAACAGATCATGTATCTGCTTTAGATATTGCTTCATTGTGTCTACGCTGACATAATTAAAATATCCCCAACTAAAAATAAAACCAAATTGTCCAGCAGGTAATACTTTTAAATTATGGTTTATTAATCGATAAGGGCGTAGTCTACGTTGATACTCGGGACTAAAACGACTTAAAGTAGAGTCAAGGAATTCTTGATGAAAGTCTATTAGATATAAGGGATCGGCAGCGACCAAATATTGAGTCCATTCCCCATCGCGACATCCTATTTCTAGTGTTGGATATTTCCAATTGGTACGTACAAATAGTTTTTGCACTATATCACGATCGTTACTAGTTTGATCGGCAATTGATATTTTGCGATGATTCCTGACAAAATTTGCATCACCTGGACGATCCTCTAGATCATAGTTATTAGAAAATAGTCGATGAGTGATACTGTTGATTTCGGTATCAATGATACTTAAGTAAGTATCATTGAAGGTGACATTTTGTTGTAAATCTGCGATCAGTTTATCGTAATATGAAACAAGTTCGTCGATATGTTTCGCTTGGTCTGAGACTAAAGTTTGTGTTAATTTGATGTTAAGTATAGATTGTCGGAGCTCCGATAATTTTTCAATTGACGGCTCTATGTCTAACGCTTTCTGTAGACTAGTTTTTAAGGTGACTAAATCGTGTAATCCCATAGCTTACTCGAAACTAAACAATGCGTCAAATGTTGTTTTAATATCTGTGCTGTCGGCGATCTGCCATTCGAGCACACCCAATAGGTTCTCTACCTTTTGATCCACGATACCCATTTCCATGCTATTTTGATCAAATGGCAAATCCTTGAACCATTGTGGAATATGAGTCCCATCTGTGGGATATCCAACACTAGTATATCCCAATGGATTATCTTTAAGTTTACATACCACGGTTTTCATACCATCAACGATCGCGATAGAGTAGTTATCCCCGTGCATACGTTTTAGCGTATTCCAGTTCATCGCGGCGCGAACATGTCCCGGCATATTTGCCTTACCAAGACGCACTTCTTCTGCTGTATACTTGGTTAAATTGTTTACACGTTTAGGTGTACCTTTTTCCCAGGCCGGCCGTTCGGTAAACAGTAATTTAAAGTCACGAACTTTGTCAATTACCTTTTGTTTGACATCACCGGTACCGGTTAGTACTTCCAACAGGATCTCGCTTAAGAAGTTTTGTACTACCTTGGGGGTATCACTGCGCTTAAGGTCAAGTCCCATCGCTTTTACTTTGCCCGGCTTGCCGTGTGTATCTAACCTATGGTTTTCGAGATCATAAATCAATACAGCATAGCGTTTCTTTTTAATAAACAGACCTTTGCTGGCAACCATTTCTCTACCACCTTTGATAATGGTACCCATATCGCGTGGAACATGGCAAGCACGTTCCATGAAGCCCGGGAATGATTCATTTACACTATCTGCAATAGTATCGTATAGTTGGACACAGATCTCTCTGTTCCACTCCATACGTCCAGCGGCTACTTCTTCTTTGAGCGCCGGCCAGGCTGAGAAATAGACCGAGTCCGTATCACCGTAGATAATCGCTTCCCCGACGTGGTTGTATTCCCCAGTAATGGATTCATTGACGTGAGCATCCATGTGCTTCGCGATGATACGACCCGTAAGGGTCGTACTCTGACCAATACGGTGATCGAAGAACCTGCACCCCGGGTTAAGGATCGCGCCATAGAGGCTATTGAGGTTAATTTTTTTGACGAGCTGCCTTTTGTCCCAGAACGCTGTTTCTTCAGGAGTGGTTGCGGCTTTTTTCTTTGCCTGCATTTCTTTTCGTTCGGCATACCATCTTTCCAATAGTCCGGGGATAATCCCCTTTAGGTCATACTTAAATATAGTACCGTTGGCACTCAATGTCCAGGGTTGACGACTATCAAAAATCATGTGCCATACCTCAGACGCTGAATGCACGGTACTATTACTGCCTTCCCAGTCAATGGTGATTTCTGTGCCTACCTCCATATTCATTACCGCCTGATATTCTAGGCTACCAAACATATTTTCCCAAGCATCTGCAAATGATGACCCTGCGGCCATCTTGTCTGCAATATACTTGTCTGTCATTGTTTGTTTGAGCTGCCCAACGATAGTTTCTGGCCCCATGTTAAGGGCTCTAATAGCCGAGGGATAGAGCGAGTTGATGTCGATCGCTCCGATGTATTCGTGAATACCCCTTTTGGGATAAGCAACATAGGCACCTGCGGCTTGCGTATTTCCTTGGTCATCTCTTGATCTCCGGTTAGGTGTAATCATACCACGTTGATGAGCTTCGTTAATAATAGCTTGTTCTGTTACAGCAACCGCACCCATTGTGGTTGGTAACAATACAGTATTATCATGCGCGAGTTCATTTGCAAGATCTAAGAAGCGTAACTTCTTATCCAACTTGGCCAACAACATAGTATCCTGACGATTGTAGTCTATGAATTTAGCAAACTCTTTATTATAGAGTTGATCTAATGTTCCTTCATAAGCTACCTTGCTACCGACTTCTTCGTATTCGCCGATAGCATCCAATGAGTAAGAATGTCTTTCTTCGTATGTATACTTACGGTATAGTTGCATATAGTCCATATGCACACGACCGATTAAATCAAATGTTAGATTCTCTGCACCAAAACGTTCAAATGTACGTTTCTTGGGATACTGTCCCCATAAGCATAGGCGCCGTGTATCATCTTTGCTCAATACACGATGTATACGCATTGTAGTATATGGGATATCGTACCCTTCGGAGTTCCAGCCACTTAATATATCTGCATTGTCTATCAAATCCAAGAACGTGTTGAGCATGTCTGCTTCGTTTTCGAACAAATAGCAGTTATCAAATTTCTTACAGATTTCTTCAGCAGATTCCCAAGAATAGCTCTTAGGTGGAACGACCAAGGTTATAAGTTTGTCCATCCAATCCATATATAGTGAAATACTTGTAATGGCATTAAACGGATCGTCGGGCTTGCTATAGCCACGTTCCGGATCAAAGTCCACCTCAATGTCAAAAAAACATGTTTGCAGTTTTGGTGATTGTATTCCGGAATAGTTATCTTCTAAACAACGGAAGATTGGATTGATGTCTGACTCCCACAATTTTTTGTTGGAGTTGATACGTATTTCTTTATGGAATTCTTTACCATTGCGTGTGGTAAATTTAGACACAGGAGTGTCGTAGATAGTACGGTACTTGCCTTTTTGATCATCATAGTAGAATGTATAGTTGGCCGGATACTCTTTATATACCCGCTCGCCATCCACACGTTCAACTACATGAATCCTATCCTTATCTCTGTCAAAGAGAGCATCAATATAACTCAATTTTAATCTCCAATGCGACTTATAGCCCGCACATACTCTACATGCTCGTTAAGTGAGCGACTCTTGACACATTATACTACTTTACTTATCATGCGGGCAAGGGCTATGATATCAATCGCGCTCATTAACAAGTAATTAGCCATCATACCAAACGATCCACGTGTCCAAGCGGCCCAGCCGTAGATTATGCAACCACTGATCCACACCGGGTACAATATTAGAAATGGAGGGGTTGGTACAGTAAGCATCATTGCAACACTACACCCGATGCTTATGGCCCAAGCAAGCATCTCAAGGATAAACCGTAATGGCCATCCTTGATAATCTGTCTTGGCAAAATGCCAGGTGGTATTAAACCACCCTTCCACCGTATTAATCAAAGAGTTTTACCCACAGTCTCAAGGATAGTGTTAAGCTCTTCGTGATCTGCATTAGTATCACCTAATTTAGACTTTTGGGCGATCTTGATAGCTTTCTTTAAGATAGCTGGTTTGATTTCCATTTCTTCGGCGATAGCTTTCACTGTGTCCGAAAGTCCAGCATTCAGGTCTTCAATCTCTTGTAAAACGCCCATACCTTCGTTGATAATTTGAGTCAGCTTTGCTTTTTGTTCCGCACTAAACATACGTGGTCCGTTTGATGACATAAAGTCTCCTAGTTAATTGAATAATTATACATTACTTATTTTACTAGAGCAAGAGAAATATAAAAAGAGAAAGCCGCTTTTTCCAAATATCACGGGCACGACTCCGGTATTTGGAAGGTAGCGGCAAAACCTACACCACCGTAGTTAAACGGGCCTAAGGGTGTTCTGTATTAAGATGTTATTGCTGTAGTAGTTCGAACGATGTTATGTGCTGTATTATATGCCTCTCTCGCCGCGGTGACAGCAACAAGGGTTGGATTACCGGATCGTAAGGTGTTAAGTTCGTCGTAGGCCGCCTGGTTGGCATATACTGTTATGGTTACCCTTGTGTTCTTTCCTGGTTGTTGTTGTAAAGCCCGGTTAATTAGTTTGTCTCCTAAACTTGCTCGTAACGCGTCCGTTGCACTTACATATTCAGCTGGGAATTCGTAGAATGCAACATCCGCTGGTTTTTTCTCTACTGTAGTTACTATATACGACATATCAATTCCTTTTTTCATTTATACTACGAATGTATTCACTTGCCACGCCATCTAAACTAACATGCCAAGCATAAAATTTAGTACTTGGATACTCGGCTTTTAAACTAACAAATAAATCCAAATTTGGTTTAGCATCATCATACATAATGGCCTTTGTATAACTTTCACGGTTTAACAAATTCCTTATTATGTCTTTTTTCTTTTGCTCAATCGGTACTTTCCTTACATCATTTCCTGCGCGATATACATGTACCTTATCTGTATTTACACCATACTTACGAAATGTGTCGAGAAATAGTTCTTTATTATCAAAATCGGCTCTTGCAGTTACCATAACAACAGTATTACCCGTAGCGATATCACGCTTAAGTTGATTCATCATTGGTATGATTGGTTTTGATTTTTTAAAGAATTCCTGTGCATTGCGGAAGTCTTCAAAATCAAATGATTCGTTGGGTTGTAGTTTGTAATGTGTAAACTCGTGGCTATTTAAACTATTAACAACCTTGGTATCTTTAATAACGTGGACTTTGGTCTGTGTATGTACCAGCGTATCATCGATATCAAATATAACTAACTTACGTGGTTGTATTTCGCTTGATTTCATAAAAAAGTATCTGCAAACTTTTTGCAAAGCTCTTTAAGTTTTGTATTTTCTGTTTCAACACTGGTATCTTGTTTTTGGCTTGGATCTTTATATCCACAATAGACGTGCTTAATACCATACTCGGCAATTAAATCCTCACAGCTTTCACGATATCGGTCATCCATTGGGCGATTACAAGGACTTAAGGTAGTGACAATCATACAGTCCGGGTCAACTTCGCCACAGGCATCTATTGCGGCACGTTCTGCGTGTACATACTTGTCATCTTCTTTATAACTAGTACGGCAAACTTTTTTGCCTCCTGGGCAAACTACACAGGCCGCAACCATCCCATAATGGTCTGGCTCTTTTGTTTGCCCATCAAGAACCATCTCGCAACATTTAGCAAGTATAGTATCTAATTCTGCCTTGGGATCAGGCTGGGCTGAAAGGATTTCGTGGACTATCATAGCCGTCGTCTTCTGGGTATACTGGGTATTCGTTCATTTCTTAGGATGTGCCTTAAAGTATTCGACTTCGCCTTCGTGTTTGGCCGCGGCTTTGTGTGAAGGGAATGTACCTAAGTTCTTACCTTTTTTACTAAGCAAACGAAATTGGCTACCGTGCTTAACGATATGTTCCGCCACACCTTGTCCGAGATTATCGTATGTCTGTGCAAAAATATCTTTTTTAACAGCACCATAATCACCGGTACCATGGCGTACGATATAATCATTACCTTTTGTGTATTGCAGATCACCCCAACTGGTATGTAGTACACCATCGTGGTCGGCTAGTTTTACCTGTTTGGGTATGGCCTTTGGCGATGCTGTCCCATCACCGTTGTCTGTTTTCAACTCACGGAAAGTTTTCGGTGAGTTAAGATATTCTTCGCCTGCAGGACCAGTGATAACATAGTCACCTACATTACCGGGTAGATCACCTTCTAGTGAATGGATGACTTCGGGTTCTTTCAAAATCCTAAACGGTTCAATCTTGTTTGCAATCTTAGCGGCAATAAACGATCCTTGTTTAAACCATTCGTCATTTACCTCAGCAATATCGCCTTCGGTCAACGCACCTTTATCCAACCCAAATTGATCTGGATTCTCTTGTGCAAAATCTCGCATGACAATACCAGCATTGGCATTTGCTTCGTTCTCTTGGTCGGTGCCAGTTTCACCAGCACCATCGGGTAAGTTGTTTTCAATATCTTGTTTGTAATGTGTCAGTTCGTGTGCCAATGTACGCAACACATCAACAGGATGTCGTCCACCTGTTACTAACTTAATACTTTTAGTGTTGGGATCATATTGGCCAAACGTTGTATCAACTGGATCGTTTAATAATGTGATCTTTGGTAGTTTCTTAATATCCAATTGATCTGCTAGCCATTGGATATGTTGCTTAATAAAAGCATTATTCTTATTTTCCAATAAGACTTCGTTTACTTTCATTTTGCTGTGGCACTTAATTGCCAGCTGTGCTTGCGATGTGCATCCATACGTTCAGCCAAGAAGTTAGAGAAACCATGTTCGCCAGCAGCCTCGGCGATGTCGTATACACGTTTTAAAATTTTAACCATGTTGTCGCTATCTTGTAATAGTTCAACAACCATTTGTTCAGCGGGTAGCACATCGGTTTCATCTTCTATACGACTAAGCATACTAAAGCGACTGTTACTACCTGGCGCATACGCACCCAAGGCACGGATCTTTTCAGCAAAGTCATCAATACTACCATATACTTCTTCGTAGATCGTTCCAAACAAATCGTGTAGTTCACGGAAGTTGATACCTTCTACGTTCCAGTGAAAGAAATGTGCCTTTAGATAAAAAGTGAATTCTGAGGCAAATGCTATCTTAGCGGCTTTTTGTAGGGCTTCCATTACTTTATACTCTTTTCTAATTCGTTGACTAAACTATTTATTTTCTTATTACGAGTGTCTTGTAGCTTAGTCCAGTAATTAGCACCTTCTGATACACCCTTGTGTTCACCAGTTTTAGGATTTTCGTGATCGCCTACTTTGGCTTTCCGATAAACTTTCTTGCCTGTACTTGGGCTAATATAGTAATCACCTTTAGAATCTGTACCAATACTTTTAATTTTGTAATCAGCTTTGGTTTCGGCTACTCTCTTAGTCTGACCTATTACTTTGTTACCTTGAGTATTGGCCGAAATACCTTTATGTCGAGAGGTTGGAGTATCACCACCTCCACCAATATGTCTACTACCGCCAAGACGTTCGCCCTTACGTGGTTGTTTATAAGGAACTTTAGTTATCTTGCCACCGCCGGCTATAAAGTCAGCCATTTCATCCTCCGCCACACCTTGCTCACCGCCGTACTGACTTAATAGCATCTTACCACTAGCAACTTCAAATCTACCCTTGACAGCAGGACCCAATCGCTTAGTAGCCCGTCGTTCTATTTTAGATAAACTTAATTTAGCATCGTTTGCATCAGTATATTCACCATACAATACCACCGCATTATCCCAAGCCCAAACATAGTATTTGTCAGGATCAACGGTGTATGCACTACCGTGAATAGTCTCAATGCGGGCTTCCTCTTCAGAACCTGGTGTTCCTTTTGCAGCGACCTTTTTATCCAGCTTTGGGTATCCAACTAAAGCATCAACTGCGCGAAGTGGAGCTTCGGCCACACTCGGCTGACTTATCTTAACTTTGACCCACCAGTGGGATTGACTTTTAGTTGTCGCACTACCTTTAAATGGTCTCCAAACTTGACCCTTATCAACGATTGTATGTGGGATGTTGAGCTTGGTTAATTCGTTGTCGATCCTGGCTGCAAACTGCTCAGCTGATCCGTTATTTGTATAGAAAAAACCACGTCGGAAAATTAAATTACCTTCGCGATCTTTGCTTATCTCGTCTACTGATATATTATCTCTGATTGTTTGTATCACTGAAGGAGCTTTAGCCTCCGCCACACCTTTGTTTGCTAATTTAGCGTATCGTTCTGCGTTTCTAAAATAAGTGTTTGGCTTCATCGCTCGGCTGACCATATCATCACTTGTTAAGCCCATGCCTGCTAATTGATCTATCGTGTCAAGACCTTGATTGGTTTGATCTTGCGATTTGCCGCGTATCCTTGCTTTAATAGTGGGATCAACTCTACGCAGAGTTCTACGCAGAGTTTGTTTCCAGCCTTCCGCCACACCTTGTGGTGTTTTGGGGTCGGCAAACAACGAGTCTATTGCTTTTTTGCCGCCATACAATATAGCTAACACAATGCCAGCAGGAATAGCATATTTAAAAGCCAGGGTAGCCAGATCAAATATAGTTTTTTCGTCGACAGCAGCACCCACTTTGGCAGTAATGTCTTTGACAATATCTGCCACAGACGATCCAATTTCGTAGGCACCGGCACCAACTCCAATTTGTCCTGCATTCTTGGCTGCAATCCCGGCGCCAGCTTTTGCAGCCTGTCCCACACCGCGAGCTCCTGCTTGTCCGACTTTTCCGGCAACCTGTGCTATTTTTGGAGCAGCCGCCATAAACAGTCTTGCACCGAGTGCCAACAACGGCGCAATTTCATTTAATTTCTGTTCGTCAGTTAATTCCCTACCGGCTATTTGTCCCGCTGTGCCGCCGGCTGCACCACCCACTAATGCACCCATTGGTCCACCCACGGCGGCACCAACAACTGCGCCACCGACGCCGCCAGCAGTTCCACCGACGAATTCACCAGGCAAGCCTTCTGCTACACCTTGTCCGTCTTGTGTTTGTAAATAACGGGCAACTTGTGCCACCCATGCACTAACATCACTGGACCCAATTTCTTCAACCTCACCGACCCATTCAGCCACTTGATCAATAGCATCCATTACTGCTTGTGGGCCAAACTTTAGTAAGTCGTGACGTTGGTTTAAGATTCTACGAGTAATAGCACTTGATACCGGACTATCTACTCTGCCTTCCACCACACCTGCTTCACTATGCCATGCATCTTTTGGCTCATTGCCGCCACCATGCCACGAATCTTCTTTAACCTTGGGTTTTTTAATATCAAAAAAGTCATGTAATAACATTATGCGGCTCCTGCAGGATTGTTTAGTAAATCTTTTATCTTACCCGCCTTTGTTGGATCACTGAGCGCAGTTGATAATGCTGACCCCAGCCCACTAGTGTCGGTGGGGTCAGTTAAGTTTGTGATTGCTTTATTAACATCAATGCCGGGTATACCTTGTAATGTTTTTTGCAACCCGGCTTTCTTTTGCACTGCATCTTGAGCGGCCTGTGCAGGATTTGCTACTGCCGGCGCAGACGTTCCCGGTGCTGCCGGCGGGGCTGATGCACCAGTTCCAGTTGGTGGCATACCCAACTCTTTTAATTCTTCTTCGGGTCCGATAAAATGATGATCGTGTACTTTATAGCCTTGCTTTCTATACCAAGCTATCGCAGTGTCAACAGCAGTACTCTCATCGGCTGCTGTTACTTTACATACTCTACGTTTTGTTTCTTTGCGTTGAGAAACCATAGTATTGTTTGGATCGCTTACTGTGACTTCAACACGATATTTTTGTTTTGGTGATGCGACGTCCGCACTTTCGTTGGCAAACTTCGTCGACTCATCAAGTCGTTTGAATATATTTAAAATATCGCTAAAGTTATTATCCATTTTATTTAGGGGCCTTTACTTTAACTGGACCGCCACGTGTGAGTACATTACTGTAGCCGCCTAATTTTTTATTGA
>Ga0209596_1002580_pt1 | contig 14883 bp, 20 predicted proteins | sample M_130807_MF_Meta_FD_187314 | JGI IMG/M metagenome (GOLD analysis project Ga0209596, IMG submission 187314) | Freshwater microbial communities from Lake Montjoie, Canada to study carbon cycling - M_130807_MF_MetaG (SPAdes) (version 2) | ecosystem: Environmental > Aquatic > Freshwater > Lake... | reverse complement strand
ACCCAGAGGATATTCTATATCGTTTTGAGTCTAAGGTCAAGCAGAATGCTGATAAACTGATGATGGATGGTTCTGAACGTTCACTGGATGAAGATATCGAATCATTCCTTGCATCAAAGCCTCACCTAATCAAAGCACCTCCAGCAGAACAACGTCCCGGTGCATCACCTTATCCAGCATCAGCTAAATCAGACAAGGTTGTTGATGTTCGCACAAACGAAGGTGCAACTGAATATGCCCGTTCATTTATGCCACCCGGCTTCAAATCTTGAAATAACCATATAGTTATATCATAGCTGCATATTGCAGCAACCCAATCGTGTTTCTCGCTCACTAATGTTTTGTAGCGCATGAGCCGATAAAATCGATTCTAAGAAAGAACACAAAACATTATGTCATTGACTACCACAACGGGCGCACCATTTATTCGCCCAAACGTACAAGTCCCAGCAGTAGACTCTGTATTCCGTAATACAGACCTTATCAACTTCCTCGCTGCAAACGGCAGAGTAGTTGACGCCCCCGGCTCTTCACCATTCAAATGGAACGTGATTGACAGTGCCAACGCACAAGCAGCCGTGTTTGCCGAAGGTGATACCCTTACCACTTTCGGTCAGCAAGGTTATGTTCAGGGTTCTCAACCAGCGTTCTACGTCCGTGCAGCGGGAGGGGAATCAGGCCACATGCGTGATAACCGCATCAAAGGTGGTCTTTACGAAGATGCCAGAGCACTCGAAATCGCCAAAGCCACAGAAGATATGTGGAAAGTCATGGAAGACCAACTTCTTGGCTCTACAACTGATGTAGGCATTGCCTCTATCATCGACTCAACCACAACCTATGCAGGTATCGCTCCCGGCACCTATACCAGCTGGGCATCCTCTGAAACTGCTGTCGGTGGTGTTCTTACCATCACTGCACTACAAGACCTCTATGAGACACTCGTAGGCTCACCAAACGGTGGACAACCAACTCACTTGCTCATGCCACAAAACCAACTCACCAACTACATCAACGTAGCTGGCGCTCCCGGTGCAGCTAACTCTGCATTCCGTATCGTTCCCGGCGCTCAAGGTGGAGCATTCGACGCTGGCGTCGTCATCCCACTCGTCACGTTCAATGGTCTGCCAGTAGTTCCAGTTCGTGGAATGACAAGCACCGAAATCTACATGGTCGATGTATCCAAAATGGACCTACTCATCCACCGTCAACCAGAAGTGCGTGAAATCGCTCGCACAAACGACGATGACCGATTTATGGTTTCTGTCGCTGGTTGCCTCCGTATCACCCGTCGTAAATCATTCGCCAAGCTAACTGGCGTTTCTGCATAGGTTGTACTTTCTCACCAAGAACTGATATAAACCTCCCTTCGAGCTTCTACAGCTTAGGGAAGTTATAGGGGATGCAGGGAACTGCATCCCTTTTTTTATGGTTATCTCTCCTATACGTATACTTATATGGAGGAGATATCCAATGAAGTTTATTTATGGAACAAGTGCAAAGTCTGCTGGAGTTTATCAAATCAAGAATACCAAAACAGGTCGTGTATATCTTGCTGCCACAATATCGTTTCAGCATCGTTGGCATGACGACAAGATGGCACTTGCTGCTGGAGTATTCCATAACGCTGCAATCCAGCGAGATTATATAAAGTATGGCAGTGCAGCCTTTGAGTGCAGCATTATAAAAGTATGCGACCCACAGCTGCTGCTTATTACACTGACAAACGAAGTAGCTTGTATACTTGGCCCTAAGTGTTATAACAAGCACCCTATAGAGCTACAGAAAGAAAACTTTGTGCTACCACCAGTTGTAGAAACACGGCCTTTTATAAGCCGTTATTTGGACCGTGAAAAAATGAACAAGCGTTCTGACGAGTATGCAGCTGTATTGGCATGGGCAAATAAAAGTCAAGATAAAATCATTGCAGCACGCAATATGACTGTTGTAGAGCAGCTTGCCAGTTTACAACTCGAAGACCAAAAGTGAGACTATACTTATGACCATGACAAAACAAACAGAAACCACAGTTGTCCCCCCTACCAAACCACGTGCTCGTAAATCAAAGGCTATTGTTTTAGATGACCTTTTCAAGCAGTCAAATGACAAAGAATCGTTTGACCCATCTATTGAAGTTTTCATGTCTGCTGTATCCACATACAAAGACATCGACAAGCTCAAAGCATATATTGTTTCTGAACTAAAAAGAGTTATCAAGCTTGGTAAGAGTCCACTAAAAGCCATTTATCAAAACCAGATGAATGTAGACTATTGTGGTTCACACCTTATTTTGGAGGCATTGAGTGCAGCTGGAGTATCCCATGTATATCTTCGTCTAACAGATGAAGCAGTAGAGAGTCTATCGTGTCCTCCACGTGAGCCTCATGGTGCTCTTGTTTCTGAAGAGCATAGAGGCAAAGTATTGATTGCAAAGGTAGGCAACACTGGCACTGACGCTAAGCTATCCGATAATGGCGAAGCAAACCGTAAATACAGTGCTTCAGGTCGCAGGGTTTTGTTTGCTACTCGGTCTGCTTACCAAGTTGAGCTAATCACTGAAGATGCAAAACGATATCCAATCAATAAAGCCATGCTTGTTCTTGCAAACTGGGGCTATGGCTGTCGTCCACGCCGTATGATAAAACAAGATGTAAATAAGTTTCAGGATACTTGGCTGGTAATGGAAGATAATATCGAAGACACTTATCGTGAGTTGCTTGATGAAGATGCAGCAGAAAAATACATCACTGGTATCTAATCTATTTATCCACAACAGAGGATAAATCATAATGAGACACTTCGTTCAGTTCGTTGTATACTTATCATAAGGAGTTCCACTTATGAACAAGATTTATCACGGGTTTTCTCACTGTGCTGGAATATACAAGATTACTAATATAGAAAATGGCGTTGTTTACTTTGGACAAGCAGCACAGCTTGGAACCAGAGCGCAACAACATGAACGCAACCTTGTTGCTGGAGCAGAAGGCAGAGTAAACAGCAAGGGAAAGCTAATAAAACACCATAACTGTTATTTACAAGATGCTTGGAACAAGTATAAAAGTGAAGCATTCGAGTTCGAGGTTATAGCTGTATATCCAGATAAAACAGAGCGCACTGCTGCTGAACAAGCACTTATCGATGAGCACTATGGTCCCGGTTGTTATAACATAGCGACAGATGCGACTGTAAATGGTATGAGTGGAAGAAAACATGAACAAGAAACAAAAGATAAAATAGCTGCTGCTAAGAAAGGTATAAAACTTTCAGTAGACCATTGTGCTGCTATCGGTGCTGGTCTGACTGGTAAAAAACGTGGTCCATATTCAGTAGACCACTGTGCTGCTATAGGTGCTGGTAAAAAAGGTAAACCATCAGGACATAAAGGTAAAAAAGTTTCAGAAACTACACGTAAAATCAATATAGCTGCATGGGTCAAACGTCGTGAAGCTAAAGCTCTACTTATTGATAACATAATGAAAGATTTAGCACAATGAGGCATTTTATCCAGTTCCAAAGCACAGGCTTCCTATCATTCGAGTTGCCTACACGTGCCTTGTCAGGCAGCATCACAGGCAGCATTTATAATAACAATGCAGGTATTACAGAATCCTCTGCATCATTTACTACATCCAGCATAAACACAACCGTGCAAACAGCTGTCAGTGCTGCTGCTATGTCTCTTGTTGTAGCAGGAACGATTGCTCCAGTCAAGAATCATCGATATCTTATCGGTGTTTCTGAAGAGCAAAACGGTGAGTTCATTACTCTGCGTTCATTTACTACAGCTGGAGGTAATACCACACTAAACCTGATGCGTCCACTTACATTCTCCTATCCAGCAGGAGAACCTGTAGCCGATACAACAGTGGTTCTAACCATTGGAACAGGGTCTACAGGGCAGGTAAACTGGAACAACTATGCCAAGCTTGAATATATCCCATCCTCCTCTCTTGCCTTCGCTGCACCCTTTGCTGATAGCATCCATAAATCGTTTGACATAACCCGATTTATCCCGATTACAACTTTATCCATAGAAGATTTACGAGACTTTGACCCACAGCTTGCTAAAAAAGGTATGCAAGGATTATCGGTATATAATCTAATGACCAAAGCATGGGAAATGTTGCTTGCCCGTGTAGGTGCCAGAAGCAATATGGGAGGTATTGTAGGTTCAGTAGACCTAACAGTGCCACACAGTTATCTTACACGTAGACTAATGGCTGAACTCGACCCTGAAATGAAAGAACATGCTGACATGCTATCGCAAAGATTCAATGAAGAGTTTGAATCTATCCTTGGTGTTGCAGCTATAGATGCTACCGGTGATGGAAGAATCCAGCCTTGGGAACGATTCCGCAATGCGATTAGATTCTCACGCAGCTAATATTCATAAGGAGGTATTGCAGTGGCAAAGAAAAAGAAAACCAAACCAAAGTATTGAACTTCATCACGAAGCCATCTATACGCCTCTATAGAGGAAGCAAAGCTATTCCTCACCTACTTGTCCTATCCGGTAATCTACATCCCCTGCTGAGCCTGTATATTTATCCATAACAAATATGTCATATAATCTTTACGGAGTTATCCGCAATCACCTAACAAGTCTAATGATGGGAACAAACACTGGTCCCAGAGTCATGCAAGTTGGCAGATTCAAACAGTTATCACAAGACCGAAGTGTAGAAACAACACCAGCCAACGAAACTGAAAGGTCTTTTCAAATCATTATCACTGGCACTGAAGAACTTGAACCTTGGAATAGTTTCAATATCGAATCACTGGAGAAAGTAAACTTTGATGTGGTTGTGGGATATCAATATACCAGTGCCGGGATGTTTCCTGATGATACAGCTGAAGGCTTATCAAGTATGCAAGGTAATGGTGATGGTGATTCTGTAAATGATAGAGCTTTTACGGATAGTTCTGAGATTATAAAAACATTCTCTTATCACGCTAACTTTGGAATAATCCAAGCATCACCATTGGTTGATATCTTTTCTATCCAGCCACTCAATAATAACACTCTAACCTACTTCAAAGACCGTGCTGTCATGGTTATCAAGATGCAACTATTTTTAAAAATCAGCACATCAGCTGACTACAGCGGATTCTGAGTAGTCCTATATTTATCAGCAAGGACATAAGGAAAAAATAAAATGACACAGCAGAGCCTACGCACAAAACAAGCGGCCACTTACGTTGGCAGCGAGACATCGTTTGCAGTATTACCAGCCACGATGTATCGTTGTTTTCCTGTCGAGGGCAGTGTTGCTATCGACATGGAACAAAAGCAACTGGATAACATGGACCAGCGCACAAACTTGTATGAATATCTTGCACCCGTTTTCGGGCTAAAAGATGGAAAAATAAAAATGGAGTTCTACTGCAAAGCTCCAACAACACAGTTGGTTGCTGGTCAAGCTCCTACAACTTCCTACATGGACCAAGTATTTGATGCAGCGTGGGGATATCGTTTTGCAAACTCAGGTTCCAACCGCAACTTAGCAAGCACAACCACAGTAATCTCGGTTTCAACTGGTGAAGCACTCAACTTCGAGCTTGGCAGCTGGATTGGGGTGGAAGTTGCATCGGTTATTGAAGCAACCAAAGTAGTTGCAATCGATTTAGTTGCTGACACTCTAACGGTGTTTCCTGCACTATCAGCTGCACCATCATCGGGGAACCGCATCATCAACGGCTACAACTACGCACCAAAACAAAATCACACTGGCTCGCTGCATATTCAACATGCAATCTGCGGTGATAGCAACCCTACAACACAAATGGTATCATCGGGTTCTGCCATCAACCTTACTGTGTCAGCTAAGCGCAATGAACTTGGTAAGGTTGAAGTGGAAGGTGCCATCGGTAGCTTCCTTGGCCCACAAGCACTCGGATTCATCACCTCCAGTGCATCAGACCCATTTACCGCTCCCTTTGCGGTGAGAGATGCATTGGTATACTTCCAAGCAGCAGGTTCAGCTTCTCCTGCTGTTGCATATTCTCTACATGAGTTCACAATCAAAACAAACGGCGTAATGCAACATATTGAAGGTCTTGGAGGCACGGAAGGCAAAAGCGCCAGCTTCCGCAAGGGCCAACGTATGTTTGCTGAAGCCACACTAAAATTCCGTTATGATAATGCAGTGGACGCAACATCCTACTCAAACATCGCACTTCAACAAGCCATGATTATCATCCCCAAAGGCTCAGGCATCACTAAACGATTTACAATCTTTGATATGCCAAACGCATACATCTTCGGTAAACCCAAGTTAGTAGAAGAATCGGGCTTACTTTATATGACACTGACTCTCCACTCAAGTGCTGATACAAACATTCCATACAATGTCCTTGGTCCAGCACTGACTGAGCTTTCCACGGCACCATTTAGAGTCGCATTTGTATAAATCCCCTCCCCAGCACTCCCTGTGAGGTTTGGCCCTGTTGGATAAATAAATCAGCAGGGCCAATCTCTTTTTTTCCTATTATTTATTTCGACCAGTCTATTTAGACTATGAGGCTAACAGCAGTGGCTTCATGGAGATACTTCAAATGGAAAAAATAGAAACGAGCAGTAGCGCCTTGGATTCTTTTAGAGCATCTGTAGCGGTGCATAAAAAGGCACAGCGAGAGAATCCCTTGACAACCAGCTTCCCCCTGCGATATAGTTTCACTCAAATGGGACATCAAGCTGCCGTCAGTAAACTTTATCCTGCTATTTTTGGTGATAGCAGTGTTATTACCGATATGACAGGCGAAAAAAATCGCTTGGATACACACTTTGGCATTGACTATGTTGTGGAAGTAAAAAACCCAAAGCTGCGTTCAACAGTTGATATCTGGGTTCAGGAACGCTGGAGAAACTTGAAGTATCAGCCATTTCAAGATATTACACTTATTGAAAACAATGACTATTCAGGAAAGCTCAGTGAGATTTATAAATCAAAAGCACAAGTAATGATTTATGGATATCTTTCTGATGATGGAGTTATTCATCAAGCAGTGGTTGTCGATATAGCAACCGTGATGGTGCGAATCGCAATGGGTAAAATCCCTTTTGGCCTTCGCAAGAACTGGCAAGTCAATCAAACTTTTATTCATGTGTCTATCGCTGACCTTCGTGCAGCTGGCCTTGTATCATACGAATATAATATCGACGACTGAACTCTTGCCCGAGCGATGTATTTATTGTGAAGGAAACAATAAATCATGTCATCAAAAGGCGTCGGCATCTCAGTCTATCCAACATCATCGTTTTTTCAGGGTGTGCTGCCAGCTGGTGGAATGCCCATAGAAACAGCACAAATCGCTTGTGCTGACTCTCAGTATGCAACACTCTACTTCAATGTAGACCCCGGTGCGTCTGCTACCTCCAACGTAGCATTTATCATCGCTGACCAGCCGTTTTCTGGCAGTGCTTTTTATAACAGAGGTGTTGAGAACCTCCTATATCTTGATGCATCAGCAACACTGGGCGCTCCATCTTACCAATCAAACGTATATGCAAGTCTAAAAACACTCGGAGTAGCTCTGGGTGGTCAGGTAAATATCACCATTCCTGTGTTCGGCTCATATGCATTTAGCTTGTTTATCGCTGATTTTGGTGATACTGTAGCACCAGCAACTGTCTCTGCGTCAGTGGTGCTGTTCAGGGCTATCTAAATGAGTTTTCCTATAGTTTTCCCTATAGAACCACAAGATGCATCCAGACAGCCACCAGACGGCATCTCTGGACTGCTTACATGGTATCGTTCGGATGATGTTGTGCTATCCACAAACGAGGTTCTCCAGTGGACAGACCGCAGTGGCAACGGATATCATCTCACACCTCCAACATCGGGGCAACGTCCTACCTACGTTGTATCAGACCCACTGCTCAAACATCCAGTGCTCGTTGGTAATAATATAAATCATGTGCTCAGAACAAGTTTTATAACACAGCTTGCTGGAGTACCTGCCATCACTGTGTTTGCTGTTCAGTATAAGTTATTGACCTCTGTATCATCTAAGATCATTTATAACTTCTTAGGTTCTACTGGAACAACCATCAACAACCTCGGTGCATCACTGTTTTATAACGCAGCGAATGGTTTGAGTTTCAACATGGCTCGTTTCCCAAGCCCCGGTGTTTTTTCTACTGACACACTGGCTACTGCAACAAACGTGCCGTATATTCTATCAAACGTTTGGAACCGTGCTGGAGCTACACACGATGCACGTTTTGTTGTATATAAAAACGGTGTTCTACAAACCACAACTGCTGCCACGAATAATCCCATGACAGGTTCTCCAGCATTTATAAGTTTGCCTCTTGAAGTGTTTGGCAGGTTTACTGCTGGTTCTTTAGCAGGTGCAACTCGGTTTGCTGAGCTTATTGTTTATAACAGAGTTCTAACAACTGAAGAGCGTCAGTCAGTTGAACACTACCTCGGAGCACGATACGGTATCGCAGTGCCATAGAGGCATCCAGCTGCCTCTATGGAGGCAGCAAACGGTTTGGATGTCTACTTGTGTGGTGAGAGAATGAGGAGCCATAAAAAGGCTCCTTGTTCGTTTTATGGTAGGTTGACTTTTTCGGTGTAGTTGTATACGTTTGCTGGATTAGCTGAGCCACGGATAGGCATAGACTGTAGTGGAAAACCATTATTTGGAGCTACTCCACTGCGAGAGTCAAACCTGTTGGCTTCGATACGAATCGTTGCTGGACCTGTAGAAGCAGTTTCTAAAAGACCATAGGTTCCAGCTGGAGGATCACTGAGAATAGCCATATCAGCGTTGCTTAGCAGTGAGTTCCATATAGCTGCATCGATGCCTTTACCACTAAAGTATACGAGATTATCGCCCCGACCCCATACTTGCAGGTAGTTGTAGTTTGTAGGTGGAAGATAAGGAGAAGTCATAGCGGTGTCTACCACTGCACTGCCATCGTATGACCAGCGCCAATAGTCTTGTCCACCGTAGTTTACTGGAGCAAACACAAGAGTATGATATCCCGGCACAGGAGGGATAACAAGAGGTGTGGGCGCACCCAGAAAGGTGCTTGCACCGTTTGTAAGAATATCTAAATAAATCGGACCTGTGCCACCTGCTTGATAGTAAATGGCACCAGCGCCTTCGGTAAAGTTGTTATTGGTCCCGTAGTTCAATATGGTGTCGATAAAGTATGGCACTGCTGCTGTATTAGCATTCCAGTAGTAATGTAGAGCAAACGAACAGCTGTTTGCTACATATGGCAACAAAGATATCTTATCAGTTTGCACAGCATATGATAGAGTAGTGTTATTCGAGTTTCTAAGTCCTGCTCTTGTAGGAGACATACCTGATGGCAGTCGGCGCATCCAACCTGATAGTGGGACTCCATTTGTTGCTGCTGTGCCAGCGGAGACATATTCCCCTCCATCATCGGTATTTATAAAAACAGCACCGACACCAGCAACTACTGGGTCTGGACGTTCCCAGCTATGACCCAGAGTAGTAGCTGCACCACCACCGCCAGCAGGTGTTTCCCATATAGCAGTGCTGCCTGATACAGTGAGCACTTGTGCTGAACTTCCGATAGGAAGACGAATGGCATTCCCAGTTGCATCCCCTACTATCATATCGCCTTGTGTGGTGATAGGTGTAAGTGCTGGAAGTTGTTGATTTAGAAACAATGCACGGTCATGTGTAAGCAGCAGTGATGCATTGATTGTGCCGGGAGCAGCAGGGTTTCCTACTTCAGTAAACCACACTTTTACTTCAGCAGCTGTAGATAAATCCATATCCACAATCATATTCTGATTTACACCGACTGCTGAGAGTGATACAGGTTGATTTAGATAAAATGGACTGCCTACTTGTGGAGAAACATAAGTTGCCATTGATACTTGGTTGGAACCATTAGATGCAGTATATTCGCAATATAAACGTGATGAAGTCCAGTCGTTTGTAGCTATTGTAGAGCTTGTCAGGATATAGGGTGCAATGTTAGGGATTACACCCATAGCAAAACTGCTGCTGGGAACGAGAACTTTTGAGATACCTACTCGGCTTGACATAATATTATTTATCCTTATGCCATAAATACTTGCTGGACAAGATATAGATAAGCCATACTTATAAAGTATGACAAAGACAAATAAACCTTTTTTTGAAGCACTGAGTGATGCAGCCGCAGCAGCATCAAAACATCCTAAGCATAGGCTTGGTAAAAGCCAGAAACGTGCTCACTCGAAGAATGGTAAAATCAGTTTTACCACAACCATGACCGTTCGAGATTATGATTGGATTGTGATAGAGAGTGCTCTTACGGGAAAATCAGCTGGACAAATAATAAGTGATATGATTGCATCTAAAAAGGCTGGAAGCAGGGATTCTGAATGAATCGCAATGAGGTTGAGCTAAAAGAGATTATTTTGGACTTGCAGTTGCTAAATCGTGAGCTACAGCATGACATTAGAGAACTCCAGAAAGAAATGCTGCTAATGCAAACAGAGCTACTACAGTTTGCACATCTAAAAATAGGGAAGTAAATGGCCCGGTCTATTTATTCCTAACCACAGGAATAATATGAAAAACATTTATATCAATGATTTGTCAAAGGCCGAACTTATGGCTGATTTGTTCAATCACGTTTATGGCCTTCCCGGCTGCACTGCAACAAATCCTGAAGGCAAACGATATAGCGTGAGACGCACTAATGGTGGAATATTGCCAAAACTTTGTAAATGCACAGCTGATGTCGAAGACCCAAACTGTTTATTCTTCAGTAGTATTGCAACTGTTATGCCCGGTGCTGGTGTGTTTCAAGGCCAAGGTGCTGTAGTGCTTACTCAGGAGTTCATCACACTCGAAGAGCTTAGTAAAGCTGATTTGGACTGCTTACACGCTGATTTTCCTCCACTGTGGGTTCAGGAAGCAAACGATGATGCAGAGGGCGGATAAGTGGCACCTCCAGTAGAATCCAGCAAAGAGAGTATCTTTGCAAGGGCAGAAACACAATCAGAATTGAAGCTGATTGAAAAGCAGCTGTCAGGTATTGATAGCATTCTTCAAAAGCTGCTCGACAAGCTTGATGCATTGTCTGATACAGTGAATGCCACTACACTTCGATTGGCTGTCTTAGATGAAAAGCTCAAAGATTATGGAGATATGAAAAAATCTATAAGCGACCTTCAGGATTCGAAGACAAAAATGACAGTAGTATTTTCTATCGGAGCATTTGTAATCTCAGCAATAACTTCATTGCTCATCAAGATTATTCACTGATAAAAAAAAAGCCCCTCTGAGCATGGCACTCAGAGGGGCTTTTCAGCAGTAAGAAGGTAGGGAGATATCTTATGGATAATCGCAGTATGCGAACGATTGAGGAGAACGCTAAGAAAGCCTCAACCGCATTTATAACTATGTCCCATCCACACCTTTTTGTAAAAGAAAATAAAAAAAGATTCTCTTGACCAAGTAATAATAATCTTCTATACTATTTATAGAGTATAGGAGATACACATTTATGATTATTGCTACAACAAAACTTCAGTCGTTTGCGTCCTTCAAGGATTATTTGCAGTTTATGCCTCATGGAACTATTACATGGCTTGTGGTGCAAGCTGACGTAAGCAAAAGCACTATTGTATTTGCATCTCAGGGGCGAGCTATTCAGCAGGACACATTAGAAAAGCTGATGGCAACTACTGGATTACGCCGTGAGTGTTTTGGTCCAGTAAATGAAAAGCGAACACGTCCTACAGGTAAGAGAGTTCCAGCAAGTAGTTAGAAATAGCAAAGCCAACCTGCCGCTAAACAGGTTGGCTTCTAAGAAACACAGAAAGAGTAGATTTCCATGTCCTATTCCAATAAGTATACTACAAGAATCCAAAAAGATATTCAAAAAGATATTATTAGAAGTATTTTTTCTGAGGGTTTATATCTTGTTCCGCTAAATACTGGAACAAAAACTCCAATGTATCCCTACAGTTCGCTAAATCCAATCAAGGATTTAGATGCAGCTTTGGCATTGCTGGATAAAAGTGAGTTTGATGTTGCAGTCTGCACAAAAAACGTATATGCTGATTTTCATCTTATCGTCATTGATATTGATAATCCAGAATACAACAATGATGTTCTAAAACTGTTTCCAAGCTGCAAAACAGGTAATGCTCGAAGCACAGTCAAAGGATTTCATTATACTTTCAAAATCCCAAAAGACTCCAATGTCAAGCAAACAATAAAATATATGGGAAAGTTTGATGTATTGTCGGATGGCTATGTCTGCTGGCTTGGTTCGGCTGATAAAAAACCTATTCGGGATATCCCGATTACTTGGCTTACTCCAGCAGAAATCGAACTATTACCAAAATCAGGGCAATCTACTAAATCTAAGACTGCTCATAAAACTAAGGTAAAAGCCACTGGAGTTGCTAAGGGTGATTTATTGCAGAAGTTCTATGCAAAAGAAATCAAGCATGGAATGAGTGAGTCTCACAATACTTTAGTTCAAGTTTCAACAACACGAACAATGGAAATGGCATTCCAGATTCGTAATAAAAAATATACGCTGGAACAACACCAGCTTTGGATGCAAAGACAAGCAGTAAAATATCTCGATAACCCTGATTTGAAAGAAGTTCGTCAGATTGCTAACTGGAACTATAGGGAGTTCAAGTTTTATGTTGCTACGTCCCTGCTAACACCCGTTGAATATTTCAATGGCTATTTTCCTGCATCCTCAAACACCCCAAAGGATTATATTTCTATGCTTCAAGATATTCTCAAAAACTCATTTTCTGTTATTCCTGACGAACTCAATGCTCTGATGAATCTTCCCAAGGGACGCAAGCCAAAGGTTGCTAATCCAGTAAATCCCGATATGTTGCAGCCAATGTCTCTTGAAGCCATAAAAGAACATTGCTGCAAGCTAATGGTTCTTGCTGGACACAAGGAACTAAAATGCGGTCTTGATGACCTGAAGCAGTTTCTACTCCAGCATCATCCTTCGATGAAGGACCATAGAGTGCAAACTTATCTTGACAATGGTAAGCGTAAGGATATTGCCCGTTGGAACCTAACAACTACAGTACCCTCTATTACTACAGTACCCTCTATTACTACAGTACCCTCTATTACTAATAATAATAACGATGTAGCACCCTCTATTCCTGACAATGGTAGCTCTAATGGTATCTCTATTCTTATATCTTCTTCTTTAGGTTCTCTTTCTTCTTATGCCTACTGTCCCCCTCCATTAGATAACACAGCAGAACAAGATAAAACAGAGTTGACAATGGAGGAGCAGTGGGCTTTGATGGAACAAGAAAATCAGGAAGCCTACAAGGCAGGGGAGCAGCTGAGACTCAAAGCCAGACTGGCTGGTTGACCTCAACATCAACAGAGAGCTATCCAGAAGAATATGTGCAGGAAGCAAACAGTTCCTATGATAAAGTGGATAACCTTCAAAACTACTTCGACTGCTAAGCCTCCTAATGGCTCCGGTAAATAAAACAACAATAACATTTATATCCTCTTTTCCATCTGGTATACTGGATGTAGGGAGCTACTTCCCCCGGCAGAGAGAATACAAAATGTCAACACACGCAGTTGTTTCCATCACTTCCAAGACCCACGGCACACAATACTACTGGTTCCACTTTGACGGCTACACAGACCAATATAACGCACACGGAGTTATGGGTCTTATTCATAGTTTCGGAGGTGGTGTAGTGCGGGACCAGATGCAGTGGGAGCGCCATATGAATGTCCGCAAGGCTGGCAACCGTAGTATGCGTATCACCACAGCGGAACAATGCGAAGATTTCAAGTATGAAATGGCTCGTCCGACTTTCATGTATGATTCAAAGGCTGGCTGGCGTGTTCTGGTGGAGCACAAAGACGGCAAGGGTTCTTCGTATCGCAATCTCAACAATCACGTCTCTAACCTGAAGGCAGCGTAATAACATGAATGATTTACTACTCCAATACCAAAGCGAAGATTTACGTGAGATGACTGCTGTAGCAGCCGAAACTCATCCAAGACTTGCACGGGATTTTGCTTTGTTGACAAAAAATAATAGGCGTATTCTGGAAAATCATGTAGGTGTTTTCACTCAGCAGGAAATGGAAGATTTTGATAATATTCATTATCTGTGGCTGGGTCTGTATGCCTCCGTTGAAAAGCTCTACGCCATCTAACAACTGAAGGCAGCAGCAAAAGTTTGACAAGGTTGCCTGAGTCTGATAGTCTGTATCCAGAAAGCAGGAACTATGACAAACACACAACGCAAACTATTTCTCGAACTCTATAACGACTCTTATATTATGAAGGTAAGCAAAGTTGTAGCTGGAAAATATCCAGACCTCGCATCACTGCTGATAAGCCAATCAATGAACAATATTCAAAATGTCCTTCGGCATCGTGGCGCAATAACGGTTGCAGATGCCCTTGCTTTCAAAGAGGACTATGAGAACTTTATGTCTATTTACAGAGATGTTTCTAAGGTAGCTGACCAGATTAGAAACCCTACTCGGATTAGCTTGTTCGATAATCTAACAGCTGAAGAAAAAAGCAAGTTTTCTGTGTTCACTGCTACACCATAACATCAACAGGGAGGCATTATATAGCCTCTACAGTGCTCCCGCCTTACTGCAACCACTCCTAATCCATCCTAAAAGTTTGCTTCCTCTGTAGAGCCTCCTAATGGCTTACGGTGGATAAACTATTTATTCCTAACAAGGAATAAATAAATCATGTCAGACCTGAATATCAAGCTGAATCTTGACTCGACTGCGGCAGCGGCAGCGGCAGCAGGAGTTCAAGGGGAACTCACAAAACTAAAAACTGATGCAGAAAAACCGATAAAGATAAATGTTGATGCATCGCAGCTTACAGGAGCAGCTGGTGGTGCT
>Ga0209596_1002578_pt1 | contig 14889 bp, 11 predicted proteins | sample M_130807_MF_Meta_FD_187314 | JGI IMG/M metagenome (GOLD analysis project Ga0209596, IMG submission 187314) | Freshwater microbial communities from Lake Montjoie, Canada to study carbon cycling - M_130807_MF_MetaG (SPAdes) (version 2) | ecosystem: Environmental > Aquatic > Freshwater > Lake... | reverse complement strand
CCACATTTTCATATCCCCCATATTTCATCACCGCGTTCAAATACCGACGATACGCCCCGTCATTCGGGTCACGAATACCATTACCAGCGATATCCGTGCCATACACGAAACTCGCATTCAAATTCACCCAACTCCACAAATCACCACCCTGACCGCATGCCAAGTCAACCAACGTCTTACCGCCTCCGCGCAGACCACGCCCCCACAGAATCTTCTCTTTTACATATCTGCGGTGAAATTCGCGCAACCCCTTCACAATCATCAAATCCTTTTTCTCTGACTTACGATCGTAGTAAATCTTGGAAATCTCCCCCGAAGCCAGCTGTGCAACTGCACCACCAATCGCCTCTAACTCATCGGCGGAAGGGTTGCCCGCACCTGTGCGAATCATGTGCTCAGTCACCGGCTCATGAATACTGTTCCAAACACCCTCGGCAGCCTCGTCCTTGTTCAGAGTACGACCGAGCTCTCCGCGCTGGAATCGCTCCGTCTTATCGTAACGAATGCGCATGGGAATCCACCGCCACCCACTCGCGTTCTTGGGCTCATAGCGCATCTCCACAATACTCTTGTCCTCAATCGGGTCTCCGTTCTCGCACCGGACAAGGTCTTCGCCCGTCACAGAATCCTCCACCTCCATGTAACAGGTATTGGCCATCGTATCGGGCAAATCCACGGGATTGAACAGCACAGGCTTATACTCGCGCCGCCGCCCACGGAATCCCTGTGCAGCCGCGGCAGCAGAGCCAGGCAGAGCCTGTTCAAAGAGCACCGTGCCACGTGGGTCGTCGTATGCCGGGTCTGTGTCACTCCCCACATATAAGTGCATCACCTTGTATTGCACAGTGGCACCCCCATTGCCAGTCCCAGTATACACCGCGTCCTCCTTCGTCTCCGCATCCTTGTCAAATGTAGCCAAGAAATCCACCGTGTTTTCGTCGGACGGCTTCCACTTCAACTGCTCGGCGAACTTCACACCCGGTCGCTCAGGAAGAGGCAACAGATTCGGCGTGAGAATCAAGCCGTCCGTGTGGTACATCTTGGCAGCGTCAAGGATGCGAGAACATGCGGTAAATACACTCTTATCCGCAGCATTTGCGAAGACGAAGCGCTTCACGGATACGAGAATCTTATTTCGGTCCGTCACACCCGCCGAAGCCACGACAGATGGCCCCTCGCCAGCGTTCCACTTCTCTATCCACGCCATCATCTCGCCGAAGCGCCCACCCTCACGCTTCTCCGGCCCCTGGCCGGCAAAGGGCATCTTCGTGATATCCCTGCCCCCTGTAGCTACATAGCAGTCAAATATCATGTACTGCTGGATAGGATTGCCGTCGCGATCGCGCGTCACAAACTCACCGTCCACGAGAGAATCGGCCACGGCAGCACGTACTAAGCCAGTGCGATAGACGTTCAGTGACATGTCCAACAAGAACAGCTCACCTGACTCGTCAACGTAGCCCATCGTGCGAAGACCATCGGCCTTGTCCGTCACGTTGTAGCCATCGCGAATATTGGGTACTCCCTTTACCCGAGTATTCACCATGTTCTCCAGGAGAAGTGTAATAGGTGCCACGCCACGAAAGCGATCCGTGCCGGTCAACCTCTTATACCCCTCTAACACCTTGCCCGCAACAGACTTGCGAATTAGGATACTGAGCTTGTGAATTCCGCGCAAGACCTCACCCACACCGCGCACGAGATTCTTCAGCGCCTTTGCGGCCACGTCTGCTGCGGCAGCAGACGCTGTGCGAAGCAACTCCACCTCCATCTCGTAGCTGGCTGGGCGGCGTGTAATGTCGCGCTCCCCAAACCTCGTCTGCCACAGATAAGTGCCCCGCGCATCCGTAAACGAACTGCGCACCATACTCAGGTCAAAACGTACCCCGTTCGCCTCATCCATGAACGTCCACCTGCGCATCAAGCGAAATGCCTTGCGTTGACTCTCCCAGCGCCCGAGCATCTGGAGCACCACGGGGTCGTTCTCGGCCAAAGCAATCTCCCGCCGAATCTTCACACGCACGTCGTACTCCTTCAAATCCACATTGCTCTCCACGCCCGCCCTGTCCTTTATCATTGCCGTGAAGGAGATATTCTCAAGGCTGTCTTCCCGACAGTAGCGCTGAATGTCGCCCAGCCCTGTCACGGTAAAGCGCACCTGCTCCGGCGTGATAATATTCATATAGTCCTCCTGGGGCATGGCGCGATAGCCCTTCGCCTCCAGGCGCTGAGCCACAGAGAGGAAAGTGGTCGTTTCACCGACAGTCTTGCCCTTGAAGCCTGCCTCTAACTCCCACCCATCATGGACCCTCCACTCTTCGATGACCCTCTTGAGAGCATCTGCTTCGGCCGGGCGGAGCTCCATGGTTTCTAGTTGAGACCTAGGAGAAAACCTTTAGTTGGCTATCAATTTTTGAATAGCCTCAGCGCGTCCGAGAGCCTTTGCCCAATCCTCCTTTTTCACCTTTGCGCCCAGCTCGGCAGGCCGAGGATGTAGTCCAAGGCCCTGTGCGCGCGCCTTGATTTCCTCTAGACTCCCGTCGGCCACCGGCCACTCAATCGTCCACCCATCATCCTGACGATTACTGATCCACCGCGCAAAATTCGGCCCACCACCCTCTAACATCGTTTCGCACCGCGCATCCACCCACAACGTCTTCAATCCATTATTCCATGCCCGAAAATCTTCCGGCACGGTCCACACGGCCTTGGTCTCCACGTCAAAACATACCGTCTGAATCTTCTTGAGTGCGTACAGAATCATCGCTACGACCTTCGACTGATCGGCACTCGGCTTCACGGAAGCGAGCGCGTCGCCCATCTTCGCCTTGGTGAGCTTACGATTCCCACGAAGGTTTGCCAATGCCTCTTCCTGAAGAGCAAACGCCTTGTCGCGTACCTCGGTGGCCCTGTAGCCATCGCCAGCAATGAGCATCAGAGGATCCTCAGACATGAGCCACGCCGTCGTCAGACGCGCTGGCACTAAGTGACAAATACGAGAGCCCCACAGCATATCCTTTGACTCCATGCGACAGGTCTCGCCAATCTCTTTCGCGAAAGTTGTAACACAACTATCGCGAGAGGGGTTTTTGTTGATAATGCGACGAAAATCTAGCATCGTCCTTACGTGTTTAATATACATGAAACCACCTTAGGCCTAAGAATCTTCCGTGTTCATAAGATTATTCAATTCCTTTTCACGGCTCTCAAAGCTGGTACGATTATTCTTACAGAAGCTTATCCATTCTTTAATATTGTCCACCGTCGCTTGCTTGAGGCTCATCAGGTCAAAAAAAATTCCATTGCGATTTTCGCTCAGCTCTTCGGAGCATCTTCGAAGAATACGATACAGCTCCTCTTGCTCGGCGCGATTAAAGCTGCGAATATCTTCCATAATTTGTTTTCTTTTCTCAAACTCTGTGTCGCTCATTCTTATGTTTGCGAACCTTATGTGAAGAATATTCTTACGCGTCTCCGGGAAATATTATTCTGCTGGTTCCTTCAACGCGGGCAACTCGTCCTCAGAGGCCTCCTCAGAGGCCTCCTCAGAGGCCTCCTCAGAGGCCTCCTCGTCTTCTACGAGCTCCCCCTGCTCTGCTTCTGGCGCACCCACAGGAGCCTCTACGCTCACCAACTCACCAATACTAAGAATGTGTGTGGCATTTACTCGCACTTGCGACTTCTTAATCTGTACACGAATTCTGTCACCCACAGAAATACCGTCAAATACATCATTCCCGATGTGAAGGTCGCGCGGAACCATGATACGCACGGCATTGTCAACAACCACATAGCACCCCATCTTATTCTTGAGACTCACTTCCCCAACAACCTCCGTGCCATCGGGGGGATTATAGACCTTGCCCTGCGCCTTGACAAAGTAAATGAAATCCGCAGTGGCACGACCCTTCTCACAAATTCCCATAGAACGACTCAGCATCTCTAGACTACCCGGAATCACAAAACCATGTTTACTACACTTTCCCTCCAATTGCTTCTTCAACTTGCGTAAGAGAATTTCATCAAACGAACCCACTTCCGAGTGAAGGTCTATGGGGGAGATGACGACCTTGTCCTGAAATACGGCGATCTGTTCCATCTTGGGGACCTTATCTAACTTGGGTGCCGTGTTTCATTTTTAGACCCTAGGACTTAGGCCTAGGGCATAGGCCCTAGGCCTTAGGGCCCAGGCCCAATTATCTCAAGGGATGCCCATGTAGTTTTGACTCCAGAGGCCTGTAAAACCAGCGCTTCGTGTTGAATTGTATCTTATCTAAATATCTCATGACAATATCACTCGCAGTACACACTCGCACAGAATTTTTTTTAACATCATCTTCATGAATGATATCCATCCCTAGCGTATGCTTCCCTGCTTCCTGTAATTTTCTGGCGAATGTTCTTAATCTTTTTATTTCATAACTCGTATTACTGTTGATAGAGCACTCAGAACCTCTTGTAATCTTCGCACCAGGTGTAGGAGGTGTATTTTTCTTATACACAAGCTGTTTTTTCTTCGGATGAAAGATAATAAATCCATATTCATACCCTGTCGTGACGACATTGATCTTCTTCTTGAGTAAAGGATCGCGCACAGTATCTCTCTCAAGAACCTCTACAATCGCACGCGCACATGGTACAACAGAGGCTGGAGAAGCAGTCGTTGCATCAACATAAAAATATATAATATCATTCGTGACAGAATCAAGTACACGTATATAAGTTACATCCTCCATAATCCAATAGGATTCATTCGCAACCGCCCGTAGAACCTCATCGCCATGAGCCACCTTAAATAGAGATATCTTCACCTTCGTGGGCACGAATTCATCCCAGAAAAAGTCTAGAATGATATCTGCGTAGATACCCCGAACCACAGCATCCCCTTTTACATTGTTATAGAGCCAACTCAACATCTCCAGCCTCTCTCCCTGCGCCTTTGTTTTTCCCAAACTCTGTTTCAAGGCATTCACGGCCAGCAGAATTGCCTCAGGTACTGCTCCAGCGCCTTCTTCTCCATTACGAATCTTGGCGGTCCACGCAAGCACGCTAGGCCACAAGGCCTCAGACTCAGGACCATCACCCGCACCATCTCCACTCAAATTTTCTACTATATCCTCAGCCTTCGGCTCAAACCGATCCCTAGGAACGGGCACAACCATGGTACGCAGCGCAATAGGAATGCTCGTATCTTTCAGAGAATTCGGCTGAAAAATATAATAGCCATTGCGCAAGATAATTGAACCCGAGCCGAATTTCGTGACAATGCGAATACGCTGTTGAATAATATCTGTCAATAAAGAACGTAAAAGAGGAGCAGGTATAATGGCAAAATCATTACTGATCTTCTCAAAGGTGACAAAAGGAGTGCCCTTCGTTATTCTGTCAATGAGATAATTCTTAAGTTCATTCAACCGAAATCTCGCCGTATATTCGTCATACGTAGAGCTATCCTGCATTTCAATTGGTATGTCCGTATTGATGGCCACACTCAGGCCACCACGACCGCGCACATATTTACAGTCATAGTCACACGTCTCTACCCAGTCGCACAAAGGTGTAAAAGGGACATCGTTGATGGGGACATCACGTCTCTCCGCTCCTTGACTGTCGTATAGCACAGGTATCGGGTCAAGGTTACTCACCACGATGGCGTCCTTATTCAAGGAACAGTCCACAGCGTACTCCTTTATCACACGCGTCACCTGCCCTACCATAAGCGCCTTGCGCAAGGCCATGCGGTAAGAATACATGTCTATGGATTCCGTGGCCGGGTCAGTATTGTACGCATTCACGAGTAATGTCACCGTACAGTTCCTCTTCGCAGGCTCAAGACTTGCGTGTGAACAATTGCGAATACCGCGACCAACCACCTGCTCCAGCTTATTCAAGTGGTACCAGCTGTCATACACGAAGACCTCTCTTACATATTTCAAGTCAAGACCTTCACCCGCCACCTGCGAACCTAGTATGACTTTAACATCCTGGCCGTATTTATTTGTGGGTGCCCGCGCCGCGTCAATGGATTTGGCGTTCGTGGGAGACAGCTCTTCCGAGCCAGTCAGCAAGACGTATTTTGCCGGCTTGAAGGTGTGCGCGGCCGTACCGGCCTCTTCGGGCACTTGGCCGTGCGCCTGCTCGTGCCGAGGACAGAGCGCACACTGTCTGCCCTGGGGATGCTGATTGCCCTCAGCCAAGAATCCTATATCGCGATTCCAACACGTGTAGCCATTCGCCTCCAAGGCGAGGGCGATACTGAGCGCCCCCGAAGGCACAAAGCGACTGTATACGAAACATACACCACGACTATTATTGAGGCGTTCCAGTAAGACCCGACACTTTGCGCTGTACGCTGATAAATTTTCATATAAGAGCCAGCTGGCTCCCCTGGCCTCGTCCTCATTGCGGAAATATACGAGTCCACCACGCTTCTCTTTTACAAACGTGCGATCAAACCCGACTTGGCGAATACGGTCCATGAAATCGTCGCCTTCCGAGCCAGGGAAAATCCAATTTCCCGCTTGAACTAGGATATCCATGTTCGTAATGCCCATGCCTTCAGCCGAGCTCACAATTTCCAGGGATTTCTCCTTGTACAGGAGCTCGGCCCCCTCATCGTAATAAGAGGCCAAGCACGGTAACTTGATACTCCGCCGCCTTTCATCCCCGTGAATATCCACACCCTTCGGATTTTTGAAGGGCCACTCCGTAATCAGTAGGGGCGACTGGGGTACGAGACGCAGGGGGAATGTGAGCGGATTCTCGCCACGCATGAATGAGATATAGTGGCCGGCAATACGGCCAAGGACCTTCTCACCACCCTCCACGAACTTCTTCTCTTTTACATTGAACACGTCATCTACACGAAGATTGCCAGGGTATTTGTCGTTTATGAGCAAAAGATTCAAGAGGAAGATGATCTCTATGAAGCTGTTATACATCGGCGTGGCCGTCATCAGCAGAAGAGAAATGCCGTCAGATACTTCCAAGACGCGCTTGAAGAAGGGAGTTAGCTTCTTGCCCGCCTTCGCATCGGCGGAATCACTTGGATTCGCGTCATCGGTAGATTCCTCTTCGCCTTCTAGTGGATTGTCGCGCAAATTGTGCGCCTCGTCGACTATAATAACACGATTACTGAATTCTTCGCGTAGGACCGCATTCTGGGCATCCACGACCTGCTCTCTTGTCCTACCCTTCGTCGGAACTCCGCTCATAAGTCCGAGAATATGATTATAAAATGAAGTATATCCGAAGAATTCGTAGCGACTGCGCACGGCCTTGCCTACCCTAGATTCTATGGTCGCCTTATTGTATTCCGTAGAGGTACCCGTAATTTCCAAATATGTTTCGCCTGTACATCCTGAATGTTTATTTGTCTCTCCTTTTACAACCTTGAGCGCCTTCATGTCAAAAATCGTTCTTCGGAAACCTTCTTGGATATTAGGAGGAGCCACTACATACACTTTCCTTGTGGGGTACTCGTGTAAATAGCTCTCGGCCACGGTAACCGCTGCGCATGTCTTACCTACACCAACGCCGTGGAACAGAAGGGCCGAGTTGTATGGCGTCCTCGGAGACAGGAATCGGCTCACGAAACGCTGTACGGGCGTAATCTCAAAATCTTCGGCCGTCCTACATTTATCAATGCCCTCGTCCATGGATTCTTTGATGGATTTCTGCTTGGATTCTTGGAACTCCTGTTTTCGCATGAGTTTCATAATAAATTCAGGATCTTCCAGGTCAGGATATAGTCCACCCGTGCGCTCATATTCTGCCTGGTCTTCACCAGGAAAGATCTTTTCCTGGATCAACTGCTCCAAGAGTCTGTCGCGCTCCGAGAAATCCCAGTCATCGCGACTTTTATCCGTGCCAACCGACCTCCAATCAGCCAGCAATTTCAATTGGTGCGGCGTAATTGCCATCTATATGTAAAGCCGAATTATATTTGACGTTTTAACGGAGGAGCCACGGGGAAAGCGCACAGATTACGAAAGATGGATGCTGCCTTGAGGAGCACCTCGCGCTTCTCAATATTGTCTTCGCGCAAATGTTTCATTGCGTCTGCCAAGGAAAACCACTGAAGATCCCCTATTTCACGGCGCATATGGTCATTCTCCTTATTGAACTCAACATTCACATTACAAGGTACCCAGACGATATAGTATTTGTGGCAATAATGTACATGATTGCTCCCGAAAAACGATTCCACGAGAGGCTCCAGGTTCTTGATAGGTATCACGTCGGACTCCCGAACACCCGTCTCCTCATACATCTCGCGCATCGCACACACATAATCGCTTTCTTGTGCATCACGTCGGCCCTTCGGAAAACCCCACTCGGGCGTGGGAGGAGCAGGCGCCGCAGAAGCAATAATATCGGCCACAGTCCAGCGTTTCCCTTTCAAGTCCGTTAAGCCCTCGTGAATCTGCTCCCACTTTGCCTTTGCGATCTCGTACTCGTTCTTGTACAGGTGCGAATGATTCAGACCCCACATGCCAGCCCACAGCTTCTCAAACGGGCCTGTGCTGTATTTGATACGCTCCTCCTCCGTAATTCCGCCAATATGTAGACGAATATAGTCAATGTCGGTCACCTTATAACGACCACGCATAAGTTCAATAAATCCGAGGCTATCGCGCCGTTGGATGAGAAGAAACTCCATCGGCTGGTTCTCCATGCCCGTGACAAAACCCGGGTTATTCGCAAGGGCGGCAGCCACATCAAAGTCCCCGCTTGTAGGACGAACCATAATAACCCCATAACTTGTTACAGGAGCAATACACTGGCGAAATGCGTGACCCTGACCTCCACAGTTCGTACAGATGATACTATTCCGCTGTCTGTCCATTCTTCCTTCAAAGATATGACGAGCGTTTTTTAGACCATTAATCTCCCGATACTAATCTAGAATGCATATCCCTCCTGAAACATGGGGGCCATTCTTTTGGCACACGATACACATCGTAGCACTGGGATATCCAATCAAACCTTCTCACGCCCATAAAAAGTCTGCAAAGGATTTCTTTGAAAGCATGCGATTATTGATTCCTTGCCCTATTTGTAAAGAACACTACAACACACATATTGAAAAATACCCTATTACACCCCACCTAGACAATCGCACCGATCTATTCCGCTGGACTATCCTACTTCACAATGAAGTGAACAAAATCCTGAAAAAACCGGAATTCACGGAAACGCAGGCAATCCAGTATTATTCTCGTCTGGGAGAAAGAGGTAGGTCGCCTGTATATACACCGAACGACTTCCTGGAGGCCGATTATGCGGCATTCTTGCGCGGCCTAGGAATCGGCATAGGAATTACACTGGCTGTGGGCGGAACTTTCTGGCTGATGGATAAATCTTAGAAAGACTAAGCAGATGGAACTGTCCAAGTTCCCGCCCGATATTTACAAGGGCTTTCAACCTAAGGAGAAAAAGCCCTTACAAAAAGATGTAAAAAAAGTTGTGGTGAAAGCTGTGTTGACCGCCGAAGAAATGGTGGCCCTAGAAGGCACGCATTTCAATGACGCGGAAAAGGGTAAGGTGCGCCGTAATAGCCAGGGAAACATTCAGTTGGTTATTAAAGGCAAAGATAAGTCTGTCTACACCATCTTTGACACAAATGTAGATATTTACACGGAAAAGGACGGCAAAGAAGTTCTCCTCGCCAAACTCCGCAAACAGGTCATAGATCCCGCCACTATTAAAATCGGCTGGGAAGGATTCTGGATTACGGCCGCGCCGTCAAGGAACCGTGGGGCTGCCGCCGGTCCGATTGATGTAAAAGGAAAGTACTGGAAGGGCAAAAACCCGACGGATATAAATGGATGGTCGGCAAAGTATAAACTTGACGGGAAAACAACAAGCAATATGCGTGTAAATAATAACGTATTTAGCTCTGTACTGGGGTATTTTGACGCCACACCATTTATGAAACTCCCGTGTCGTCTTACCTCATATACTGCCAGGTTCTGGAAATACTATAAACACGGACTCCCCTTCATCCAAGCCATTGACGACTGCTTCCGAGAGCTTGTACCCGATAGATATAAGCTCCAGCGCGCTGCTGCAGAGCAGAAACCCCTTTTACACATAGCAGGAACCTCGTTTTCATCCGTCACCGTCAATCGCAATTTTCGGACGGCTCTTCACAAGGACGCGGGGGATTTTAAGGAGGGGTATGGAAACCTATCCGTCATAGAACGTGGAAAATACCAGGGTGGGTATACTCTGTTCCCACAGTATGGTGTAGGGTTCAATGTTCGCACGGGCGATTTCTTGGCAATGGATGTACATGAGTGGCATACAAACACGGAGATGTATGAGTTACCAGAGGACAATGCCTTCAATAAGAATCTCCCTAGGATTCACAAAGACGATATTGAGACGGGTACACTCGGGGCTGAAAAGCCTTATACGCGGGTCAGCTTCGTATGCTATTTGCGCGAAAAGTTGCGCGAATGTAATACCAAGGATACCAATCAGTACTTCAAGAAAATCGGTTTTAATCCACGCGCGATGACTCTAAAGACAAAGAAGGATATTTCCAAAAGACAGACACGGAAATCTACACCAACAAACATTTAGAAGATATTTCTGAAATATACATATCGCTTTCTTAATTTTGGAATTTAACGGTAGAGGGGTTATACCATGAGTACGACAAATGAAAGACCCAGTACCATTGGAGAAATCATTGCGAATCCGGCAAGTATAGGTGCAGCAATTGGCAAGGCAACAACAGATGCATTCACAAGGTTGCCAACGAATCTTACAGCGCGGGCTCTTAAAGCAGCAGTTCCCGGTGTCAAAGGTAATCCCTTACTACAAGGAAGACAGCCCCTTATTTCCAGTGTTCCTGATAAACCTGTTATAGGTGTATTACAGAGCTTATTTTCTACAAGACCGCTAATACAAAGGAGCACAGGAAGTTCCTGGCTTCCTTTTTCTACAAGACCGCTAATACAAAGGAGCACAGGAAGTTCCTGGCTTCCTTCTTTTGGATTAACTCGATCTTCCAATATCCCCTTGAATGCTACAAGTGCTTATTGGATACGTGTGGCATATTATTTTACTCTTTATACATTGTTGGTATTCCTACTCCTTGTCATTGTTCACTATACAATTACACCGATATTCAGTTTCCATCCCGGTTCTCCTGGAGTTATACCTGTGCCGGGTGTAACAAACGATCTTGTTTACTGGAAAGATAAACAACAACCCCCATTCTCGGACCCTGTTCCTAAGAAAGATGACAAACTCTATGGAATCTCCTACGTAAAGATGTTTTCTTTCGGTATAGACTTATATGTAAGAGAGTTGTCAACAACAAATGCATATACCCGTCTAATTTTATATAAGGCAAGTGCACCTGTATCAGGCGAAGATATATCAGGGCCTCCTAAAATAGACGCCACATTTACTGGAGATTCTTTTATCAATTATATGAAAAAACGCTCATCTATGATAATGTACTTAACAGACACAAATGACTTAATTATAACATTTTTCTCCGGTTTAAATCAATATAACACGGCTCCTATCAAAAATATTCCATTATATACTCCATTCCGTATTACTCTCGTCGTAGAGGATAAGATGTTTACTATATATTTAAATTCTAAACAAGTATTCCAACGCCTTGTGCCCGAATTAATTACCACTCCTTCTAACGGTAATTCGGGCATGCAACTCTTTTATTCTTCTCCTGAGTGGTCAAATAACCCTAGGCATAGTATATACGTACAGAACTTCCATCTATGGTCAAGGCCAATCACATACAAAGAAGTTATTTCTGCACGCCCTGCGCTAGCACTTGCTAAGGATTTTGGCCTGAGTCCCGATGCGGGAACACCTTGCGCAAGTGATAGTAGCTCCATAGTAGCAGCGTCTAAGGCCGTGGCAAAATCTGTAACTAGCTTTTTAAACTAATGAACATTTGAAACGGACACTTTTTGAAATTTTTAAACCGGCTTTTCCAGAAGTCCCGGTTTGAAATCTTCGGCGGTCTAAATTAGTCACACACACCATTAGAATGTTCCTAGAAGTTTTTCTATTTGTAGGAGCACTATTATTAATTCTATATCTTGCTCTGCGTTACGGACGATTTGTGAAAACACAGTACCAAGGCCCAAAACAAACATATGACCTTTCTATGGCTGGAACAACTGTACTAACCCCGACAGATTTTACATGGACAACTGCTCCTTGTACATTACGTTTTGCAATCTATGTGAATAGTTCTCCAAAGACAATTATGTCCATCGACTGTATAAACAATAATGCCGCCGATACCGAAAGATTTGCCCCCGACTGTGCAGATTATTCTTACAGACCCTGTAAATGTCTAGGGACCGATTGTGGCAGATGTTCTCTAGATAAGACAGGTTCAGGATACATGTCCAAATTACTATCTATAGGGGAATATGTACAGCTCTGGGCTTCAGGCTATACAAATCAGAACGACAAGCCGTATGTACCAGCACTTCTAAAAATTCGTACTGGGTTGGATTCGGGCCAACACTTTATGGAGGCAATCCCTCTTCCGATGATACCCCTACAAAAATGGACGATGATCACTATTGTTAAAGAAGGGCGACGCTTTGACGTATACTATGGAGCGAAACTCCAAATAAGCAAAATGACTACATATCCCCCTTTGAATCCCGACTCTGGAAGCCAAAATATTACGACAGGAAATAATAAGTGGGGCGGGTTAATTGGCATGTTTAAAGGTATAAATGGCGTATATTATGCTCCCGATGTTATAGCCGATGCCGAAACGATCTTGGATACCCGCGGTATACCCTATATAAATGACCCCTTTCCCTGGTCAGCATTTGTTCTTCCGAAATGCTTTTTAGGAAATTGTACAGGACTTCCTGATGTGAAACCCCCCAATCAATTTATGGTTTATCAAACAAATTATTCCTAAACGCATTACAGAATGCGAGGTGGAGGGTATGCTTCCAATGTAATAGGGTTTTGTATAGTGATTATTGTGCTGTACTTATTATACTCTCTGTATAACTGGCTCTACAAAACACAGAAGGACACCTCTATAACACAAATTGGTGGATATAATATGCCTATGGGTACAGTCATGAAAGACAACCAGAATGTATATTTGAAGAAGACGGAAAATAGGAAAACATATGTAGCCACACAGGATCTCAAGGGGTTTACGAACGCAGGTCAGTACTCTATATCCTTATGGGTATACGTTATAGACACCAAGAGTTCTACGGGATCTCAGAGTAAACTCTGCAATCTACTTGAGATCAACTCCGGTGACCGGTTCACCAATAAGGGAAAAACCCTTCTCTACATTGGCCTCAACCCTAAGAATGCTGCTCTAGTGGTGCGCCAGAGCACAATGGATCCAACACCCGAAAGCTTAATTGATAACACACTTGCTCAGGCAGATGCCACGCACCCCTCCAATAAATACCCTCTTTCATCCCTAATTAATTCCTATAACTCCGGCTCTATATATACCGGCAACGACCGCTGCGACATTGTGAATGGCATTGAGTATCAGCGTTGGGTACTCATAACCACTGTAGCCAATGGTCGTACTCTTGATGTATACATTGACGGAAAACTTGCCCGGTCATGCGTGTACCAGGCAGGATATCTAGGAGTAAATGGAACAGCTACGGGGTATGTTGGTTTAGATAACGATGAAAAGCTCAAGGGCTATTTTTCCTATATAAATTATTACCAATATGCGCTGAGTCCCGAAGAAGTTTGGAGAACATATCAGACCGGGCCTGGTGGACCGTTTAATTTAACCAAGTGGTTATCTAGTTATTTTAGCCTTACCTTAACACTCAACGGAAAAAATCTGAATGATCTGGACCCCTATGCTTCTTGTCCATCGTAATCACTGTAAAATAGCTATAGATTGTTAGAATGGACTTTGCAAGTACAGAAGTATTCCCTCAGATTGTCCTTGTATTGATAATTACAGCGGTAATCTATATCTTATTCATATGCTGTGAACAGGTGTATAAGCTATGGATGGGTTATTCGGCAGTGAAAGTGCCTATTTTAACAGTGACCTCTAATTCTTCCTCGGGTCAGAAAACCTTTTTACAGGATCCCAATATGTCATCTAGCTCGGCGTATTTGCCTCTCCTCCTCTCCGAGAATCAACTGACGGGAATAGAGTTTTCTTATACGACGTTCATCTACATACACCCCGACTCAGACGACGGCACTAATACATTCAAGACCATCTTTTACAAAGGCTATGACACTACACCCTTCCCTCTCCTAGGCCCCGGTGTATTCGTAAGCGCGGCGAATGCGACGAATGCGGCGCCCACTCTGAGAATTGTCATGAACAGCTATGAGTCGTGGTTCAATCACGTAGACGTTGAACAGATCACCTTTGGCAAGTGGTTCCATCTTGCGCTAGTCCTGCGCAAGAACGCCTTGGAAGTCTATGTGAACGGCAACCTTACGAAGAAGGCGAGCTTCAAGGGTACACTCCCCTACCAGAACTACCAGCCCCTGGTTCTATTCCCGAACAGTGTGGCCACCTCCGGCCAAATCCTCACTAACCAGTTTGACAATTCCAGTGGAGCAAATACGTCAAATAAAATGGGTATACCCCCAGGAGAAAACATGTCCATTAGTGGCAAATTCTCGGGATACATAAGTAATATGTATTATTTTGGCTACGCCATCACGTACTCTGAGATACAAGCAATGATGGCCATGGGACCGAGTCCCAAGTTTGACTTGACAAATATGGACACGCCTCCCTATCTGATTGACAGCTGGTGGACCAATCAGAGAGCCTAAATCTCTTGTGACACAGTCAGAAGAGAATGCCGGGCGGTGGATTAGTAGCTCTTGTCGCCTACGGCGCTCAAAATG
>Ga0209596_1002574_pt1 | contig 14914 bp, 14 predicted proteins | sample M_130807_MF_Meta_FD_187314 | JGI IMG/M metagenome (GOLD analysis project Ga0209596, IMG submission 187314) | Freshwater microbial communities from Lake Montjoie, Canada to study carbon cycling - M_130807_MF_MetaG (SPAdes) (version 2) | ecosystem: Environmental > Aquatic > Freshwater > Lake... | reverse complement strand
ACAATGCATAGCCCGTAAGGAAACTAAAAAATACAATAAGCCCTAATAATAACCAAAGTGTTTGTTTATAAGGAAATTGTATAAGTAAGGCAATACCTGCTAAAATTTCAAGGGTATTCATCACCAAGGCAAAACCTAAAGTATAATCAGTTAAAAATTGGATACCCCATACATCAAAAAATTCTTGCATTTTATAGCTAAGGCCCAAGGGATCATTGGCTTTTATTAAGCCAGAGAAAATAAAAAGTAAACCTACCGACCAGCGTAAAATTTTAAGAAAGTTTTGCATACCTTATTTTTTAATGTTTTCCTTCTGTCATTTGTATTAATGCAAAGGCAGCATAATTCAAGATGTCTACAAAATTAGCATCAATGCCTTCGCTAATAAGGGTTTTGCCATCATTGGTAAGTATTTGTCTAATGCGCATTAATTTCATTAAAATTAGATCGGCATAACTTTCTTGACTCATATCTCTCCAGGCTTCTCCATAGTCATGATTTTTATCCATCATGGTAGTTTTCGCAAAGAGCACATTTTCTTGGTAAAGTGCCTGTACTTGATCAACAGGAAGTTCGTCTACTCTTGGGTCGCCTAGTTTTAATTGAATTAAACCAATTACGGCATAATTAAGAATGCCTTTAAACTCAGATTGAATATCGTCTTCTACCTTCTGGGTACCCAAATCTTGAATGGTTCGAATACGTAAGGCCTTTATAAAAATTTGGTCTACCACGGAAATAATTCTTAATACTCTCCAGGCAGTACCATAATCCTTTGTTTTTTTAATAAAAATATCACTGCAAGAGGCAATGGCTTGATCAAATTGTGCGGAAGTTTGACTCATTAAATTTCGTCCGATTACTTTGTTAATTAATATCTTTGAACCACTGCAAGATAATCATTTAAGCTTAAATTAAAACCATGTTTAAAATACCTGCCAAAGAACTAGAATGGCAAATTAGTAGCCCCCAGGTAATGGGTATTTTAAATCTAACACCAGACTCATTTTATGAAGCTAGTCGTCATTTAAATATAGAAAGCGCATTAGCGCAAACTGAACTATTTATAAATGAAGGTGCAACTATTATTGATATTGGTGCACAAAGTACAAGACCAGGTGCCCATATGGAGGGTGCTGCCATTGAAATTAAAAGACTTATTCCATACATTGAAGCCATTGCCCAAGCTTATCCAAAACAACTTATATCGGTGGATACATTTTATGCTTCGGTGGCAGAGGCTGCTTTAGCGGCGGGGGCACATATTGTTAATGATATTAGCTGTGGCAGTTTTGATGAAAATATATTAGCAGTAGTTGCTAAAAATAACGCAGCTTATATTGGTATGCATTTAACAGGTGGAATAGACAGCATGCACAAAGTGGAGCCAAGAGCGGATATTATAGCTACACTTATTCGTTATTTTGAAGACAAAAAGAATTTATTATTAAAATATGGGATTAATCATTGGGTGATTGACCCTGGTTTTGGTTTTGGAAAAACAGTAGAGGAGAATTTTACAATTCTTAAAAAAATAAATGAATTAAAAATGTTGGAGCTTCCTATTTTATTAGGGGCTTCTAGAAAATCGAGTTTATATAAAACATTAGGTATTGAATCCAAGGATGCCCTAAACGCAACTACTGTGGCAAACACAGTAGCTTTGTTAAAGGGTGCAAATATTCTTAGAGTACATGACGTTAAAGAAGCTGCTGAAATAATACAATTACTACCCTATCTACAATAAAAAATGCCTCTCTTATTAGGAGAAGCATTTTTTGAATTCAAAAAAATATTAATTATTTAATTTATACTTTTCTATAAATTATTTTTTCTACTTATTATTTTTGCATTGCTGGCGGTGGCGGCGGTGGAGGTGCAATAGTAGCTGCTTTTGGAGCAACAGTTACATCTTTAATTTCTATATCAAAAGCTAGGTTATCATAAGCTTTGATGACACCATTTGCTTGTGGGCCATAAGCCAACATTGCAGGTATATATAAAACGCCCTTTCCTCCTTTTCCAAAATATTTTAATCCAATATCCCAACCTGGAATTACATTTCCCGCTCCTACTTTTACATCATAAGGTTTAGCAGTAGGGTCATTTGGTTTGATATTAGAGTCAAATACTTCCCCTTTTAATGTATATCCTTTATAAAATACACTAGCCACTTTTGTAGAATCAATTCTGTTGATAGCATCTCCTGCTTCTTTAGTAACTACAAAGACTCCTTCTGGAGATTGTACAGCAGTGATTTTATTTTTAGCCAAGTAAGCTGCAATAATACCAATTTCTTTTGTTTTTTCTTTGTCTTGCTCTTTCTTGTAATCGGCGTCAACTAATTTAACGTCAGTGAATACATCTACAATTTCGGCTTTACCTAAAATGATATCTTTAGTTTTGAATACTTCATTTAATTGTAAAACTTTCATGTTCACTAAGGTATCAACGCTTAAAGAGAATTCAACCTTGTCTCCTTTTCTACATTTCATAATAACTTCAGTAAATGTATACTTGCCTAAACGAGCTGTATCAACCGGGAAATAAACAGGTATAACGCCAAAAGTTGAACTTAAAGTAGTGTCTTTAGATTTTAACTTGTACTCTACATTTAATTTAACGAATTGACCTTGTTGCAATAATTTTTCATTACCACTACCGTGTGTAATTTTGTAAGGCATACCAGAGGGGGCTTTTTCATATTGATTACAACTTGCAAACAAGACAATAGCAGCCACTAACTTTAAACTTGATTTTATCATTTTATTTTAATTGTGTTAATTGTGATTTATATTCTTTTATAATATTTTTAAAATCGCTTGCGGTTTCTTCCACCGTTTTTGAAGATCTTCCTCCAGCGGCATTGGCATGGCCTCCCCCTTCAAAATGAGTGCGTGCAAATATATTAACATCGAAGTTACCTTTACTCCTAAAGCTCCATTTTCTTTCTTCTTCTCTGTCTATGACTATGGCGGCTAACTTAATGCCTTCAATTGATAACAAATAATTAACCAATCCCTCCGTATCTCCAGTTTTCAACTCGAATTTATATATATCTGTTTTGGGGATGGCCATCATGGCTGTATTTAATTCAGGTAGCACAGTCATTCTATTTAAAAAGGCATTACCCATAAATTTTAACCTGCCTTCTGAAGAGTTATCATATATTTTTTCATGAATCAAAGAATGTTTTAGGCCTAATTCTTTTAAATGCGCTACAATTTTATGAACAGATGCTGAAGTGGACGGGAAACGGAAAGAACCTGTATCGGTCATAAGGCCTGTATATAAACAAGCAGCAATATCTAGGTTTATTAAATTACTATGTCCCGATTCTACGATGAAATTATAAATCATTTCACAGGTAGAACTCATCATCACATCACTAATACCATAGGCAAAAGAAGGGGTATCGGGTTGTTGATGATGATCTACTAATATTTTTAATGCTTTCGCTTCTTTAATGATGGGTTCTAAATGTTTCGTTCGATGTAGAATATTAAAATCTAAGCAGAATACATAATCGGCTTCCTGAATAATACTTGTGGCTTTTTCTTTATGCGATTCAAAATCAATGACTTGGTCTGTACCAGGCATCCAATCTAAAAAAGAGGCCCAATTGGTAGGAGAAATAACTGTAACCTCATGCCCCAACTGCTTTAAAAAATGGTAAAGTCCCAAACTTGAACCCATCGCATCTCCGTCTGGCTTTTGATGTGATGTAATTACAGCCTTAAAAGGTTGATTCAGAAAGGGGTAAAATTGTTCAATTGTTTGCATAGAGGCACAAATTTAGCGTAAATCAGATGTTTTTCAGTAATTTTGCGCCTGCAATTAGCAACTAATAATAAAATAACTATGAACCGCACATTTACGATGATTAAGCCAGATGCCACTTCAAAAGGCTATACTGGAGCTATTTTAGACCAAATAATTAAGGCTGGATTTAGCGTTAAAGCCATGAAATGGACAAAATTAACAGTGGAACAAGCTGGACAATTTTACGAAGTGCATAAAGAGCGCCCTTTTTATGGTGAATTAGTAGCTTTTATGAGTTCTGGCCCTATTGTAGCCGCTATTCTTGAAAAAGACAATGCGGTCGCCGATTTTAGAAAATTAATTGGAGCTACGAATCCTGCTCAAGCAGAAGAAGGCACTATTAGAAAGAATTTCGCAGCTTCCATGGGAGAAAATGCTGTTCACGGAAGTGACAGTGATGAGAATGCACAAATAGAAGGAAACTTCTTCTTTGCAGCTACTGAGAGATTTTAATATATATAAAATAAAAAGGCCCTTACTGAAATCTAAGGGCCTTTTTATTTTGTCTATTTATTTTGTCTACTATTTTTTTTATTTAGGCTCTATTTATTTTTGCCTCCTCTTGAAATAGGCTTACCGTATTTTTTCTGCATTATCTCTTTCCTATTCTTACGTACATTCACTTTGCTATTCTTAGCCGATTTTTCATGAAAGGCTGGCCCCGACTCTTCTTTCTTAGGAACTTTAATTTGAATAATCTTCATTCGAACTTTTGGCTTCTCGTCCTCGGTGAGAATTGCTGAAATTTCTAAATCGGCAGGTAAGGAAAGCATAGGAATTTTTTGCTTCATTAAAGTTTCTATTGCTTTTTGTAAAATTTTTTCTTTTGTTGTAATAAAGGTAATAGAGATTCCTTTTTTATCAGCTCTTCCTGTTCTACCAATACGGTGAATATAATTTTCTGGTACATCGGGGGTGTCAAAATTTATGACATGCGTAACTTCTGCAACATCAATACCTCTTGCCATTACATCGGTAGCAATTAAATAAGTATAGACACCCGCTTTAAATTGTTTCACTGTATTGAATCGATGATTTTGTTCTTTGTTAGAATGAATCACTCCTACTTTTTCTGGGAACTTTTCATTTAATTGTTCGAATAGTTGATCTGCCAAAGCCTTAGTAGCAGCGAATATGAGCACTTTGGTCATGGTCTCGTTAGAACTTAATAAAAGCTTTAATAAATTAACCTTAGTATTAAAATTGGGAACATCATACCCATTTTGAATAATATTTTCAAGTGGTGTACCAGTAGGCGCCGCTTCTACTCTAATAGGTGCGCTAAAATAATCATTCATTAATTTTTCAACATCATCAGTGATGGTGGCTGAGAAAAGTAAGTTCTGTCTTTTAGCGGGAAGTAATTCTAAAATATTCGTGATTTGTTTTCTAAAACCTAAATTCAACATTTCATCCATTTCATCAATGACTAATTTCTTAATCATTTTAGTTTTAAAGGCGCCGTTCATTATTAAGTCAAATAGTCGACCAGGTGTAGCTACTAAAACATCTGCACCGCTTTCTAATGCAATTTGTTGTGTATTAATATTCACGCCACCAAATACACCCACTGCATGCACACTCATATAAGGTGTTAATTTATTAACAGCTTCCACTACTTGTACGACTAATTCTCTGGTGGGTACCAATACTAAAATTTGAGGGTCTTTATTTTTATCAAATTTCCATTGTCTTAAACAAGGTAATAAATAAGCAAATGTTTTACCTGTTCCTGTTTGTGCAATACCGCATACATCTCTACCCGACATAACAATAGGAAAAACCCTATGCTGTATAGTAGTAGCTTCCTTAAAACCTAGTTCTTCAACGGCTCTTAATAAAGGGGTATTTAAATTTAAATCTTGAAATGTCATATGGCGTAAATGTGACGCGAAGGTAGTTTATTAAATGCGCTATTAAAGCATAAATATTGAATTAATTAGTTTCTAATTGAATATAAATAAATGAATATCATATACTTATGAATAAATTAAGACGAAATTATGTAACAGTAAAATAGAAAATTATTGTATTAAAATTGAAGGTATACTGCTTTAAAAAAATTATATTTAGTCATTGGAAATTTCGCACACTTATAAATATAAATAAATGAAATTCAGTACACAACTAAAGCAGTTCGGTTTAAACCTATTTAAAACGCTGACTATTTTTGTTCTAACGTTGCCCTCACTGCAGGCATTCAGTCAAAATGACGATAATATTAACAGTAGAGATATTTTATACCTCACTACAGGCGGAAAGCTACAACCCTTGCAAGCTATCATGGATATTAGACATTATAGCATTGCCCTGGAAGTGGATATTGCCAAACAATCTATTAGTGGTAGCACTGAAGTAAGTTTGAATTTGACTAAAAAAACAGACACTATTTTACTTGATTTAATTCATTTATATAAGGTTACTAAAATTAAAGTGAATAATAAACCTGCTGCCTTCTACCAACACGACGATAAAATATTTATCAGTTCCCCTGCTGGTTTTGAAATAGGCAATCAAAAAGTATACATTGAATATAGTGGTATACCTCCAGTGGCAGTTAAGCCTCCTTGGGATGGTGGATTTACTTGGAAAAAAGATAGCGCAGGTTACGACTGGATATCTATCAACATTCAAGGGGAAGGTGGAAAAATGTATTACCCATGTAAGGATCATCCAAGTGATGAGCCGAATGAAGGAGCCGATTTAAAAATTACAGTGCCTTCTCATTTAGTGGTAGCTGGCCCAGGCTTATTAATGAATGTAAATACTAAGAAAAATAAGTCTACTTATCATTGGAAAACAAATTATACGATTAGTAACTATTGTATTGTATTTAATATAGGAAAGTATAAAGTGTATAAAGATGAGTTAACTACGATACTAGGTAATAAAGTACCTATTGAATATTATGTATTAGAGGTAGATACCATGCATGCTAAAAAAGTAATTGCCACTAAAAAAAGAGACAATCAAATTCTAGAGAAGTATTTTGGTGAATACCCTTGGGCCAAAGAAAAAATTGGGATTGCTGAAGTACCTAACTCTGGAATGGAGCATCAAACTATGATTACTTTTGATAATAAGTTTAGGTATAAAACTATCAATGGGCAAGAATATTCAGACAATTTATTTCATGAATATGCACACGAGTGGTGGGCGAATAAAGTAACCAATAAGGACTGGGGCCATATGTGGATTCAAGAAGGTATTGGCACTTATGCTGAAGCATTAGCGATGTTAGAAATTGGGGGTCAACCTGCTTATGATGAAATTATTGCTGGCCATAGACGTAATTCAAGAAACAGAAAGGCCATTGTACCTGCGGGTGATGAAATTACAGAAGAAGAAGTGTATTCTGGTGGAGATATTTATGGCAAAGGATCTTTTTTCATGCATAGTTTAAGATACTTCATTGGAGATGAAATCTTCTTCCCTACTTTAAAGAAATTATCTACTGACCCGCAATCTACTTATGATAATTTTGTTACTACGATGGATGTAGAGAAATTATTTAGTAACGCTTCTGGCAAGGACTTAAAACCTTTCTTTGATTTCTTTTTACGTACTACCAATGTTTTAGATATTAGCATTAAAGAAGTAGGTTTTCAAAAATTCCAAATTAAACAAAATAATTTCTTTATGCCTCTGCCATTTGAGATTACAGCGAATGGTCAAACTACACGTACCCTTATTCCTAGTGAAGGTATTTTGGTCAATGCGGCAACTCCTCCGGGGGTAGATGCTAAAGGATATTATTTGAAAAAAGTAACGATACAATAAGATATTTACTATAAAATATTTAATAAAATATACAATACTATTAATCTAATGAAAAGAATATTTAATTTATTTACAACAGTATTACTCTTTGTTGTACCTCTTATTTCAAAAGCAGATACCTACCCTATTAATAAAAATATAGATGTAAAACATTATGTATTTAATTTAAGCTTATCAGATGCTGATAATGAAATTACAGGAACCACGCTGGTAACTATTAGTTTTAAGGAAGCGGGCATGAAAAATTTCCGTCTTGATTTTATTAATAAAACAACTGCAAGACAGAACAAAGGTATGGTGGTAGATGCTGTTACTAGTTCTAACCTTGCTGTAAACTATACGCATCAAAATGATGAACTCATCATTAACCTACCAGCTCCTTCTACATTAAATCAAACATTAATATTTACTATTCAATACCATGGTATACCATTTGATGGTTTAAGAATTGGGGCTACTAAATTAGGTGACCGTAGTTTTTTTAATGAAAACTGGCCTAATCGCGGAAGACATTGGTTGCCTATTGTTGACCATCCGCATGATAAAGCTACTTCTGAATTTATTGTAAAAGCACCTTCTCATTATAAAGTAGTATCTAATGGTTTATTAATGGAAGAATCTGAACTTGGTAATAGTACCAGACTTACTCATTGGAAACAATCGGTACCTGTATCTTCTTGGTTATTTGTTTTAGGGGTAGCCGATTTTGCTGTTAAATATGTAGATGAATTCAGAGGAAAATCGATACAAACATGGGTATATGCTAAAAACAAGGAAGCAGGTTTTTATGATTTTGATGAACCCACTAAAAAGGTTTTAGAATTCTATTCTAATTATGTGGGCCCTTATGCTTATGAGAAATTGGCGAATATTCAAACCCCTAGTGTGAATGGTGGTATGGAAACCTCTTCAGCTATATTTTATGGCGAAGATTTGGTAACCGGTAAAAGAGATGACAGAACTAGAAATGTAGTCATTCATGAAATTGCTCACCAATGGTTTGGTAATGCCATTACTGAAACAACTTGGGACGATGCTTGGTTAAGCGAGGGCTTTGCTACTTTTTTTACTTTATTATTTATTGAAAATGAATATGGTAAAGAAGAATATAATAAAGGCATTATTAAAGCAAGAAAAACTGTTTATGATTTATCAGTTAAGTTACCTGCATTTAGTATAGTAAGTGAGAGAACAGCAGAAAAAGAACAAGTGACTAGTGGTCTTACTTATCAAAAAGGGGCTTGGGTACTTCATATGCTTAGAAATTTAATGGGAGAAAAGAATTTCAAAAAAGGAATTCAAAACTATTATGCAAAGTATTTTAATGCCAATACAAGTACCGATGGATTCAGAATTGAAATGGAAAAAGTTTCTGGTAAGGATTTAAAATTATTTTTTAAGCAGTGGTTGTATCAGCCTATTAACCCTACCATTAATGCCAGTTGGACTTATAATGCAATTGCGAAAAAACTAACTGTGCAGTTACATCAAGCCCAGGGAGATAAGTTTTTATATTCATTACCTGTAGAAATTGGGTATTATAAAAAAGGTGCAATTACCCCTACTATACTTACCATGAATTTGAAGGATAAAGACCAAGTATTTAGTTTCCCTTTAGCGACTGCTCCTGAGAAATTGGAACTAGATCCTAGGAATGTACTTTTAAATGATGGGAAGATGGAGAAGGAGTAGATTTTGAGCCTAAAATAACAGGATTTGGGGGGCAATTTTAAGCCTAAATAGAAAAATCGGGGTATATTGCATTAAAATTATAAAGGCACGATGACAATTCTTCTACGACAAGTCAAAATTGCAGATACAAAGTCGCCTTTTAATGGCTTGGTTAAAGACATTCTACTCCAAGATCATCAAATCATCTCCATTTCAGATAAATACAAAGGCGAAGCTGACCAAATCATAGAATTAAAGAACGCATTTGTAAGCCCCGGCTTTGTAGACCCCTTTGTTCATTTCTGTGATCCAGGAATGGAACATAGAGAAACTTTAGATTCTGGCGCTCAAGCAGCTCAGCAAGGAGGTTTTACCACTGTATTTGTTATACCTAATACTCAACCCGTTATTGATACCAAGTCTCAAGTAACTTATATCAAACAACATAGTCAAGAATTACCCATTCATATTTTACCCATTGGCGCCCTTTCTAAAAAATTAGAAGGCAAGGATTTAGCAGAAATGATTGACATGCACTCTAATGGAGCAGTTGCTTTCAGTGATGGATTATACCCTGTTCAGTCTACCCTATTATTTTTAAAAGGGTTGCAATATGTAAAAGCCTTTGAGGGGGTGGTCATTCAAATGCCTATCGATAAAAGCTTAGGAAGTTTAGGATTAATGAACGAGGGCATTTTATCTACAAGACTTGGACTACCGGGTATCCCCGCCATCGCAGAAGAATTAATTATTCATAGAGATATAGAATTACTAAAATATACTGGCTCAAAATTACATATCACGGGTGTAAGCACTGCTAAAGGAATGGCTTTAATAACAGCTGCTAAAAAAGAAGGACTTCAAATTACTTGTAGCGTAACACCTTATCATTTATTCTTTACTGAAGAAGATCTAAACAACTACGATACTTTATTAAAAGTATTTCCTCCACTGCGTACTAAAGAAGATCAAAAAGCTTTAATTACTGCTGTTGAAAACGGCACAGTAGATTGCATCAGCACACATCATATGCCACAGGACTGGGATGGAAAAACTATCGAATTTGAAAATGCAAAACCTGGAATAGCCTCTATTGAAACATGCTTTGCTGTTGTGAAGCAAACCATACCTTCTTTATCTGAAGCAAGATTATCGGAATTGTTTTCAAGTAATGCTAGAAATATCTTCAACCTTTCTTCTGCAAGTATTGGAGAAGGCGCTGAAGCTGAACTAACAATATTTAGTACAAAAGAAAGTACAAACTTATCTAAAGAAAATTCTAAAAGTAAGTCTGCCAACTCTCCTTTCTGGGATACTACCTTAACTGGTAAAGTTTTAGGAACTTATGTAAAAGGTAGGCTGTCAATTAATAAATAATTTCTCTATAAAATCAATTTTTAATAAATCGTTACGCTAATAAATAAAAATCATGGAAAATATAAATACAACAAATACACATATCACTACGCATATTGTCAAAGGTTTAATATTAAGTGCTATCTCTATTGTATTTAGTGTAGTAATGTATGTATTTAATTTGTTTGAATACAGCTGGTTAACTTGGATAAATACGGCTATTATAATGGGCGGTTTAATTTATGGTAACATACTTTACGCCAATCAAAATAATAACAATGTAACATTTGGTAATTTATTTGCACATGGTTTTAAGGCCACTGCAGTAGTTATTGTAATTACCACAGCCTATACTTTTCTTGCTTTTAAGGTTTTATTTCCCGATATGATTGATATTATTTTAGAAATATCTAGAAAACAAATGCTAGAGAACCCTAAAATGACAGACGAAATGATTGAGCAAGCAATAAGTATGACTAAGAAATTCTTTATTCCTTTTGCAATTGGGGGCACCATTCTAGGTACTGGCTTTACAGGTGCTATTGCTTCTTTAATTGGAGCAGCTGTTTCTAAAAAGAATCCTATTGATCCTTTCTCTAATCCTGCATCTTAATAAACGATTATGCAAATTTCTGTAGTTATACCTTTATTTAACGAAGCCGAATCATTGCCCGAATTAATGCAGTGGATTAATCGTGTGATGGAAACACATAATTATTCATACGAAGTAATTATGGTGGATGATGGAAGTAATGATGATAGCTGGCATACAATACAAACTTTAAGAACTACCTACCCTTCATTAAAAGGTATTAAATTTCAACGCAATTACGGAAAGTCTGCAGCATTGAATGAAGGCTTTAAAATGGCCCAAGGAGATATTGTAGTAACCATGGATGCTGACTTGCAAGATTCCCCTGACGAGATTCCTGAATTTTATGATATGATTACTAAAGAGGGGTATCATTTAGTAAGTGGATGGAAGAAAAAAAGATATGATAATACTTTCACTAAGAATATTCCTTCGAAAATTTATAATGCGGTTGCAAGAAGAAGTTCTGGTATTATCTTACACGATTTTAATTGTGGTATTAAGGCCTATCAATTAAAAGTGATAAAAAGTATTGAAGTTTTTGGAGAAATGCACCGTTACATCCCTATTCTAGCTAAATGGGCTGGCTTTAGTAAAATTGGAGAGAAAGTAGTAGTACATCAAGCTAGAAAATACGGTACAACTAAATTTGGTTGGGAGCGTTTTGTAAATGGTTTCTTAGATCTAATGACCATTCAGTTTTTATCGAAGTTTGGTAAAAAGCCCATGCAATTTTTCGGATTATTAGGAAGCTTATTTTTCTTAATAGGTTTAGTATCTTTTGGTAATATTGTATTTGATAAGTTTATGAACACCGATTTTTCAGTTACCAATAAGCCTGCATTTTATATTGCCTTAGTTTCTATGATTATAGGTGTTCAATTATTTTTAGCCGGTTTCATTGCAGAATTAGTGAATCGAAGTGCTGTAGATAGAAATACCTATTTAATTGAAGATAAACTGGGTTTCAATAGCTAATTAATAATCATTTCAAATGAATAAGAAAGTGATTATTATAGGTTCTGCTTGGCCATTAAGAGCAGGAGGATTAGCCACTTTTAATGAGCGATTAGCCAAACAGTTTATGCAAGAAGGTTTTGATACAAGCATTTATACTTTCTCTTTACAATACCCTAATTTCTTATTTCCAGGCTCTACGCAGTTATCTAATGAACCAGCCCCCATTGGTCTAAAAATCAAGGCTTGTATTAACTCTATTAATCCACTGAATTGGTTGAAACTGGGAAACGAACTTAGAAAATTAAAACCCGATTTCATTGTTGTTCGTTTTTGGATGCCCTTTTTTGGCCCTTGCCTAGGTACAATACTTAGAATAGTGAACCGTAATAAATTTACTCAAATTATTTGCATAGCAGACAATGTAATACCCCACGAAAAAAGAATAGGTGATACAGTATTAACAAAGTATTTCTTATCATCAATTCACCGCTTTGTTACTATGAGTGAAAAGGTAAACCAGGACTTAAAAACCTTTACCCAAAAACCTTCTATTAATATAGTGCACCCTATTTATGATAATTTCGGGGATATTGTCACCAAAGAAGAAGCGCGCAAGCAATTAAGTTTACCAGTCAATGAAAAGATTATTTTATTTTTTGGCTTTATTCGAAAATATAAAGGCTTAGACTTATTATTAGAGGCCATGAACGACCCCCGTATAAAAGAAGCTAATATTAAGTTATTAATAGCAGGTGAATTTTATGATAATAAAGAGCAGTACGAATCTATTATTGAAAAAAATAATCTTGCTCATTCATTATACCTAAGGACTGAATTTATTGACAATAGTGAAGTTAAATATTATTTAGGCGCTGCCGATTTTGTAATTCAGCCTTATAAAAATGCTACACAAAGTGGTGTTACCCCTCTGGCCTATCATTTTGAAAAGCCCATGCTAGTAACCAATGTGGGAGGGCTTGCAAATTTAGTTCCCCATTTGAAAGTAGGTGTTGTTACTGAACCCAATGCAGACTCCATTGCAGCAGGTATAATGCAACTATACGAATTAGGAGAAACCCATTTTTTAAACCATCTTTGTGAAGAGAAAAAGAAATTTAGCTGGGATAAATTAACGACTGCTATTTTGGAAAATAATTAGGCAGCACATTAAATTATTGGACTAGCGTATTGGATTAAAAAATTAGATTAAGATATTAAATTAAGATATTAGATTAATAAATACAGTAGAATTAACTATATGCAAACAAAAATTAACAGTATCATTAATGCTTCTATTCAAGTGAAGCAAGACATTATAGAAAAAGGTGAATTAGCTGCTACTCTTGAAAAAGTAATTACAGTTATTACCCATGCCTTTCAAAATGGCAATAGTGTTTATTTTGCAGGTAATGGAGGTAGCGCCGCAGATGCACAACATTTAGCTGCCGAATTTTCGGGTCGTTTCTACAAAGACCGCAAAGCCTTGCCTTCTGAAGCCCTTCATTGCAATACTTCTTATTTAACGGCAGTTGCCAACGACTATAGTTATGATGTAATTTATTCAAGACTCATTGAAGGATTAGCAAAACCAGGTGATGTATTGGTTGGTTTAAGTACCTCTGGTAATTCAGGCAATATTGTGAAGGCCTTTGAAAAATCTAAAGAATTAAAAGTAGTCACTGTTGGTTTTACGGGTACGGATGGTGGTAAAATGAGAGACTTAAGCGATTATTTAATTAATGTTCCTTCTACCGATACCCCTCGTATACAAGAAAGTCATATTTTACTAGGCCATATTATTTGTGAACTAGTCGAGAAAAATATTTTCGGATAATTCTAATGGTATAGAAAAAATAATTATAATTCTAAATAGTCATAATTCTAAATGGCTATAAGTTTAAATAATTATAAATTTATATAATTAAAAAGATAGATAAATTCAATACATGTTTAATTTTAATACCATCGACAATAGCTGGACTTTATTTTTAGATAGAGATGGGGTCATTAATTTTGAAAGAAATAATGACTATGTTACAACTTGGGCCGAATTTGAGTTTTACGATGAAAGTATAAAGGCCCTGCCCCTTTTAGCACAAAAATTTTCAACCATTGTTATAACCACCAACCAAAAAGGTGTAGGTAGAGGAATTATGACAGAAGATGATTTAACCACTATTCACCAAAATATGGTGACGGATATTAATAAGATGGGTGGCAGAATTGATCATATATTTTACTGTACCGATTTAGACAACGACTCTATTAATAGAAAACCACAGCCTGGTATGGCATTACAAGCGAAGGAGAAATTCCCTAGTATTGATTTTAAAAAGTCAATTATGGTGGGCAATAGAACCAGCGATATGGAATTTGGAAGAAATGCAGGACTGCACACTGTATTTTTAGCTACTACACATCCTGAGACGGCCTTTCCTAATGCTTTAATTGATTACAGATTCAATCATTTATTGGAATTTGCAAAAGCTTTGTAATTCTAGTCTAATTTAAGTACCGCTAAGAAAGCTTCTTGTGGAATTTCCACATTACCTATTTGACGCATTCTCTTTTTACCTTCTTTTTGCTTCTCTAATAATTTTCGCTTACGGCTAATATCACCACCATAACATTTAGCAGTTACATCCTTACGCATGGCCGATATATTTTCTCTAGCCACGACTTTAGCCCCAATGGCCGCTTGTATAGCAATTTGGAATTGTTGTTTGGTTAATA